>Ga0247837_1006106_pt1 | contig 17314 bp, 12 predicted proteins | sample LaCtaG_2_FD_187115 | JGI IMG/M metagenome (GOLD analysis project Ga0247837, IMG submission 187115) | Freshwater microbial communities from meromictic Lake La Cruz, Castile-La Mancha, Spain - LaCruzMarch2015_14.5m | ecosystem: Environmental > Aquatic > Freshwater > Lake | place: Spain: Castile-La...
CTGCGGCGGTCTTGGCGAATTCCATGGTGCAACAATCCGAAGCCAACGGCCGCGTCTCCATCGCGATTAACTTCCAGGAGCAGGCGGCTCGACTTTACCAATTGGGGTTGCCGTACTCCTCGATCACCAACTTGCTCCCCGAGCGCTGCTCGATCACCGATCCGCCGGCGGACGGAACCATCACGTTGACGATGACGACCGCATCGACCAATATCTCGGGGGTAGGCACCATGGAACGCGCCGTGTGCAGGATGATCTATCGCGTGGCTACCGAGGACGACGGCGACGCCATCCATGCAACCAACGACGTCACCATCTACCGGCCGTCCATCCGCTAAACGTCCATGCTAAAGAAAGTCGCGCTAACAAACGTCTATACGTCGAAGACGCTGGAAGTGGTGGTGGACACCGACGACGACGACAAGGCGATCCTGGGATCCGGTCGCGCCCCGAACGAAACCGCGCTCGTGACGAACATCGTTGGCGTCGACGAGACCGTCCACCGGATGACCACCCCCAAGGCCAGCCTCGAGGAATCGGTTGCCCTGTTTTCCGGATTGGCCCGCTGCCTCGAACGGAATATTTCGACGATCAAGAGCTTCGAGCTCATGGCAGCCCGCATCAAATCTCCGCGTCTTCGCGGGGCGGTCGCGGATATTGCCCACCGCATGCTATCGGGCGATCGCTTAAGCGATTGTTTTGCGATGCATCCGGATTTGTTTCCGGATGACATCGTTGCGCTCATTCGGGCGGGCGAGGAATCGGGTCAAATCCACGAAGTTTTCCGCCAGATCTCGCGGGGCCGCGATAAATCGCTGCGCATCCTTCGCAAACTAAAGGCGGGTTTGATCTATCCCGCCATCGTTCTCATTTTGTCGGTTGGGGTGGTCCTCATCATGAGTTTCACGCTCATCCCGGCGATCGGGAAGTTGTATGCGTCGATGAATGCCACCCTGCCATTTGCCACGCGCTTCATGATTGGATTCTCCAAGATCCTGACCGAACAGCCGTACCTCGCATTGCTGCCGATCGTTGGTTTGGTGCTTTTCTTTAAGTACTGGCCACGGATCTACCGCATTCCGGACGTTCAAATTTTCCTCACCCGCCTTCCGACACTCGGAAACATTATCCGCAAATCGGCGGCGATGGTGAGTTTCCGTGTACTCGCCCTTCTGCTCCAGGCCAATGTGCGAATCGTTGTCGCCTTGGAGATCGCAGCCAAAAGCTCGAATCACGTGGAATTCGAGCGCTTCTTCCTTGCAGTTCGGGATCACATCATCGGCGGGGTCTCCCTTCCGGAAAGTTTTCTCATGGAATCCCACCGGCTCGGCAGCGATGGGCGTACAATTGCCGCGGTGGTCCAAATGGCGGGGGAAACGGGCGGCGTGAACGAGATGCTCGACGAAATCGCCACCGACTACGAAGAAGATCTCGATATCATTTCCGCTCAGATCGACAAGATCCTCGAGCCCTTTGTCATGGTTTTCATGGGGGTCATCGTGGGAACCCTCGTCTACGCAATCTACGGTCCCATCTTCAGCCTTAGCAAAATTCTGCTCCCCAAAAGCCGCCCAGCCGCAGCGGCCTCATCGCCCGCTGTCCGGTGAATCTTCCCACCCAATCGGTCTACTCCAAGGCACTCGTTCTCTTCCTCGCGTTGTCTTTCCTGTTGGGAACCGCAACGGTTGTTCTGACACGGCGAATCCTCTTCGGAGAATTCCGGGAATACGAACGTCAGGAAATGATCGTCGCGCTCCAACGACTCAACATCCTCCTCCCCCGCGCGCTAGAAAACCTCGCGGCTACTCTGGTTAATGAAGACGCCGCCGCGAATTCGCCGCTCCTGAATGCATCCATTCCCAGGGTCGATCTCGTCGCCCGTATCTCACGCGATGGGAATGTATTGCCTATCCGCCAAGACGAGGATGTTTCGCTGACCCTCTCCCGGGCAGACGTGCACGCCATCTTTGAAGCGCGGGACAAGGATCGCGGGGCCGGCTTTCTGCGAATCGGAGGCCAACTCGCGGGTGCTGCATGGACGCCCGACGTCGGCGGGGAATCGAAAGACACCGCACTTGTCGCAGTTCGGACTCTAGACGCGGACTCGATCTCGATCGTGGAAACCATCCTCGGGGCGCACATTACCTTTCACCCGCTCCATGGGGTGGTCGACGGCCGCGATGATCCAATTTTCTCCCTACTCAAATCCACGGAGTTCGTTGTCCGCAACAACGAAAACGACACCGTTCGCGGATTCACGCTCGTTCGCGGCGCGGACGGGCTGCCGATCGGCTACCTGGAGATTGCAGAACCCCGAAGGTTGCTGGCGAAGGTCAAGGACGTGGTGGAATTGTTTGTCATCGTTCTTTCCCTTGCAGGCGGCGCACTGGTTCTCTTGGTTTGGGTCCTTCTGGATCAAACCATTCTCACGCGGATCCGCACCTTGACCAACACCCTCGAGGCCGAGAAGAGCTCCGGACGTCTTCCGGTCAAAGTGCGCTTTTACGGCGAAGATGAACTCGGCCAACTCGCCCGCACGATCGAAGAACTGGCATCCGAACTCGAACAAACACAGGCGCAATACCGGCTGATCGTCGAGGACCAAACAGAAATTATTTGCCGGTTCGATGAAGACTTTGCGATCTCCTTCGCCAACGGAGTCTTCCGCAAGCAATTCGTGGAGGACGTCGAACCCACGGCCGCCCACTTGGGAAGTGCCGTGCCGCCCGATACGTTTCGCACGCTTTGCGATCAGTATGGAAAGTTAAGCCCGGAGGAACCTGTCGCGTGCTTTGATCACGAGATCCCGATCGGATACGACGGCATCTGGCTGCGCAGCACGTTGCGCCGCACATTCGCAGACGACGGTGCCGGACTGGGCGGACAGTGGGTCGGCACCGACATCACCTCTCAGGTCGAGGCCCAGCAGCGCCTGGAAGATTCCGAGCGCGAACTCCGCGCACTTTCGGGTCGACTCCTGCATCTCCAGGATGAAGAGCGACGCCGCATCGCTCGCGAGCTTCACGATTCCACGGCGCAAAGTCTTTCCGCACTCGAAATGAATTTCTCAATCCTCGAACCTTTGGTCGATAGCACCAATCCCCGGACGGGACGGCTCATCCGCGAAAGCCGCGAAATCGCCCGCAGTTGCTCGAAGGAGCTGCGCACGATCTCATACTTGCTGCACCCTCCCCTTCTGGACGAAGTAGGCCTAACCTTTGCCATCCGCTGGTTTGTCGATGGCTTCGCACAAAGAACGCAGATCGCCGTAGAGGTTAACCTCCCCGACAATCTGCGCAGAATGCCAAGCGACGTCGAAACAACTTTGTTCCGCGTGGTCCAGGAATCCCTTACCAACATCTACCGCCACGCAAACAGCGCCACCGCAAGCATCACCCTGACACTAAGCGAACAGGGAATGCTGCACCTCTCCGTGCGTGACAACGGACGCGGATTTCCAAAATCCGCCCCGGGTTCCGTTCGTCGCCCCGCCCTCGGAGTCGGATTGGCCGGCATGAAGGAGCGCCTTCGACAAGTCGGCGGAGCACTCAAAATCCGCTCAACCGACGCGGGTACCGAGGTCGTCGCCACCGTTGAAATCCCTCCCCCGCATTCCCCCGCAACCCCTGTCCCTCCAACGGAAATTCCCGGCATCTCGACGCCAATCGAGGCAACCAACTCCTAAGTCGACCATGGAAAAACTCCGCATCCTTGTAGCCGACGATCACGAAATTGTCCGTCAGGGCGTCAAAAACCTTATCGAAAGCGAGCCCGACTGGGAACTCTGCGGCGAGGCCACGACGGGACGGGACGCGGTTAAGCTTGTGGAGACCCTCGAACCCGACATTGCGATTATCGACCTCAGCATGCCGGATCTCAATGGCCTTGAGGCCACCCGGCATATCCGGAAGTTGGGCAAGAAAACCAAAGTATTGATCTTCAGCGGTCACGAAACGGAACGCCTTGTCCGAGAGGTCTTCGATGCCGGGGCATTTGCCTATGTGCTCAAGTCCGACGCCGGCAAGAGCCTCATTACCGCCATCAGAACCATTTCCGAAGGATCACACTTCTTTAGTTCCAAGGTGAACGAAGTCATCTTCGAAGGATTTCTTAAGGCATCCGCAGGCGAGAAAAACGAGGGTAGCGACGCGATCCTGCCCACCGCCCGCGAGCGGGAGATCATCCAACTCCTCGCCGAGGGGTGCAGCAACAAGGAAGTGGCTGCCAAATTGGGCATCAGTCTTAAAACTGCAGAAACCCATAGATCGAGCATTATGAGAAAACTCAGTCTCGGCAGCCTGAGCGACCTCGTCCGCTATGCGATCCGAAACGGATTTGTCGAACCGTAGCCGGAACGTTCGATTACACAGAAAAAGCCTGCACGAATACACATTTTCCGCAATTGACTGGTTGACATTTCGCAAGTACTCGATAAGGCGTGAAATTCGAACTCCATGCTGAAACCGCACACGCCCGGGTTCCCGGTCGTCTGTCTGCATTCAGCCTCGTCGAATTGCTCATAGTCATTGCGATTATTGGAATCCTATCAGCGATCGCGATCCCGGGGGTCAGTCAATTGAGCGAGGCGTCCCGGGAGGCAGCCAATAAGCGGAATGCCCAAAGCATCGCGCTCGTTGCCTCAGCCGCCCGCACGGCAGGGGCGACCAACGTTTGGACCAACGTCAACGATGCGCTGCGCGACATCTGTTCGGACACCGGCATCTCCGTTTCCAATGGAAACTACTCCATGCCGCTCATATTCCGTATCGATTCCGTGAGCGCGCAGGACCAGTCCAACGCCCTTCCGTACCTCCAATTCGACGGAAGCGCTCTCGGCGGCATCCGATATATCCCGAACGCCAGCGGCAGCTGACGCTTGGATGTCCTGGGAAACGAACCCAGCAGTCTTCTTCTACAGGATCCCCGCAGGCATTTATACGGATTCCCCCCAGTTGTTGAATCCTGCTGGAGCTGCAAACCTGACGAAGTATGAAAACTCCAAGCCTCCACACCAAAAAACGCCCGCTGGCGATCGGCACCCAGCGTGGTTTCAGCCTTGTCGAACTCCTCGTGGTCATCGCAGTGATCGGCATCATCGCCGCCATCGCGATTCCAAACATCGCAAACCTCACCGGCTCCGCCCAGGTCGCCGCCAACCAGCGAAACGCGCAGAACATCGCTTCGGTGTTTTCTGCGGCGCGCGCTGCCGGGGTAACAACAAGCTGGGCCGACCTCACAACCGCGATCGCCGCATTCTGCACAACGAACGGCGTTGTTCAGGGCAGCGGCGCAAACGCGATGACGTTCCGAATCGACGCACTATCCGTCGAGCAACAATCCAACGCGACCACGTACCTCCGCTGGGACGGCACGAATATCTACTACAATCCTTAGACTGCACATCACACTCTGTCGCGGATGGGAAGGCTCCGATTCATCGGAGCCTTCCTCGTTTGCATCCATAAAGGTTGCACTCTGACGATCCCCGGAGTACTCTCTATATGCGAGGTAAAGGATTTATGCCACGCTACTCCAATCTGCCTGCAGAAACTCAAGGGGTGAAATCACGTTTCGCATTCACCCTCATCGAAATCCTCATCGTCATCACGATCATTGGGGTTATGAGCACGCTGATCCTCTCCTCGATTAGCAACGCCACCCAGGACTCGCGCGAGGTGGTTTCCCGCCAACAACAAGTCGTTCTTCAGGAGGCGCTCAATGCTTGGATCGCACAGGCTTCCAGCGGCACCAACGGACTGGCGGCCGCCATGACCCAATATGCGACGGCCACCACCGACCTCGCGAAGCTCACCCTCATCCGAAACTACCTCCACGGCGAGACGTACCGACATTTCACCAGCTATTCGGGAACCAATACCTTGCGCAGCGAAGCCATGATGCGCGCGAACCTCTCCGTGCGATTCAGTTCAAACTGGTCCGCAACGAATTACCCCTCCGTGGAGTTGTACTAATGTCAAACCGGTCACATGCGTTTTCTCTCGTCGAGGTCCTCGCCGCGGTGGCCATCATTGGGGTGGTTACGTTTCTTGCGATGCCCAACATCGTGCAGATGAAGCAGGACAGTGAAGACAACCTTGCGCGGGCCCGGGCGGAGACGCTCAATATGGCGATCGCCTCGTACATTCAAGCAAACGGTGCCGCCGCAGCCCAGACGTCCTGGGCCGCGGGAGACAATGCTTCACGCTATCTTTTGCTGACCCCCTACGTTGCATTCTCGGAATCCACCCTCGCTGCGTTCGAGCCCGCCGGTTACGATTTCACCCTCCCGGCCTCGATCAACCCGCTTTCGCAAAAGACGACCATCTCCGCCGGTTCGCGGGGGCAAATTTATTACTGAAGTGTCACGGGAATGCTCCGCTGCATCGGCGGCGCGCCGGAACCGACCTGCCGCCGTTTCGCTGGTTGAACTCTTGGTAGTCATCGGAGTCGTGTCCGTTCTGGCAGGGGTCGGCATCCCTGTGATTCTCAATTCGATGCCTTCGGTTTCCTATGATCTGGCGGAACGGAATCTCAATTACCTCAACGGTGCGGTTCTGAGTTTCAACCAATCCAACTGGGAGCTCGTGCTGACGACCTCCGCAGGAACGGACGATGAGCTGGCGATTTTTAATTCGCTGCGTTATCGGGATCAGCCCGGTTCTCCGTATTTGCCGGACACGGCGGTGTATGCCGCTACGTCTTCCACGAACGACTACCGGGCGGTTTGGAACGGGCGAATGTTTGAGATGGTGATTCCGGGCAATCCTGGTGATGGGATTAACCTGCTGGGACTAACGTCGAACATCACGAACCAAACAGCCCTCCCCTCCGACTTCCGCCCCGTCGGTTCGCCGTAAAGGAGCACGGGTTGGAAAGCCCGTGCTCCTTTAACGGAGAACGGGTTTTCCAACCCGTTTCCCTCCCCCTACACGGGCTGGAAAGCCCGTGCTCCTTTCAACGGAACGGGGCTCGAAAGCCCCGGCTCCTACACGGGTTGGAAAACCCGTGCTCCGTTCTCAAAACGCTACATTCACTCCGCCGGAGATCATGTTGCTGATGTAATCATTGCGGCCGAAGTCGATATTCCAGTTCGCATTGACATTCCAGCGATCACCAATCTGCATCGTCACCCCTGCCCCTGCAAAAACCGCATCGCGCGCAGGAACCGTGGTCGTGTAACCAAAGCTCGCCCCCGCTCCCCCATCGAGCGTCGACTCAATGTTCCGCGAATTCTGCAGAAACTCATGCTGCCAAAGCATGCTCACCTGCGGAATCACCGTGATCTTCTCACTTGCCTTCCACGTGTAAGCCAACCGCGCTCCCAACGAAGTGCGCAGGCTGTTCGCGTTCTGTTGATCCACACTCAGATCCAGCGAATCCGCCCCGTTCTCAGTGAACGGCGCGATTCCCACGTACGTGTACTGACCCCCCAGCGTCGGCGTGAGGGTAAAGTCGCCGATCGGAATGTCATAACCAAACTCCAGCGAGGTGGTCAAATTCGCCCCCAGCGGATTACTGTACGCCGAGCGGTTTACACTGCCGAATTCAATCTGCCGCTTGACGTCATACGAGGATCCACCACCGCCAATCACAGCATTCGCGTAGAACCCTTTGCCTTCCTGGTAGGTCGCGTACAGCCCGTAGTTCACCGTATTCACGTCCATCCGACCCCCGTTCGCATACTTGGTGTAGCTGCCCTGATAACCCGCATAAGCACCGAGTACGAAATGGTCGTTGAGCGCGTAATCGATACCGCAATTAAACCCGCCCGAATCGAAGTTGTAGCTGGGCACATTGGCAATGTTGTAGCTGCGACCGAAGAGTCCATTCCCCTGAGCCCACATGCCCCAGCGAGGATCCGCACCTGGAGCGAGGATATCCTTGCCCTCTTCGAGGTCCTTCCCGTTGTGCGCCTTTCCTTTGTCCGTCAACAAAGGGTAGTTAAGTCCCTGCTGACTGAACCCGCGTCCCCCACCCCAGCGAATCGACCCGAACCGCTGCTGCATCACTTGGTTCATCGCGTTGTTCTGCTCAATCGTCATATTCGCCAGGCTCTCATACTGTGCCGGGCTAATGGCGTCGAAAGCCGCAGCGTACTCCTCAGGCGTTAGCAACGCGATCGCCGAGGTAATCGCAATTTCGTCGGGATCGCTCGATCCAAGGAAGCTGTCGAGCCCATTGGCGACGGATTGTTGATTCGGCGTGAGGTTAATATACTCAGAAAGCGTCGTGTAGTCGTCGGAGGAAACCACCAGCACGAGGGTTCCCCCGATGAGAACCAAATCCCCTTCGAGTCCCGGTCCCGCAAAGGTTCCATTGATGGTGGTAAAGTCCCCGCTCACCCCTTCCGTCGCGGTCAGGAACGGGATCTGCTCGCCCAACGACAACCCCTTGAATCCGCCGAAGGGGATGATGTTCAGGGTTCCGGAAATCGACGCCGTTCCACTAACCACCAGGCGATCGAAGGAACGGTTGCTCTCCACTTCCAAATCAAACGCGGCGCCGGGCGCCTGTACATAATTGCCCTCAACCCGGAGGATTCCCGGCGAGTTCCCCGGAGCCAAAGTTCCGAAGTTGTTCACATTACCAACGATGTTCCCGATACCCCCAAGCGTTGCACCCGCTGCCACCGTCACCGGATTGGCGATGAGCTGATTCTGCACCCAGAACGTACCGTTGTTCACGTTCATGTTTCCGACCGAATGCGATCCCGAGAAAATCAGCCTGCTCGCCCCTTCCTTCGTCACGTTACCCGGTCCGGTGATCGACCCATTGAAGGTTCCGTCCACGACCGGATTAAAGACCAACTCGGAGCGATTCACGATCGGTCCCAGTACGCTGGGGTCGCCAACGTAGGTTAAGGTTCCGGCATCGATCGTGGTCAGGCCCGTGTATTCCTGCTTGGAGGATAACACCAGGTTGTTGGCTCCCTCCTTGGTGATCCCGCCCGTGCCACGGATCACGCCCGCGTACACCGTGTCTGAAGGCAGATTAAATGCCAGATTCGCATTGGTCACAAATCCGCCCGAAAGGTTCGCAATGGAGGTGGAGATTCTGAGCGTTCCGCTGTTCACCGTTGTCGTTCCCGTGTAGCTCAGCGGACCCGTGAGATTCAAGGTGGCGGATCCATTCTGTGCCAACCCACCCACGCCACTGATTGCCCCCCGGTACACGCTGTTCGACGACTGCGCGAACGCCAGCAGCGAATTGGTCACCGCGTTGCCCGTAAGCAGATCGGTTGACCCAGCAAAGGTCAGCGTCCCGCCATTCACCGTGGTCAGTCCCGCGTAGGTATTGTTTCCGCCAAGAACCTGATTACCCACACCCAATTTGGTCACGCTTCCCGCTCCGCTGATGACGCCCGGCAGGCTGCTGTCCTGCGACTGATTAAACACCACGCTCGTGGCGTTTTCCACCGGTCCGGTCAGGCCGTTCGTTGTTCCGGAGAAGGTTAATACCCCGGACGTCACGCGGGTCGTTCCGGTGTAGCTCACGGGTCCGGCAATGGTCAGGTTGCCACTTCCCGATTGGGTCAAGTTGCCCGATCCGCTAATGCCTCCGGCAAAACTGCTGTCGGTAGATTGCGCGAACACCAACCCGGAGTTCACCACGGCGTTCCCGGTCAAACCCGACGTGGAAGAGGCCAGCGTCAGCGTGCCGGAGTTCACCGTCGTCGTTCCGCCGTAGGAGAGCGGACCCGAAAGCGTCAGATTTGCCGTCCCGTTCTGCACGATCGATCCCGTGCCGCTGATCGCGTTCCCAAAGCTGCTATCGGCACTTTGGGCAAACGCAACCGTTGCGTTGTTGGTGAGGCTTCCGGTAAGCGCGGAGGTTGATCCTCCAAAGGTCAGCGTGCCTCCCGTCACCGTCGTTGTCCCGGAGTACGTATTGGCTGCGGAAAGCAGCGTGTTGCCCGTTCCGCTCTTGAGCAACGTTCCGGACCCGCTGATCACCTGCTTGAAGCTCGTGTCGATAGAAGGCGAGAGCACCAACGCGGAGCCATTGACAATTGCTCCGCCGAGTAGACTTGTGTCCCCGCTCAAAACCAGCGTGCCCGCGTTAATTGTCGTCAGCCCCTGGTAGCTGTTTGCACCGGCAAACGTCAGCGTGTTTGCCCCATTCTTGGTAAGCGATCCCGTCCCGGTCACAACCCCCTGCCAGCTCGTATCCGCGCTCTGCTCAAACACCACCGACGCGTTGTCCACCAGGTTACCCGTGACCGCGCTTGTATCTCCCTTGATCGTGAGCGTCCCCGCATTCGCATTGAACGTTCCGCTGAAGCTCAGGGGTCCGTTCACGGTCAGATTGTTGGGAAGATCCTTGAAGTAAACACCCGATCCGCCCAGCCCGCCGCCGAATGAGTTGTCGGGGGCAAACCCAAACGTGACCACGCCATTATTAACCACATTGCCCGTGATGTTGGCGGTGCTAGAGGCAAAGAGCAACGATCCGCCGGCATTCACCGTGGTTTGTCCGGAATAGGAAAGCGCGCCATTGAGCGTCAGCAATGCCGACCCCCGCTGCGCGACACCGCCGTTCCCCGTTACCGACCCAGAGAAACTGTCGTTCGCGTTCTGCGCAAAGGCGAGCGTGCCATTATTGGAGAGCACTACGCTGGTGGTTAAGGCAGAAGTGGTCGTGGCAAAGGTGAGCGTACCTGTTCCGATCGAGGTTAACCCCGTGTACGCAGCGGCCCCCGTGAGGATGGTATTTCCTGTGCCGAAGGAGTTCACATCGAGTGCACCCGTGAGTTTCGGCGCAAACACATACGCGCTGTCGCTTTGGTTGAAGTTCACCGTGGCCGTGCGTGGCGCGTTTCCCAGACCTTCAGGATCGCCGACTCCAACCCTTACCTCTGTTGCCACGAGGGTTCCAGCAGGGCCTCCCTGCCCAATCGTCAACGTACCACTCGCCCCCGGATTGTATGCCAGCGTCACAACACCGAGCCCGCCGTTCACCGAGTTCACCGTCACCACCCCGCCGTCAGCAATCGTCAAAGTTCCCGCTCCTCTGCGTCCAACGCTAAGATCCCTAGCATTCGTCCACGTCGAACCATTCCCGGTGACGAGAACGGTTCCTGTGGAGCCTGCCCGACTGGCAACGAATGTATCGTCGCTCACAATAGCGCCTCCTCCAGAAGCGGTCATGGATCCCGCCCCGAACACGCCAACATAAAGGTCGTCCGTCGTGAACACGGACCCAGCTCCATCCACGACGACCGAACCTGCGGCGGAGGCATCTACACCGATCTCCGTGCTGTCCGCCGTCGCCGTTGCTCCCTGCAGGACGTTAACGAACCCAGGTCCAATATCCCCAACAATCAATTCGTTGTCCGTTGTCCAACTCGATCCCGCGCCGATCACGTTCACCGTACCGCTCACGTCGAGGTTTGTAGCGAGCGACGCATAAGAAGTGGTTGCCTGGGCACCGTTAGAGATATTCACCGTTCCCGTCCCGCCGGTATCTACGGACAAAAGCCCGTTGTTTGTCCAAGTCGTGCCCGCTCCGGTCAAATTAATCACGCCCACACTTCCGTTCGATGCCGCGATGGTGGCGGTTTCAGACGTGAGAGTTCCATTAGAGAAGTTAAGCGTCCCGTTGCCCGAGTTGCCGATGAACATGTCCCGAAACTCCCACGTGTTCCCGGAACCGTTCTGCAGGATTCCCCCGTCCTGAATGTAGAGTTCGTCGATCGACCTCGCCGCGCTGCTTGTGTCCACAAAATCAGCGTTGAGCGTGTGGCCTCCCGTCACGTTGATACGCGAGCTGGTCTTGTCAAACATCAGATCCCCATCGATGCTGCCGTTGATAAGGTCCAGCGTGAAACGCCCGCTTCCTCCCAGGGCGATAGACGCCTCGCTCCCGGAGATGGAACCGTTATTGACGATCTGCACATCAGCGGTCGAAGCGGCGTTGAGGTCGAGCGTCTGGTTGGTTGCATCCCAAGTTCCCGCATAAATCCCGTGCGTCGATCCCTCGACAGATCCCCCGGTTGCGACGGTGATTCTTTCGATTCCATCGCCAATGATACCAACTCCGAAGCCGCTACCCGTTGCCCCGACCCCTCCCGTTCCTCGAACGATTCCAGATACTGTCAGGTCGGGAAGAATGTCAGCGATTGACGTGAGGCCGAATGCGGATCCGCCCATGCCCGACCCGCCGTTATTCGCGACCGCCGTAACCGTTCCAGAAATCGTTCCTCCCAGAGCACTTTCGACTGTGAGCCCGTACGCATTTCCTCCGAGATTGCTGACCGCACTGATGCGGCCCCCGGTGTTGTTCAGGGCTGTCAACGTTCCGGTGTAGACGCCGTATGCCTGGCCGGCCTCGAACGGCCCGACTGTGCTCATGGGGCCACTGCCGCCAACGGCTTGGATAGTCCCTCCCTGGTTACTGAGCCCAGCGATTGATGTAAACCCGTACACGCCATAAGCGGGCCCTCCGCCTCCGGTGTTGGCGTTTCCCCCAGTCGCCGTGATATTGCCCGAATTCGTTAAGCCCGAAATTTCATCCGCATAAACCGCTTGTGCGCCACCGCCTCCCGCACCAGTGTCAGTGGATCCGCCGATTGCAATAATGTCTCCTGAGTTGTTGAGGTTGATTAAATTCGTATTCGAGTACACGGTATATGCGGTTCCAGCGACCTCCGAAGTGGAATCCCCGCCCGTCGCGCGGATGGTGCCGGAGTTCGTTACGTTCTGAATGAGGTTCGATTCTAACGCATCTGCGTTTCCACCTTCCCCATCCACACTTTCTCCCCCGGTGGCAGTGATGAATCCTGAGTTGAAGACACCATCGATCGACGTGTTGCCATAGAGAGCGTAGCCGACCCCCGCGTTGCCCGAGTTGGAGGCACCACCCGTTGCGGTGATGATGCCCGAGTTTGTCACATCCGACACGATGTCAGCATAGAGCCCCCCCCTTCTCCCCCTCCCCCTGAATCGCTTGCTCCACCTGTGCCGGATATAGTTCCCGTATTGTCGAAAACCGAAAGCGTCTCGGAGACGTCCATTCCGTAGCCATATGCCCCGTCGCCATCGACGCTGCTCCCGCCTACTGCGGTGATCTGACCCGCGTTCGTGGCATTAGCTACGCTTGCGGTAAAGAGGACGGACTCTGCCGCGCCGCCCGCGCCTTCGACCCCGGAGCCTCCCGTTGCTTCAATGATGCCGGAACCGGTATTGGTGAACGCATTTGCGGTATCGATATAGACCCCGTACGCCTCCCCTCCTTCCGAATATTCGCCGGTACCGGTGGCGTTACCTCCTGTCGCCGTGATGCGGCCTGTGTTTGAGAGGATGCCGAGATTCGTGGCCCCGCCGCTGCCGGAGATTTGTCCCCCTGTCACGATCCCGTAGCTGTCGCCGCCGCCGAATCCGTCGGCTGCGTAAGCGCGGATGATCCCATCGTTGTAGAAGTTTGGTGAATTGGTCGTGATATCCCCGAAATATCCGGTTGCTCCGCCGCCGAATGCGTCGGCGTTGAGGCCAGTTCCTCCGTGAACTTCGATGAGTCCGGTTGCCGTATTGCGAATGACACCTCTCTGATCGACGGTGTAGATGCCTATCGATTCTCCGCCCAAGTAATCAGCGTCACTGCCTGTGACGCTAATCGTCCCGGAGTTGGTTAAATTCCCTGCGAGGTAGCCCCCGGCCTGCGGTATTCGGTTAATGAACTGCCCAGCCAGGATCCCGGTGACCGTTCCCCCAGTCGACGCTTAATAGGCCTCGTTAGTTTCCGTTCCGTCCCAAAGTGTTGTGTTGGCTCCGCCATTCGCAAGGATGGATCCGCTGTTTGAGATGTCGCCGGTGATGATCGTGCCGGAGATAGCTGCGGTATCGCGCCGGGACGCGGCATCCGGGCTCGTGGCGCTGATCGTGCCCAGATTTGAGATCCCGGCGGTGCCGTTGCCGGTAAGGAAAACGCCGAAGTAGGGATCGGTGTCTGATACGACACCCAAGGGGGAGTTCCCGGAACGGTCCAAGACCGTGTTCGATGAGAGAGAGAGGGTGACGCTTGCGCTATCGGTCAGGCTGAGCGCTTTTTTTATGTTTATGGCACCCCCGTTGATCGCAACGGAGCCCCCGAAGGTTGTTTCCGAGAGAAGGTTCAATGCTCCCGCGCCGGTTTTCGTCAAAACCGAACCGTTGGCCGTGAAACTCTGTGCAATATCCAAACCATCTGTGTTGTTCACTTCGATGGTTCCAGAATTTGGGTAGAGGGTGGCGAGACCGAGAGTGGCTTTGGCAGCCGCAGCATCAACGAAGATGTTCCCGAGGATTGTGATTGTCGAGGACCCTAGGCCGTCGTCGTTGATCGTTACGGGCGATGTTGCAAGGGAATTGAATCGTAGCCCCAAGGAGGCAACATCTCCCGCCACCCCAACGTTTGCGACGTTAGTTGCGGACGAACTGTTGAAGACAGCCGTCTTAGAGGCGTCCGGCACGCCGTTAGACCAGTTAGCGGCGACTCCAAACTGTCGGCCGTTCGCATCAGCTGCACCACCATTCCATGTCGTCGTAGTCTGGGCCACGGCATGCTGAGCGGTTGGCGCCAGCGCCAGAAGGGTCATTGCAATGCAGAATCGACAAACATTGCGAATCCGAACGGGCGGGGAGGTTCTCATGTGGGGAGAGGGATTACGTCAGCACCGCCGACGCGGTCTAATCCGGCATTGTGAAACCTTCGTCACATACGGATCCGTGGGAACCGACGGAGAACGACTGTTTAAGTGCATTTCCTTTTGCCCCACACGGTCAACATGTCCGTCCCAACGGAGAACGGGTTTTCCAACCCGTTTCCCTTCCCCTACACGGGCTGGAAAGCCCGTGCTCCTTTGTCGGCAAAATGCCCATCCCAACGGAGAACGACCCTCCCGGTGCGTTACCCTCCCCCACACGGGCAGAATGCCCGTGCTCCTTTAACGGAGAACGGGTTTTCCAACCCGTTTCCCTCCCCCTACACGGGCTGGAAAGCCCGTGCTCCTTTCACGGCTGTGAATGCGCGTGCTCCTCTGCAGATTCTGCTTGCGAATCACCGGCCCGTACGACACTGTTCCCGATTACCCAACAAACGAAAAATAAGGCAAATCATGTCAAACGAAGATAAAGAAGTCGGTAGCCTCCGCCTTCATGAGAAAGATACCGGCAGCGCAGATGTTCAAATCGCCCTGCTCACGAAACGCATCAACGACCTGACCGGTCATCTGAAGTCGCACGCGAAGGACCATTCGTCCCGCCGCGGGCTTCTGAAGCTCGTCGCCCGCCGACGTAGCCTGCTTGATTATCTCAAGCGCACCGCGGTCGAGCGCTACAATTCGGTGCTCGAAACGCTGCACCTCCGCAAGTAACCCAACCATCTGTTTTTGAACGCGTCAGGATTCCCTGACGCGTTCGCACTTTCGGGGCATTCGCCCCGCAACCCCATTATCTCCATGTCACATACTGTTAACGCCACCGTTGGTGCGCTCAATTTCAAGATCGAAACCGGAAAACTGGCGAAACTCGCCGACGGTGCCGTCACCATCCAGGTCGGCGAAACGATCATCCTCGCAACCGCCGTCTCCTCCACCACCCTCAAGCCCGGCCAGGACTGGTTCCCACTGACCGTGGACTATAAAGAAAAAGCCGCCGCTGTCGGAAAGTTCCCCGGCGGTTACTTCAAGCGTGAAGGTCGCCCCACCGAAAAGGAAACGCTGACCGCGCGCATGACCGATCGCCCGCTTCGCCCCCTTTTCCCGAAGGGATACTTCTACGAGACGCAAATCATCAGCCTCCTCCTCAGCGGCGACGGGGAAAATGATCCCGACATCCTCAGCATCAACGGAGCCTCGGCCGCCCTTGCGGTTTCCGACATCCCCTTCGCCGGCCCGGTGGGCGCGGTGCGGGTGGGTCGCGTGAACGGCGAATTTGTCGCCAATCCGACACACTCCCAGCGTGAAGTCAGCGACCTCGATCTCGTCTACGTCGGCGACGGCGAGAACGTGATCATGATTGAGGGCGCTGCGGACGAACTTCCCGAAGCGGAGTTCATTGCCGCGCTCGATTTCGCGAAAGCCGCAGCCGCCATCCTCGTTCAGGCCCAGCGCGAACTCGCCGCTGCCGCCGGCAAGGTGAAGCGTGAAGTTCCCCTCCTCGCCGTCAAGGACGACATCCTCGAAGTGGCCTACCAAGTGGCTGGCGACCGCATCGAATCCGCCCTTTACACGAGTGGCAAAGTCGCCCGTGGCAAAGCGGTGGACGCCCTCCGCACGGAAGTCCGCGCCGCGGTCCTCGAGCGTTTCCCGGAAGCAGGAGATTTCGAAATCTCGCAGGCCTTCGACCACCTTCAGAAAAAGGCGTTCCGCGTCAGCATCCTGGATCGTCGCGAACGCTGCGACGGTCGGGGGCTGCATGAAATCCGTCCGCTCACGGGCGAAGTGGGGCTCATCCCCCGCTCGCACGGTTCAGCCCTTTTTGCCCGTGGCGAAACCCAGGCACTCGCCCTGGCCACGCTGGCTCCGGCAGATGAAGCACAGGACATCGACGCATACGGCGGCGGCGTGACCACCAAGCGTTTCATCCTCCATTACAACTTCCCGCCGTTCAGCGTGGGCGAAACCGGCCGCTTCGGCGGACTCAATCGCCGCGAAGTCGGTCACGGCGCGCTCGCCGAACGCTCGGTCGAACCCGTCATCCCTTCGGAAGTCGACTTCCCTTACGCCATTCGCGTCAGCAGCGAAGTCATGGAATCCAACGGTTCCACCTCGATGGCTTCCGTCTGCGCCGGCACCCTCGCCCTCATGGACGCGGGCGTTCCGCTGAAGGCTCCCGTCGCCGGCATCTCGGTCGGCCTCGTCACGGAATTTGCGAGCGACGGATCGCTCGCCCGTTACACCACGCTGGCGGACATCCTCGGCAGCGAGGATCACTTCGGCGACATGGATTTCAAGCTGTGCGGAACGGACACCGGCGTGACCGGATTCCAGCTCGACCTCAAGCTCGCTGGCATCAACCATTCGATTCTCAACGAAGCCATCGCGGAAGCCAAGGATGCCCGCACAAAGATCCTCGAATTCATGAATTCGGTGATCGCTTCGCCTCGTACGGAAATGAGCCGTTACGCACCGCGGATCGAAACCGTGCGCATCCCGGTCGACAAAATCGGCCTGCTCATCGGCCCCGGCGGCAAAACCATCAAGGGCATCGTTGCCGAAACCGGCGCGGAGATTAACATCGAAGACGACGGACGCGTTCAAATCTACTCGAACAGCCCGGAGAGCATGCGCCGCGCATTGGAAATCATCGGCGGCATGACCAAGGAAATCGGCATCGGC
>Ga0247837_1006108_pt1 | contig 17310 bp, 15 predicted proteins | sample LaCtaG_2_FD_187115 | JGI IMG/M metagenome (GOLD analysis project Ga0247837, IMG submission 187115) | Freshwater microbial communities from meromictic Lake La Cruz, Castile-La Mancha, Spain - LaCruzMarch2015_14.5m | ecosystem: Environmental > Aquatic > Freshwater > Lake | place: Spain: Castile-La...
TCAAGTAACGTGGCCTCATCAGGTTAGAATTGGTGAAAATTGTAAACTTGAAAAAAATATTCAATTTAAATTTGATGGTATTTGGAAAAATGGATCAAATATTTTCATTGAAAACGATGTGTTTTTAGGTAGTAATATTGAGTTCAACATTAGAAAATCAATTATAATAAAAAGCAATTGCTTGATTGCTTCTGGCGTAAAATTTATTGACCACGACCATGGTTTTAGTAAACAAGAATTAATAAATAAACAACATGGAGTTGAACATTCCATAACAATAAATGAAGATGTTTGGATAGGAGCAAATGCAATAATTTTAAAAGGAGTAGAAATACACAAAGGAGCAGTAATTGCAGCTGGTTCAGTGGTTACCAAATCAATTCCAGCTTACGAAATTTGGGCTGGTTCGCCAGCTATAAAAATATTAGAACGCAAATAGATGAAAATTTTATTTTTATTGGGCTCTTTAGAAGCAAAGAAAAATGGTGTAGCTGATTATGTTTTAAATTTAACTGATTGCTTAGAAAAACTAGGACATCAAATTGCAATTATTTCTATTAATGATTACAAAAGTATAACAATGAAAACGGAAGATGTAAAAGAATCTTCAGGTTTAAGAATTAGGATATCTAGCGATTTATCAATTATAAAAAAGAAAATTATTATTGCAGAATATGCTCAAAAATTTCAACCCGATTTAGTAAGTTTACAATTTGTTTCGTTTGCATTTCAAAGTAAAGGATTGCCTTTTAATTTATTGAAAGTTTTGAGTGGAATAAAACCATTCCCATTACATATTATGTTTCATGAACTTTGGATTGATTTTAACAATACTAATAGCATAAAAAAATACGTGCTAGGTAAATTACAAAAATTTTGTTTGTTATTTATAATTAAACATTTAAAGCCAAATTTTATAACTACTTCTATTCCATTTTATATATCAAAACTAAAACATTTTAAGGCTGAGTTGTTGCCTTTGTTTGGAAATATAAAACCAATTGATTACATCAATTTAACTAAACAAAAAAACGAGTTGAACATTGTTTTTTTAGGTAGTTTTTCGCCAAATATTACTGATTTTATTGGTCAATTAAACTGGATAAAAAATTACTCAATAGATCACAAATTAAATGTAAAATTCAATGTAATTGGAAACAATGGAATTTGCAAAGAAGCTGCTTTTTTACAAATAAAAAATATACTAGGCAGGTATGCACTTAACTATATTGGAGAAAGAAGTGCAGAGCAAGTTTCGGAGACAATATTAAATGCTGACATTGGTGTTTCGAGAGCTGATTATAAATTTTTTGGTAAAAGTGGTTCAACCCTAGCCATGCTCGAACATGGTTTACCTGTTTTGTTACGAGGAGATAAACCTGAAAATTTTTATTCGGAAGAACCTCTAAATGGTTTTACTAACCAATTGCTGTTTGCCTCAAGTTCGTTAAATATTTTACCAACAAAACTAAAAACAAACAGCCTTCAAATGATGATTGCTAAAAAATTTATTTCTATTATAAACAATAAATTACATACTAAAAAGTGAAATATTATTACCAAATTGAAGGTTTAAGAAGAAATAATTTAGGAGATGTACTTCAAGGTTTGGCTGCACAACAGTTTCTACCAAACGATGCAATTCCTGTTGATCGAGAAATGTTAAGTTTAGTAGCTAACGAACCAGGTTTTTTAATTGGAAATGGTTGGTATCAGCATGAATTTGATAAGTTTCCTCCTCCTCCAAATATTACACCGTTTTATATATCAGTTCATATTGCAAAATCTGATTTTCTGAAAATTAAAAACGTAAGAGATCACTTTAAATTAAATGCGCCAATTGGTTGTAGAGATATCAAAACATTGTGGTTATTACGTGGTTTTGGTGTTCCAGCATATTACTCAAGTTGTTTAACATTGACTTTTAAAAACAGAAATTTAGGTGAAAATTTAAAAGATGAAATAATTTGGGTAGATAATATTGATCATCCAATTCCAAAAAATATTGAAAAAAAAATATTGGATTTTTTTCCAAATGGTTTTACAAAAATATCTCATGATCCTTTAAGCCGAATGTCTGATTTTGAATCGTATGTTTCAGATAATATTGAATTTGCAAAGCAGTTAATTGAAAGATATAATAGTGCAAAACTGGTATTAACTACCAAAATTCATTGTGCTTTGCCTTGCATTGGAATGGGAGTTCCTGTTATACTTATTCATCCAAATCCTGCCGACCCAAGGTTAAGTGTAATGAATAACTTAATTTCAATTATTTCATACGATGATTTATTGAATTTAACTGAATTGCCAAATGCTGAAATAAACCTAAATAAGTCAGGTAAAATAAAAAACAAACTTTCTAATTTGGTTAATTTAGCCGTAAAATCAAATAAAAATCCTTTTACAAATAAAAGTAATTTAAATCTTTATAATAAGTTTAAGCTTTATATAATAATCTCAAATTTTACTTCTTTTGGTTTAAAAACAGTTTATAAAATTGGTTTTTTTAAGCAAACTTTCGAGCGTGTTTTTGGAAAGGAATATTTAATTGGGTAAAAAAAAAGTACTTGTTTTTGTAACACAAATACTTGAAACAGGAGGAATTGAAAGCCATTTAAAAGAATTTTGTTTACAGTTTCAAAACAATAAAGAATTATCTGTTTCTATTTTAGTTTTAAATTCAAAAGCAAATATACAAACACATCAATTTTATAACGAAGTATGTGAAAATGTTTGGATTTTTAGTAATAAAAATATCATTATTAGGTATTTAATGTTATTGTTACTTTTGCCAATTTTAAATTTTAAAAACTTTGATACTTTGTATAGCAATGGTCAAGGAAATAGTATTTTTTATATTAGAAAAATTCTTTTTTTGGTTAAAAATTGGGTTCATCACCACCATACTTCAGGAGAAATACAAGACAGAAATACATGGACAAATAGTTATAAAAAAACACTTTTAAAAGCCAACACAATTGTGGCTTGTGCTAATTACAATGCAAAACTGATGAGTGAAGCTTTATCACGAAAAGTAATTTCAATTCCGTGTTTTTCTAGAGCAATTGTTATAGAAAACAAACTAATCAATCCTGAAAAAATAAAAATTGCATACATTGGAAGGTTAATTAAAGAAAAAGGGGTAGAAGCTATTTGTGAATTATCTAATTTAGCAGTATTTAAACATATTGAATTTATAATATGGGGTGAAGGAAGTTTGTATCCTGCGTCTTTTTTTAAATCTTTTCCAAATGTGAAATACAAAGGTTCGTTTAAAAACAAAGAAGAGCTTACAACTGCATTGAATAACATTGATGCATTTATTTTATATTCAACACATCCTGAAGGTTTACCAATTAGTTTATTGGAAGTTATGAGTGCTGGTTTACCTTGGATATCTTCAAAAACAGGCGGTATAAATGAATTAAGTATTGACTATAATTTAAATTATTTATTACCACAAAATATAAATTTTGATGAGTTAGTTGAACACCTAAAATTGTTCACTAAAAATTTAATTTCATTACCAAATATAGCTATCAAACAAATAGCAGTTTATAATAAAACATACGCTTCAGCAGTTATTAAACAAAACTGGACAAAGGTTTTATAAGAAAATTTATCATGATTATTTTATCACATCCAACTGCAAATCAATTTGTGCGATATGCAACTTCTGGTTTTTTAAATGCACAAATGCTTCAATCATTTTACACAAGTTTGGCTTGTTTTGAAAATGATTTTTTATATAAAATTGGAGGTAATAATCAATTTTCTGAATTTAGAAAACGTTTGTTTGACAATAATATAAAACCTTATACGCACACCAATCCTACTTATGAAATGATTCGCCAAATAGCTATGAAATTTGGTTTTAAAGATTTGGTAAAACATGAATTTGGGAAATTTAGTGTTGATGCAATTTATTCAAACCATGATAAATGGGTTAGTGAAAAAATAAGCCTACAAATTTTATTGGGCGCAAAGGCTGTTTATGCATACGAAGATGCTGCTTTGAAATCGTTTTCTATTGCAAAGCAAAATGGATTAACCAATTTCTATGACCTATCAATTGGCTATTGGCGAAGGGGAATCGATATTTTGGAAAAAGAAAAAGAAAGACAACCTTTATATGCAAACACTTTAACTGGATTGTTGAATTCGGCAGGAAAATTAGCAAGGAAAGACGAAGAATTGGAACTTGCAAACCATGTAATTGTAGCAAGTACTTTTACAAAAGAATCTTTAAATTTTTATCCCAATAAACTCAACAATATTGAAGTAATTCCTTATGGATTTCCAACAGTAAATAACAATATAATTTCAAAAAAGTGCTCTAGTAAACCTTTGAAAATATTGTATGTTGGCGGATTAACACAACGCAAAGGAATTGCTGAAGTTTTTGATGTAGCTAATTTATTTGGTAAACATGTTTCGTTAACTTTAATTGGGAATAAAACCTCGAACCAATGTGAAGAATTAGATAAAAATTTACAAAAATACACTTGGATTTCTTCGTTACCTCACCATGAAATATTAAACCAAATGCAACAACACGATGTGTTGCTTTTACCTTCATTGTTTGAAGGTTTTGGAATGGTTATAAGTGAGGCTATGTCGCAGGGAACACCAGTAATTACTACTTATAACACAGCTGGTAAAGACTTTATAGAAAATGGTAAAAATGGTTGGTTGGTAGAACCAGGAAATTTAAATGCCATTGCTCAAATTATTGAAAACATAATTGATAGTCCTGAACAATTAGAGCAAATTAAACTCAATGCAAAAGTTACTGCAATGGAAAGGCCTTGGTCAAAATATGCTTTGGAAATAGCTGGATTTGTAAAATCGAAAATAGAAACGTGTTAGAAAAAAGAAGTTTGGGTTTAGATGTTTTAAGATCTTTAGCCATAAGTTTAGTGTTGTTAGCTCATTTTGCCAAAATATTTGAATCAATAGGTTTTTGGGGAGTTGAACTTTTTTTTGCATTGAGTGGTTATTTAATTGGAAAAATTATTTGGAAAAATTATAATTCAAGTATCAAATATTCTTTTAAATTAATGCTTAATTTTTGGAAAAGAAGATGGTGGAGAACCATTCCAAACTACTGGCTTTTTTTAGTTGTAATGATAGTTTTTCAATGGTTAAGAAGTAGTCAAATAACTAATGAAATTACAATTTTAAAATCATTATTGTTTCTTCAAAACATTACTTCAAGAGAGGAAGGTTTTTACAGTGTTTCGTGGAGTTTATGCATTGAAGAATGGTTTTATTTATTATTTCCGTTACTGCTTTTATTGCTTTCTTTTTTAAAGCTTCCCCCAAAAACAACTTACCTTTTATGTATATCAATATTTATTATAAGTTCTGTTTTTATTCGATTGTATTTAATTGAACAAAATGTAGGTCATTCTTTGCGAGGCATTACTTTGGCTAGGTTAGATGCAATTGTGTTTGGAGTTTTCGTTGTTTTTATTACTAAATTAATACATGGCAATTCTAAAGTTTTTAATTATTTGTTTATTGCAGGTAGTTTGATATTGATTTTTTGTATAAAACAAGTTCATTTTTCAAATATTTTGTACAATGAAATTAGAAGTCAACAACTTTATTTGATGCTTGCTCCTTTATCTTTTTCATTAATTATTCCAATAATTGAAAAGTTTGAAATGAAATTTATTCAAGCAAATTGGCTCAAAAAATCAATTCAAAACATAAGTTTATGGTCGTATTCTATCTATTTAAGTCATATTCCTGTTTTGTTTTTTTCTTATTATTTAACTTCAAGTTTTAGAATCAATAGTTTAGGAAATTTAGCATCCAAAATTTTAGGTTTGATATTAACTATTTTTATATCAGCAATGGTTTATAAATATTTTGAAAAACCAATTACCGATAAAAGACCTAAGGCAATTATTGGCTAATTTTTTATGGACATTAACAAGAAAGCAGAAGAGTTTAAAGTACTTAAAAATGGTGTTTGGTTATATTTTTTACTATTAATTTTTGAAGGAGCGCTGCGCAAATGGGTACTACCACAGCTAGCAAATCCTTTGTTATTAATCAGAGATCCATTGGTTTTGTATTTGTTTTTTTCTGCAAGTTTTAACCGTGTTGTGTTTTTTAATAGGTATTTATTTTACGCTATTGTAATTGTTATCATCAGTTTTATTGCAACCATGTTTAGTGGTCATGGAAATTTATTAGTAGCAGTTTATGGAGCAAGAATTTTTCTCATTCACTTTCCAATGATTTTTTTAATTGGGAAAGTATTTGATAAAAATGATGTAATAAAAATGGGTAAATCAATTTTATACATTTCAATTCCAATGGCTATTTTAATTGGAGTACAATTTTTTAGCCCTCAAACTGCCTGGATTAACAGAGGAATTGGTGATTCTATTGGTGGTGGATTTAGCGGAGCAATGGGATATTTAAGACCACCAGGAACATTTTCATTTACAAGTGGAATTTCTTCTTTTTTTAGTTTAGTAGCAATATTTGTTTTTTATTTTTGGATTGATACTTCAAAAATAAATAGGATAATATTATTTATTGCAACAATTGCACTTTTATCAGCTGTTCCATTTTCAATTAGTAGGAGTTTGTTTTTTCAAATAATTATAAGTTTTGCGTTTACTTTTTTTGGCATAAATGTTTTGAAAAATTCAAACAATAAAGGAATTACAATTATTTTAGGCTTTTCAGTCATTGCTTTACTTTTAAGTTTATTCGATTTGTTTTCAATTGGTGTTGAGGCATTCTCAACTAGACTAGAAAGAGCAAATACAGCAGAAGGCGGAATTGAATCTGTATTTTTAGACAGGTATTTGGGAGGTTTAATTAATGCTTTAAGTTCAAGTACCAATCAACCATTTTTAGGCTATGGTTTGGGTTATGGAACAAATGTGGGTAGTAATATATTAACTAGTAAAAGGTCATTCTTGATTTCAGAAGGCGAATGGGGAAGATTAATTGGAGAGTTAGGTCCTGTTTTAGGATTAGGAATGATATTTATAAGAGTTATGATGACTTTTAAATTGTCATCTTGGTCGTGGAACTACTTACAAAGAAATGATATTTTACCTTGGATTATTTTATCATTTACCTTGTTTGTTTTGCCTCAAGGTGGCTGGTCTCAACCTACTTCACAAGGATTTTGTGTTTTAGTAAGTGGTTTGTTAATTGCTTCATTTAAATCGGATGATACTAATGAAATAATGAATGAAAATGTATAAAATTGTTTTAGTTGGTAACTATTCAAAACAAAACCAAGAAAGCATGGATAGGTTTTTGAATATTTTAGCAATTGGTTTACTGCAAAACAAAATTGAATATAAAATTTGGACTCCAATTACATTATTAGGATATTTTTTCAGCAATACTAATTCAGGATTTGGAAAGTGGTTTGCTTATTTTGATAAATTCATTATTACTCCCATAGTTTTTGCAATAAAATTATTAATCAATAAGTTTCAAAAAGCTAAAATAGTGTATCATATATGTGATCATTCTAATGCAGTATACGTTCCACTTTTTCCTAAAAAAAAGCTAATTATAACGTGCCATGATGTTTTGGCTATTAGAGGTGCCTTAGGATTCAATGATGCTTACTGTAAATCAAGTGGATTTGGTAAAAAGCTACAAAATAATATTTTAAAAAATCTTTCAAAAAACATTCGTATTGCTTTTGTTTCTGACAATACTTTTAAGCAATTTAGAGAAATAGCTTTCCAATTATTTCCTGAAAATTATAGAACAATTCTCAATGGATTAAATGCAAATTTCAACAAATTATCCTTACAAGAAATTGATCAATTAAAATCAAAATATACTAATTTCCCTTCTTCTCATTTCTTATTACATGTTGGTTCAAATTTGGAACGAAAAAACAGAAAATTACTATTAAATATGTTGTATGAATTAAAAGATAATTACACCGGCATTATTTGTTTTGCAGGGCAAAAACCAAGCGAGGAAATCTTCAGTTTAGCTTCACAATTGAATTTATTAAAAAGAATTTTTTTTATAGAAAAACCCAACCATGAATTGCTAAACTTACTTTATAATACTTGTGATACTTTTGTTTTTCCTTCATTTTCCGAAGGATTTGGTTGGCCCGTTATTGAAGCACAAATTTGTGGTGCTCCTGTTATTTGTTCCAATATTAAACCATTGTCGCAAATAGGAGGAAAAGGCGTTCTAACTGCAAATCCAGCTAATGCAATTGAGTTTTCTGAACAATTTTTATTACTAAAAAATACAATTCTCAAGGAAAAATTAGTTCAGTTTGGAATTGAAAATGCGCAACAATTTTCCGCAAAACAAATGATTGAAAACTATATTGGTTTTTATAAATCCATTTTATAAATGAAGAATATTTTCAAACTTTTATTGGTTTTATTTCCTTGGTTTTTAAAAAGAATTTTATTGAACCTTTTCTTTGGTTATAAACTTCATAAAACAGCACAAATTGGTTTTTCTTGGATTTTCCCCAAAAATTTAATTATGGAAGAAAATAGTAAAATTGGACATTTAAATGTAGCTATAAACCTTAATAAAATCCATTTGATGAGTGGCGCAAAAATTGGTAGAAGTAATTGGATTACAGGATTTAGCTTAAACAAAAATAGCAAACATTTTTCACATCAAAATACCCGAAACCCTGAATTAATTATTGGTCAAGAATCGGCTATTACAAAACAACATCATTTAGATTGCACTAATCAAATTTGTATTGGAAACTTTACTACAATTGCAGGATACCATTCACAATTTTTAACCCATTCGATTAATATTGAGATGAATAGGCAGGATAGTTTACCCATTTTAATTGGTGATTACTGTTTTGTTGGAACAAATGTTGTAATTTTAGGGGGGGCAATTTTACCATCATATTCAGTTTTAGGTGCAAAATCGCTTTTAAATAAAGTACATCAAAATAACTTTTATTTATATGGTGGTGTGCCTGCAATACCTATAAAACCAATTAATAATTCAGCATTGTATTTTAGCAGAAAAACAGGTTTTGTTTATTAAATGAACAAGCTAAAACTTTTACGAGTAATTGCTAGTATGGATCCAAAAACTGGTGGACCACCCAACGGAATTAATTATATAACTCCATACCTTACAGCACTTAACATTGAAACAACAATTGTATGTTTTGATAATTCTGAAGCGCATTTTGTTAAAAATAGTAATTTTAAAATCATAGCTTTAGCAGAAAACAAAACAAGTTGGCAATACAATTCAAAGCTTTATGAATGGCTAATAAATAATTTAGAAAAATACGATGTTGTTTTTGTTCATGGAATTTGGATTTATCATAGTTATGCTGTTTCAAAAGCTATAAAAAACCTTAAAAAGGAAAACACAAATTTAAAAATCAAACATTTTATTTATCCTCATGGAATGCTCGATTCATTTTTTCAAAAGGATAAGAACAGGTTTTTAAAATCTATTCGTAATTTTTTTTATTGGCATTTTATTGAATGCAAAAATTTAAATAATGCAAACGGTATTATATTCACTTCTCAGGGCGAAATGGAAATTGCTTCCAAAACATTTTCGAATTATAAACCTATGCAAACCTTGAACTTAGGTTATGGGGTTGACATTCCAATGGAGGATTTTAAACAAAAAACACCAGAAGAATATTATTTGTTTTTAGGGCGATATGATTCAAAAAAAGGAATAGATACCATTATAAATGCATACAAAAACTTACTTTTAAGGAATGAAATAAATTTACCAAAACTCATAATAGCAGGGCCTGGTTTAAATAATGAATATGGAAAATTTATTCAAAACTTGGTTAAATGTAATGGAGTTTTAAAATACAAAATTGAATTGTTAAACATGGTTTATGGTACAGAAAAATGGCAATTAATATCTAATGCAAAAGCAATGATTTTATGGAGTCATCAAGAAAATTTTGGAATATCAGTTGCTGAAGCTTTGGGAATGGGAGTTCCAGTATTACTCTCAAAACAAGTTAATATTTGGAGAGAAATAGTTTCAAATAATGCTGGTTTTTCCGAAAATGATTCAGAAGTTAAATTAGTAGAAACAATACTGAAATTCAATAATTTGTCAGCTAGCGAATATCATACAATGTGTGTAAATGCAAAAAACACTTACCTTCAATTATATCAACCAAATAAATATGCCAGTAGGTTGAAAGCACTTTTTGAAAACAAGTATGAGCAACAATAAAATAAAATTTGTGTTATTATTAACTGCTTGTATTGAGCCAACTCAGTTTAAAAATATGGTGCAACGAAATGATTCATTTGTTCGATTAGGTGACTATAAAGAAGCTTTAAAAATGTGGCTTCATCATAAAGATGAAAAAATGACAACAGTAATTTTTGCCGAAAACTCAGGTTACAATTTAACAGAAATTGAACAAGTATTTTTAACAGAAAACATTTTCAATAGAAAATATCATATTTTTCAAACCTTGGCTAGCGAAGTTCCAAATGGTTTGCATTATGGCTATAGTGAATTGGAATTAATTGATAATGTTATCAATCAGATTTCTTTACTTAAAGATAACGATTATATAATAAAATCAACGGGTAGAGTTTACTTTCCGAAAATATCTTTGCTAACCCAAAAAATATTGAATACCCAAGTATTCATTGCTGATTCAAGACATTTTAATTTTTTTATTTGGCATAAAAACTATGTATTGAGTAATTTATTTATTTTCAATATTAAGTGGTATAAAAATAATTTATTGGCAAAGAAGGAAATCATGATCAATTTAAAAATAAGTCATTTTGAAACGTTGTTATTTTATTTGCTAAATAAAAAACAAGCAACAAATTCTATCTTACTTAGGTTTCCTTTTAACATAAATCCAGTTGGAGTTGGCGCTCATTGGGATGTAAATTATCAATCGTCAAACAAAAAGTTGAGTTACATTATTAGAGCAATTTTCAGGAAAATATTTCCTCAAGTTTGGATATGAGTAGTGTAAATACAAATACAAGAATTGGGGCTTCATTTAGCTTGACAAACAGATTTAAAAGGCTTTTGTGGAATATTGTTTACCAATTATTATTTAGGTATTCTCCAAATCCTTTTCATGCATGGCGAAGATTTATTTTAAGATTTTTTGGAGCTAAAATTGGAAAAGGTGTACATGTATATGGTGGTGCAAAAATATGGGCACCTTGGAACATTGAATTAGCTGATTATTGCGGAATTGCTAGCGGTGTAAATTTATATTCTCAAGACAAAATTTTTGTTGGACAAAACTCGGTTATTTCACAAGGAAGCCATATTTGTACAGGCTCACACGATTATAATGACAATGGATTTAAACTAATTACAAAACCAATTTTTATTGGAAATAATGTTTGGGTAGCAGCCGAAGTTTTTATTCATGCAGGAGTTATTATTAATGATGGTTGTGTGGTTAGCGCACGTTCTGTAGTTTCCAAAAACTTACCTGCTTGGCATATTTGCAGTGGTTTTCCTTGTGTTCCTATTAAAGAAAGAAAATTTCAAACCGTTTAATTATTACATTTAAATGTTAGACTTAACAATAGCAATTCCAGTAAAAAACGAAGCACATCAAATTGCTGCTTGTATAAAAAATATTGGAAAGAATTTTGCAAAGCAAATTGATATTATTGATTCTTTCAGCAACGATAATACTGTTGAAATAGCAAGAGAATTAGGAGCAAATGTGTTTCAAATAAAATGGGATGGAAAATATCCTAAAAAACGAAATTGGTATTTATTGAACCATACACCTAAAACAAAATGGGTTTTATTTTTAGATGCTGATGAAATATTAACTACAGAATTTAAAAACAAGTTGCATCAAATTATTGAAAACACTACTCACTCAGGTTTTTGGCTAAACTATTCAATTTATATGAATGATTATAGATTAAAAGCTGGATATCCGTTAAAAAAATTAGCCCTTTTTCAAACCAAAAAAGGTTTGTATGAAAAAATAGAAGAGGATAATTGGAGTAATTTAGACATGGAAATTCATGAGCACCCTATTATAGATGGAACTTTGGGAATAATTAATGAAAAAATTGAACATTTAGTAAATTTTGATCACCCAAACTGGAAAGCTAAACACGTTGAATATGCCAAATGGGAAGCCAAAAGATTTGTTAAAATGATTGCTGAAAAAAAGGAGAAAAAAACTTTTTCTAAAGCACAAAAGATTAAGTATAGTATTTTAAAAACTCCTTATTCAGGTACAATTTTTTTCATGGGTTCTTACTTTCTTATGCTTGGTTTTATTGATGGTTTAAGTGGTTTAAAGTATGCCAGTTTAAAGGCATTTTATTTCAATTGTGTATTTACTGAAATAAAAAAATTAACTCAATGAAACTAGACGAGAAAAACAAAGAAGTTTTAGTATATGGAATAAATTTTTATCCCGAAATTACTGGTATTGGAAAATATACTGGCGATATGGTAGATTGGTTAGCTTCAAAAAATGTAAAATGTACAGTTATTACTGGATTTCCATATTATCCTCAATGGGAAATTCAAAAACCATACAAAGGTTTATTTTACAAAAAAGAAGTTTTGAATAAAGGTTTAATTACCATTTATCGTTGTCCGTTGTATGTTCCAATAAAAGTAAATGGTTTTAAAAGGGTTTTGCACGAAGGAAGCTTTTTATTGAGCTCATTTTTTGTAATTCTCATGTTGTTGTTCAAGAAAAAAATCAACTACATTTTTTGCATTGCTCCACCGTTTCATTTAGGACTTCCAGCTTTGTTTTATAAATTTTTTAAAGGTAGTTTTATCAATTATCATGTTCAAGATTTACAAATAGAAGCTGCCAGTAGCTTGAAAATGATTAAGTCGAATTGGTTACTCAATATTTTTAGTAAGTTAGAAATGTATATTTTTAAACACGTGGATGAAATTAGCTCAATAAGTTTAGAAATGAACGAAAAACTTCATCAAAAGTCGAACCGAGACATTCGTTTTTTTCCAAATTGGGTTGATTGCAATAAATATTATCCAATTGAAAAAGCTAAGAAAAATAAAACAAAATGGGGTTTTAATGATAATCAAAAATTGGTTTTATACTCAGGTAGTATTGGCGAAAAGCAAGGTTTGAATTTGATTTTGTATGTAGCTGGAAGTTATAAAAATCAAACAGATATTGTGTTTATTATTGCAGGTTTTGGTTCTAATTTAGCTAAACTAAAAAAATTGGCTAACAAACAGAAAATTAAAAATATACATTTTTTGCCTTTGCAACCCGATGAAGTATTCAATGAATTTTTGAACATGGTTGATGTTCATTTAATTCTTCAGAAAAAGAAAGCAAGTGGTTTGGTTATGCCAAGTAAATTAACTACTATTTTAGCTACTGGTGGATTAGTTTTAGTAAGCACTAACTTTGATTCTGGTTTATATAAAATTATTGATGATAATAAAATTGGTGTTTTAACTGAACCTGAAAGTGTAAATAAGCTCATAAAATCTTTGGATAAATGTTTGTTTGAAAACAATGACCAATTAAAGATGAATGCAAGGAATTATGCAATTGAAAATTTGGATAAAGAAACGCTAATAAACAACATTTTTGAACTGAATTTGTAAATCAATATCATAAAAGTTATTTAATGTTTATGTAACACTAAGTACTTTTTAAACCCATTTATTTGTATCCTAATTTTGAAAAATTCAATACACACATATTCCAAGTTATTACTTGCTATAACTGTTTTATTTATTACCAAAAACTGTGAAGCACAAAAGTATAAAATCAAACATTATGTTGTTTCTTATGGAGCTAATGTAATTTTTGAAGATAGAGACCAATTTGTTAATTATTTGAACAATGAAGAAATTCTTTGGAATATTAGTCCAATTACTTTTGGATTAGAAAAAAGGTTAAATAATTTGTTTGGTGTTTCCATGAATATTGGCTCTAATTTATATCCTGAAAAACAAAAAATAAGTGGAGTTAGCCTAAAAGAGCCTAAAGACGTTTTTTACTTCGACTTTATAGGTAAAATAAATTTATTGGAAATTCTAAAATATAAATCCTCTTTCGATCCTTTTTTTACTGTAGGTACTGGATATTTTTATAGAAGTGAAGTAAACGAAATAAACCTAAATATAGGTACTGGCTTTAATTATTGGATAAACGATATTTATGGTATAAATATGAATGCTGTATATAAAATAAATCAACCATTAGTATCAGAAAATACTCAAAAAGATTTATTGCAAGTTTCAATCATGTTAGTTCAAACTATTAAGTAGTTTTTTTAAATTTTATCTTCCATTTTATTGCAATTATGAAAATAAATAAATTTTTACTTTTATTACTTTTAGTTCTAAATAGTTTTTTAGTTAATGCTCAAGTTGGAAAAATTTCAGGAAGAGTTATTTCTGATAAAAACGAAGGCTTAATTAGTTCATTGGTAACTGTAAGTTCACTTGATTTTACTAAACCTACTCAAACTGACTATAATGGCGATTTTGTATTGAATAATTTAAAACCTGGAAAATATAAAGTTACTGCCAAATATGTAGGTTTTGAAAACACTGTTTTAGAAAATATAGAAGTAAAAGCAGGTCAAACTACAAATTTAAATATTGTATTGTTTGAAAAACAAAAGGTACTTAAAGATATTACCATCAAAGGGAAAGTAAAAAAAGATAATGTGAGTGCAATGCTTATAATGCAAAAAAATGCTGTTTCAGTTGGGGATGGTATTTCTGCGGAAGCAATAAAAAGAAGCCCAGATAAAAGCACTAGTGACGTTTTGAAAAGAGTGAGTGGTGCAAGTATTCAAGATAATAAATTTGCTATTATTAGGGGTTTAAATGAAAGATACAATGCTGCTTATTTAAATGGTTCTGCATTGCCAAGTTCTGAATCCGACAGAAAAGCATTTGCTTTTGATATTTTTCCTTCAAATATGTTGGATAATTTAGTAATTACCAAAACTGCTACTCCCGATCAAACTGGCGAATTTGCAGGTGGAATTATATTAATAAATACAAAAAGTATTCCTGATGATAATTTTCAATCTTTTAGTTTTGGATTTGGATACAATACTCTTTCTACCTTTAAACAAAAAATTACCTACAAAGGTGGCTCATTAGATTTTATTGGTTTAGATGATGGAACAAGGGAAACACCTAAAGGTATTCCTGCTTTAAATAGTTGGCCTTCGAGCAGACCCGAAAAAGCTGAAGCTGCCAAGCTAATGCCAAACGATTGGGGAGCTTTGAAAAAAACTTTTGGAGTAGCAACTAATTTTCAATATACAATTGGTAGAACGTTTAAAGTTAAAACCAAAGAAGCAGTGGGTTTATTGTTTTCGTTAACATACAGTAATACGCCTAATAAATTTGATCAGTATTTATATGCTTATGATCAAAATGATGATAACAAAATTCAAACTAATTTAAAAGATGAGAACTATTCAGACAGAATTTTAGCTGGAGGGCTTTTAAATTTATCGTGGAAAATAAATGCCAATAGTAGTTTAAGTTTTAAAAATATATACAGCATAAATTCCGAAGATAGAGTAGTTAGAAGAACTGGTGCATTTAACTTAAACCAAATCGATCCTTTAAGAACAGAATCAAATTTATTTTGGTTTACTTCCAATCAAATATTTACTACACAGTTAAATGGTGAACATTATTTACCAAAAACAAAAACAAAAATAAATTGGCTCATTTCAAATGGTTCAGTAAAAAGATTAACACCAGGTATGAGACGATTATTATATACAGCTGGTCCTGACCAAAGGTTTACAGCAAATATTGTTTCTAATGCCGATTTTGCTTCATCTACTGGTGGAACTTATCTATACACAACTATCAATGAAAACATAAAATCGGCTCAACTTGAAATAAGTGAAAATTTTGACTTCAACAAAAAGTTCAAGAACAATTTCAAAATTGGATTTAATATTCAAACAAGGGAACGTGATTTTTTTGCACGTAAACTAAATTTAGCTCAATACCAACAAACGGGTGGAGGAGGAGTTGTGTTTGAAGATTCTTTGCTTTATTTAGGCGATCAACAAATATTCTCGAAAGAAAATATGGGTATTTTGGCTAATGGAAAAGGTGGTTTTATGTTGGAACAAATTATTAATCCTTACGATGCTTACGATGCAAGTTCAAATATTTTTGCAAGGTATTTAATGATCGATTCAAAATTTGGAAACAGAGTGAGGGCTGTTTGGGGAGCTAGGTTAGAAAGTTTTTATTTAAAACTAAATTCTACCAGAGATGATAGAACACCCATTAGAGTTAATTCTGTGAAATACGATTTTTTACCATCACTCAATTTAGTTTATTCAATTAATGAAAAACAAAATTTAAGGCTTGGTTATTCTGAAACAATTAATAGACCTGAATTTAGAGAGTTAGCGCCTTTTGTGTTTTATGATTTTACAAACAGATATACTTATTCGGGAAATGACACTTTAACTAGATGCAAAATTTACAATTACGATTTAAGATATGAGCTTTTTCCTGGCAGAAATCAATTAATATCAGGTAGTTTGTTTTATAAATCATTTATTGATCCAATAGAACAAAAATCAAATCCAAATGCTGCCCGAGAAGTTACATATATTAATGCAAATTCGGCTACTAATTACGGATTTGAAGTAGAATTTAGATTATTAATTGCTTCATTACTTAATATTGATTCTATTCCGTTTTTTGAAAACCTTACCGTATTTTCAAATTATGCCTATATAGAATCGAAAGTAGTTGTAAATAGTGAAAACAAAGCTATTGACCAAGATAGAAGACTTCAAGGACAATCACCTTATGTATTAAATGCGGGAATTCAATACCAAGATTTAAAAAAAGGGTATGCATTAACACTTTCTGCTAATAGTATTGGCGATAGAATTTCGATTGTTGGAAACGTGAACGAACCAAGTTTGTGGGAAAAAGGTAGAACTGTTGTCGATTTTCAAGTATCAAAAACTTTTTTGAAAGGCAAAGGTGAAATTAGGCTAAATGCTAAAGATATTTTTGTTCAAGAATTAATGTTTTATAACGATTTGGACAATAATCAAAAATACAATAGCGATAAGGATTTAAAGATAATGTCAAGAAATTTTGGGAATGAGTTTTCTGCATCTTTTTCTTATAAATTTTAGTAACAGTTAGTTACATTCTAAATGAATTTTATTGGTTAACCTAAATGTAAATTTTGAATAACATCTATGTAACTTTGAGTTTACATTCAATTTCTACATTTGTATCTCAATTTATAAAAACCAAAAATAAAAAAATGAAAAAAATTACAACAACAATTTT
>Ga0247837_1006109_pt1 | contig 17307 bp, 12 predicted proteins | sample LaCtaG_2_FD_187115 | JGI IMG/M metagenome (GOLD analysis project Ga0247837, IMG submission 187115) | Freshwater microbial communities from meromictic Lake La Cruz, Castile-La Mancha, Spain - LaCruzMarch2015_14.5m | ecosystem: Environmental > Aquatic > Freshwater > Lake | place: Spain: Castile-La...
AACTCTATTCGCAGTTCATCGCCCAACATACCCCTTAACGCTTGTCTCATCTTAAAGAGAAGTCTGTAATCAGTCAATTCTGAACATTTCTCCTAGCTATATATATGAAAGTCCAATTACTATACTTAGTTCCCTTCAAATGAAGTGGAGTCTTGCGAAATAGTATCTATTAAAGACTTTGCTTTTCGTCTCATTAATGATGCGAGTAAAAGTCACTTATTTGGCAGACTAGAACGCTGAAATAGGCTCAGTCTGGAGAGTAGAAATAACCCTGACTTCCCAATTGCATATGAAATACTGCCCTAGAGCAGCTGCTTTCCAGCCTGCAATGTCTCCTTTTCGCTTCTGAAGCTCTCATACTTGTCTATTCCTAGTATGTGAGTCTCAGGAAAGTCCACATAGGCTTCTTGGTAGTCCTTTCCAGTCAATTATTTCTCTCATTAAAGGACAGAATAACCTCATGTAAACCTGCTATATAAACTTGGTGTTAGACGAAACATCAGACATCGGCTAAAGAAAGGCTATATCCCTTTCCACCTGCTCTAATAGCCAGGCTTAGCGCCAAGGCACTGGAGCGCGATTTCTATCAGTCCAAAGCGATACTCGCTTTTGTCCCTCTCAATTCTGAGTGATTCCGGAGAAGAGATGCGCATTGGTACTGCTGAAAAGGGCAAAATAGCGCTGGCGGTTTTCCCTCATCAAGACTTATTAGTGCAAATAGGCCAATATACAGCTATTTGAGTGTATAGCGGAAAGGATATATCCGCTTAAATTGGTGTTAGGGTCTATCTGCACTTCTCTACACCAGCCACAGCTGTGAATTGGTCCTTTTGCCTGTAGCTTACATGCAGCATCGTCCTAGCTATATGCACATCGGAAGTCAGGGTGTTAGGCTAAACTAGTACAGCCGAAACAGAGCTACTCGGCTTGTGAGTAGATGCAAATGGGTGTTCTGACTTGATGTTACCATGGGAAAAATCGCCCACCACACTGAAACTCCGCTCTTTGTACAGTCCACAAGAAGCCGAAACAAGCCCCACATTCATCAGAAAGACGGGCTGTGTATCTTCCTGGCATTGCCCTTCACTTTCACTGTGCGAGTCCAGACTCACATCCGCAAAGCCGTCCATTTCCCTGGGCCGGGGAGGGGTCAGGTCCGAAAGGGCTACGGAGGAGTCTTGGGGGTCAAACGGGAGAGAGCCGCAGCAGCCCATGCCTTCAGATACAGATTAAAAAGGGAAATGCAACCGATCAGTCTGCGAAAGAGGGAAAACCCTAACCCTCAGGAAATCGCTAATTTCACTTCCTAACTAGCTTCGCTTTCCTCCGTCTCACTTTCCTCCTTGATCCTCTGCGTCTCAAACGCGGTTTTTCTCCTCTCATATTCCGTCTTTTTCTGCGGAAAATGGTACAGCAGGACTTCATCGAAAATGAGGGCTTTGATATCGCCTACGGTCAAAATCTCGTTTTCGAAGAGGAAGTCGTAGGCGGATATGGGCGCTCCGCAGGACTCGTCGGGCTCGAAGTGGTAGGTGGAGAGGTAGGGGTGGTTGAGGGCTTCTTCCACGGTTAGACGCTTCGCTGGGTTGAAGTGGAGCAGTTTGGCTAGGAGGTCCAAAGCCAAAGGATTGGCTCCGTGAAAGAACTCTGTGAAGTTCCGAGGGGCTTTTTTCGCTAGACGATCGACCATTCTCTTTGACCTGGAATTCGGGATTGCCTGTATATCCTCCTCCTCAGGCGTCCCTATCAAATTGAATATCATTTCCAGCTGGTTTTCCGGGTCTTTCCCCGGCATAATGGGTTTGCGCAGCAGTAGTTCGCCCAATATGCACCCCACTGACCACATGTCCATAGCCTTCGTGTACTTCTTGTACAGGAGCAGTAGCTCTGGAGGCCGGTACCACCGGGTAGCTACGTAGTCCGTCATCATCCCCGCTCCCACCTTCGACCCCGGCAAATTAACTCTCGCCAGTCCAAAGTCGCAAATCTTCAAATCACAATTCGAATTCACCAGCAAGTTCCTCGGCTTCAAGTCCCTATGCAGCACTCCCGACCCATGCAGAAACTTCAGTCCTCTCAGAATCTGATAGAGAAAGAACTGACAGTGCTGGTCACTGAGTGCCTGTTTGGACTTGATGATGGAGGTCAGGTCTGTTTCCATCAGTTCGCTGACTACGTAGATGCCGTCGAAGTCGCGGTTGTTGGCGGGGAGTTGGATGGTGATGATGCGGATTACGTTTTCGTGTTGGATGAGACGGAGGATCTTTAGTTCGCGGAGAGTACGCTTGGAGAGAATAGGGTGGTCCAGTCCCTTCTCAATTTTCTTGATTGCGACGGGCTTGCCTGTAGTGGTATCAGTGGCCGCCACCACCACTCCATAGGCCCCACTTCCAACGGGCTCCACTATCTCATATCTCCTGTCCAGCAGGAACGTCGTTCCTAGTACTTGTACCGGCTTGGCTGCCAGAGTCGTTGGCCCTTCGGTTTCAGATCTCAGCTCCTCAGCCTGTCTTTCCTTTCCTTCCTCGGCCATATTGCAGGCCTCCGCACTCACAGCTTAACTCTACTTAAACTAGTGCATTAGCACACAAACAGGCCTCTTATTGGTCGTAGTAGACTTTGTATTTGCGGTAGTGAGCGGCGAACTCAGCCCTTTGCGCCTTCAGTTCCTCAGTAGGCTGGTCATACACGTCTTCGAACATGGCTTCCCAGGAAGGCGGGGGAGTGGACTGGACGGAGTCTAGGACCCGCTGCACCTTTTCCGCGGCCTGCAGTCGCAGTTCCTGCAGTGGACTGGCGAGGAGACCCTGGGTGGCGAGGAATTTGGAGAAGCGGAGGAGGGGGTTGTCCACGGTTTCGTAGTGCTGCAGCTCGGAGGGAGCGCGGTAACGAGTAGGGTCGTCAGAGCTGGAGTGAGGACCTCGCCTGTACGTCATAGCCTCGAGAAGGACGGGAGTGGAGTAGGCGAGTATATGCTTCCGAGCTGCTTTGGTGGCTAAATAGACTGCTAGAGGGTCATTGCCGTCTACTCTTATAGCAGGCATACCTATTCCCACCCCTCTTTCTGCGACTCCTAGGCCTACGTACTGCTCATCTGACCTAGTGGTCCGCGCAAATCCATTGTTCTTACACAGATATAAGGTCTGCGCTTGCCTCACCACCGCTATATTCATCCCTGCGTGAACATCTCCCATAGAGGCCGCTCCCTCACCCATCGCCCCTACACAGATAGAGCGTTTCCCCTGCATTCTCAGAGCGTAGCCCAGGCCTGCGGCTTGCGGGATCTGCGTGGCGAGCGGGGCGGAAGTGGGCTGGACGTGGAGGGACGGGTCGCAGTAGTCGCCTGGCATTTGCCGAGCCTTAGCGATGTCAGCCCTTGTGCCAAATAGCTGATTAGCCAGGAGAGACTGCGAATACCCGCGGTACAGCAGCATGCCCAGTTCTCGGTACTGCAGGTACAGCCAGTCCTCAGGCTCCAGTGCTGCAGCGCAGCCTACCTGCAGTCCTTCCTCCCCTGTGTTGGGCATGTACGCTCCACTTTCTTTGAACAGTGGCCACTGAGAATAAACCCTGTCCGTCTGCTCCGTCTCGACCATGACATTCAGCATCCTGAGCAGGACAGATCTGTCAATGCCACAGAGTAGACTTTGGGCAGTGGGTATCACTTGTCCTTGCAGGTCTAGGACGCGGAAAACAGGCAGGGAAAAGCCGGAAGTGAAGGTGGGAAAAGGGGTGAAAGTGACACTGCGGCCCAACTTAGACCGCATAGTATGGCTTATTTCAGTGTTGCAGTGGTAAGAAATGAGCACTTAGAGCGGTTTACATCTACTTAGAATTAGGAGTTGTGTTGGGATTGAATATAGCTACTTTTACCCTAACTGCCTAATGTAGGACCTTTTGGTCGTAGTAGTCTTGATATTTCCGGTAGTGGGCCTCGAATTCAGCCCTTTGCGCCTTCATTTCCTCACTAGGCTGGTCATAGACGTCCTCAAACATGCCTTCCCAGGAGGGAGGAGGCGTGTTCTTCGCAATTTCCCTAGCCCGCTGGACCTGCTCGAGCGCCTCCCGTCTCAAGTCCTGCAGCGACGCAGTGGCCAATCCATAGTGCGAGAGGAACTTGGAAAAGCGGAGGATGGGGTTATCCACCGCTTCAAAGTGCTTTATCTCTGATTCTGCCCGGTAGCGAGTGGAGTCGTCGGAGGTGGAGTGGTGGCCTCGTCGGTAGGTCATGGCTTCCAGGAGAGCTGGGCCGGGAGTGGACAGGATGAGACTGCGGGCGGCTTTTGTAGCGAGGTAGACTGCCAAAGCGTCATTCCCATCCACTCTAATGGCAGGCATGCCATACCCCACTCCTCGCTCAGCAATTCCCTGGCCTGCGTACTGGTCCTTCCTAGATGTGCTAATAGCATATCCATTGTTCCTGCAGAAAAAGAGAGTATGCGACTGTCTAGTCGCTGCAAAGTTCATCGCCGCATGCGTGTCTCCCATAGAAGCCGACCCGTCCCCGAAGAAAGCCACACAAATATTGGCTTTCTTCTGCATTCTGAGGGCGTAGCCGAGACCTGAGGCCTGCGGCATCTGCGTCGCAAGTGGCGAAGACACCATTTGAGTGTGGATGCGAGGAGACCCGAAGTGCATAGGCATTTGCCTGGCTTGAGCGTTATCCTTGTGAGTTCCATATAACTGATGCGCCAGTTCCTCCTGCGTATAGCCTCGATACAGCAGCACTCCTAACTCTCTGTACTGGAGGTACAGCCAGTCCTCCTCATCCAGTCCTGCAGAGCAGCCGACCTGGGCGCCTTCTTCCCCCTGGTTTTGCATGTAGAAAGTGATGTGGTTGAGTCGCTGCAACTTGTAATAAAGTGCATCGGCTTGCTCGGTCTCTACCATCACTCGCATCATCTTGTTTAGCATAGCCTTATCCAGTTCCTTCAGAAAGCCTTCGGCGCCTGGCAGCAGCCGGCCCTCCATATCCATAGTTTGGAACGTCGGTATGGTCAGGACATCGCCTGCTGCGAAGTCCAGTTTAGAGGTAAAGGCAATGCTTCGGACTAGTTGTCTCAGCATTTTACTAGAAAGTCCATTTTAACCCAGTTTGGCAGGTTGCAACTATATGGAACTACAGGTGCGAAGCAGAGAGACCTCTTCAGGCCGCCCACATAGCTTTACCGTATGTGGTATGCAATTCTGTATGAGATGCACGAAAGCTCTGATTTTACATGCACGGAAATTACACTTCCACGTGCATCGCTTTAATGACTGAGCTTCCTGAGGCAGTTTGCGCAAAGAAGTAAGGAGAAAGCAAGTACTTACCCTAGAAGACTCAGAGGTCCTGTAGACGTAGGTGCAAAGCCTTAACAGCCGCCTCATAGTCCACCCCGCCTTCCTCACTTTCAGTTTGAACAGTACTGCAGGGCGCAGCCGCCCTGTGCTTCAGTGCCGCCTGCCGCTCCAAAAAGCCCTCAATCCCTCTCTTCCCTCCCTGCACTGGATCCCCATTGCCCTTGCGAGTGGGCGTGAAGGTGCACTCCTCTAGGTCTTTCCCTGCGTAGTTGTTCTGAGCAGCCCGCAACTTCCGCTCTCGCGTCTTTTCCCAGTCCAGCAGCCTTGCCACGACATCACCGCCCCAGCCCTCCCTCTGTACCTGCGGGTGAAAGGTGCACTCGGGGTCCTCAGCCTCCTCTCTCTCCGGCACTTCTCTGTCCCTGGCCAGGCCGTACAAGGCCTCCCAGCGTGCTATTGGACTGCGGGAGCGGGTGTCAATGGCTCTAGACCGAGGGTTGATTTGAGGGTGAAAGGCTGATTCAGGGGTGGAAATGGCCTCTTTGGGCCGGAAAGCCGTTAGTCGTTCCTTTGGGTCTCCAAGTCTGGCGGCGATGTCGAGGGATTTCTTGCTGAGACGGGGTTTGAAGGAGTAGGGGGAGAGGGAGGGCCGGGAAGTGTGGTGGGCGCTGGGGAGAAATGCGGGTTTTGAGGGTGCTGGGCGGCGATTTGTCACCTCAGAGGCTACTTTGGCTCGAAGTTGCTTGAGGTTTTCCTCGTATATACGCTGGAAAGTGTCGTTTTGAGGCTTTTCGAGGGCTTTGGGGTGCTCTGAACTGTCCGAGGGGAGGTTTTGCAGGCTTTGAAGTGGCCGTTTGCCCTCCAACTCAGCTCTTTTGGCGGCTTTGAGCGCGGTTACTCGCTGGGAAACAAGTTGCTCCTGCTTCGAAGGCGCAGGGCTTGCTACCTTAGGAGCGAAGGACACATACTGGTCTACAATCATTTACTAGCCCAGTGGCCAGTAGTGCTCTATGAGTTCCCTCGGCCGCTGCACCTTCTCTGTCCAAGCCCTGGCGCCTACAGTCTCCAGCAAGTCCTTCCGCTCCTCCAGCACTCCCCGCACTCCAGCTGCTGTCTGCAGCACCTCATTCGCCTGGTCCAGACTTTCGCTGAGGACAGTAGGCGCGGTTACCACTTTGTCGTGGTTGAGTTGCACGCGGAACTGAGAGCTATGGTGCATAGTGCGCATGGAAACAGCCTTTGCGAGTATTTCCGGGAGACCTGAGTGGACCTGTACTTAGGATGTCGTTGGCTGCGGCGGTGATGATGGGCGTCAGGCCTTCTAGTTCTCTGCGGATTTGGTGGGCGAGGAGCAGCAAATTGTCCCATTTCGCTGGGATTGGTCGGTGTTCTCGCTGCAGAGCGGGGGTATTCACGTGTATATAAGGGAGTTCGGGGGTAAGAGTGAGGCTGATTGCTGGGAATTGGCCTGCGCTGGAGGCGGAGTAGCACAGTAGCATGGCGAGCACAGCGTCTGGAAAGGTGGAAAGGGGGAGGCGGGGGTAGAGGCCGACACTGGCTTTGAAGGAAAAGAGACTGTCGCTGAGGAGTTCCTTGGCTCGCTGTACCTTGTGCAAGGGACGCTCCATCTCTTGAAAGATACTGTCATACCTCGCCAGTCCTGTGCCTCTCAGGGTCAAGTCTGTGTCTCCATTCAGCAATGCGTGATTGCAAAGGCCGCACCCCATCGTATTTTATACAACTAGTTGCCAGCATTTAGGACTGATAGGCTGCAGCAGCAGTCTATAGTCTCCCTAACCTCCATTAGCTCATTCAGAAAAGTGACTGAGGTAGAACTACAAGGAAATGGCAGGCTTCCTTTATATGAATTGAGGAAGTCTGCTAGTAGTGCTAAAAGAGGAGTCCACGAAGTCAATATCTGCTACATCCCACCGCACTAGTCTGAATAGCTTCCAACTGATATCCTTTAAGTGCAGGTCCTCAATATATGGCGACAGTGAAAGTCTCCCCAACCGGCTTCGCCTCAAAAGCAGTATTTGAAGTGGTGATCGACCTGAGCCAGCCTGCTTCCCACCTCTACAGCCAGGCGGAATCAGTCGTGGGCGGCAGTGGCAAGCTTATATTCAGAGGCAAGTTGCTGGATCAGGGGGTGAGTCTGAGTGCGCAGGGAGTCAAGCAGGGCGCAGTGGTGATTATGATGAAAGGAACAGTGGAGAGCAGGGCAAAACAGCAGGAAAAGACACCGGCGGACAGACTGGTGGAGATGGGGTATGACCGGGGACAAGCAGAAGCAGCTGTCAGGGCAGTGGGCACGGATCTCCCTACAACCATTGAGTGGCTTTCCAACTCCCAGCCTCCCAGTAGTCCTCCCGAACCCAGATTCCACCCAGTTCCCGTACAGGAACCACTCCCTCCTACTACCACAGACCCTCCGCCCAGACGTCCCATACAGCCTGCTGCCGAGGCCTTTACCTCTCTGACCTTCCTGGAAGCCAAGTCTTCCCATGTCTATGCCTGGGGCAACAGCAATGCAGGCCAGCTGGGCACAGGCTCCACCACTCGAGAACTCGTCCCTGTCAACATCGCTGCACTCGCAGGAGTCACAGTCACTCAAGTCGCGTGTGGGAATATACACAGCTTAGCGCTGACGGAAGCGGGGAGAGTGTATCAGTGGGGGCGGTACTACTATCCGCTGAGGGAAGAGGAGGGCAGGAGGGAGGCGCAGAAGTGGGGAGATCGGAAGACTCCAAGTCTGGTGGATACTTTGGCTCATTTGGAGATACGGACGGTTGCGGCAGGTGGAGTGCACGCTCTGGCACTGGACTCTGCAGGCAACGTGTGGAGTTGGGGCGGAGGCCTGGAAGGACAGTTAGGCCACGGCAGCAAACAGAATGAACTGTACCCTCTGCTGATTGATGGACTCAAGCACATGACCATCACTGCAATTGCAGCGGGAAATGAACACTCCATTGCCGTATCATCCGAAGGGAATGTATTCGCCTGGGGGAATAATCGAGCCGGACAATTAGGCGTAGGAGACTTCGAAGAGCGTCTCAAGCCCAGATACGTCTTCGCAGGTATCAGCGAAAGCGACCCTTTGCTGGAAAGCACCAACCCCGACCCTGTAGCCCGCGTGACCTGCGGAGCCTGGCACACCGTAGTCGAAACCACCTCCCCGCAGGCTCTATATGTATGGGGGAACAAGTCCTTCGAACATGCCCGCTTGAGTGACTTCTCAGCCACTCATATGCGTCCCAGACTCATAGCCTGCAGTAGTTCCGAGACATTTGTGCTCACTCAACATGGAGAGTTGTACTGTGTGGCGGAAAGCAGGGAAGTGCTGAGAGTCGAGGATTTCAATGAAAAGAAGGTCAAGGGCATCTATAGTGGCGCTACCTTTTCTATCTGTCTGGCTGAGGATGGGAGTGCGTATGGGAAAGGGGAAAACAAGCAAGGGCAGTTGGGAATGGGGGATGTGCAGGCCAGGGTAGGAACTAGATAGGGACAGTTCACACTGGTAGAGCGACTTTCCAATTTCCAAGTTACTTCCATTGCCTGTGGGAATTCCCACTGTTTGGCCATTGTGAGACAGCAAGGACTGCAGGAAGACCTGAAAACCGCCTTCCAAACGGAAATGTTGGCTGACACTTCAGTCACAGTGAGGATCTACACAGGGAAATGACGGGATCGGCACCCTACACGTAAACTCCACACTGCTACAAGCTCGACTAAGCTGTGCGGAAGCAGGCCTCGAGCCTACCTATCCAGGGTATCAAGTAGGTCTGAGTACAGCAGCTCTGCGACCATTTCTCTATTTCCTATATACCGGAAATCTGCCGACTGTAGAGGAAAGTATACAGTTGGAATTGAGGACTTATGGGGAAAGACACAGACTAGAGAGATTGAGAGACCTGTGTAGGCGGGCAGTAGTAAAGTCCAAGTCAAACGCAGGCGATTCCGGGTTAAAGGGTCTGGCGCTCAAAGAAGCTGTGGAAAGAGCTCGAAAACGCTCGGAATCCGCTTCCTCTGCTGCTCCTGCAGCTAGCGTTCCCTGGGGCGAGGCTATGGAAGTGGACGAAGAAGAGGAAAAGAGAGCGAATATTGAAGAAGCCTTGCAACGTATGAGGGAGTATAAGCAGGCTATGGAGGAAAAAAGGCTGAAAGTGCTGCAAAGTCTGGAGAGTAGGGCGAATGAGGGAGAAGCTATGGAGGTAGTGGAGCCGGTCACTGTGATTCCCGAGCCGCCTCCTACCCACGCAGACGACCACGACGAAGCCGACCGAACGCAGCGCAGAGCGAAAATCCTCTCAGCTCTCGAGAAGCGCAACCAGTAATTAGGCCTACTCCCCAATCTCCTGGCTTCTTTACAATGGAAACAGGGAAATGTGGACTGTGCTATAAACAGGCTATTTCAACGCAGTTGCTGGATCTCACCCACTTCCCACTCTGTTCACAGCACCTTCCCACTCTGGCATGCCTGCCTGAGGAGCCTAAAGACGCGGCAGGACTCGAAGCCTTGGCAGACTCTTTGCAGGCGGAAGGGGGTTTCTATGAAGCTGCGGGACTGCTGAGTAAGGCGCTTGCACTGAGAAGGAGCGGAAACGACCCTCTTGCCTTTGATACTGCCTATCGACTTGCCTACCTGCAAGTCACTTTCCTGGAATGTCCGGACCTGGCGATTCCGCTCCTCCGCTCGAATATCGCTTGCGCGAGTACCCGCTCTACTTTAGAGTGTACTAAGCTGCTCGCTCAGGCACTCTTAGACAGCTACAGCTACCAAGAGGCCAGCCAACTCCTCAGCGAAGCCGTCTCTCCGCTCCCTGTCAGTCCTGAACTCTTCAGACTGCACATCCTCCAAGCCCGCTGTCTTCAACTCCAAGGCCACAGAGACCAGGCGGAACTCAAGTTGCTGCAGACTCTTGAGAGAGTGGAAAGTCTCTGGCCTGGGTCAGAGCTAGAAGCAGAGACTCAGCTCTATCTGGCCTCAGTGTCGAAGACAGCGGTTTACGCAGAACAGGCGTTGCAGTACTACAATAGCAGTGCAGGGACTTGTGAAGAGCTGCTGAAAGGACTGCAGTCACTGTTGGTAGGGGACAGTTTCACTGTGAGCAAGTGGACGGGTCTGCATCTACGGCCTCCCACCAGTCCTTTGGCCGCTCAAGTCACTCACCTCTTTAATGCTATCCACAAAGTCGGGGAAACAGAGGCTGTTGTCCGTATCCGTGCCTACAAACCTAGTAAAGGCCCTGCACTCGCCAGAGAACTGCACCTGTACGCCTGCATCCACGAATACGACCCAGATCAAGCCGCAGCAGTTGCACTGCGGCAGGCTCTGGATATCTGCATACAGACAGGGTCGCTGGTGGCTATCAGGTACATGGACTTGGTAACGCTGGTGTATGACACGTGGGAGCAGGCGGAGTCGATCTTGCAGCAAGTGACGGAGAGGACGGGTAGGGTTATAGCGCTGGTGCGGTACTACCTTATGAAGGACCAGCCCAGTGCTGCTCTGGCCCTGCTGCACCAGCGGCTCTCCCAGGCTTCTCTGCAGACCCGCGCTGACCTCGCCCAGTTCTGCTACTGCGAAGCACCTCTCAAGTCCCTCGCTGCTGACCTGTACACTCAGCTGCTGACAGACTATGAGCCCGGCTCTCTCCCTACTGCAGAGGCTTACTACCGCCTAGGCACTCTCGCCCTGGACCTGGAGCACTACTCAGAAGCCCAGTCCTGCCTCCAATCTGCTTTGGACATATATAAAGACGCAGATTTGCTGAGTGCGGCTGCCTGTTGGAAGCGCCTTGGAGTATGCTATCAAAGCCAGCACTGCGTTGAATCTGCAGTGGAGGCTTTCCACCGTTCCATTTGCCTGTATTGGGACTGCCACCCTGCAGCTCGCTTCACAATTGCTGCAATTGGCGCCTTGGCGGACTGTCAGGGAGACTCACAGGTATGGAGCGAAGTCATTTCAAGCCTGAGACAAGGCGGAAACCGGGTCTATTTAGCGAGAGCGCTCGAGCACTCAATTCGCTCCCAGCCAGCTGACAAAGCCGCTATATTGGAAGAACTGAGGACTATATACAGGGATTTGCCCAGTTACAGCGGGTTGATGGGCACGCTAGTCGCACAGACCCGATTGCATGAGAAGAGTGGCAACGTGCAAGAGTTGGACAATGCAAATAAGGCGATTTTGCGACTAATGAAGGAAGCCGACTCCTCTGGCTATGGAAGTCTGCTGCAGAAAGTGGAAAAGAGCAGTCCAAAGGGCTGGAAAACTGCCTTTCTCCGAGAAGAATTAGCGATATTTCGATCCGGCCCTCCCAATTCCCTCAGCAGAGCGCTAGTGGAATTAGCCGAAGAGCGCAACGAAGACTTCCTCAAGACTCAAAACCAGTCCTCACTCGAAGAAGCAGAATCACTATTGGAAGAAGTTCTACCCCTGCTCCGAGCTTCGCAGAGTCTAGGGACTGCGAGGCTGCTGCAGAGAGTGTCGCGGGTGATTAATCAACATGTGGTAAATGAAGACTTGGAGAGGGAGGCGATGGGACGGGTGCTGCTGGCGGGCGGCAGTGTGGCTTATGGTCAGCTGGGGGGGTGCAGACTGAGGGCTGGGGATATGGCAGGCACGGAGGTGTGCATTAGAGCGGAAGGGATGGAGGACGAAGCCACCCTAAGCAGACTCAACCGAGGCCTAAAGATAGTATATTCACTATAGACAGTGGCCTTATCTAAAGCCAGTTTTCCCTATGGAAGACCTTGTTGGATAGTCTTGATCTCCTCAGCCATGAAGTCCACACACCTCTGCAAGTCTTGCTGAGCGAAGGAACATTCGTACTGCTCCTGCTCAGTGCGTTTCCGCAGTTCCATGCAGCCAGCCATCCGGCAGCAGAAGGGCTTGCACCACTTCTCCGCCTGCACTCGCACTTCCTCGGAGTTCCAGGCCTTCCGCACAGTTTGGGCGGGGATGGGGAGGATGCGCTGGAGCTTGGCTTGGAACTTCTGCTTGCGCTTTTCTTCCATTTATATCCTGTGCACTACTCATAAAGGAAGTCGCGCATAATGCAGTGCGCTATAGAGATATGTAGGCACGGAGCTCGAGCACCTACTCGTCCCTTTCCCTTCCTGCACCCTTCCTGGCACTCTATGCCTCTCGGCGCCCTCACAAACACAGGCGCCAAACAGCAATTCAGCCTCGGCTCTAGTCTGCGCAAGCGCTACTTAGCCCTCCTGCCTCCCACCTACTCTCCACTGTACGTGCAAGTGGTGTCCTCCTCCACCGCCAGAGCCAGAGACAGTGGCCTTTGGCAGCTCTTCGGACTCTACCCGCACCTTGCAAAGGAACTCCTAGGAGTGGATGTGACTATTGACTCAGTGGACATGCGGCTACTATCGAGGGTAAAGCAGTGGCCGGGTGAGGTCAATGACAAGTTCTTGAAGGGGTACAAACACTACAAAGAGAGAGCTGCGGACATGCTGGAAGCCACGCAATGCAGCGAGTATCAGCAGAAAGAGCAGGCCTGGGCAAGTTCCCTGTTCCCGGGAGTGTCCAAAGCTGCAGGTGTGGAGGTTAAGTCTATAGCGGAAGCAGCGGATATAAGCAGTGCTCTTGACTGTGAAGTAGCTGCGGGGCGGGCTTTGCCTGTGGACGTGTCAGAAAGCATGTATGCAGAGCTGCAGAAAGTGCACGCATTTGAGAAATTCACTGTACCTTTTCGCAAGCGAAAGGCGTGCAATTCCAGTGTGAGCGCCTTATTCACTGATATAATGGCAGTAATGAACAGACCACAGCCTCAGTTCAAGCTATACTCCGGCCACGATACCACACTAGCAGCTGTTTTGATGTATATTGGAGTACAGATGGAGACAGTTCCGCCCTTCGCCTCTACTCTACTACTGGAAATGGATAGCAAAGGACTGGTGCACTGTTCTTTCGATGGCAAGTGTGTGTCGGGCAAGCACCTGCAGTTCCCCTGCCAAAGGCAGGAATTAGAAGCGAAGTTAGCTATAGACTAGGTGGTAAACCAGACTGCGCGTCTTCGGCCTTTTCCCGGCTTGTCTCGCTCTGTTCTCTGCTTTCTTTTCACCACTTTTCGATATGCCAATATCAGTCTTTTCCCTACCACCCAACTGCTGTATACAGCCACTGCCACAGATATGCCCACTACTCCCAATATAGCGGCCATACAGACTCCCGCCACTCTCCCTTCCTGCGCCTTTAAATTGTAGTTGAAACTACTGCTCAGTACAAACAACAGACTCACCCCTACTTCCGACCCTATGGCACTGTACAGGTTCACTGTGTCTGCGTAGGGCCTGTACTTTAAGAGGAAGGAAAGTGCCTGTGTGAAGAGTACAGTGGCTGAGTGAGCAGCGAAAATAGATGCTTGCAGCTTGGGGAAACTTGATAGAGTCGTTAATGTGAGTGCGTAGACTAGTCTGCGGACCAAAAAGACTAGGTAGAAAAGGCCACTTCTTACGCCTTTGTTATTGAGAAAGTCCTGGAAGAGCACACTCCACTTCCCCACACTTTGCCACTCTTTGTTGGCAATGTTGGTCCATTGCTTCATGGTGAAGTAGGCCAAGGCCACAGGAGTGAGGAGAGAAAGAGCCGCACAGAGGAGGGCAGGAAGGGTGTTGAGTGCTTGTAAAGGAGTGGAGAAGGCTGGGGAAAGGAGCTGTAATAGTGCTAATAGAGTGAGGTCTAAATAGGCTTGAACCCAGTACAGAACCAGCGAACTGGACTGCCACTTGGATTTCAGCACCTGAATTAGGGCTGCCACTCTCCTGGGCGACATTCGAACTAACAAGAGAAGAAGTGACCTTCCACCAAATAGCAACAATCCGATAGTTATGATTTTCCCTGCATTTCTGAGAAACAAGGAAGTCGAATAGCCATAAGAAACCGCAAACTCAGGAGGAGTTGGACCAGCATCCGATGTGATAAAGTACTGAAATGGGTTAGGCAGCATGGACTCCATACTCAGGGAAAGCAGCACTTCTTTGAAGTCCCTGGGCAGGGGAATGGCGGAGAGCGGCAGGTAGCTGAGGAGTTGCAAGTTGGCAAAGAGAAGAAAAAAGCCTGCGAAGTTACCAGAGACAAGGGAAGAAACGAAAGAAAAGGTAGTCGCGGACTGAGTGACTGCAGTAGTGAGTGCAGAGGGAGCGAGCGGTAGAGAGGGATTTGCGTTGCTGTGGAAAGTCACAGTGCCGGATAGGTGCAGGGTGGTGAGAGGACTGTGGGCTGAGTCGTAAACTGTATCCGGAGGGAAGGACAGATGGATAAGGAGTTGAGAAGCAGGTGTGTTGCTGAACTGGATGGAAACGTTGTAACTCGAGAGAGGGGAAAGAGGCAGACAGTTATGGGGCAAGGTCATATTGTTGTTTGCGTCTGTGTAGTAGGTTTCAAAGTCTGCTGCTGTTAATTCCTTGAGAAGAACTGCGGAAAAGATGACTAACAAGTCGTTATTTGCGTTTATTTCCAATGAAGCAGACAAAGGCGGACTCAATTGAATCCAGGAGCAGGTCCAATCTGTCTCATTGCCCACCATCTTATCCGGACATTGAGTCCAGCAAAGTCCATTAACCAAGTAAAACCCTGCTTTGCACAGTAAACAGACCCGCTGGTTGCAGTCCTGGCAGCCAGACTGGCAGCTCACACAGTCCTCAGCACTTCCGTAATAACCCAAGTCGCATAGACAGGTTTCTACTGAGATGTGGGCATTCGACTTGCAGGTTAGACATTGAAAGGTGCTAAGACAGGTGAGGCATATAAGTGCACAGGGCTGGCAATTGGTGGCGTCTGGCGCAGGGAAGTGGGTAGAAGGACAGATACAGCTAGAGGAAACAAGCACTGCAGAGGGGTAGCAGGACACACAGGCATTAGCCAGTGCACTGGTACAAGTGCGGCACACTGCTGCACAAAGTTCGCAATTACTAGTGGAAAGTTGGTAGAAGTACCCAAGGGAACAGACACATTGAGTGAGTATTTCAGCGTGAGGGATACATGTGGTGCATTGAGGAGAGTCTATATCGAGACAGATAGTGCAGAGTTGGTCTGAACAGAGACTGCAGTCTGTAGGGCGAATGCAGCTGTAGGGACAGGCTACAGGACATATTGAACAGTCTGGAGTCTGGTCAAAAGGACACAGTGAAAGACAATAGGGAAGCGGTTGAGGACAATTGGGAGCCGTCAGTTCACTTCCTATTGCCACATAGGCAAAGTTATAAACTGCAACTCTCCATATAAACCCAACATAGTAGTCACTGAGCTGTGTATCCGTTCCAATCATTTGAGGAGCAGTCAAGTCGTCGTCTCTTTCATGCATATCCACGATATAAGCAGTCCCTGTAGTGCCATCATAAGCGAAGGTAATAGTGCTCTGGCCTGTATTACTGTCGAATTTCACTATTATTGCAACCAGTGTCCATATGTCCGTGATTAACACCTGAGAGTCGGTAATGGTAGTTTGAGGTACTCCTAAGGATAGTATGATGTTATTTACTGTATTGACTTGGCACAAAAATAGACTATAGCAAGCACTTTGCCTTTTGGAATACACTGTGCGTAGGCCTATTGCCTGCGGGCGAATCCAGGCTAGGAAGGTGAAATCAGTGGGGAAAAGAAGGGGCATTCCCGCAGTTCCAGAGGCAGGGGGCAGCTGTAAGTACTGCGAGCCAGTGAAGTAATATCCACGGTGTTTGGAGGGCAGTGGATCCGAAGATTCAAAGGAGTCAGGGTAATAAGCCGAAGTGGCTCCATTCAAAGCAACTTGTCCCAGCACTCCCTCAACTGTTGCGGTGATATAATGCAGTGAGTAGTCTAGATCTAGTCCTTGCAGACCTGTGCATACTCCAGCCAAGCTTTGATAGCCAGTGGGACAGTTCACCAGGCAAATACGAGAGTTGAGAGGCTGCAGTGAGTACCCTGCTAGGCAGGTCTGACAGGCCCATAGCAAGACTTGTCCACTGCTACTGCAGTGACTAGCTAGGGGTAGGCAGGTGGTAGGACCAGTGAGTTGGCAGAAGGAGGAACAGCACAGACAGTGGGAACTAGTGGGTCCGTTGCAAGTTAAGCAGCAGCTATTGCAATGCAAACAGTCTCCAGCTGATAGGTAATACCCACTTTGGCAGGTACTACATAGGGACAGGGAACTACATACCACACAGCCTTCCTTACACTTGGCTTTTCTCTCCAGGAACACTGCATTAATGTCAGCACTGGACTGACACACATCTAAATAGTACCTGTTGTCAACCATTTCCCCCACTATTGCCCCGTAGTACGTATCACTCAGGAATAGGGCGGAGTCAGGACTTGCACCCAAAGCAATATTTGCCTGGGGGAGGGTAGAAGACTGGCAATTTACCGCTGAGTCTGTGGCTTTCGCATGGCAGTATATAATTGCTCCAGCGCAATCCATCATCGCCACAAACACCCACTGATTCAGAACTGTGAGGAGAGCTGGAAAAACCACGTTAGAGGTAGTGACTGTGTCAGAACAGAAATAGAGACTTGCACCACTGCGGAATAGACACATGACTCGCCGACCTACTACTCCAATATCACCGACCACATTTTGGCTACGGAAAAAAGTTCTCCAGACTCTCGCGTTCTCAGTATCGAAATACCACCCTGTAAATCCATATATAGAAGACAGGAAAGAGTTGCCTTGGAGATGAGGGTCGTTATAGTCCCAGCGAATTAGGTCAGTAGCGACTATAGCGCGGGGACTTAGCACCTCTGTGAGCTGGACAAAATAACTGCAGGACTTCTCTCCCGGGCCGAGACACAGTCCTAGACAGTTGGGATGGCAGAAAGTAGTGGCCACAGTAGCGGAAATATAGGCGAGACTGCGGCAGTAGTAAGGGTCGAAGCACAGGTCGAAGACCTGACCTTGCATGACGGTGGCAGTGCCTCCAACTTGAAATACGCTCGTCGCGGAGTCATATGGAAGGAAGGAGTCTGGCGAATTAATGCTCCAGGATGTAGGAACTCCTAGCCAAGGAGTAGCTACTAGTAGAGCGTGT
>Ga0247837_1006112_pt1 | contig 17298 bp, 15 predicted proteins | sample LaCtaG_2_FD_187115 | JGI IMG/M metagenome (GOLD analysis project Ga0247837, IMG submission 187115) | Freshwater microbial communities from meromictic Lake La Cruz, Castile-La Mancha, Spain - LaCruzMarch2015_14.5m | ecosystem: Environmental > Aquatic > Freshwater > Lake | place: Spain: Castile-La...
AACCTCTGAGATAGCATTATACACATGTCTCCAGCAGTACGTGCCAATTGGCAATTAAACTACTGGAGCTGCTCATACTACTAAGCCTCCAGTCGCTCAGGCTTTCGCCGTCTTCTTGGTCTGCAGAGCGCCCACACCGCTGCCACACACAGACCTGCTCCAGCCCCCCAGCGCGCTATTTCCAGGCCTAGATGCAGGGCTGTAGGCCAGCCTGAGCTTTCCGCACAGCGCACTTGTTGTTCCCTTAGTCCCTGCTTGCCTGTGTGCACCACCCGAGTACCGCGCTCATCTGTGATATAGGAGTCCACAAGCGTGGTTTCGGGAGATATGAGGTAGGAGCGGGCGCCTCTGAGGAAGAAGGGGGAAGGACCGTTCCCTGCATGTCCAGTCTTGCGGCCGTAGTACAGGCCAACCCCCTGCCAGGACCCGGAGTAGTCGTTGAAATGGTCATGGCCTACCGCCATTCCCACTATGTGAGTGAGACTTTGGAGAAAGTTGGTCCTCACTGCCCAGCAGGACACTGCTTCGTACTTGAACCCTGCGGGCTGTCCGGCTTCCCACAGGTCCATGTAGTCCGCAGGCGGCATGTGCATGAAGACGAAGCCGGGCACTGCTTCCCCAGCGCCTTCAAATAGTGCTGTTTGTGTGTTCTGCAGCCATTCCAGTTGGTCGGAATGGATGCAATCATACCCCTGCATGCCCAGACAGTGGTCTCGATTGCCGGAATCCAGCATCCACAGTACAAACACCAATTTTCCCTGGCGAGTGATTGGGACGTAGTAGTTACTGGAGTGGTTTAGATAGGTAGGCCCAGGCCTCGATACACTCAAATTCTCACCTGCATCAAGTCGCATTATTTCTTCTCCATTTAGATCCGCTTCGATGTCGTGGTTTCCCAGTGTCAGCGCCCACGGCACTGCTCTTTTCCGCATAGGCTGGATGTAGCGGGCGTGCAACTGGGCATACCAAGACTTGCTCCCGTCCCAGGCGTAGCCACTGACCATGTCGCCGGTGAGCACCACCAGATCTGGCTTTTCAGAGTCGAGAAGTTGGCTTTGCAGGGCGAAAGTGAGGGAGTTGCTGGCTTCGTTTTCGCCGTAGTGCAGGTCTGTGAGCTGCAGTATCTTCAGTCGCGCCCTGCTGCCGATTTCCAGAGCTAGACATAGGCTTGTTAGGCCCAGCACCCACATTGCCACCAGCTCCTGCTATTATATGGCAGGTCGACGCATAGCAACGCTGCTCGACCCGCCGATACTGAACGAAGGCATGGGAGCTACGATACGGCGAGCCGTTGGCGCTTCCCAGCTACGTCACTTGGACCCGTTTCTACTGGTGGACCACTACTTCCTCGACCCTCCTCACGGCTTCCCTGGCCACCCTCACCGAGGCTTCCAAGGCATTTACTACATATTGGCCGGCGCTCTGCTTTACGATAACAACAAGGGACAAAGCGGAGTACTGATGACTGGTGATGTGCAGTGCATGACAATGGGAAGAGGGATCATGCATGCGCAGTGTGCGGGGCAGCCGAGGACTGAAGGACTCACGATCTGGCTAAATCAGAAGAGAGAGAGTCGCCTGTGTGAGGCTTCTAGTGTGGATGTAGGGGCGGCTGCAGTGCCTAAGGTGCAGTTGCCGGGGACAGTGGTGGAAGTACTGGCTGGGAACTTTGGGGGGATGCAAGGACCTTGCATCACTTATGCGTCCTGTCAGATTCTGCTCATTAGTATGCAGGCTGGAGCCCAGTTGCAGCTGCAAAGTCCCTCAGAAGTCTCAGCTCTTCTCTACATCGTCCAAGGCGAAATCAGCATCGAAGGACAAGTAGTTTCCCACCAACAGCTCGCAGTACTGGAAAACAGTGGCGAAAGCCTCCTTCTACAAGCCCAAAATCCCTCCCGAGTGCTACTCCTGCAGGCTCCACGGCTCGGAGAGCCCAGTGTCCAGTACGGTCCCTATGTGATGAGCAGCAGAGACGAGGTGTTGGCTGCTCAGGTGGATTTCAACCATAGCCAGCACGGCTTTGAAGGAGCGCAGACTTGGCAGTCTAGACTAGATATCACTTAGGCATAATGGAAGGACTGGAAGTCGATAGTGAAGACCTGTCCTTCAGTGCTCGCAATCGCACGTCCCAGGCCTCACTGCCTTCGCCTCAGTTCCACCTCTTCCGCCGCATTGGCTCTCTCAACTGTTTCTGCGTACTTCCATCTGGAAAGCCCCTGTTCTGCCTGGGTCCGGACTGGGGCTACTTCCTCTGCATGATTGCCAGCATCCTCGCCCTCGACCAAGTGTTCCTCTTCCTTATGTACCCCGGCTCCCCCTCCTGGCTCAAGACCTGGGGTCTCTGCACTTGTCTACTCCTCACCTGTTCCTATGGTCTGTGTGCTCTCCTAGACCCAGGAGTCGCAGTGGACGGCTTAAGTCTCGACCGATCCATCGAAGACCTCGAAAACAAGATGAAAGACTTGCGATTCTGTGGGAAATGTGGAGTCCTGCGAGCTACTGAGACTTACCACTGTGACGACTGCGACGTCTGCATTCTGGGCTACGACCACCACTGTCCTTTTACCGGGAAATGCATAGGCAAGGGGAATATCATATGCTTTCAGGCCTTTTTGGGGGCGATTTTGCTGACTTTCGTGTTTGTGTTCGTGTGGATTGTTGCGATGGCGGGGGTGAAGGATAGGAGACATAGTTAATATGAAGATCATTTACGTAGGATGTTGGCTTCCAGTTGCTGCAGCAGGTGTCGGGATTTCTGGTGGAACTGGGAGAAGAACTCGTGGAAACTGGTAATGTCGAGTTTCTCCTTTTCCCTTCTCCCAGACACTTTCGGCCGGTGCTGAGACCTGGACCGAGCACTATCTGTGGGCGGAACAGGCTGTCTTCCAGGCGTAGAAGAAGCTGAAACCCTGGGAAAAGGGCCTGTAGCCCCAGTCCCTCTGCTATTCGGTCTTCCAGGACTCCGGCTTCCTTCTCTTTTCGCATGCTGCGCAGTCAATTTGGGAATCTGAGTAAAGAGCAGCCGCATGTCCTTCGCTACTTGCGATAAACAGCCTAAAGACTGCTCCTTGTCCTCCAGTCTGCCTGTATTTCCTACGACTAGGGTTGAATCTGTGGGAAGGACTTTGCGCTTGTGGGGGTGCTTTTTGGGGGGCTGGGAGTGATAGGCAGTCAGTAGGTTCTTGGGAAGACGGGTTCTGCGGCTTAGGGAAGTACTTTCCTTGGAATTAGTCCTTCCTCGCTCCATCGCCACTTTAGAGATCTCAGACCTGCCGGACAGGTCTAGCCGGTCCTTGGCTTCTTGGTCTTTCTTGAGCTTCAGGATGGAGTGGTCGAGGTGCTTGTTGAAGCGCTGGAAAAAGAGGCGGGAGCCGAAGTCTCCCTTGGCCTCAGGCAGAGTCGCCATGTCAACGTTTCTCTATTCCATTTCGCTAGCTGGTAAGCAGCGGCCTGCCCCAGCAGCATTGCTACGTGGGTTCTATATAGAGTCCTATAGCCTCAAGTAGGGCGATGGTACTAATGGCGAAGTCGCTTATGAGAGCGGCCTTGCTGGGGACTTACGGCCAGCCTCAGTCTTTCTCAGTACAGCTAGTGCCGACTCCGGTTCCTACATCTAATCAACTACTTGTGAAGGTCGCAGCCTCACCTATCAACCCTTCCGACCTGGGCTTCATCATGGGGAAGTACGCATTCAAGCGTCCTTTGCCTGCTATCCCGGGCAATGAATGCTCAGGCACTGTGGCTTTGGATCCCTCTGGAACCATGCAAGGGAGGAAAGTGGCCTGTTTGAGTGAACCCACAGCGCAAGGCGCTTGGGCGGAATACGTCCTAACAGCGAGGGAAAACGCTGTATTAGTCCCAGACGGAGTGAATCTCAGGCAAGCCGCCTGCTTCTTCGTGAACCCTCTAACCGCCTCAATGTTCCGACATGTTCTTCTCAGTGAAGGACACAAAGCAGTGCTGCAGACCGCAGCCGGCTCAGCCCTTGGCAAAATGCTCACCCGGGTTTGCGCTCGTCTCAATCTCCCAATAGTCAACATCGTCCGTAGACCTGCTCAAGCAGCGTCTCTGCAAGCAGAACACGTCCTCTGCTCCTCTGATTCGCATTTCCCCACTCAGCTACTGTCCATATGCAGGCGACTACAGGTCACCTGTGCATTTGATGCGGTGTCTGGAGACCTGTCCGGACAGGTACTAACGGCTTTGGAGGATGGGGGAGTACTGTACATGTATGGATCTTTATCTGAGCAGCCAGCTAATAACATGCTAGCTGCAGACTTCATTTTCAAGCGGAAGAGAGCGGCAGGGCTGTTTCTGACTGCGTGGCTGAGGACTTTGGGGAGGGAGGAGAGACTGGGACTGTATAGGGACACTATGGCGGACCTGCCGAAGCTGTATGCTACTGAAGTAAGCAGGGAATTTCCCTTGGAAGAGGTACAGAAAGCGCTGGATTTCTATCAGAACAACATGAGTCTAGGGAAAGTGCTGATAAGTCCTGGTAGTAGCTAGACTGCTCCCTACCCAGTAAGCCCATTTCTACTCTGTAATGTCCCCAATCATCCACTTCATTAGCCTTTTAGCATGTAGGAAATGACAGAACTGTCTTGGACGCAGTGTGGCAAGACTGCAAGATGAGGGGCGACTAGAGGGGGAATTAAGCACTGTTGAAAGTGCGCGCTATGGGGACATGCCACACTCCATTGATTGCTGTCAAAATGGTGAAGGCGGCCAAGGCTACTCACTTCCTCTCGCTTGACCGCAAGATAGTAAAGCGTGCTCACGCAGCCCTCACCGCCCTCCTCCAGCAGCAAACCAACCCCAAAGACCTCCTGGACAACCCCCACCAGTTCCTCTACATGACTATCGAACTCAACAGTCTGCCCGACTTCTTCACTCAGCGTCCTCTGCAACTGCCACTCCCACACCCTATCTACACCCGTGCCTTCAATAGCCGAGTTTGCATGATCGTCAAAGACCCGCAAAGAGCCTGGAAAGAGAAGCTCGACGCCAGCGGACTGAAGCAAACTGCGCTGAGCAAGGTCGTGAGCATCGAAAAGCTTGGGAAGAAGTACGGACAGTACAAGGACAGGAGGGCGCTGTTGAGGGAGTTCGACCTGTTTCTGGCGGATGTGAGGGTGTTTCGAATGCTGCCGGAGAGAACGGGGAAGGACTTCTATAGGACGAAAAAGACGCCGGTGCTGCTGGATTTGGAGGCGGACTTTGAGAACAGTGTGAGAACTGCACTGAACAGTACCTACATAGTCCTGGGTCACGGACCCATCTACAACGTCAAAGTGGCTCGCACCACTCAATCCGCTTCAGAGGTATACGACAACATGGTGAGCGCTTTAGACGGCCTGCAGCGGGTGCTGCCAGAGCTGCAGCTTGCCCACATCCGCCGTATCGACCTGAAGGGCGCCACCACCCTTTCGCTTCCAGTCCACAACTACCTCACCGAGACAGAGGTGAAGGCCTTAGGTTAGTCTTATATGGCAGCAAAACTCCAAGACTCCACCAACCTAGTGTCAATCAAACTCAACCGCATCCTCAAAAAGCGGTTCGACAGTGCTTTCAACGGAGCCCTTCAAGCAGTTCCCACACATCCAGTGGCCATTTCGCCCCTATGGTCCATATCAACTGAGCCAGATACTCCTGAGTACCAGTGGATGTCCAGTTTCAACAAGTTGTATGTGGGGGAGGGCTTCACTGCATGCGTTTCTCTGACGAGTCAGACTCAGGAGGTGCAGCTGCACTCGATTTTTATGACTTGCCATATGCAGTACCAGTCGAAGCAAGGAGCCCTGCCGCTGCTGTTTCAAGTGGAACTGCCTCGACTCCTCCCGCTCGAAACCAAAGTCTTCGCGTTCACTCTAATGGTCGACCAGGCTGACGTCTATTTCCTCAACTTCCAACTCCACTTCTACGTCAAAGACATCGCAGAACCCGCAACCATCAAGAAAATGTTCAAATTCGACGCCAAGCTCCCCCTCGAATGCAAGAACTCAATCCTCCGGCGTCCCGGCGGCTTCGTAGTGCAAAGCAACGTCACCAACTGCACCAGCAACCAACTCCTTGTGAGTGCTGCGGAGTTCCTGCCTTCCGCTTATTTCCAACTCACAGACCTCAATGAAAGCGTTTTCGACTCCAGACCTGCTTTCTTAGAGGGCGAAATTCGCTCCTATTTGTTTAAACTGACCGAAGTGAATGCGGTTCCGCCCAGTGTGGAGCTGGGCAGACTGATGGTGTCGTGGTACAATACATACGGAGACACTGGGAAAATCGCGAGTCAGGCGATAATGGGCAGTGCGAAGTCAGACACTGTCGTGAGCTTGGAGTTGGCAGAGCAGCAGAAGTACTATGTGGCGGAAAAGCCTACAGAGGTGCACTTGACTGTAGCGAACCGGTCCAATTTCTACCTGGAGGATGTGTCGCTGGTGGTAGACGACCGAGTCATGCGGAGAGTGTTGTTGTCTCCTTCCGGATCCAGGGTAATGCCAAATTAGACGCTGGGACGAATAGGTCCTCAAGGGCGGATAACAGTGGATATGACCCTGATCCCTCTCCGTCCTGGGCTGCACCCTCTCGAAGGTTTGAAAGTGTACTCTGGCTCGAAGGTCTGTGAGTGCGCTACGGGGAAAATTTGCGTAAAAGGAGCTTAGACAAGAATGGCTAGTTAGGAGGGGTTTGGTTGGAAAGACGCACTATTTCGGCTCCGTATAAGGTGGATAGAAGGGTGCAGTTGACTTCTGTGAGCTGGTTCGCTTCAAGGTCTAACGTCTCCACAGGAGGGTTCGAACTCCCAAGTCTTTCCAGTTCCTCAATCGCATCCGGACCGATTTCGTTTGCCTTTAAACTCACCACCCTCAGACGGGCCCTGGGCACCAACGCCCTGCAGAGTATCCGACATCCCTCACTCCTCAGAAAGTTGTAGTCCAGATTTAATACTGCGAGTTTCGGCAAGTCACGCAGACTATTCCCCAATACAAAGGTCCCTACATCTGTGAACTGGTTGGAACTTAGCCACAGTTCCTTGAGGTTATTCATCAGTTTGAAGCTGCGAGACAGACATAGGAGCGACTCATCGTTCAGGTCATTACCCTCAAGTCCTAAGGTCTGCAGACCTGTCACTAGCACCAATGACTCGGTTAGGTCTCGTACAGTCTCGAGGTTCAGTCCTACCTTCCATAGCGTCAGTCCAGTCACATGTGCATATAAAGGTAGCAATCGGTTGAGACACTTCACCCCGCTTTCCCCCAGCGAAAACAGACGCAGCACGATTTCCTTGACTTCGTGCTGGCTTCCTGCTGCAACCTTGTTGTAGTAAAAGCGGAGCTTCTTGGGGATTTGCTCGACCTCGAGGCCGTAAAATAGCTCCGAACGCTTGGCTCCGCTTTCGGCAATGGGGCCGTTCTCGCCTGTTTCTCTGCGCGTGGTGTTGATAGTGCCTGCAGAGACCACGCTTTTGATATTTTCACTTCGAGCTCGACAGCTCCACTGAATTCCCATAGGATTATTGAGAAGCATGCCTTAGACAATTCAAGGAAGCGTCTGGAAATTCCTATCTGAGAGGAAGTGGGCTAAATTGGAATTCGCTCTTTATTGGATGTCTCGAAGTAGCTGAGCATTGGGTTAAAACAGACAACCTCTACCTCCATATCTCAAGAAATAGACTCCTCCAGCCAGTCTACTTAGTCCTAAGCCTTAATCGAACCCTGTGGAAGCCGAGTTCTCAATATAGTCTCCGACCAGCTCCGTGAGCAGCTTCGGGTCCATATCAGCCTTCACTTCGTTTGCAATTCGCCGGTACTCCGCCTGCAGTTTGGACAGGTTCTGCTTGTAGTTCTCCAGGCGCTTGCGGATGACGTCGTGGGAGTCTTCGGGGTTTTGGATGAGGCGCTCTTGGATTTCGAGCTTGGAAGGGGGGTTTTTAGGGCCGTAGTAGAGGCCGGTGACGGGGTCGAGACGTCTGCCGTCCATTCTCTCATAGACCATAGCATCCGGAGCCTGCAGGAAGAACACATGAGTCGGCATGAGTCCCCTATGCTTCAAACTCGTCGCCTGCTCCACAGTCTTCGGATAGCCATCCGCCACCCACCCATTCACCTTGCAATCCGTCTCCTCCAGTCTCCCTTGCAGCAAATCCGTCATTATTTGGTCCGGTACCAAGTCTCCCTGACTCATCAAGTGGGCTATTTGTCTCCCCAGCTCCGTCTTCCGCTCCACCTGATCCTTCAGTAACTGAGAACTTGAAATGTATACCAGGCCGTACCGACTTGCGAGGTTAATAGCCTGAGTGCTGCGGCCACTACCCGGAGGTCCGAGGACCACGACACGAGGAGGACGCCGAGGAGCCGAGGACCGTCCTCTCATAGCCATCAGCTTGGAAACACGGTCAATTGTGACTTGCTGGTCGTCACTTGCTTCCACGGGGTGGTGCTGGATGCGGTAGACTTCCTTGACTCCGCGAGAGTGGTAGTCGTACTCCAGTAGGGCGTTTTCTGCGGCCTGCACAGTCTCTGGCGAGTCTAAAATGCTCAGTTTTTCTTCAGATGTGAGTCCGTCTCCCAGCAAAGTCACGTACTTTTCGGTGAAGGCGGCCTTGAAGGAGTCTCTGGGAGTGAGAATTTCGATGACTTTCTCGGGAATTAGGCCGGCGGACTGGAGGGCGAGGGCTTGCACGCGAGTGCGGGGGAAGCCTTCGAGGATGTACCCCTTTTCCCGCTTTTCCAGCTCTTCGAGCTTGGTGAAGACGAGCTCTTGGATGATGTGGTCTGGGGCGTATATACCTGCCCTCCAGCACTTGAGTATTTCCTCTCCTTTCTGACTCTGGCGGGCTACTTCGCTTTTCAACACCGTCCCCACACTCACAAACTCCAACTTAAACCTCTGCGCCAACTCCTGCCCCACAGCCCGCTTCCTACTCCCTGCGCCCCCCACCAAGAACACCCTTCTCGCCGGCGTCACTTCCAACTTATGCACCAGGTAGGACAGCGGGTCGCTCGGCCTGTCCACCAGCAGTTCCTTCAGCAGGTGTTCGAACAAGTCATACACGTTGCTGTCTTCCAGGTAGGATTCCACGGTTTGCTGGTACTCGAGCTTCTGCTTGGTGTCCATAACTGCCGATATATTATGGTAATAAAGGGATGAGGACAGGACTGGAACTGCCCACGCTTAGAGGGTATGCGGTGACGAGAGGGGGTGGCAGTAGTGGGAAGGAATGGGGGCAGTTGAGGAAGTCGCTGTATTCGTATAGGAGGAAAAGTCCTTTGCTGGAGCCTGCAGCCCTGCTTTCCACCCCGAATTACACCTACTTGAAGGCGATAATTGGACGCATCAGTCCAACCAAGCAGCGAACTCGACGAGAAAGAAGCAAATCGCCTCAATTTCGCTACCTATCTCGCCTTCGCCTCAAAAAGCCCACTATTTCCCGGGTACAGCAGGCTCCAAGCCTCACAGATATGGCCTCTCCGCTGCTTATTGCACGTGCACAGGCCCGAAATCCCGCGAAGCCCCAAAGTCGGAGTTTGTCAGTGCCCAGGACTATGAAGGCGCAACTGAGTGTGGTGCTGGAACTGCCTGCGGCCCAGGTGGAGTCCATACAGGACCGCTGGAGAGTCAGACTGAGGGAGCAGGGATGGAGTGGTGCGGACTTGTAGCCATATAAAGGCAGTAAATTAGCTATTTGGACGGATTTATGCGATTAGGTTGTTTGAATGAACCGTGACTCTGTGGGAAAATACACTTATACATACATTTAAGTAGACTAGACCCAGGGATTATCAGCGGATTAGGACCAAAATGCACTGCCGAAACCTTACTAATAGGTCTGTATGGTTTCCATCAACAGTCTCTACGGTCTGGGAGGCTTCGGCTTCGGCCTGCTAGCGGCCGTCCTGCTCCCAAACAAGCAATTCGAGCGATATCAGGACAAATGGGGGATTCCCTTCGACCCACAGACCATTTACTACAAAGGCAATGTAGATAGCCAGCCTCCGCCTGACATTGGCCAGATCGTGCGGCCTGTGGAAGGACGGATTCTGAAGAAACTGAAGGCGATGGACATGGCTGAGGACGAAGAAATGGAGCAGGCGACGGAAAGACATGATGATATGCTGCTGGAGATAGAGAGGAAGGAGCTGGAGTGGGTGGAACAGCACTCCGACAAGCCTACGAAGCAGGTGCAGACGAGGATGGAAGAGTATGAGGCTGCTAAGAGAGTGCAGGCCAAGCGAGCTGCTGAAGGGAAGAACTAGGTAGGAGGGATGTCACGGCACATATGTCCAAGTTAGTCTGAGATCAAGTCTAAGTCTGTTGGGAACAGTCACTGCTCATATAGCTGTGGCGAAGACTGGCTTTCCAGCTGTATTGTAGAGTAGTTCGGGCCGACATAGCCACAGGGATAAAACTAGTCCCACCTAGTAAGTTGCTCGCTACTTTCCCTACAGCTAACTCAGCAAAGTCCGCTTCTCAGTCATCAGTCCTCCGCGCCGATAATGAAGATCAAGCAGATAATTTTCCGAGTACATCATTCTCTCCGTCTTCCAGCATGGTGCACTGGTACATGACTAGGATCCACTGACCAACCATTGAGAGTCGATGTTAATGGTTTAAGACTATGGACCTGAGAGTTAGGCCGGAGCGCTTAAGTGGGAAATCACTGGATCTGCCCTTACCCAGTATCTTATTGAATTTTCAGCAATACGGACTTTCTCTTCCGGTTAGTAATTGAAGGGAATCTCCGCAAATATCTCCAGGCAAATTTACCAGCACTTCCATTATTATACTTTTGTCGAAACACAAATCCAGCCTGAGCCCAGCACCAATTCGCAGGACTCGAGGATCGACAATATTCGTAGAAAACATTGTATGGTGCAGACTTACAGGTTCGAAAATCTAGCCAGAGGCACTAACACTGAAATGGGCTGATTTTACTCATAGTATCCGTAAACTAAAGCTACTAAACTAAAAGGCAAGATCTAGATTTTGGGGCGGCCTCAACAACGGGGTTTGCCTGAACAAGCTCGCATTCGGAGCTCTGAACAGTAACTTTGAGATAGCGCCACTCTGCACCGACTCCATCTTTAAATGTATGGTACTCCTGTGATGACGACGTCTCTCCTTTAATTACCCGCTTTTCTCCACTCGTCAGTTTTCCTTCAAATGTCCAGCTTGCGCTGTCAAAGCCACAGGTAGTTGCCAGATCTGAGAGTTGCTGGCAGATTGGACATACCAAATTAGATGTAGTTTCCGCTATATCAAAGGAACCGAATTCCTTATTAACAATGATGGATTTCTGAAATGCGTCGCAGCCTTCCGTAATGCATTTTGACCAGAAACTGATACCCGGCTTAACGATGCGCCATTTGGGACTTACGTGGGAATATGATATTTTCTTCATAGCGTCGAGCTTGTTAAATGTGAATTGTATGTTAATTCCTCCTGCAGCACGTATGGTTAAGTGTAGAGTCGATCCTTGCTGAATTCCACACTCAAACACTAGGCGCAAATCATGAAGTTCTTTCCTATTGAAGAGGAGCTGCTGCTGATACACCTTTATCCCCGACTATTCTTCCAATTTCTCCTTTACATTAATGATGTTATTCTGCTGATTGATGGTAAAAGTGAAACGCTTGTCAGTATTTGTAATCACAAGTATTTCCATATTTCCCTCTGGAGTTTCTATAGGGGAGAATGAAGTAGTCGCGAGACGATTTTGGGCCCTTGCTGTTTCGTGCATTAGAGCAGTTTCAATGTCTGGAAGGGCCACATAAATAGTGGCTTCAGGAGGCAAATCGCACTGCTTTATTAGCAAGTGGTCTTTCAATTCCTTTCCCCTGAAATACAGACTTTGAACCACTATAGGGATATTGGTCTTTGCCGGCACCATTTCCTTCAGATTCAGCACTGTTTGCCGCAGGTCTGCCTCTACAGGAAGTGGCTTGGCTAGCAAAGACTCAAGCGAGTCATGTGACAAATACATGCTCAGCACTGCTCCACTAGTGGGTATACTGTAGTCGCTAATAGTTCTTCCTTCATCGAGCAGTTGGCCTCGATAGTGCAAGTCAAATATCTGCACTCCAGGCATATTTTCTGTCTCGATGATTTTGTTTTTAACTTCTTGTATGCTCATTCCCTGGGAGATTGGAAATGGAGTATAGCGACCTGGGGCAGTTTCCACTAATCCGACGTCTTTCAGTACAAGGAGTAATGTAGTGTTACTGATCAAACCATATGATCCCACAGATTGATAGTCGTCCAATTCCCTTTCCGAGAGAAACAACTGCATAGCAGCAGCAGTCAGAATCGCTCTATTCGCAGCCTGTTTGATTTTTCCTTTAATCGTTTGAATTGAATCTTCGGGGAGCGCATATATACTGAAATTGAGTTCGTTACCTTTAGTCCTCACCCAAAGGTACATTTCGCTTTCGGTAGCAATGTTGAGAATAGACTCATTCTCGATTTCATAGTAATTGAGAGTGCGACCGTCTTCCAGCTGCTGGCCTGCGAAGATAAGTCGCTGCTGATCAGGGGGGATGCCTTCCTTGTCATGAATCTTTGCCTTCACTGCCTCAATATTGTCAGAATTCTCTACATGCAGAATAATCGTCCCTCCTCTCAGTGTCTTGATGAAAATCTGAAAACCGCTTCTCAGTCTCAGTACAAGGTGGAGAGTAGAATCTCTCTGGATGCAATAGTCATCAAGAGTACGGCCGTCTACCACCTGCTTGCCTGCGAAGATAAGTCGCTGCTGATCAGGGGGAATGCCTTCCTCGTCCTGAATCTTTGCCTTCACTGTCTCAATGCTGTCAGAACTCTCGACGTCCAGAGTAATCGTCTTCCCAGTCATTGTCTTGACGAAAATCTGCATCTTTTGTTTATAGGAACAGGGCACTTCACTGGCTAGTTCAGGTTTCCTACAATACCCTAAGTTGCTGTTTGGGCAGGACTTTCTCAATATCACCGCATCTAAGCAGCGGAGATCAATACCTCAAGCTAACCATGCCTAAGTAATGTAACTGTGAAAGAAAGACACCTCCAGTTCGTCCCCATCTCTCCATCACTATTTTCTGCATTTCACTCTACATTTTTTAAACTCACACGAAGTCCTGTTTTGCCGCCAACTAAGGAACATCTCAGTTGTCGGCAGCTCCTACACACATTCAAGTCTGACTGTGTATTGAGATTTGCGGCCTCAGAAGCAGTCGGAGAGCTTTGGTTCGAGTAGTGTGGATAATGCCAGTGGCACCCAATTCCCTGCCCGACTAATATCTGCAGTTTTATCTACTTGAGTGTGAATTTGGACCTTTTCTTTACCTTTGCATCGCAAGGTTACTCACTTGGTCTTAACAGCAGCGCTTCGATGTCCGAAGTAATGAGCCGAGATGAGGCTATTTCAAGCTCTATGCCCTGCTAAACAAGTGCGGGAATCCCTTTCTTCACATAAATCGGCCCCCTTATACTCGAAATCGAGTCAGTACTGTGAACGGAGAGAAGAAATTTGAGCTGCGGGCCTTAGATTTGGACGATGATGAGGGCGAACTTCGGTTCTCTGCGTGAGTTGCCATTGAGAAATAGGCGGAAAGCGGCAATTATGTATATAAAAAAGGCTAAAGGATGTTTTGAAAGGAACCACTTGAGGCGCATTTCTCAAGGAAATTGCATTTCATAGTAAAAGTGTGTGTTTTAGTCCTTTCCCTGCAGCGATATCGAAGAAATCGACCAAAATACAGACTTTACGCTATTTAGGAAGCAGCTGTTTGCCTCATTTTTTATCTATTCTCAGCGGTGATAGACAGCGCTGTTCGATATTGTCGGTCCATCATACTTATTTTCAGTACATCTCGAGTACTTGCAGCCGAAAGTCAATTCCGAGGCGCGGAAAGATGCAGTCTGCTAGCGCCCCATTTGCATCCATTGTATGAGGAAATGCTTCTTCACTGCATTCCCCGGCTTACTTACTTTCTAGGCCGTTCGGATAATCACTGAGGAATAAAGTCGATGTTTTGCCTTATTGTGGAAAGCCACTTCTTCAGTCGGACAGAGATGAAACCGATTACACGGAAGTCTCAAGGCCATCTTGCTATATATTGCGAGTATGCAAGGGAAAAGCGGCTCATGACGCCAAGTACTGCACTTGAAGCGCTGTGCGAGGGAATAGCCTTCAATACTCCAAAGAAAATTGTATACTAGACGGCTACAAAAGCTCTTTCCAATAGACCTAAAAGGCTTCATCCTGTCACATAGACTCTGCACTAAGTTCGATGCGAAGACATGGTTGCAATGGCGATGATTCGGGACTTTTACCAGGACAAGACCGTCCTCCTCACCGGCTGCACCTGCTTCCTGGGCAAAGTCCTGCTGGAGCTATCCCAGTCCGCAAGGTCTTCATCCTCATCAGACCCAAACAAGCATTCGAGCGATATCAGAACAAATGGGGCATTCCCTTCGACCCACAGACCATTTACTACAAAGGCAATGTAGATAGTCAGCCTCCGCCTGACATTGGCCAGATCGTGCGGCCTGTGGAAGGACGGATTCTGAAGAAACTGAAGGCGATGGACATGGCGGAGGACGAAGAAATGCAGCAGGCGACGGAAAGACATGATGAGATGCTGCTGGGATAGAGAAGAAGGAGTGGGTGGAACAGCACTCCGACAAGCCTACGAAGCAAGTGCAGACGAGAACGGACGAGTATGAGGCTGCTAAGAGAGTGCAGGCCAAGCGAGAAGCTGCAGGGAAGGACTAATTAGGAGGATATCACACATATGTCCAAGCTTAGGCCTTATATTTGAGGTCGAAGCATTGCTGGGAACAGCCCCTACTCACATAGCTGGCTGCAAAGGCTGGCTTTCCATCTGAATTTCACAGTGCTCTACCTATATAAACAAACCTTTCCTTTGTTGATATGCAGAAGCCCGCCCACTGCCCCAACCCTGTCAAGCCCAAGTACTCCACCTAGAGCGCAACCTATCACACGTTGCACAGATCTCAAGTGGACTTGAAGAGTGCACTTTCAGCCTCAGTTACTGACAAAACCGGTCTTAAACTCGGTTTCTGTCCTCCGCCTATACAGCCACAACGAGGGAAGCCCTGTCGCTACTTTCCCTGTGCGCCAACTCAGCCGCCAGTCTATTCGCGCTGATAGCCAAGCCCAAGCAGAAGTGTGTAGAACTATAGGCTTATTTACTAGCTTTGGGTCCCTACGGTTGTTGTACCCCTGCTCGAAGATGTTCTGGGTGAAGGCAATTCCGTAGCTGAAGCCTTCGCCATTTCCCTAGAGATTGAGGCAATTCCGCTGTCTCATATGGTGCATTGGTTCGCTTTATCTCTTTGACATCTCCCTATCCATATTTCCAGCATATGGGGATTTCGCAGTTAGATTTCTGTCAATTTCCAGCTGAACCTCCAATCATTCACATGATTAAGGTGGCGAGCAGCCGTGTTTATTACCTACGCCATGTGAATTTGCAAAATCTGCTCCTGATAAGGATAAAGGATAGAGCTTTACCACCCCAGGAAGACGATTTATGAGAAGCGAAATGCTTTTATGTACCGCCGCATGATTGAGAAGGTTGAAATACACAGGGATTTTGCCGAATTGGTAATTGTCCATATTATCTACAATTATTACCCTTTAATAGGGCTATTGCAGGAATTGACTTGATTATAAGTAGAGGGGGACTACTTAGCATTGACAAATTCTAGTATATTTCTAATGCAATGAACACTATCGAATGCATATTTCAGCTCAATAGCCCGCAACTACTACTTTCTCCGATAATATCACCGCTGTTTGAAGCCTCGGAAGGACGCTAGAGGCGGGCTTATGGGCAAGCAGCGGAGCCATTCGCAGCTAGTTTATGACGGATATTAGAAATGCTATACCAAAAAATAGTATAAAATCTGTAAATGAGAGAGCCAAAGGCCCTGCGAATGGCCTGCAATAGTCAGGAGAAGGACGAATAAGGGTAACAAGAAGTCATACACGGTAGTGGGCGGATAAGAAAATGCTCTGCTGCCTGTCTAGCCTCGTCAATATCATAAAATTTGCCCCAGATCTATTGTTCCTATAGAGTGACCTACTACGCATCTTTCTTCGCAACAGTAACTTTCAGAGATCTCCACTGATAGGCGTCTCCATCTTTAAATGTATGGTAACCCTTCGACGATGTCGTCTCTCCTGGGATTTCCTTCATTTCCCCACTCGTCAGTCTCCCTTCAAACTTCCATTTTGCACTGTCGAAGCCGCATCTAGTTGACTCTTCTGAGGGCTGATCGCAAATTGGACACTTCAATTGGTAAGGTATATCCGCTATATCAAAGAAACCGAAGCCCTTATTAACAATGGTCATTTTATCAGATGCGTCACAACTTTTGTTTTTACATTTTGATTCGAAACTGATGCCTGGTTCCACTATGCGCCATTTTGGAGCAGAGCGGGAATATTGTATTATCTTCATATCGCCGAGGTGAAATGCGATCTTTATGTCTAATCCGCCTGCTGCACGTATAATTAAATGCAGACCTGATCCTTGCTGAATGCCACACTCAGACACCAAGCGACAATCAATCAATTCTTGCTTATTGAAGAGGAGTTGCTGCTGGAGTACTTTTATCCCCGATACTTCTTCCAATTTCTCCTTTACATTAATGATGTTATTCTGCGGATTAACGGTTAGTGTAAAGCGCTTGTCAGTGTTTGTAGATACGATTATTTCAATGCTCCCTTCTGGGTTATCAATAGTAGCTGTACGGTAAATCTGAGTACTAAATGATGTACTCATTGGAGTAGCTGAAATACTTGGAAGTACCACATCAATAGTCGCCTCAGGAGACAAATGGTACTGCTTCAATGGCATGTGGTCTTTCAATTCCTCTCCATTGAAATACATATTTTGAACTAAAATCGAGATATAGGTCTTTTCCTGCACCATTTGCTTTATATTCAGCACAGTTTGCCGCAGATCTGCCGATATATGAATTGGATTGTCTAGCAAATTCTCAACCCAGTCACGTGACAGATACATGCTCAGCACAGCTCCACTACTGGGTATACTGTATTCGCTAATAGTTCTTTTTTCATCGAGCTGTTGGCTTTGATAGTACAAGTCAAATATCTGCTTGTGGGGCATATTTTCTGCCACCTTTAATTCGTTTTTTACTTCTACTATTCTCATTGTAGGGTAGATTGGAACTGGAGTATAACGGCCTGGGGAAGTTTCTACAAATCCGACGTTTCTCAGTGTAAGGAGTAATACAGTAGCACTAGTCAGCCCATATGATTCCGCAGATTGATTG
>Ga0247837_1006113_pt1 | contig 17294 bp, 9 predicted proteins | sample LaCtaG_2_FD_187115 | JGI IMG/M metagenome (GOLD analysis project Ga0247837, IMG submission 187115) | Freshwater microbial communities from meromictic Lake La Cruz, Castile-La Mancha, Spain - LaCruzMarch2015_14.5m | ecosystem: Environmental > Aquatic > Freshwater > Lake | place: Spain: Castile-La...
AAATCCTACAGAATTAATATGTCCCACTGTTACATAATCATTGAAGAAAGCCGTATCTACACAACCCGATTGTGATGTTACGATAAGCGTTACATCGAATAACCCAATTGGATAAGTTTGAGGAGGTGGTGTTTGACCATTATACGTTTGACCATTACCAAAAATCCATTGCCAAGAAACAATTGGATTCGCAAGGTTTGGCGTACTAGATGAATCTACAAATTGAACGACAAGGGGATCGCAGCCATTATGAATAGCTGCCGTAAAACCTGCATTGATATTTGTAATGTTAATGTAATCATTAACTGATGTGGTTCCTGTACATCCAGCCGCAGTTGTTACGCTAAGAGTTACGTCAAACAAACCGCTATACGTATAGATTTGAGCTGGAGGCGTTTGTCCAGTGTAGGTTTGTCCGTTGCCAAAATTCCAAGTATAAGTTCCTGCAAGGCCCGTAGTATTCGTAAAATTAATTGAAGCTGGGGAGCAATTTGTTAAAGGATTCGCTGTAAAACTTGGTGTAATCGTTCCTTGAATAGTTACTTGTTGGGATGAACTACCCGAACAGCCAGAAGTGGTGTTTTGGGATGCCAATTGAATATTATATACACCTGCCGTGGTAAATGTAAAGGTTGGATTTTGTTGTGTACTTGTCCCCTGCCCTCCAAAATTCCAGCTCCAAGCATTAGCTCCAGCTGTAGAGTTATCATTAAAAACAAAAGCTTGTCCAACACAGCCCGTCAAAGGAGCCGTAATTCCTGTTTGGAAATTTGATACCGCTATTGCATCTGTAAAAACCGCTGAACAGCCATTGGAAGTATTGGTTACTGTAAGACCAATATTGTAGGTGCCGGCAGTGCTGTAGGTAATCCCTGGAGGTGTTGATAATGTTGATGTTTGCCCATTTCCGAATGTCCAATTATAGGTATAGTTGGCACCTTGAGAAGAAGTGTTATTAAACGTTAGGGTTAAAGGTATCGTACAACCAGCACCTGTAATTCCAAAACCCACAGTTGGCGCAGGCAAAATGGTGATGTAATTCGGTTTAACCTCTGCATCGACATTTCCTGAAGCATTGGTGGAAACCAAGGTAACCGTATACGTTCCAGCTGTAGTGTAAATATGAGTGGCATTTGATGTCGTTGCGGCATTTCCATCCCCAAAATCCCACGAGGAACTAACGATGGCAGGTCCGCCATTCGTAACAGATGTGTTAGTAAAATTAATAGGGACGCCTGCACAAGCGGAAAGCGGAGATGCAGTAAAATTTGCTGTAGGGGATTGAGCGAAGATGGGCAAACAAATTAGACAGCAAATTATAAATGGAAGTATGCGCATTCAAATAAAATTTAAAATTCAATTTTTTAAGACACTAAAGTACACTAATTAGTTGCTTAATTATCAATTTTAACGCTTTGTTAATCTAGCACGATTGAATTATACCATTTTTTATCCATTTCGAATTCTCCTCCGCGCCTAGTAATGACATCAATAACTTGCCTTTGAGAAATTTTTCCAAGTCCAAAATATTTGGCTTGTGGATGTGCAAAATACCAACCGCTAACGGAAGATGCTGGTAACATTGCTAGATTTTCCGTTAAGAAGACTCCTGTATTTTTCTCCGCATCAAGCAACTCAAACAATCCTATTTTTTCTATATGATCAGGGCAAGCTGGATAACCAGGCGCAGGTCTTATCCCTTGGTATTTTTCTTCGATAAGTTGTTCATTTGACAGAATTTCACCGTTAGCATATGCCCAAATTTCTTTACGAACCATTTCATGCAAATATTCAGTGAAAGCCTCTGCAAGTCGATCGGCTAATGATTTTAATAAAATGGCATTGTAATCATCATTATTTTTTTCAAACAAGGCTACTTTTTCATCCACTCCATGCCCACTAGTTACAACAAAACCTCCTATGTAATCTATGATTCCGCTAGATTTTGGCGCGATAAAATCTGCAAGCGCTAAATTGGCTTGGCCGGTAGCTTTTTTAGCCTCTTGACGCAAAGTTCTTTGCGTGTAAATCACTTCCGATCTTTGTTCATCTTTATATATTTCAATATCATCCCCCACTGAATTTGCTGGAAATAGGCCAACTACTGCTTTTGTTTGCAACCAATTTTCCTTAATTATTTTTTGCAACATTTCTTCAGCATCCTTAAATAAAGAACTTGCTGCCACACCAACCACCTCATCGTTAAGAATTGCTGGATATTTGCCATGTAATTCCCAAGTTCTGAAAAAAGGTGTCCAATCAATATACTTCAATAATAGATTTAAATCAATCGATTCAATTAAGGTCTTGCCTAATTTCAAGGGACGAATAATCTCTCCTGAATCAAAGTTTAAGCGCAAGGCATTTTCCCTTGCTTGCTCAATGGAAACTAAGTTTTTTTGTTCTAGATGACGAGCATGATGATCCCGTGTTGTTTGATAATCATCTTGAATTCCTTTAACAAAGATCTCCTTCTTTTGTCCCAATAAACTTTCGACAACCGTAACAGCACGAGAGGCATCAATAACATGAATTGCTTGGCCCGTTTTATAGTGCTGATCAATTTTTACAGCTGTATGAACTTTAGAAGTTGTCGCACCGCCTATTAAAAGTGGAATAGAAAGCCCTGCTCGCTCCATTTCTTTCGCCAATAAAACCATTTCATCTAGTGAAGGAGTAATCAATCCGCTCAATCCAACGATATCTGCTTTTTCATCAATGGCTGCTTGAATAATTTTTTCAGGTGCAACCATAACCCCTAAATCAATGATCTCATAATTATTGCATGCTAAAACAACTCCGACAATATTTTTACCAATATCGTGAACATCACCTTTAACCGTTGCCATGATTATTTTACCCGAATACGATTTTTTTCCTCCTTTCTCTTTTTCTATAAAAGGAAGTAAGTACGCCACTGCCTTTTTCATAACGCGGGCAGATTTAACGACTTGAGGTAAAAACATTTTTCCACTTCCAAATAAATCACCGACCTCATTCATCCCATCCATTAATGGTCCTTCGATAACTTCGATTGGCCGTTTGTATAAATGTCGGCATTCCTCAACATCCTCATCAATAAATTCCACAATGCCTTTAACCAAGGCAATTGCTAATCTATTTTGAACGGTAGTGTTTCTCCATGAAAGATCTTTTTCTTGTGTTTTCCCCTTCCCTTTAACTGTTTCAGCCAATTCCAATAATCTTTCCGTTGCATCACTTCTGCGATTAAGAATTACATCTTCTACATGTTCAAGAAGATTTTTATCTATTTCAGAATATACGGTTAACATGCTTGGATTAACAATTCCCATGTTCATCCCATGTTGGATGGCATGATAAAGAAAAACGGAATGCATCGCTTCCCTCATCATATTATTTCCTCTAAATGAAAACGAAACGTTGGATACGCCACCACTCACCGAAGCGCCGGGTAGGTTTTCTTTTATCCATTTCGTGGCCTTAAAAAAGTCCACTGAATTGTTATTGTGCTCATCCATGCCGGTTGCAACCGGAAAAATATTTGGATCGAAAATAATATCCTCTGGTGAAAAGCCCACAACATCCACTAAAATAGAATAAGATCGTTGACAAATCTCGATTCTTCGTTCATAGGAGTCTGCTTGTCCAAGTTCATCAAATGCCATTACCACCACAGCGGCACCATAACGGCGAATTTTTTTTGCTTGATCAACAAATACTTCTTCGCCTTCCTTTAAAGAGATTGAGTTAACCACTCCCTTCCCTTGAATGCATTTTAATCCTGCTTCAATAATCTCCCATTTTGAGCTATCAATCATCACAGGAATTCTAGCGATATCGGGTTCTGATGCTATTAAATTTAAGAATTTTTGCATGGCCATTTTACCATCAATCATTCCTTCATCCATATTCACATCAAGAATTTGAGCCCCCCCTTCTACTTGTTCTCGGGCGACCGCCAAAGCAGCATCAAAATCCCCCTCGCTTATCATTCTTAAAAAAGCCTTCGAACCAGTCACATTGGTTCGTTCGCCAATATTAATAAAATTAGTTTCGGGAGTTACAACTAAGGCTTCAAGCCCAGACAACTTCAATGCTTTCATTCGATTATTCTAGGTTTATAATTTTGAGCCATGCGGGAAATTTCAACAATATGATCCGGCGTAGTGCCGCAACAACCGCCAATGATATTTACAAGTCCTTCTTTTAAAAACACTTCTATTTGTGAGGCCATCATTTCCGGCGTTTCATCATATTCCCCAAATTCGTTGGGCAAACCAGCGTTTGGATGAGCACTTACAGCGAAAGGGGATTTGCTATTTAATATTTGAAGATATGGTCGCATTAATGATGCACCTAAAGCACAATTGAGACCAATACTTAAGAGAGGCATATGTGATAATGATACTAGGAATGCTTCAGTGGTTTGTCCAGTTAAGGTTCTGCCACTTTGATCCGTAATGGTACCTGAAACCATTATCGGCAAACTCTTTTTTCGACTTTCATACACAGAATCAATGGCATAAAGCGCCGCTTTTGCATTTAAGGTATCAAACACTGTTTCTACAAGTAAAATATCAACTCCTCCATCCATCAATGCATTAATTTGCTCCGAATAGGCAATTACTAATTCATCAAATGATACTCCTCGAAAACCTGGATCATTTACATCTGGTGAAATAGAGGCTGTTCTGTTTGTTGGTCCAATTGAACCCGCAACAAAACGTGGCTTATCCTTAAATTCTGCGGCCACTTCTTTCGCTATTTTCGCTGATTCATAATTAATTGCATAAACAGCCGATTCCAAGCCATAATCAGCTTGAGCAATAGAAGTTCCACTGAAGGTGTTAGTTTCGACAATATCGGCACCTGCTAAAAAATATTGCCTATGAATCTCTTTAATAATTTCTGGGCGCGTTAAAGAAAGTAAATCATTATTTCCTTTTAAAGATTTGAGATGGTTTTCAAAATGACCATCTCTAAAATCTGACTCCTCGAGCGTGTAACGTTGAATCATCGTGCCCATAGCACCGTCTAAAATCAAAATACGCTCTCGCAACAACTTTTCTAATTGTTCCATGTTTTTTTTTATATCGAAGAAAGAGCGAGATGCTACAATAACTTATCTTTTTCCTGTTAGGGAATCGGAATTGGCACCTTATCTTTTCAGTTAGGTTGCCAAGGTATCAAAGGGCCTGTCCCTCCACCTTTCTTCATAAGTTTAAATAAATGAACTTTGACAAAAGTACTTTGAAAAATTTAAGAAGCAATAATTCCAAGGAGACTTTATTCCTATCATTTCTTTTTTTTAGTAAGCAGAAATACAAACTGCTGATAATGATTTGACAACTAGTTCATTATTCTTAATAGCAATAATTAATAAGGCATTAATTGAATACGATTTCCTTTGGCCGCTTGTATTACATTTTTTAGCGTTAAGTTAAAAAGGATAACACTTAATTGAGACGGTGGCAATACAAGGGCATTGCACAAACTATCAGAGTGCACTTCGCCATTTTTGATTAAAAAATCTACAATTTTTTGCTCAACATCTGATAGACCAAGGTCAAGTGATTGGTGGGAACCACTTGGTTTTGTCTCCCAGTTCATAATTTTTAATATATCTGAGGCTTTTGTAACTAGGTGCGCTTTCTGATTTTTTATCAACTTATTACAACCTGATGAAAAAATTCGATTAACATCACCAGGGTAAGCAAAAACATCCCTACTATAATCATTGGCTAAATCTGCTGTGATCATTGAACCCCCTGACTCCTTGCTTTCCACGACGATAGTTGCATCAGACAATCCTGCAATGATTCGATTGCGCATTGGAAAATTCTCACGGTCAGGGTTCGTATTGGTGGGGAACTCCGTGAGCAAACCACCGTTAAGAATCATTTTTGTTGCAGTGGTGCGATGCGCATTGGGATAAATCCGATCTAAACCGTGCCCAAGAACAGCAATAGTTTCTACCTTATTTTCAATACACAATCGATGAGCATGAATATCCACACCATAAGCCAAACCACTTATCACCAAAACATTTTGATCTTTCAAAGAAAGGATAAGATCCTCTAAAATAGATTGGCCATAATTTGTTTCGTTTCGTGTTCCAACAATGGAAACAATCTTTTTTTGATTTAACTCACTCGTTCCTTTATAATATAAAATCACTGGTGCATCTTGGCATTGTTTAAGACGCCTCGGATAATTTTGATCTAAAAAAAATAATGGGGAAACCCCATTTTTCTCACAAAACAGTCCTTCTTTTTCAGCAAATAATAGCGCCTCCTCTCTTTTTATTTCTCTCAAAAGTGACTTCGCAAAACCTGTTTGCATATAGATTTCATTTAATGACGCAGTAAAGATTTCTTCTATCCCGCCCATTTTGGAAATTAATTGAGCTATTCGCACTGGACCAAATCCATGGAGTTTACTTAAGGCGATTTTGGGTATTATGGTGTTCATTAACATTATTTTTTAACTTTGATTTAATTTAAGAATAATTTTTATAGAATTTTCATTATGCGAAAGATTGTTTTCTTTTTTCTTTTTTTAGCCAATCATATTGTTGCCCAAGAGGTAAATCAAGTTACTGGATTCGTAATCAACGGAAAAACCAAGGAAAGTATTTACGGAGTTAAAATCACCGCCTCAACTGGAGAGAAAATAATAAGTGAAACAGATGGAAGTTTCAAAATGACACTTTCTAAATTGCCTTCTAAACTTGTTTTTACCAAAGATGGTTTTATAACTGATTCATTAGTAGTTAATAATAGTGGGGAAATCAAGATGAAACTTTTTGGCAACCTCCTTGAAATTGAAACCATTGTCGTTACAGCGGGAAGGCGAGATCAAAAAATTGAGGATGTAACTATTTCAATGGAAATCTTAAAACCTGCATTAATAAATAACAAAGGTTTTACAAATTTAGAGCAAGTGGTTGATCAAAGCCCGGGCGTTTATGCCATGGATGGGCAGGTGAGTATTCGTGGAGGTGGCGGTTATGCCTATGGGGCAGGAAGTCGTGTTATGCTTTTATGGAATGGCGTTCCAATGCTTTCTCCAGATATAGGCGATGTAAAATGGAATGCCATCCCAATGGAACAGACCTCTCAAATTGAAATTATCAAAGGAGCAGCATCCGTACTCTATGGAAGTGGCGCGTTAAATGGCATCATTGCACTTAATGAAAAAGAACCAAGTGCAAAAGGCGACTTCACAGCCAAAATACAGTCTGGGATTTACGACAATCCTAAAAGAAGTTCATTGCGCTGGTGGGATAAAAATCCTACTTTCCATTTAGCAGATATTTATTATGGAAAATCCTTTAAGAATTATGGTGTTAGCTTTGGTACCAATGCCTATATAGATTCTGGATACCGTCAAGGGGAAAGTGAAAAGAGAATTCGAATAAATGGATCCTTCTATTATAAACCACTTAACAAACCAACACTTAAAACAGGTATTAGCTACAATTTACAATACCAAGACATGGGGATGTTTATTTTATGGAAAAATGACTCCAGTTGCTATCAAGCACAAGACAATACCATCTCTCGTCAAAAAGCAATTCGTGTGAATGTTGATCCTTATGTAAAATTTCAAGACAAATGGAAGAACAAACACCATTTAAAGACGCGTTATTACCTAGTTACCACAGGAAGTGATGCAGATTATGCAGACGCTTCTTTTGCTCAAATGTTTTTTGCTGATTATCAAATTCAACACAAAATTAACAACGCAAGTAATCTAATTTTTGGAGCTACCAACACACTTAATAAAGTCACGAGTTGGGTTTTTGGCGACCATCAAAGTGAGAGTGCCGCAGGATATCTACAATATGAACGAAAACAAAAGAAATTAGACCTCTCAGGTGGCGTTCGATTAGAATTCTGTCAATTAGACACTTTAGATTTTGACTCCAAATTTAAAGTGAGCGATCAACTAACAATTCCTGTCTATCCTATTTTTAGATTCGGCTCTCATTACGCCATTTCTAAAGCCACACATTTGAGAATGTCAATTGGCCAAGGAATACGATTTCCTTCCGTAGCTGAACGATTTGTATCCACTTCTGTTGGTGGCGTCGTTATTTTTAAAAGTCCCAAATTAAATCCAGAGACAGGTTGGACAGCTGAAATTGGGGGCAAACAAATTGTTAGAATTGGCGAAACGTGGAAAGGTTTTTTCGACGTCGCGGGTTTCATAAATCAATATAGCAATATGACGGAGTTCACCTTTAATGCCTATAATCCATTAACCGGTGATAAACTAACGTTTTTAGGCGCTGGAATTGCCAGTCCTGAAGATTCTGCTATCTGGAACGACCTAGTTGCTCAGGGTGTTACAATCAATAATGTATTAGGATTTAGAGCAGATAATGCAGAGAAAGCAAGAATCACAGGCTTAGAACTTTCATTTAATAGCTCAGGTAAAATTAAAGAGGTAGAAGTAATCACGCTACTCGGGTACACCTATATGAATCCAAAAAGTTTAAATAAAGATTCCACCTATAGACAGACCTTCTCTGATACCTCTTCAAATATGTTAAAGTATCGTTTTAATCACCTTGCGAAAATGGATGTGCAATTAAATTATAAAAAAATTAGTGTTGGATTCTCCACTAGATACAATAGTAATATGGTAAATATTGATGCTATTTTCGAGGGATCGGTACCCACACAAAATGGCCCACAATTCATCTTGCCGGGATTAAAAGATTACAGAGCAGCAAATAATAATGGCGCATTGATTGTTGATACGCGCTTTAGTTACGATGTTACTAAAGCAGTAAAAATTAACCTAATTGCCAACAACGTATTTAACCAAGAATATTCGTCAAGACCTGGGGATGTTCAAGCACCAAGGAATTTTATGATTCAAATGCAAGTAGCCCTCTAACAAATTAATTTCTTCAATAATCTAAGCCACTGGATATAAATTGATCTTGCCAACTCTCTTAAATAAAGAACTATGAAAATAATATACCTCGTCTTTTTTAGCCTTTTGTTATCATCAACAGCCTCCGCACAAATTACCGGCATTGTAAAAGATCTCGCTGAGAAATCCCCTATGATAGGCGTAAAAGTTGTTGCATCTTCTGGAGAAAAAACGATTACTGATTTTGATGGAATATATAATCTCCCTATCAGTAAATTTCCTGTCACGTTAGTATTTTCCATATTGCAATATGCAAATGACACCGTGCTAATTACCCAAGCAGGTGATTATCCAATCGTGATTAAAGAGGTTGTGAAAGACTTTCAAACCATCATTGTTTCAGCTGGAAAAAGAAAACAAGCTGCTGAAGATGTCCCTATTTCTATGGAAGTTATTAGACCACAACTTATCGATAATAAAGGGATTGCCGATTTAGAACAAGCAGTCGATCAAACGCCAGGTGTTTTTACAATGGATGGACAAGTAAGTATTAGAGGTGGCTCTGGATTTGCTTATGGCACAGGAAGCCGTGTGTTATTATTATGGAATGGGATGCCGTTACTTTCCGGCTATGCGGGTGATACACAATGGAATGCTATTCCAATGGAGCAAGCTTCGCAAATTGAAATAATGAAAGGTGCCGCGTCCGTACTTTATGGAAGTGGAGCACTTAATGGGGTTATTGCTTTAACGGAAAAAGAACCTACCTACAAACCCGAGACTAAAATAAAAGTTCAAAGTGGTATCTATGACAATCCACGTCGATCATCACTTAAATGGTGGACGCGCAACCCAATGAATCAACAAATTGAAGTTTATCATGGACAAATGCACAACAAATTTGGGTACACAATTTCAACCACGCTATTTCACAACGACGGCTACCGGGCAGGGGAAACAGAATTAAGGGGAAGGGTTAGTGGGTCACTGTACTTTAAATCGCAAAAATTCAATCGATTAAAAACAGGTATTGGCTATAATTATCAGGCGCAAAAGGCGGGTAATTTTCTAATATGGGAAAGTGCTGATCTAGGTTACACACCAAGTGGTGGAGCCGATACAAGCAATGCAGCATCCACTTTGACCTATAATTTTGGGCAACGCTTATTTCTTGATCCTTATGTAAAGTTTACAGATAAACACAACAATAAACACAGTCTTAAAACACGAATATATTTCGCGGAGAATACTAACCTAAATAATCTGTCCCAAAGTAACGGTGCAGTCATTTATTTTTCAGATTATCAATTCCAAAAGCAATACAGCAACGATTTCACACTTACAACGGGCATCTCCAATATCTACAATGTGGTGAAATCAAATTTATTTGGTGATCATACCTCTAATAATATCGCCGCTTATGCACAATTTGAGAAGAAAATTGGGGAATTGGATATCACTGCTGGTGTTCGTGCTGAATATTTTGAAATGGATGGGAAACGTGGAGATACTGACTTTTTAATTTCCAAAAAAGACTCAACAGTCATTCCATTTTACCCTATTCTTAGAGCAGGATTACATTATCAAGTAGCAAAGTACACTCACTTGCGAGCTTCATTTGGTCAAGGAATCCGTTATCCTGCTGTTGCGGAAAGATATACTCAGACCTCTGTAGGTGCCTTAAATGTCTTTCCTAACCCATATCTTAAACCGGAAATTGGCTGGTCTGCAGAAATTGGTATTAAGCAAGGCGTGAAAATTGGCGAATGGAAAGGAATGTTAGATGTTGCTGCTTTTGTAAACCAATACAGCAACATGATGGAGTTTTCATTTATTTACTTCAATCCAATTTCTCAGATGCCATTAAACCCAATTAACCCTACACCTGAAGATATTCAGTTTTTAACAAATGGGCAATATAATGTCGCAGATTGGGTCGGGTTTCAGGCGCAAAATGCCGAAAAGGCACGCATTACAGGTCTAGATATTTCATTCAATTCTAGCGGAAAACTAGGTCCAGTAGAATTAATTTCGCTGATCGGTTATACTTATATGAATCCAATCTCACTAAATAATGATCCTTTATACGTAGCTAATTACTCAGATTCAACTACTAATATGCTAAAATATCGATTCAAGCATTTAGCAAAAGCAGATATTGAAGCAAATTACAAAAAAATTAGCCTTGGTTTTTCTTGTCGATATTCAAGCTTCATGAGAAATATTGACCGAACTTTTGAAGATGATTTAGACCCCTCTTTAACATCTGAGGTATACATTCTTCCGGGATTAACGGCCTATCGCCAACAATATAACAAAGGAAATCTGGTTTTTGATGTTCGATTTGGTTATAAAATAAATGATCAATATCGAATTGGTCTTATCGCTAATAATATTTTAAATGCTGAATACACCACCCGACCAGGAGATATTCAACCCCCGAGAAATTTTATGGTGCAAATCCAAATGAAATTCTAGTGAAAGTACTTGGAATTATTCCCGCTCGTTATGCTTCTTCCAGGTTTCCTGGTAAACCATTAATAGATTTAAAGGGTAAATCTATGATCCAACGAGTTTATGAAGGTGCGAGTAAATCCGCTAAAATAGACTTGCTGCTTGTCGCCACAGATGATCAAAGAATCGTAGATGAAGTGAAACGATTTGGGGGCAATGTTGAATTGACTGAAACTTCTCATTGTTCAGGAACGGATCGATGCGCAGAAGTCGCCGCTAGGCATACTGACTTTGATGTTGTGATCAACATACAAGGAGATGAGCCCCTCGTGGATTACCGCCAACTAGATTCACTGATTCAATCATTTGAGGATGAAAAGGTACAAATTGCTACACTTGCAACTCGCAAAATTAGCATTGACGACATAAATAATCCCAATCGAATTAAGATTGTCCTTAAAGAAAATAATACGGCTTTGTACTTTAGTAGAAGTCCAATCCCAAATACAACTAACACATCACAAAAAGACTTTCCATTTCTTAAACATATCGGATTGTATGGTTTTAAAATGGAAACCCTTATTTCTATAACTAAATTACCACCTACTCTAATTGAAAAAGCTGAATCGCTGGAGCAGTTAAGATGGTTATTTTACAATTATCCAGTAACTATTATTGAAACGGATATAGAAACACCAAACATTGATAGTCCTGCGGATATGAATCTCGTGATTAGCCTACTCTAAGCTTTTAATTTTGATATTTTTTTACGATATTTGACAAATGAAAACGTTTGATGAAATTATCGTTCAACTCATAATTCAACATGATTGTGTGGTTATTCCTGAATTTGGTGGTTTTGTTACAAAAGCAATCTCTTCAAAGATTGATTATGACAAAGGGATCATGTCACCGCCTTCAAAACAATTACTTTTCAATATCCAACTTTTAAATAATGATGGATTATTAACGACAGAAATTTCAAGTGAGAATAAAATTTCTTACGCTGATGCAAGCAATGAAATTATACGTAAAGTTAATGAGTATCATGCGGCGTTAAAAGCGGGTAAAAAGATAATTATTAATAAAGTAGGTACTTTTCAACGAAATCAAGAAGGATTATTAGTATTCGAACAAGATCGTTTTTTTAATTTTTTAATGTCTTCTTATGGTTTGGGCAGTGTTCAATTCGTTCCAGCTGAAGTAATAATCAAAGAAGAGAAAGTTGATCAAGGAAAAACTCAGTTTTGGAAATACGCAGCTGCAGCATGCCTGCTACCAATTGCTTTTTATTCCTTGTGGATCCCATTGAAAACAAATGTTTTGTCTTCTAAAATGATTTCAATTCAGGATTTAAATCCTTTCCATAAAGCGAATAAAGTTAATTACAAACAAATTCCTTTCAAATCGCAAGTGGAAAAGTTGACTGCAACTCATTCATCTTTAGATGAACAGTATAAACAAGCTGATTTACAATCCGATTTTTGGTACTATCGATACGATGAAGAAACATCGTTTACTGTTCGTAATGAACAGGAAGTACTGCCTTTAAATCTCGAGGGGGCAATTTCAGCTTATCCGGAGAAAAAAATTGAAATAATAAACTTTAATCCATCCACCTATAATTGTATTGTAGGAAGTTTTTCAAATCTAAATAATGCAAATTTATTAGTTAGCAAATTAAAATCGAAAGGGTATGATGCTCGTATATTACCTGGAGGTAATTTACACCGGGTATCAATCGGTGGTGGTTTTTCGGAAGAATCCGTTAATCTGTTAAAATCAAAAGCTATTCAAGAAGGACTTAATGTCTGGATCTTACATTAATTTATCGTAAAAATATGAAACTAATTTTCATTACCATTTCGCTACTATTCAGTTTAGTAACTTTTGGACAAAACATTACTAATATTGAAGGTAGTGATTATAAATTTTCAAAAGTCGCTCATCTAGATGCAACTCCTGTTCAAAGTCAAGGGAGAACCGGGACATGCTGGAGTTTTTCAGCATTATCTTTTTTCGAATCAGAATTAATACGCAAGGGAAATAGTAGTAAAGTACTGAATTTATCAAACATTCAAAAAAAAGAAGACTTCAACATACAAGAACAACCCTACGATGATAATACTAAAACAAACTATAATAAAGAACTAATAGATTCTAATATTGATTTAACCACATTTACAAACGAAAATCTTAAAATTACATATGAAAATGTAACCCGGAAAAATCCGTTGTTATACCTAAAAATATCTAGAAAAGATGGGGGAAACAGTAAAGTAAGAATTATTTTAGAAAACAAAAAAATTCTTATAATAACAACTGATTCGCTAAAAGTGAAGGGAAAATTGAAATTTATTAATAAAGATTCAATTCAATTAAAGTCAACTTCAATAGCAATTAATAAGATTATGATAATTAAAAAACCAATTAATGCAGCAAGAATCACTGGGAATATCATTGGTGGTTTATTTTCGTATGTAGGCGTTGCTGCATCAATTGATCTATATGAACCTATATATTTATTAATTGGAAGCGCTATATCTATTCCCTTTTACGCAATGAATTATGTTAGGAGAAAATACCATCTTAAATCAAAATGGAAAGCAGAAATCGTCTATGAAAAAAAATAAAAATAGAAATGTTAAAAGGTCAATTCCTTAAACATAAAATATTTGAGAAATAAATCACTCCTAATTTTGACTTTAATTTAGTTAACTAGCTTTTATCCGATTCAACAACTGAAGCAATATAATATCGCGTCAAACTAACAAAAAACCATGACAAATCTTGCGATTGCCATGGTTTTAAAAACTGAATAGAATTATGGTGACGCTTCGGTCAGTATCATGAGGTATGCTTTTGCTAATCGTCATGACTTTCCCACTATTTTGTTTTGAGATTTATTCCATAAAAAAAGCCCCCTCATTACTGAAGAGGCTCTTTAAAATCGGCATCGACTTACTCTCCCACCCTCAAAAGGGCAGTACCATCAGCGCAAGCAGGCTTAACTTCTCTGTTCGGAATGGGAAGAGGTGGACCATGCTGCTATAGACACCCAAAATCGTTGACTTTTCGGATTAGATACAGTGAATAAAGCACATAAATGTCCTTTATTTCCTTGTTTCCCAACCATCAAGTCTAATATTTTAGAATGATATATCGGACGATTGAAGCAGTAAATAAGTAGATTAGTGAGTTTGTAAGTCTACGGGTTATTAGTACTACTCGGCTTTGACATTACTGTCTTTACACCTGTAGCCTATCAACGTGGTAGTCTTCCACGGCCCTTAAAAGAAATCTCATCTTGAGGCGAGTTTCGTGCTTAGATGCTTTCAGCGCTTATCTCATCCGTACATAGCTACCCTGCGATGCGGCTGGCGCCACAACAGGTACACCAGAGGTACGTCCACCCCGGTCCTCTCGTACTAGAGGCAGGTCCTCTCAAATTTCTAACGCCCACAACAGATAGAGACCGAACTGTCTCACGACGTTCTGAACCCAGCTCGCGTGCCACTTTAATGGGCGAACAGCCCAACCCTTGGGACCTTCTCCAGCCCCAGGATGTGACGAGCCGACATCGAGGTGCCAAACCACTCCGTCGATGTGAGCTCTTGGGAGTGATCAGCCTGTTATCCCCGGAGTACCTTTTATCCTTTGAGCGATGGCCCTTCCATGCGGAACCACCGGATCACTATGCTCTAGTTTCCTACCTGATCGACTTGTCGGTCTCTCAGTCAAGCACCCTTATGCCATTACACTCTACGCACGGTTACCAAGCGTGCTGAGGGTACCTTTAGGAGCCTCCGTTACTCTTTTGGAGGCGACCACCCCAGTCAAACTACCCACCACACAATGTCTCCCGCTATGCGGGATTAGACATCAGATAATTCAAGGGTGGTATTTCAAGGACGACTAATCTACACCTAGCGATGCAGCCTCAAAGTCTCCCACCTATCCTACACATGAATTACCCAATATCAATGTGAAGCTATAGTAAAGGTTCACGGGGTCTTTTCGTCCCGTTGCGGGTAATCGGCATCTTCACCGATACTACAATTTCACCGAGCTCATGGCTGAGACAGTACCCAGATCATTACACCATTCGTGCAGGTCGGAACTTACCCGACAAGGAATTTCGCTACCTTAGGACCGTTATAGTTACGGCCGCCGTTTACTGGGGCTTCAATTCAATGCTTCGCCGAAACTAACATCTCCTCTTAACCTTCCAGCACCGGGCAGGTGTCAGGCCTTATACTTCATCTTTCGATTTTGCAAAGCCATGTGTTTTTGTTAAACAGTTGCCTGGGCCTATTCACTGCGGCCAGCATTGCTGCTGGCGTCTCTTCTCCCGAAGTTACGAGACCATTTTGCCTAGTTCCTTAGCCATGAATCACTCGAGCACCTTAGGATTCTCACCCCAACTACCTGTGTCGGTTTACGGTACGAGTTGTTATAACCTGAAGCTTAGAGGTTTTTCTTGGAATCCTTTACATACACTATCCAATCAGCCGAAGCCTTTCGGTACTATCAGGTTCAGCATTGTCTGCGGATTTGCCTACAAACAATATACCTACTCCCTTTAACGTACTATTCCGTCAGTACGCGGTACTTTCATTAATCCGTCACCCCATCGCAGTTATAACAAGTACTGGAATATTAACCAGTTCGCCATCCACTACCCCCTTCGGGTTCGCGTTAGGTCCCGACTAACCCTGGGACGATTAACGTAGCCCAGGAAACCTTAGTCTTTCGGTGTGCGGGTTTCTCGCCCGCATTATCGTTACTTATTCCTACATTTGCTTTTCCATGCGTTCCAGCATTGGTCACCCAACACATTCAACACACATGGAATGCTCCCCTACCAGTCCGTCCTAAGACGAAATCCATAGCTTCGGTAGTATACTTATGCCCGCTTATTATCCACGCACGATCGCTCGACTAGTGAGCTGTTACGCACTCTTTAAATGAATGGCTGCTTCCAAGCCAACATCCTAGCTGTCTATGCAACCGCACAACGTTAGTTCAACTTAGTATACATTTGGGGACCTTAGCTGATGGTCTGGGTTCTTTCCCTCTCGGACATGGACCTTAGCACCCATGCCCTCACTGCTGAGTATATTTTATAGCATTCGGAGTTTGTCAGGATTTGGTAGGCGGTGAAGCCCCCTAGTCCAATCAGTAGCTCTACCTCTATAAAACTCTACCTCAACGCTGCACCTAAATGCATTTCGGGGAGTACGAGCTATTTCCCAGTTTGATTGGCCTTTCACCCCTACCCACAGTTCATCCGGAAGCTTTTCAACGCTTATCGGTTCGGTCCTCCATTCCGTGTTACCGGAACTTCAACCTGACCATGGGTAGATCACAAGGTTTCGCGTCTACCCCCACTGACTATTGCGCCCTGTTAAGACTCGCTTTCGCTTCGGCTGCGTTTCTTAAAAACTTAACCTTGCCAATGAGGAGTAACTCGTAGGATCATTATGCAAAAGGCACGCCGTCGCCCGAAGGCTTCGACCGCTTGTAGACACACGGTTTCAGGGTCTTTTTCACTCCCTTGTTCAGGGTTCTTTTCACCTTTCCCTCACGGTACTAGTTCACTATCGGTCTCTGAGGAGTATTTAGCCTTACCGGATGGTTCCGGCTGTTTCAGACAGGATTTCACATGTCCCGCCCTACTCAGGATACTACTAGGTATATAACGCATTTCGTGTACGGGTCTTTCACCCTCTATGGATAACCTTTCCAAATTATTCCACTATACGCTATAAGTCCATATCGTAGTCCTACAACCCCGTGCTTGCCGAAACAAACACGGTTTGGGCTGTTTCCATTTCGCTCGCCGCTACTCCGGAAATCACTATTGTTTTCTCTTCCTGCGCCTACTTAGATGTTTCAGTTCAGCGCGTTTGCCCCCTTGCGGGTAATACATCTTCAATGTATTGGGTTGCCCCATTCGGAAATGTACGGAT
>Ga0247837_1006119_pt1 | contig 17270 bp, 14 predicted proteins | sample LaCtaG_2_FD_187115 | JGI IMG/M metagenome (GOLD analysis project Ga0247837, IMG submission 187115) | Freshwater microbial communities from meromictic Lake La Cruz, Castile-La Mancha, Spain - LaCruzMarch2015_14.5m | ecosystem: Environmental > Aquatic > Freshwater > Lake | place: Spain: Castile-La...
AGCCGCCCGGGCAGGCATCGTCAATGTGTTTCACACTTCACATGGCGTGGTCGACGAAGGCTTGAGTGCGGCAGCGTCGACTTCACTTGTGGCAGGTGGGCTGCATTTTGTTGGTGGATCCTTTACCAACGCATCTTCGCAGGGCGAATTGCGTTCGGGGCTTTTTGTCTTCTCAGCAGACTAGGGTCGCCCGCAATCTCGCCATCATGGCGGCCGTGTCAGAGGCTGGGCGCATCGTGCGCCCATTTCTCTTGCTGAAGGGGGCTGCTCTCATCGGCGCGAGCGTTATTTCTCCCTGGGAGCGGCATCTCGACGATGTCGACATCTGGGTCGAACCAAGTCGCGGCCGTCAGGCATTCGACGCTCTCGTCGGCGCGGGCTTCGCGCCCGTTGGTGGGGCGCCGTCGGCGACCCACGAGGGGACGCCTTCGCTCGATAGCCCGACCCACCAGTTGCCCATGCTGCGCTCGCCCCACGGCGCTCTGGTGGAAATCCACCTCGAGAGCCACGCCAACGGCGACGCTGGCAACTTCGACGCCTGCTACGCCGCCGGCACCGACGTCCTCGTCCACGGCGTCACTGTCCGCGTGCCGTGCGCTCTTCACCTGCTCGAGCAGTTGTGCGCACACGTCGTCGTCCACCACTTCGGCGACCTCCGCTTCTGGCCCCGCCACGTCAACGATGTCCGCCGCCTGGTCGAGCACGCGCCCGAGTTGGCAGCACTGCGAAGCCGGCCCGACGAGGTCGGCTTGAGCCTGCGTGTCGCCTATGGCGTCGACCACCCCGAGAGCGCCGATGCCTGGCTCGCCCGCCTCTTCATCGACCCGACGCCGGCGACGGCGGCGGCGTGGCGGGTGGCGGCCGTGGCGCTGCGGACCGGGCGCTTTGCCGTCAATGACCCCCGGGCTTTCCTGAGGGTGCTGGTGCCAACGTCGCCACACCTCGGCTTCACGGGCGACCTGGGCGGTGGCCGCAGCCTGCCTGCAGCCCACATTCGACGGTGGCGGCGGATTCTGGGACGTGCGGTGGCATCGCCGACGTTACCGAAGACTGCTACGAAGGCCTGAGCCATGCCACGCCACCGACGACGTCCCGAAGCCTTGTTGACCGAGCTCCCCGACCGCAGCGGGGTGGTCCTGCACCTCGACAAACGCTGCTACTACCCGTTGTCGTCGTCCGGCGTGTTGCTGTGGCGGCTGTTTGACGACGGCAAGGTCGTTGACGACGACGCCCTTGCAGCGTTTCTTGTGGAGCGGTTCAAGATTGGTGACGACGTCGCCCGCCGTGATGTGCAAGCGTTTGTGGAGCGTCTCGTGAATGAGTCGATCCTTGAGGCGGTCGCTCCTTGAGCCGACGGCCATTTGTCGACGACGACGTGCCTGCGGCGCTGGCCTTGATGCGGTCCTCACTTGGCGACGGCCGTGTGCCGCGGACCGAGGCGTTCTTCCGGTGGAAGCACCTCGACTCGCCGTTCGGCAGGTCCCTCGGTCTCGTCGAGGTCGGCGAGGGCGACGACGAGGCGTTGGTGGCGCTGCGCATGTTTCAGCGGTGGGGCCTGCAACGGGGTACCCAGCTCATCGAGGCGGTGCGCGCTGTCGACACTGCGACGGCGCCCAACGCCCAGGGGAAGGGGCATTTCAAGCGGCTGACCCTCGCTGCGGTGGAGGAGGCCACGGCTGCTGGCATCGACCTGGTCTTCAACACGCCCAACGAAAAGTCGGGTGCGGGCTACCTGAAGATGGGGTGGGTCGAAGTGGGCAAGCCCGGTGTGTGGCTGCGGGCAGGGTGGCCCGGAGCGTCGACCCTTGACGACATGGTGCCCGACCCAGTGCTGCTGGCTGCACGGCATACCCAGACGCCGACGGATGATGAACGCCTGCGAACCCGCCAAAGCGAGGCCTATTGGCGTTGGCGCTATGTCGACATTCCCGGGATTTCGTATCGAATGGTCCTTCAGGGGACGGCGACGGCGATTCTTCGTCGGCAAATGCGACGGGGGATTTCCGAAGTGACCATTGTGGAATTGCTCCACCCCCTCAATTGGCGGGGAGCGCGAGATGCGCGGCGACTGGTGACGATGATTGCCCGGTCCGGTGGCGGCCTGATGGTGTCGGCCATGGCGTCCGTGCCGTCGACGACCGCGGCGGTTCTGGCCTCGGCAGGGTTCGTGTGGACACCGCTGGGCCCGAACCTGTTCACGCGCGGATTGTGCCTCGATCGGCTGATTCGTGTTCCGTCGAGCCGCAAACAATGGTCACTCACCATTGGCGACCTCGAACTGTTTTGAGTCGAACGGGAGTTCGGTCAATGGTGCTGCGCCCCGTTGCCAGTGATGGATTGGTCCTCTGCTACCACCTGGTTGGTGGTGGCGTGGGTGGGCCCGTTGACCTCGACATCGGCACCTTCGAGGCCCAGGTGCGGGAGGTCGCCCCGCTGGTGCGCCCCCTCGCCGAGGTGGTCGCCACGGGCAAGGGCGTCGCCCTCACGTTTGACGATGCGTTTGTGAACTTCCACGACGTCGTCTGGCCCCGGCTGCAAGCGCAACAGCTGGCAGCGACGTTGTTTGTGCCAACGGGGTTCATCGACGGCACCCACGGGTCACCGTTGTCGACGGCGCCCCAGCTGCGCCCATGCTCCTGGGGCCAGTTGGCCTCGATGCGCGACGAGGGCCTGCAGATTGGCAGCCACAGCCGCGCCCACAAGAACCTGCGGGGCCTGAGCGACGACGCCATCGACGCCGACCTCCGCGACGCCACGGTGCGCCTGCGCGAGGTGCTCGGCGTCGTCGAGACGCCCCTGTGCTACCCCCAGGCGAAGTGGTCGCCCCGCGTTGAGGCTGTGGCCCGACGACATCACGCCGTCATCGTCACCGGCGGCGGGGTGCGGGTCGATACCAGCCGGCCCTGGCGGGTGCCGCGGACCAGCATCGTGCGCGGTGGGCCGGGGCTGACGCGCATCTTGCGGTGGCCGGTGGAGCCCCGCGAATGGCTCGCGGATCGCGTGCGCCAATGGCGGCCATAGCCAGCGGTCGTGGGACGCAGCCGTCCTGGCGCGCCGACCTCGACGGCGTGCGCGCCATCGCCATCGTGGCCGTCGTGCTCTTTCATGCGGGCGTGCTGCAGCCCGGATTCTTCGGCTTTGTCGGCGTCGATGTGTTCTTTGTGGTCTCGGGATTCCTCATCACGGGACAGCTGGTGCGGGAGCTCGAGGCCACGGACACCGTCGACCTGCCCGCCTTCTGGGCCCGCCGCATTCGTCGTCTGCTGCCAGCGGCGACAGTGATGATGGTGACGGTGGCGCTGGCGAGCCTGGTGGTCGGGTCTGCCGTCGAGTGGCGGCGCATTGGCACCGACCTGTTGGCGACGTCGCTGGGGGCCGCCAATGTGCGCTTCGGGATGGTGGCGTCGGACTACTTTCGCGCCGACGTGACGACGAGCCCCGTGCTGCAGATGTGGTCCCTCGGCGTCGAGGAACAGTTCTACGTCGCCTGGCCCGTGGTGTTGCTGGCGACCCTCGCCCTGGCCCGCTGGTTCTCTCGACGACGGGGCGCCACATCACCCATCAGCGCCCGGCGGGTGGTGCTGACGACGGCGACGCTGGCGGCGCTGGCATCAATGGGGTTGTGGTGGTGGCTGTCGACGACCGAGAGCCCGTGGGCGTTCTACGCGATGCCCGCCCGCGCCTGGCAGTTGGCGGCCGGCGCCGTGGTGGCGATGGGCTTCTCCACCCGTCACGTCGTTGGGCGAGCCGCCGGCGCCGGCATGGTGGCCGTGGCCATGGCCGGCGGATGGCTGGGTGTCGATCGGCCGATGTCGATGGTGCTGGCCACCGTCGGCACGGCGCTGTTGGTGTCGTCGTCGTCATCGTCGTCGTTTGGCCTGGGGAATGCTGCGCTGGGATGGGTGGGGCAACGCTCGTACGGCTGGTACCTGTGGCACTGGCCGTGCCTCGCGTTGCTCACGTTGACGGTGTCGCAGACGACGCCCTTCCAGCGGGCCATCGCCGTGGCCGGCTCATTGGTGTTGGCGGCGGCGTCGTTTCGCTGGGTGGAGCAACCGCTGCGGCGAGGGCCCTGGCTGCGGGGGCGGCGTCGACCGTGGGGAGCGTTGCTCGCCGTCATCGGGCTGATGGGCGCCGTGTGGCTGGGCTTGGTGCTGCTGCGCAAACAGGCATTTCGCGACAGCCCCGAATTGGCCCGCCTCGCCGTGGCCCAAAAGGATTTCAGCCCGATGCCGAACTGCCGGACGTTGGACGAAGCAATGACGTCGCCGGCCTGCCTGGTGGGCGGCGCCGACGGCGACGTCGACGCCGTGCCCACGGTCCTGGTGGTGGGGGATTCCCATGCCTGGATGTGGGTGCCCGCCATCGTCGAAGCGGGCAAGCAGGCCGGATGGGCCGTGCGCTTCGCCGGGATGCCGTCGTGCCCGGCCACGGTGCTGGCCGAGGCGGAAGGGGGTCGCTTGCCAAAGTCCTGCCGTGCCCTGCAGGCTTCGCTGCTGTCGACGACGACGACGACGACAGCTCCGGCGCCCGCGATGGTGGTGTTGGTCAGCTACGGGCTGTTTCGCTCGGAAATGTTCGCCGCCCACGTCGACGAAGGCCGGGCCGGGCAGCTCTGGCAGGAGGGGTTGGGGCGCATGCTGAACCGGTTCGCCGACGTCCCCCGCATGGTGCTGCTGGATGGTCCCCGCTTTCCCCACGACCCGCTCTATTGCCTGGCCCGGCCGTGGACCAGCTGCGACGTCAGCGTCGACGTCGGCCTGGCCCCTGTGCGCTGGTCACGTGACGCGGAACGACGGGCGGCCGCCGCCGTCCCCGGCACCGTCGTCGTCGATCCCTCGCTGGTGCTGTGCCTCGCCGGCGTTTGCCCGGCCCGAATGGGCGATGTGTTCCCGTTCGCCGACAACAACCACGTTTCCCGCGCGGGGGCCCGGCTGCTGGTGCCCCGCCTGGCCGAGACTTTCGCCGCCGCCCGGCCCTGACGTTTTGGTGCGGATGGGATACGTTGACACGCGTCACGGCCGAGTTTTATGATTCATCTATCGGTCCGTATGTGGTTTTATGGGCGATGGATGAGGCATTATGCGCACGAGCGTCAACGACATTCTGCCCGCCAAGGTGCGCCGCTCCCTCACCCAGCTGGGTGAGAACATCGCCGTGGCCCGCCGTCGTCGTCGGCTGACGACGGCGATGATGGCCGAGCGGATGGGGGTGGCGAGGAGCACCTATGGCCGCATCGAGCAGGGTGACCCCACGGTGGCCCTGGCGGCCTGGGCCATGGCGCTGTTCGTCCTGGGCCTCGACGCGCCCTGGGGGGCCCTGGCCGACCCGGCGAGCGATGAAGCCGGGACGGTGCTGGAGAATGCGCGCCTTCCCCAGCGGGTGCGGGCCAGGCGGCCGAGGGCGCCGGTCAAGAAGCTGCCCGAGACCGCCCCGGTGTCCCCGTGAAGCGCTCCGTCCGGGTGTGGCTGGGTGATCGCGGTCCGGTGGGGGTGGTGCGCTTTGAGCAGCGCGGTGCGCGGGCGACGTCGTCATTTGAGTATGACCCGAGCTGGTTGACCGATCCCCGGCGATTCCCGCTGGAGCCATTTCTGCCTCTCGTCGCGGGTCCGCAGTTCCCCCAGCGCCGGAAGGAGACGCCATTTCACGGCGTCATCGCCGATACCGGCCCTGATGGCTGGGGACGGCGGGTGATTCTCCGGGACCATGCAAAGCGGCGCGAGGCCGCCCGGCAGGCCGGCGACGACGTCATCAGCGCTCCATTGTCAGAACTCGACTTCGTGTTGGCTGTTGATGATGTGAGCCGAATGGGGAGCTTGCGGTTTCAGGACGACGACGGTGGGTTTCTGCGGGCGCTGCAACCAGGCGGTCGAGGCACCCCACCGATGATTGAGCTGTCTGCTGTCATCAGGGCGTCCCACGCTGTCGAGCGGAACACGGAAACTGCCGCGGACCTCGCGTACTTGCAGGGTCGCGGGACATCCCTCGGGGGAATGCGGCCAAAGTGCACCCTCGTCGACGATGACGGCGCCCTGGCCATCGGCAAATTTCCGAGCGTCACCGACGATCGGGCTGTGACGAGGGGCGAGGTCCTGGCGCTGCAGTTGGCGCGCCTGGCGGGTATTCGAGCGGCCGATGCCCGCATCGTCATGAGCGACGACCTCCCCGTGGCCGTCATTCGCCGATTCGACCGCCGTGGTGCCGAGCGCGCGTTGTACGTGTCTGCGGCCACGATGATCGGGGCCACCGACGACAGCCAGGAGCACGCGTACACGGAGATCGTCGATGCGCTTCGAGTGCACGGCTCAGCGCCTCAGGCCGACATCGAAGAACTGTGGCGCCGGCTGGTGTTTTCGATCCTCATCACCAACGTCGACGACCACCTGCACAATCATGGCTTCCTCCACGACGTCGAGGGCCGCTGGCGTTTGTCGCCCGCCTTCGACATCAACCCGTTTCCCGAGCGGCATCGGGAGCTGAAGACATGGATTTCCGAAGAAGCAGGCCCTGAGGCGAGCATTGAAGCGGCTCTCTCGGCGGCGCCGTACTTTCGCCTGGATGCCGAGCGGTCGCGCCACATCCTGAGGCAGGTTGATGACGCGGTCGCTCAGTGGCGTCGGGTCGGGGCGACTGTTGGCATGACCGCCGGCGAACTCGATGCCTTCGCTGACGCCTTCGAGCACCACGAACGAAGCGTCGCCAAGATCCGCTCCCGCTGACGCCCGCTTGGTAGGCCCGATCTGCACCTGTCCGCTTGCCGAAATCGGCGCTAGAGCGGGCCATGGACGGATTTGTGACGCCCGACACGACGGGCCCTTTGGATGTCGCCGCCGCCGTGGCGCGGTGCCCCCCAGAGGCCACGACCCGCGGCATGTTCCTCGCGGACATCGCCGAGCAGCTGGCGCAGAAGGGCCTGGCTGTCCCCGCCAGCACCTACAACGCGTTCGGCACCTACTCCCAACGGGAGTTCATGACCGTCGCCGCCGCCGCCGCCACAGCGCTGCATCCCGGACTGCCCCCGAGGGAGGCCCTGCGTCGACTCGGTCGGTCGGCCTACCCCACGTTTGTCAGCACGATGATCGGGCAGGTGCTGTTCGGCGTCCTCGACAACGACGTCGGGGCCATCGTACGCATCGTGCACCGGGGCTATGAGGCGGTGCTGTCCCACGGACGGGCGGAGGTCGTCGACGTCGGCGCACGCTTTGCGCGGGTGCGGCTCATCGACTTTCCCGCGTTCATCGACAGCTACCAGGTCGGCGTGTTCGAGGGGGCCCTGCTGTCGTGCAAGGTGCCCGGCACGGTGAAGGTGCGGATGGAGACCCCAATCCGCGGCGAGTTCCTCGTCGAGTGGTGAGGGCGCCGGCGGCCCGGGGCCGCCGGCAGTGGGGCCACGCAGTCCTGGAGGAAGGCGAGGATGTCGGCGACTTCCTGGTCCGACAGGGTCTCGCCAAAGGCGGCATGGCCCAAAGTCGGTCACGCTGACGTCTGCCTGATACCAGGCACATTCCGAGGCGATGACCCACCAGCACCTGTCCCCGTGTCGAAATCAGCGCTAGAGAATCGCGATGGATGGTTTTTCACTGCCCGACACAAACGATCCGATTGATGTCGCTGCGGCCGTGGAGCGCTGCCTGCCCGCTGCGACGACCCGCGGCATGTTCATCGCGGACATCGTCGACGCGCTGAAGAAAAGGGGGCTGCCGGTTCCGCCGAAGACCTATCACATGTTTGGCAACTACCCCCAGCGGGAGTTCATCACCGTGGCAGCTGCGGCGGCCAGGGCACTGCACCCCGACCAGCGTGAGAAGGAGAGCCTGCGCCGCCTCGGACAAATGGCGTACCCGATCTTCGCCAGCACCATGATTGGCAAGGTCATGTACGGCGTCCTCGGCAACGACATTGGCGCCATCATGCGCGTCGCACCCAGGGGGTATGAGGCCATCCTGTCGCACGGCAGGGCTGAGGTGGTGGAATCGGGGGCCACCCATGTCCGCGTGCGGCTCACCAACGTCGCCACCTTCCTCGACTCCTACCAGGTGGGTGTCTTTGAGGGAGCGCTGCTGTCCTGCAACGTGCGTGGCACCGTGAAGGTGCGCCTGGAGACCCCGGTCACCGGGGAATTTCTCGTCGAGTGGTGACCGGCCGGGCACAGGATGCTCCGGCTCGTGGCTCCCTTCCCCAGAGCGGCCAGAACCTCCGCCGACACCAACCCAAAACCGACCGCACTCATGGGGAAGGGTTGGGGATGGGGCCTCACCAGGGGCGGGCGCCGTCGGGTCAGGTCCAGTCAGGCCCGCCAGATCTCGTCGCCGTTTTGGATCGAGAAATCCATGTCGATGCGAAGGCCGGGACCGAGGGGCAGGTTCGTCGACGACGACAGGCCGAGGTCTTCGGCAATCTGATGGCTGCGGCACTCGAGCACGTCGAGGCGATGGTCGTTCAGCAGCAGGGCGATGCCGTTGAGCTTCTCGACGCGGCAGGCGTTTTCGATGAGGGCCTGGTAGCAGGCGCGCTCGGGGCGACGGGCATCGCGGAACTGCTTGAGGTTCACGAGGGGCACGTTCGCCGTCAGCAGGTGGCGCAGGATGGCCTGGTCGGCGACCCCCGACAGCAAGGATAGCGCGTCGTCGATGGTGGTCGCGCTGCCGGGGACCTCGGTGCCTGCCACGCCCGACGGATGGTGGACCCGGGCCAGGGTTCGCACCTGCCCCTGCTTGCTGCTGTCGAGCTCCAGGAAGGTCATGGCGTTGCAGCGGAATGACCCGTCCGAACCTGCGTCCGTCGGGAAGGACAACGAACCGACCTCTTTGGGGAAGCCCCAGCTCTCGCGGCCCGTGATGCAGGCGATGCTCTGGTCGACGACGACGTAGGGCATCCACAACACCGGATCGGGCAACCACTGGCCCCGCTTCTTCTGCAGGAGCGGAATCCAAAATGCCATCTCGCGATCGGCGATGAAGCCCATCTGCTGGGCCAGCGACGTCAACGCTCGACCGTCGAGATACGACAGCAAAGCCCGGTTGCCGAACACCTGGTACTCGACGGCGCCGTTGGCGGGGCCGTTTAGAAAGGTGTCGACGGTCTTCTGCATCGCGGCGGTATTCGCGGGCACGAACCAGCACGAGGTCTTTGCACCCTTGACGATGCCCGGCGGCAACACCGACTGCTCGCCGTGGCCGAGGCGCGAGATGAAACGGGGCAGGCGACGGTTGGTGGGCCGGTCGTCGGGGAAGCGGTGCCAGAAGTCCTCGCCGATGACGGCCACCGGTGAACGGCTGATGGCGCGGCTGGCCTGCATGCCACTCATGACGGCGGCCTCGACGCAGCTGGCGTTGATGCCCGTCCGCACCCAGGCGCCGGCGAGGACGAGGTTCTTGAACCCCGAGCGGTCGGCCGCCATCTTCCATTGGGTGGAGCCCGCTGGCGTCGTCTCGCAGCATTCGGTCGGCGACACGTTCGCCCGCACGTGCTCGAAGGCGATCTTCGCCGGATCGATGCGGCGGGTTCCCGGTATGACGGCGTTGGGCCAATAGGATGCCAGGCGATCCTCGAGGAAGGGGCGCAGTTGGGCGTTTGCCAGGGCCTCGCCCCGGGCTTGCACGTCGGGGACAGCGCGGGGCTCCTTGTACAGCTGGGTCCCCAGGGTGCCGCAGAAGTAGTGCAGCGAACCGGGTTGCTGGGCGTCGGTCCAGGTTTCGAAGTCGAGGACCGGCGTCATGTCGGCCCACACGGCGGCGGGCGCGGGAAGGCCAACGGCGGCGGGGGACGGTTCGTGCCAGCCGAGGCCCTTGAGCGTGGGCTTCATCCACAACTCGAGGGCCAACGACGGCGCCAGACCCGTGCTTTCGGTCATGCGTTGCCAGCCGTCGTCGAAGGCGAGGAGTTCGTCGACAATGCTCTTGTCCTGGCTGTTGAGCCCCATGCAGGGGCCCAGCGGCGTGGCAAGCACGACGGTGTCGAAGTCGACGCCGGCCTTGAGGGGATGATCGACGCCGACGGGCTTTGGGCCCCACGGGCTCTCGAAGTCGACCCCCCGGGCCTGCAGCGCCGCACCGTCTTCGAGCTGGCTCCAGAACGGTTCGGTGGGCCAACAGCGGAAGCCGGCGGCGTCAAACAGGGGCTCGTAGGGCGCGCCAGTGGTCTTGACCTGTTCGTGCAGCACGACGGTGTCGATGCGGGTGCGGTCTGGCGTCAGCGTCAGGGCCCTGGCCTCGTGGAAGAACTTGAAGGCCACGCCCTGGTCCTTCAGCACCTCGTACAGGGGAGCGATGACGCTCTCGCCGACGCCAGCATTGAACAGCCACAACACCGACCCCTTGTATTGGGTGATGATGCGCAACACGACGCGGGCGGCGGTGCCAGCGGCGAAATCGGGCCGGGTCACGTCGCCGTCGACGTATTGGAAACAACAATCGTACAAGGCCTTGATGCCGCGCCAGTGGTTGGCGACCTCGGGGTCGCAGCCGTTGTCGATGAGGAAAGCCCGAAATTCGAGGAAATCGATGCGGTCGAGGTTGCCGTCGTCGACGACGCCGTAGTGGGGGTTGAGGATGCCGCGGGCGAAGGCGCAGCCGACCTCGGCCACCGCCAGCAGGTTGTGGGCGTTGATGTTGGCGGGCGTCAGGGGCGCGACGAAGGCCTCCAGGGCGACCTGGAATGCCCCCAGCAGGGCGCTGACGAAGGCGGCCGCAATCCGACGCGCCTCGGCCTCCAACGTGTCGTCTGCAAGGGTTTTGGCGCTTTGCTGGGCGAAGTGCAGCAGGCCCAGGGCGGTGCGCACCGGGACGCGGCGGGCCTCGAGCCCCAGGCGGGCCAACAGCTCGTCGGTGAAGCTGGCTTCTTCGGGGCGGGCACCCAGTTCGCGCAGGCCCTGCTCGAGGAGGATCTCCAGCGCGTTCAAGAACTCGACGAAGCTCTCCCACGGCGACAAGCGCATCTGGCCGTCGCCGGGGACGCCGGGATTGTCGGGCCAGCGCAGCAGCCACGGGGCTTCGGTGCCAGACACGGCGCCGCCGATGGGCGTACATGATTGGGGCCGCACGACGGCGTCCCAGGTGCGAAAGGGGCAGCTCGCGGGCATCTGCCAGCGGGCGTAGAGCTCGCGGAGCATGACGAAGGCGTTGTCGTAGAAGCCGAACCAGACGTGCAGGCCGTGCTCATGGCTGCGGTTGGGCGGTGCGAACTCCCGGCCGCTGGCGAGTTTGCCTCCCAGGCGAAAGCCGAGGCTGGCGATGGTGACGTCGTAGCGGGCTCGCAGGTCGTCCGTGCGCGACAGCTGATACGCCGTCGTCAGGCCGGCCATGCCGCCGCCGAGGATCAAGACCTTGTGTTTCGCCATGTGCATTTCTCCAGCGTGCCCATTGGGTCGCTGTATACCCTTGACCCGGCGAGAGGCGCGAATGCTCAAGAAAAAGATCCTCGTGATTGGTGGCGGCCTCGGTGGCCTCTCGGCAGCGTTCTGGCTCACGTCGACGGAAGCACTTCGTCAGCGTCACGACGTCACCGTGCTGCAGCATGGCTGGCGCCTGGGCGGCAAGGGCGCATCGGGACGCAACGCCCGCCATGCCGAACGCATTGAAGAACATGGTCTGCACATGTTCATGGGTTTCTACGACAATGCGTTTCAGACCTTGCGCCTCGCCTTCGACGAATGGCAGCGGCCAGTGGGGCACCCCTGGTCGTCCATCGACAAAGCCTTCGCGCCCCAGCGGCTGATCAGCTTGCAGGAAGAGGTCGACGGTCATTTCGAGACCTGGAACCTCGAAGCGCCGCCGTTGCCCGGCACGCCCGGTGTCGACGACGGCTTCGGCGCCAGCGGTGGGCCCTCCCACCATGTGGCGAGCGCCCTGGTGTGGTTGGAGCACAGTCTGTCGGTGGTCCCCGGTGGGGCGGCACTCGGCCCCCTGCGCGCGGGAATCGCGAAAGCCCTGCAGGCGGCCCTTGACGGGCGCTTCGTCGCCAGCGTCCTGGCCGTCGTCGTCAAAGAGTTGTTGGTCATCGCCCGGGGCCTCGATTGGATGCTGGCGTCCCGGCTCAAGGGCGAGCCCCTGTTGCGGCGGGGCCTCTACCTCTCGGAGCTGTTTTTGGCGGCGCTGCATGGCTGGCTCGTCGACGTGTTGCCCAAAGAAGCGCCTGGCGTCGATGCCTGGATGCCCCTGAACGATCGGGAGCTGCGGGCCTATTTGATGGCCCAGGGTGCGCCGGCCCACGTTGCCAATTGGGTCGTGGTGAAGGCCTTGTACGACCTCGGCTTCGCCTACGATCAGGGCGATGCGTCGTCGGTGAACAACGGGAAGATCGCCGCCGGTGTCGGGTTGAAGATCATGCTGCGCATCCCCTTCGCCTACAAAGGCGCGCCCCTGTGGCGCATGAAGGCAGGCATGGGCGACACCGTGTTCACGCCCCTGTACGAGGTCTGCAAGCAGCGTGGCGTCGCGTTCCGCTTCTTCAACCGCGCCGACACGCTGCATCTGAGCGCCGACGGCCGCACCGTCGACGGCGTCGACGTCGATGTGCAGGTAGAGACCCTGGTCCCCGGCCGGTCCTACCGCCCGTTGGTCCAGGTTCATGGTCTCGGCTGTTGGCCGAGCGATCCCCTGTGGGAGCAGTTGGCGCCGGGCACGCCCCGCGTGAACTATGAATCGCCGTCGGTCAGGACCCATGTCCGCACGGAACAGTGGCGTCGTGGTGTGGACTTCGACGAGGTCGTGTTGGGGGTTTCCAAGGCGGCATTGCCAACGTTGTGCCGTGAGTTGGTGGCGAGAAAGCCCCGCTGGGCAGCCATGATGGCGGCGGTGCCGACGACGGCGACCCAGGCGCTGCAGGTGTGGTTGAAGCCGACGACGGCGGCGCTTGGCTACACGGCGGGCCACCCGGTGATGACGGGCTACGCCGAGCCGTTTGATTCCTGGGGCGACATGACAGAGGTCCTGCCCTTCGAGAACTGGCAGCCCGGCAGCGAATCACCCGCGTCGATTCACTCTTTCTGTTCCCCCATGAAGGACGCCGGCGTCACAGACCCCACCGGCCACGTCGCGGCCTTGTCGAAGACGTTCGTGGAAAAGCGTCTGGGGCATCTGTGGCCGAAGGCGACGACGCCGCTGAACCCCGATGGACTCGACTGGGCGTTGTTGGTCGATCCGGAAAACCGCGCCGGTGCCGCCCGACTCGAGGCCCAATACGTGCGGGCCAACACCGAGGGCAGCGAGCGCTATGTCCAGAGCTTTCCTGGCACCATCGACAAGCGCCTGCGGGCCGACAACGGTCCCCATGGCTCAGACGTCGTGAATCTGTTCCTGGCGGGCGATTGGGTCATCACCGGCCTCAATGCCGGGTCCGCAGAGGCCGCCGTCGAGGGTGGCATGCTGGCCAGCAAAGCCCTGTGTGGGGTGCCGGCCCGCATCATCGATGCCGAAGGCGCCTGAGGCTGCTTCAGGCCCGAAAGATCACCGGATCTGGAATGCGTGGTCTGGTGTGGGTGTTCCACCCACACCAGACCGGCGGTGACACCTCAGCCCTGAAGGAAGGCGAGGATGTCGGCGATTTCCTGGTCCGACAGGGTCTCGCTGAACGACGGCATGGCGGCCTCGCCCTCGAGGATGATGTCGATGACTTCGCCGGCCTCGTCGACCTCGTTGCGGATGTCGGGGCCGGAGGCGGTGCCGGCGCGGTCGGCGCCGTGGCAGGCGGCGCAGTGGAGGCCGTAGAGGGCTTCGCCAGCGCCGGTGTCGCCGGTGAGGCCGGCGATGTCGGTGGCGCGGTCGCTGCCGCCGTCGTCGCTGCCGGCGGTGTCGCAAGCGACGGTGAAGACAAGGGCGGACATCAGGCCAAGAACAACAAGACGCATGGGGACCTCCAGGTGGGGAGCGGACGTCTAGGCATACCCGGTGAAAACCGAAAGCGCCCGTGCCGCATTTGCCCGACCTTCACGGGCGACGCCCTGGCAGGGGAGGGGCCTCAGCGCCGCTGGAGGGTGACGCCGACGCGGTCGTTGCCAAAGATGTCTTCGCCGATGACGACGACGAGGGCCCCGGCATCGACGCCGACCCCGCGCCGGTCGGCAATGAAGGTGCGGCCGGCAAACCCCACCTGTTGGTGCAGGCGACCGACGGCGGCAGAGACGACGGCGGGACCACGGGTCTTGAGGGAGGCGACGACCTCACGGTTGGGCTGGGCGCACAGGCCGACCTTCACCGAGATGAGCTCGTAGTCCCGGGCCATGGCGGCGAGCTTCTCGGCAGAACGTCGGCAGTCGTCGTTGACGCCGACCGTGCCCGAGATGGTGCCCGAAATCGTGCCCGACATGCTGCCGCCCATGGTGGCCCTGGTGGGCACCGGACCGAGGGACAGCACCTCGCGGACGCCCTTGGCGTCGACGATCCACACGGCCTCCGTGATGATGACGGTGCCCGAACGCTCCAGCAGCATGGCCGAGCTGCCGTCGTCGGCGAAGGCCAGAAACAGCAGGCGCCGGTTGAGGGGACCCGCAGGCTCTGACGCCGGCGTCGGCGACGCAGGCCCCGGGGGCGTCGATGGCCAGGCGGTCGACGGCCAGGCAGCAGTCGTCGCCATCAGCAACACGATGAACCAGGCCAGGCTGCGCATGGGAGACGGTAGTGCGTTCAGCCCGCACGGGCCAGCGGTGGCGCCGGTGGCGTCGGTGGACAGGCCCATGGGTGTCAACGCACACGCGGGTGGCGGAGTGCCGCTGGAGGGTGGGCCCCGTCGGGACCAGCCGGGGTAAAACGGGGCATGCGTACCCCGGCTTTGTCTCTGCTCGTTGCGGTCGTTGCGTTTGTGGCGTCGATGCTGGCGTCGTCGTCATCGTCAGCCCAGGTGTGGAACGACGGCTCGCCATCGCGCATCCGGCACACATGTTTTCAGGGCATCTTCGATCCCATCCCCGAAGACCTCACCTGGACCTGGACGGGCTTTGAGGGCAGCCCCGTCCTCGGCAGCGTCTACCGGGTCCGCGTCGTCGTCGCCGGCCTCGGCTGCAGCGGCGCCTGGGTCATGCCGCAAATCAAATTGCCGAAGAACACGACGCTGGCGGTGTCGGCGCAGAACCCGATTCGGTGTTTCTATCAGCGCCTCGGCGAGGCCCAGCCAACCGAGATCAACGACGGCAGCTGTCCCCAGCAGCCCTTGATCGGGAACTATCCGACGAGCACGTCGTTTCCCAACGGCAATGGCCAGAACAACAATTTCCTCGCCTTCGCGCCGACGACGCAGCTGTATTGGCCCCTGCCGCCCGCGGTCACCATGTCCATCGAGGTGCCGGTGGTGACGGTGGCCACGCCGCTGTCGGGCATCGCCACCAACGACTATCTGCTCGGCGCCGTCGAGGTCCTCGACAACAGCCCGGGCAATCCCCTCCCCGTCAGCGACGGCCACCCCGCCGGCTACGGCGGCGGCGGCATTCCCTCGACGGGAGCCTGGCAGGGCGTGTTCGTGTTTCCATCGACGTCGGCGGCCCCGCGCATCGCCTATCCCCAACCCATCACCCGCAACGTGCAGCAGACCACGGCCGACACCGTCGCCGTCGTCGTCAACACCGCCTGCATCAATCCCCAGCAGGTGCGCTTCAACCTCCTGTTCCCGGACCTCGTGACCGATCCCCCGGGCTCGACGTTCACCGGCGGCGGCTGCACCCCCGTCGGCGACGGCAGCCTGGAGTGCTCGGCATCGTGGGGCGGCCTGCAGCCGGGCACGACCTACGCGTTCCAGGCCACCTTCGACCCCGCCACGGTCACCAACTGCCCGACCCCCGTGGGCGACGACCAGTGGCAGCTCTTCACGACAGCCTCGGCCCCAGCGGCTCCCCGCCACGTGGTGCTGACCCTCGTCGACGGCGACGGCACCGTGGTCCTCGACCCCGCCGGCGGCAGCTACGCGGTCGGGACGTCGGTGACCGCCACCGCCACCCCCAACGCCGGGGCCCGCTTCGCCCACTTCGTCGTCGACGGCACCATCACCGCCCAGAATCCGAGCACCGTCATCACCAACGCCGACGTCGAGCTCGTCGCGGTCTTCGAGCCCATCGCCGGTGAGGGCGAAGGTGAGGGAGAAGGCGAGGGTGAGGGCGAAGGCGAAGGTGAGGGCGAAGGCGAAGGCGAGCCTGCCGAGGGTGAAGGCGAGGGCGAGCCGGCCGAAGGCGAAGGAGAGGGCGAAGGTGATGGTGACGACGTCGGCGGAGGCTGCGCCTGCAGCGGGTCGTCAGCAACGGACGTGGCAGCGGCGGCCGTGCTGCTGGGCCTCATCCGTCGCCGTCGCTGGCGTCGCTGAAACCACATCACGATCATTCCGGCTCCCCTTCGCCATAGCGGCCAACACCTCCGCCTCCACCGAAGAAAAACGACCGCGCCCATGGGGAAGGGGTCGGGGGATGGGGCCGCATTCGACCACGAAGTGGTCGAATTACCGTGAATATCCAGATGTTTGGCGCTGTTTCCTGGTTCGAATCCAGACACCTGGCGCATCACCAGGTGTCTGAGGAGTCAAAGGTCTTCGGGCCGGGCCAGCCGACGAGCGTGTGCCGCATTCGACCACTTCGTGGTCGACAGCGGCCCCATCCCCGGCCCTTCCCCAGGGGCGCGGTCGGTTCGTGTCGACGTCGGCGGAGGTTTCGGCCGCTCTGGGGAAGGGGGCCCGGACGTGGATTTCACGATTCCGGCTCCCCTTCGCCATAGCGGCCAATCCCTCCGCCACCACCGAAGAAAAACGACCGCGCCCATGGGGAAGGGGTCGGGGGATGGGGCCGCATTCGACCACGCAGTGGTCGAATTGTCTTGGTCATTCAGGTCTTTGGCGCCGAGCCAGGACGTTCGATTTCATCGACCACTTCGTGGTCGAATCCCCGTCGACAACGGCCCCATCCCCGGCCCTTCCCCAGGGGCGCGGTCGGTTCGTGTCGACGTCGGCGGAGGTTTCGGCCGCTCTGGGGAAGGGAGCCCGGAGGCGATGTGGGCTTCACGGCTTCTGCTGCGTTCTGTGTCGACAAGGCGATACGGTGGAGCATGGCGAGCTTCACCATCCGTGACCTGGACGAGGAGACGACTTACGGCCGCACCTGTGCGCCCGTGCGCGTGTCCCGTGCGCTGCGGGCGGTGCTTGGCGACGACGACGGCGACCTGGTGTTTCGGCAGGGGACCCTGCGGGTGCTGCGGCAGGGCCGAGAACTGGTGGTGCGCTGTGGCGACGTCGCCCGCGTGGCCATCGACGACGACGACACCCTCGACAGCGTGCTGCTGGCGGAGGTGGTCGCTGGCGAT
>Ga0247837_1006122_pt1 | contig 17267 bp, 15 predicted proteins | sample LaCtaG_2_FD_187115 | JGI IMG/M metagenome (GOLD analysis project Ga0247837, IMG submission 187115) | Freshwater microbial communities from meromictic Lake La Cruz, Castile-La Mancha, Spain - LaCruzMarch2015_14.5m | ecosystem: Environmental > Aquatic > Freshwater > Lake | place: Spain: Castile-La...
ATCTTCTGCCCGCTCATTGAGCTGGAGCGGTCGAGCACGACCGCGAGATTCAGAGGGATCTTGCGTTTCTCGGAAGGCGTTTTCCGCCCACGCACTTCAACTTGCAGGACGGATTCTCCCCCGGATATTTGCAGAAGCGACCGCTCGGGCTTCGCATCCAATTTCAGTGCCTCAGTTCCCCGGGCCATGCTCAAAGAGCATGCCGCGGCCACCACTATCAATGTCAGGTTTGTTTTCACAGTCCCTACCATCGCTCCCGGCCGGAAGGGAGTTGTTACAATCTCCTGCTTGTTTTGTAACAAATTTGTACGGCGAAATCCGGCGGGAACCGCAGGGATGCCAACTGGTCAACGCGTCAGACAAGCCGACGAACGAGGCCCAAGCTGAAGGCTCAACCTGCTCTAAGGCATTGCAGGCCGCGTTGTGCGGGACGGCTACTTTTTCTTGGCGGGGGACGGTTTGGCGGCGGCCTTGGCGGCGGCGGCATTCTGCTTTTGCTTGTTGGTGCCGTCAGTCTTCGACTGTTTCTGCGCGGATTTCTTCTGGTTGGCTTTCGGTGAGCGGTCGCCCATGGTGTGGTGTGGTTTTGGTGTTGTCTTGTCGAGGCAGGCCAAAAGCGACCTGCCAAAAGCTCTTATCTGCCGTCCCGGGTCATTCGTAAAGCCCGGACCCGAATTATATGCACGATCATACCAAACTCCCCTGCTCACCCAGGTGAGACAACCGACCGGGTCGAAATCCGGCAGGCGGTGGCGGACGCAGGAGAGGAGGCCACTCAGAGGTCCGGAAGACTTGGATTAATTCCGCTCGATAGGAGGTCGGAGATGATGGTCCCGAGTACGGCGATCGGGGTTTGCATCGCATTCACGCGATTGATCTTTTTATCGCCGTAGAACTCGAGGAGCGGGGCCGTTTCGCGATCATAGGTGTCAAGGCGTGTGCGGATGACGTCCTCGTTGGCATCGTCGAACCGGTTGTCCTTGATGGCACGCTTTTTTAGCCGGGCCACAAGGTGTGCGCGGTCGGAGACGAAGAGATGAAAGACGCGCTGAACATCAAGCACAGGCTGCAGCAATTCGGCCTGACGGACATTGCGGGGGATTCCATCGAGCACAAGGAGGTCGATGTCGGGTTTGAAAATATGGCTTTCGACACACTGATTGATCCTGACTCTCCAGAGTTCGACGGTGATCTCGTCGGGAACGAGTTTCCCCTTGCTCGAATATTCCAGGAACGCTTTGCCCAGGGGAGTGCGGGTGTCGAGTGTGCGAAAGACGTCGCCACATGCGCAGTGGAAGAACCGGGGAACACGGCCAAGAGTCATTCCCTGGGTGCCTTTGCCGCTTCCAGGAGCTCCCAGCAGGAGGATTGCACGGTAATGTTCGTTCATAAATTTAAAATTGGTTAGAAGGTTAGTCCCATTTGTGCGCCAAGGACGAGGGCGTTGGGTATATTTCCCGTGCCCCCGGGGTTGATCACCCACTGAATGTTGGGCTGAACATAAGCGAATCGATTGATCTGCACGCGGTGGCCCCACTCGATGACCATTTCATATTCCGCGGATCCGGCTCCCGCTGCCCGGGTGGTCTCGGCGTAATCATCACTGAACATTCCATAGACAAGGCCGACGACGGTCTGGTCGTTATCCCGCCCAGGAAGAAGCCCCTTGTAGGCCAGGCCGCCATTCACTTGAAACGGGAGTTTGGCGATGTTTTGCTGCGGGGAAAGGACGACCGCGGACCAGAGAGTGAGGCCCTCGTCGGTACCGGCTTTCTCACGGAAAACCATCTGGTCTGCATGCCAATAGAAGCCATACGAGTTGCGGGCGGTGTCGCTGCTGCCAAACTGGGCAAACTCCCAGGGGGACCAATACGCCCCGAACCAATAGTTGCCTGGCAGTCCGCTGCGGACGGTCCCCTTGCCGGCAGCCGTTTTGCCGTCGGGCACGGAGGGAGAAGACTTCTTGAAGAGTTCCGGAGACCAGCCGAATTGGCCGATGAGAAGCACCCCGTCGTTGGGGCGAATACTCCAGTCCAACCCGTGGTATTCCCGGTCAAAGACGCGGTCCGAGACCTGGTAAATCCCCAATTGCCCGGTCCACTCCGGAGATGGCTGAACTTTTAATCGTGCAGCCCACACGGCCCAGGGATAGGCGCTGAACTGGGTATTAACCGGCAGGGCCTGCGGGTTTCCATCAATACCGTTGTTCATGTAGAGCCAGTAGAGAGGGGAGGATGCGAAGTCGTCCCCCGTCGCAAAGCGGCCGAATTTAATGGCAACCTTGTCGTCCCACAGGGACTGTTCAAAGGCCAAAGCATAAAACATTGCAGTCTGCCCTCCGAAGACCTGCTGCACGGTGAATTGGTTTCCTATGGAGTCCTGCGAGAGGCTGGTCCCGGAGCGATTGAGGCCGCTCACCACGAGAGTGAGTCCGTTCCAGAGCCCAAGCTTGCCGAAGTCGAGGTTCACTCCGAATCCGACGTTATCCGTATAGGTGAAGCCGGCACTTTTTCCGCCGACCGGGTTGCCGGCGATGTTGTTGGTGTAGTTGGCGTAAAGCTCGATGCCCGAGTCGTCCATGTAATTGCGGATGCCCCACCAGTCTCCGGTGAGGGTGGGGCCGTTGAACCACTCCTTCGAACCGATGGTTCCCGACGGGTACGGGGTGTAATAATTCCAGAAGCGGCTGTGATCTGCACTGGCTGTGGAAAGCAGCAAAATAAGCGCAAAACCGGCGAGGCGGGGGAGTTTGTTCATTGCGGGGAAATCCGTTTAGAGCACGGGCCTCCGGAAAATTCAAGCCGCGAGGTGGGAAAACGTTTGCCGCTGGCGGGCGGGTGTGGTTCAACAGGTCCCAGCCCGCGCTTGACCATGAATAAAACAAAAACCGGATCGGGAAAATCAAGTCGCAAGGATAAAGCCACGCAGGCCGCCAGCGCAGCGGAATCTTCGCCTTCTGTGTCGGCGGCCATTGAGCCGGGCGCAGGGATCGACGCACTGGGCGAGTTGCCCCGGAGTTATGGGAGCAATTCCCTGTTCGTCGTAGCCCAGGAACCCCACTGGCTCTTCACGTATTGGGATATTGATATCGCGAGGCATCCGGGAGGTCCCGCACTTCTGCGCGTTGAGCGGCCGGATGGCACGCTTGAGGTCGAGATCGAGGTCCCGCTCGAGACAAGGAATTGGTATATCCCGGTCAAGGATGCAGGCCTCACCTACCGGGTGGAAATCGGATACCGCAGAGGACAGGAATGGCACGCGCTGGCCGTCGCAGCAGAAGCTTCCACGCCAGGCGACACATTTTCGGACTCCGATTCCTTCGAATACGCAACCGTTCCTCTTCACCTGAGCTTTGAAAAACTGGTCGCCCGCATGCATGGTGCGGTTCAGGATGGCGAGAGCCTCCTTCAAGCCCTTGCGCGACTTCAGAGGGACGGCAAACTTTTTCCCGGCGGAAGCCTCGACGGTGCAAGCCTGGGAGAGGACCAACGCACGGTTCTCGATGCCCTCCTCGGCGAGGGGTTTGTCGAAAAACTCAGCAGCGAAGGCCTCAGCCCGGTGGAAGTCGAATCCCGGGTCCGCACGGCTCTGTCCGAGAAGCTAGGGAGCGCCGCCTCTTCGGGATTCTCGATTCCGGGGTCCTGGGGGCCGGCGGAGAGCAGCCTTTTTGCCGCCATCGGGGCTTTATCATCCGGAGCTGAGCGTTCGAGCGGCATTGGTGCCTATCAGGCCGTTTCGAGCTGGAGCCCTGCGGCCCTCTCAAGTTGGGCGGCGGCCGCGCTCGCGAGTTGGACGGTGGGTGCAAAGATTCCCTCAAGCTGGGCGGGAGCTGCCGCGTCGAGCTGGGCCCCGGAACACCTTTCAAGCTGGCTGCACACGGCAGGGGTTTCCTCAGGAGAGACCTCCTCGGCCAGTTGGGCGGGAGGCTCGGAATCGCTGAGTTCGTTCGGCGTCGCGAGGGAATTTTTCATGCACGTCAACGCCGAGGTCATTTTTTATGGCGGCACGGACCCGCGTGCCACCGTGACGGTCGACGGCCAGCCGATCAAACTCAACCCGGACGGCTCCTTCCGCTACCACTTTGTTTTTCCCAACGGGGAATTCGAGATTCCGATTGTGGCAACGTCACCGGACGGAGTCGAAACCCGTTGTGCGGTGCTGCGGTTTGAGCGCGAAACCGCCAAGGCAGGAGGTGTTGATGACACGAGCCAACCTCCGCTGGGCGCCCCGATGGGTGCCCGTTAGATTCCTTGAGTTTCAAAATATGAGGCATTATTTAAACAGGACTTGTCTGGTCTGAGGCAGTGCCGCCTCGCTGGTTGTGCTGCCTCACAAATTCCAAACTATTTGTGAGACAGCGCATGAATGACCGTAAAGGAAAGCCGGCAGGCGGGCCGAAACCCTCCACCGACAGGATTGAGGCGGAGTTTCTCCGTCATCTCGAGTTCGAGCGCAACGCCTCCCCTCACACGGTCAGAGCTTATGCCCGCGCCCTTTTTTCGTTCCGCGAAGCCTGCCCAGGCAAAACCTGCCGCAATGCCTCGGTGCAGGATTTTCGCGAGTTCCTGTTTGTGATCACCCGCGATGGATCCAGCCGGGCAACCATTCGCTCGACCTTTGCCGCCCTCAGAAGCTACCAGTCCTACCTCGTCGAGCGCGGGCACCTTCCCACCAACATCGTGAAAACCCTTCAACTCCCCAAGCTGGAGAAAAAACTTCCGATGTTTCTCACCGGTAGCCAGGCGAACCTTCTCGTCGAGACTCCTTCCGATGCGCCAAAATCCAAGCGTGGGCCGGTATGGCTTGCCTCCCGGGATGCTGCCATTCTCGAGCTCTTTTACTCGACCGGCATCCGGCTCTCGGAACTCGTCGGCCTCGATGTGAGGGATCTCGATCCGATCACCGAGAGCGTACGGGTCCTTGGCAAAGGCGGCAAAGAACGCATGGTGCCGGTGGGAACCCCCGCTCTTGAAGCTGTAAGCCGTTACCGTTCGCAGGCGGGCGTCCACTCCGGCCCGCTCTTTCTCAACAAGTCGCGGCGCCGGCTCTCCGGGCGTTCGGTCTGGCTCGCCATGAAAAAATACCTGGCCATTGCAGGTCTGCCGGCCGACCTCAGCCCGCATAAATTGCGGCATACCTTCGCAACCCACCTTCTGGACGCCGGCGCCGACCTCCGCAGTGTGCAGACCCTGCTTGGCCATGCCAACCTATCGACCACCCAGATCTACACCCACGTGACGGCGGACCGGCTGCGCCGTGCCTATGATTCCGCCCACCCGCGGGCTTGATGTGGTATGATATTTCCATGAATTTAAATCACGCAGCGCTGTTCGCCGCAGCGCTTATGACCTGCACATCCCTTGCGGGTGAGCCGCCGATTGTGATTCCCGGAGTGAAGTCCAATGCCCGCACGACTCCTTTCGGTTCCGGCTATGTCACGCGGACCTCTGATGGGAAATCCTACACGACAAGGAAATTCGGCGACGGCTGGATCACCCGAGGCCCCGGGGGGGAAACCTACCGCACCTCGAAGCTGGGCGACGCGGCCATCACACGCGGCCCCCAAGGCCAGACAATCACGACAAGCACGTTCGGAAGCGGTATGATCAGTCGCGAAAGCAACGGCACAACAACCCGCACGTCTCCCCTGGGCCAGAGCTGGATCAGCCGGGGCAGTTCCGGCGCCTCAACGACAACCTCGCCCCTCGGCAGCGGCTCGATATCGCGTCAGAATACAAAAGCAAAGGAAACCGGTACGACATTGGTCGTCCCGGTAAAAAAGTAGCGGGACATTGCCTGAATCAAAGCAAGGCATGCTCAGGGAATCCAAGGCTTTGTCGCAGAGCTCAACCAGCCTTTCCATTCTCCTTGCACCCTTCGGCAGCGAGGGGGACGTCTATCCGCTGGTCTGGGCGGCCAAGGCCCTTGCTGCACGAGGGCACCGCCCGCGAATGCTGCTGTCGCCCCATTATTCCCGCCTTGCAGAGGCGGCAGGGGTGCCTTGGACACCGGTAGGTCGGGAAGAGGATTTCGAGGCGATGGTGAGAGATGTGGGATTCTGGCATCCGCTGAGTGGCCCTGCTCGGGTAATGCAGGCTATGGTTGACACCTTTCCCGAGTTCCTCAGAGCCTGGCACGCAAGCGGGCCGCGCCCGGATCTCGTTGTGATTTCCTCCCTGGGCCTCGCTGTGGCGTGCGCGGCGGAGGCGGAAGGAGTTCCGCGTCTCACCATTCATATGCAACCCGCGGTCTTCCTGAGCAGCGGGGATTGCCCGGTCTTCGCTCATGGAACCCGCTGGCTGGTGCGTCTCCCCTCCCCTCTCAAACGACTCACGATGCACGTCATCAGCAGCCTCCTTGACCGGCTTCTGCGGCGCCGGCTCAATACCATGCGCGCCTCAATGCACCTTCCGCCCTGGCGCAGCGTTTACTCCCAAGGTCTGATGGGAGGACAAGGAATCGGCCTCATGGCACCCTCATGGTTCGCTCCCGCCCAGCCCGGCTGGCCGCCATCCACCCGCCAGTTTGGCTTTCCTCTCCCCGACGGCACACCTCCCGATCTCAATCCCGCACTCGAAGATTTCCTGAACAAACACCCGTCCCCGGTCGTCTGGACGCACGGATCCGCCAATTTTGACACCTCGCGATATTGGGGATGGGCCATCCGGGCCTCCCTGGATGCAGGCGTGCCCTTTGTCCTTGTCGGCCCCTCGCCGCCCGGCGAACTCCCCCCAAGCGGTTTTCACACCCGACACGCACCCTTCGACGCCCTGTTCCCGCGTGCCGGTGCTGTTGCCCACCATGGAGGCATCGGCACCACGGCCAAAGCAATCGCTGCCGGCCTCCCCCAGCTTGTCATTCCCCGCGCCCACGACCAACCCGACAACGCCTCCCGCGTGGAACGTCTCGGACTCGGCCTCCAAGTCCCCTACCCATTCGGCTCCGCTTCACGAACCTTCCGCGCTCTCCGGCAACTCCTCGCCTCCGCCGATATCCAGAAAAAATGTTCCCAAACGCGAAACCGCCCGGACATCGCCGCGGACCCCGCAACTTTCGCTGTCTGGGTGGAAGAGACCTTTATGGGAACTAACCCGGCGGAGCCGGTGCTAAGGGCGGGGTTGTGAGCAAGGGTTTTTTTTGGGAGAAATCGCTTCCAATCCGGCGGCGAAAGAACCCGTTTCTTACTAGTTACCCTTGCCCACAGCCCCGCTCTTGGCAGCTTCTCCCGCCGGATCACGCATTGGCGGGAACGATTGCCTCTGAAATCGAGTGATACGTTCCCGGTCGATGGATTCAATGGAATTCGTCAAACTCTGTTTACAGGCGACGACCGTGATGGCTTGATGGCGGGGTATGTCAACCAATTACCGAGAGATACAACCCGGCGGTGGAATTAATTGGCCCACGGGAGTTTCCCTGCTGAAAGACTCCCTTCGCAACAAAGGCACGGCATTCACTAAGGAAGAACGACACTCCCTCGGGCTGCGGGGGCTTTTGCCTCCCCGGATTTTTTCCATGGCGCAGCAGGTGGAGCGGGCCTTGAAGCAGTTCCGCAAGAAGGAATCGGATCTCGAGCGGTATATCTTTTTAACTTCGCTCCAGCAGCGGAATGAGATCCTTTTTTTCCGTCTGCTCTTGGACAATATCGAAGAAACGATGCCAATCATCTATACGCCCACAGTTGGGCAGGCATGCCTGGAATATGGCGCTATTTTTCGGAGTCCGCGGGGACTTTGGATCAGCATCGAGGACCGCGGCAACATTGAGAGTCTTTTGCGCCATTGGCCGAACCAGGGGGTCAGACTGATCGTCGTGACGGATGGGGAGAGGATACTCGGGCTCGGCGATCTCGGCGCTCTCGGAATGGGAATTCCCATTGGGAAACTGGCTCTTTATACAGCCTGCGCTGGGCTGCATCCCTATTATTGCCTTCCGATCACACTGGATGTGGGAACCAACAACGAAAGCCTTTTGGAGGATCCGTTATATATTGGCCTGCCCCGCAGGAGGGCCAAGGGTGCCGAGTATGATGATTTCTTGAATGAATTTGTCTTGGCCTCACAGCGCGTGTTCCCGGGCAGCTTGGTCCAATTTGAAGATTTCGGTAACCACAATGCTTTCAGCCTTCTTGACAATTGGAGGAGCCGGATCTGCTGCTTTAATGATGACATCCAGGGAACTGCGGCCGTCGCTTTGGCGGGATTGATCGCAGCCAGCAGGGAGAGCGGAGTACCCCTTCGTGAGCAGAAGATCGTTTTCATGGGGGCCGGGGAGGCGGGCACAGGGATCGGAGAGCTGTTCGTCAGCGCCCTGGCTGAGGAAGGGGTGGGCGAGGCAGAGGCCCGACTGCGCTGCTGGTATGTGGACTCACGCGGGTTGCTGGTCAAAGATCGGGGAGATAAAATGCCCAAGCACAAGGTCCCATTTGCCCATGAGGCAGAACATGTTGCATCCCTCGCCGCGACCATCGAAAAAGTTCGCCCAACTGCTCTTATTGGCGTCTCCGGGGTGGGCAGTTCATTCACGTCCGATGTATTGCGGTCTATGGCTGCAATCAACAGGAATCCGGTGATCTTCGCGCTTTCCAATCCAACTTCGAAAGCCGAGTGCACGGCAGAAGAAGCGTATCAGCATACGGATGGGCGGGGGATTTTTGCCAGCGGAAGCCCGTTCAAACCTGTTCAATTCGACGGTCGCACGATCCATCCCGGTCAAGGGAACAACGTCTATATTTTTCCGGGTGTTGGTCTCGGCGCTCTCAGCTGTGCGGCGGATCGGGTTGACGACTCGATGTTCCTGGCAGCTGCCCGCACTCTTGCAGGAGAGGTCACGCCAGAGGATCTGGCGCGGGGCAGCGTCTATCCTCCTTTGTCGCATATTCGTTCCGTCTCGTTGAAGATCGCAATAGCAGTCGCGGAGCGGGCCTACGCGCTGGGCTGCGCCAAGCTGCCGCGTCCGGACAACTTGCAACAGCATGTGGCGAAAAAAATGTTTGTGCCCGATTACGTTCCCTATTGAGTCATGGACAGCTATCAGCGGACAGAAAAACGCTTCTCTTCACTTGAGATTGCCGAAGGACAAACTGTCACCTTGGTCGGTGCCAACGAGCTTTGCGTGAACCTTCAAGCCGGATCGGAGGCCGGCGGGGTGACTTTTTCTTTGTCATCAATGGCACGGATCCACTCGCGCCATACGGCAACGAGCAACGCCATGAGCACCGGCCCGATGAAAAGTCCCACGAGGCCCATGGTTTTCACCCCACCGATCAGACCAAAAAAGGTTGGCAGGAATGGAAGGCGGATGGGGCCACCCACAAGTTTGGGTCGCAATGTCTTGTCCACAATAAAAAGCTCAATCGAACCCCAGGCAAAAAGCACGATGCCCGCGAAAACATCCCCCGTTGCAACAAGGTAAGCGGAAACCAATGTAAATGCCGTGGGAGCTCCTCCAGGCACAAGCGCCATGACTCCAGTGAGAACACCGAGCGCAAAGGCAGAAGGAACCCCTGCAATTTTGTAGGCAATACCAAGAATAATCCCCTCACCCAGTGCAATAAGGGTCATTCCGGTCACAGTTGAACTTACTGTCGCGGGCACGACACGTGAGAACCGATGCCACCGATTCGGGAGGATGTATTCGCCGACCCTGTCCAGTTGACCAACCAGCAAGCTGCCATCTTTATAAATGAAAAAAAGTGTAATAAGAATAAAGACCACGTTCAGAAGAACGCTCAACGCCCCGCTCCCGGCCGCGAGAACCCAGCGTGAAATACTCCCGAGATTTTGGCCGCTGGCGATTTGAACGATGTCACCAAGGGCATTGGGCTCAGAGAGATTTCGCCGCCATTCCTCCGCCAATCTCTCTCCAACCATTGGAAAGTTTTGCACCCAATGAGGAACGGGAAGCCCCCGCTGACTCGCTTCCTGGAGCCAGTCAACCATCGTGCGGACCTCCTCGACCATATATGAAAGGAGTAGAGCCAGAGGAATTACGACAACAAGCAGGACCAGGCCCAAGGCAAGTGACGCTGCAAGCGCAGTGTTCCCGCGGCACAGAAGGACAACTCGAGTATAGAGGGGCCAACTTGCGAAACCGATTACCAAGGCCGCCAAGACGGGAATTAAAAACCCATGAAAAAAGTAGATGGCAGCAACCAAAAGGAGGAGGACCATCCAGCGGACAATAGGATTTACGGGAAACAAATCGCTCATGGACTAAAAATCACTCATTCCGAACTGCCGTATCCGCTTCATTTGTATTTCACCCATAAATTGCTGCCTTCAAGAACTCCCGGAATGCTTTTCTGTCAAGCGAAGCCTCAGAAGCTGATCTGCATTCCGATTTCCACCACGCGATCCGGGGGAAGATGGTAGAAATCGGCCGGGGACGTTCCATGTTTTGACTGGATGGAAAAAAGGCCCATTTCCCAATTCCTGAGATTGCCGTGAGATCCCTTCACCAAACGTTCGCGGCTGAGAAAATAGGTCACCTCCTGCGGTTCAATGGGAATGCCAAGATCCCCAAAACGGGTGAGAAGACGCGGAACATCAGGGACGTCCATATATCCATACACCGCGGTAACCTGGTGGAACCCATGGCCAAGGTGTCTGATGGAAATTTGCTCGTCATCCGCCTCCATATAGGCACGAAGTTCTGTTTTAATTGTCAGGATGATAACGGTTTCGTGAAGAACCTTATTGTGTTTAAGGTTGTGCAGAAGGGCGAGAGGCGTGGTGTCGGGGTTCGATGTGAGAAAAACCGCGCAACCCCGAACAACCGTCACAGTGGAGTGATCAAGACTTTCGAGGAATAGATCCAGGGGCAATAATGATGGTTTGATTCGCTCAAACAGTGCAGATCGCCCCTTTTTCCATGTTCGCATCAAAATAAAAATGATTGCCGCCGCCATCAGAGCAAACCAGCCACCATTCGGAATTTTAACAAGATTCGCGCCAAGAAAGCCGAACTCGATCACAAGAAAGGTCCCACCCACTGCCAGGCTTATAGCGGGGTGCCAGTTCCAAAGGCGGCGTGTTACTGAGAAGAAAAGAATGGTCGTGATCACCATCGTCATCGTCACTGCGATGCCGTAGGCAGAAGCCAAAGCTCCGGACGATCGAAAACCAAGGACCAATGCTATACAGCCGATCATCAGCGTCCAGTTCACCTGGGGAATATAGATCTGACCACACTCATCACGGGAGGTATGACGGATTTCCAAGCGGGGACAGTATCCCAGTTGAACCGCCTGCAACGTGAGAGAAAATGCCCCGGAGATCAGTGCCTGTGACGCTATAACTGCGGCGGCCGTCGCGAGACCAAGCATGGGAAAAAACGCCCAGCCGGGAACGGCTGCGAAGAAAGGATTTTCAATTGCCGTGGGATCACGCAGGACAAGGGCACCCTGGCCGAGATAGTTCAAAGCAAGGGCTGGCAAGGCAAGGCTGTGCCATGCGAGCGAAATCGGGCGTCGACCGAAGTGCCCGAGATCGGCGTAGAGGGCCTCGGCCCCGGTCACGGCCAGGAACACGGAGCCGAGAACCAATAAACCCGATGGCCCGTTCGTTGTCAGATAGGAGAATCCCCACGATGGATCAAAGGCCAAAAGCACCCGTGGCTCGTGAATCAACTGCCAGATTCCGACAGCGGCGATCGAGAGAAACCAAAGACTCATCACGGGACCAAAAATCACCCCGACGTGACCTGTCCCTATCTTTTGTACAACGAAGAGAAGAAAAAGAATCAGGATCGCCAATGGCATCACCAGGTGGGAGAGACTTGGCACGACGTATCCCAACCCTTCCACCGCACTCAAAACCGAGATAGCTGGAGTGATCACCCCGTCGCCATAGAGAAGTGCTGCACCGAAAACACCCAAGGTGGCAAAAATGGTGGCTGAATTTTTACCAAGGGGTCGCTTGCTGTCGGAAGTCAACAATGCCAGGAGAGCAAGGATTCCCCCCTCGCCTTTGAAATCGGCCCGAAGAACGAGCATGATGTATTTTACCGAAACTATCAGAATCAAGGACCAGAGGATCAGGGAGAGAATTCCCAGCACGCCAGCCTCCCCAAGAAACTCATTGTGGCGGGAGTGAAAGCTTTCCTTAAGCGCGTAAAGCGGACTTGTGCCAATGTCGCCATAGACGACACCCAGCGCACCAAGCGCAAGCAGGCGGAGCCGCTTTGGATTGATCTTCCCCTGAGGATTCACGACAAATTGCTTTTGGATTCCATGGGTTGCGAGGAAGGAAAGAGAGCTGCCACCCCAAATGTGGCCACCGTTCCAATCAAAACATAATACGGCCAGGCAATCGCAGGCCACCACGCAGGCAGAAACCAACCAAAACTCCATTGAGAAGGGATCACCCGGCCGCTCAACAACTGGACGAGATCAATTGCCGGAATCTCAATCCGGCAAAACACCAAAACGGATACTATGCCCAGCATCATCGCGACAACATTCACACGATCGTTACCCCGGTACTTCGTCAAAACCCCGAGCAGAAAAACCCCGAGAAGACTGCCATAACTGTATCCGAGAATGCCGAGGGCCAAGGGAATGATGGTGATGTTAGTCCTCAACACCGCGTACGCCGACACAGTGGCGACGCCGACCATGGCACCCCCGAAGAACACCGTCGCGACTCGTGCGGCAGTGACCGCGGATTGATCCGACGCATTTTTGCGGGAGAGGTACGGTTGATAAAAGTCCCTTACAAACGAAGTCGCCAGCGCGTTCAGAGCCGCGGAAGTGGATCCCATCATTGTCGCAAAAACACCTGCAATGATAAGGCCGCGGATTCCAATTGGCATCTCGTGTACGATATAATGCGCGAAGACCTCGTTTGTTGCCGCCGGGAGCGAAGGATCCGGATGAGCATCGTAGTACATCCAGAGCAGGATTCCGACTGCGAGAAACGCAAGCACAATGGGGATATCGGCCAGGCCGCTTGCGATAAGCGAAAGGCGGGATTTTGCGGTATTCTCAGCCGTTAACATGCGCTGGACCATGTCCTGATCGGTGCCATGCGTGGCCATCGTGAAAAACGTGGATCCCACAATGGCTGCAAACAGCGTGTAAGGCGACTCCAACATTTCCCCAAAAGCCTGACCAAAGGGTTTGCCCGCATCCCAACCCGTCTGGAACATTCCAGCGCCGGGGCTGGTTGACACGACGTCCATAAATCCACCAAAACCGCCCGGCACCTCCCTCACCAAAGCATAGATGGCAAAGGTGACGGCCCCGAGCATCAAACACGCCTGAATAAAATCAGTCCACACCACCGCCTTGATGCCTCCGACTGCCGTGTAGAAAGTCGTCAGAACGGTAACAAAAAGAATCCCCCAGAAATAGGTGCCAAGCGTGACCTCCACTCCGGGATACAGGTATCGCCAGATCACCACAAGAATGACTCCTCCGAGGTAGAGACGAACTCCAATTCCCAGGACACGGGTGATGAGGAAGATGGCGCTGGCTGTATTGCGTGTGCATGGTCCGAACCGAAGTTCGAGATACTCATAAATGCTCTGAACCTGGTGCCGATAGTAAGGCGCAATAAAAAGCCAGGCGATGATGACCCGTGCGATGACTGTCCCGATCGCCAACTGGGCGTAGGAAAAGCTGCGTGTCTTGAATCCCTCGGCCGGGGTTCCAAGAAAGGTTGCAGCGCTAGTCTCGGCCGCAATAATTGAAGCGAGGACCGCCCACCATGGGATTGACCGTCCGCCCAGGGAAAACTCGGAAAGGCTCTGATTGCTACGCCCTGCCCACAATCCAATCCCCACGATCACCGCAAAATAAAGCGCGATAACGGCAACATCGATAATCATAGCGGAGTTTGGACAGGGGCTTGTGTTGCGGACAGTAAAGCGAAAATGAAGCAGGAATCGATCCCGCCGAATGGGCCCCGCTTGGTCGTGCCTGCCGCGTTCACGCCATTGTGGCAATCATTGCCTCGGAGACAGAGTGGTTGAGGGGATCACCCGCCAGGTATTTGCGAAGCTCGCCGGCCATCCATCGACCCATGCGGGCGATCTCGGGGCCAACACTGCCTGCGGCGTAAAAGACCGCCTCCAAACAGGAAACCAACTCGAGCAGGTTCCGATCGAGCTTGGGCATGCCCCATGTGGACAAAATGATTTGTGCCCCGGCGAGATCCCCGGCCCGATTTCCAAGGCAGGAAACGTCGATGTCGTCGCCAAGGATCTCAACCAGTCCGGAAATCTCCCGGCGTGTCTCCGGTGAAAACGCCGATTGAAGGTGGGTTGTCGATCCAAGGTATACCGCTTTTTTCATAATTTATCCTGCACTTCCTGCTTCGGGAGAAGAATTCCGAAGGCTTCAGAGAACAGGGAGCAATAGACATCCCATTTCATCCGGTGCAACCAGCCCAAATCGAACTGGACAGGATCAATCCATCGTGTGGAACAGAATTCTTTGTTTGGGACATCAAGGCTCCAACGTTGTGGAAAGTGTTTGGTCGTTTCGGCGAGGAAGCAGGTCTGTTCCTGTCCCAGGAACTCATTCTTCCGGATGCCCGGGCCAAAGAGATACCGGTAAGGGCCGTAGGATGCCTTTACAGCGTACCTCTCTGGAGGGATGCCAAGTTCCTCCATCACCTCCCGCTCCAAGGCCTGCAGCGGGGATTCACCGGACTTGATCCCCCCCTGGGGAAATTGCCACGACCCCGGGAAGTCTGTGCGCTCACAAATCAGAATGCGGCCTTCAGAATTCCGCAGAACCAGAGCGACATTGGGCCGAAATCCAGACATCCCTGAATCCAACCACAGGCGAGGTGCGCGGGCAATGCCGGCTTTGCTTGAGAAAGCGCTACACAGTGACCAAACTCAGCCTGATGAAACCCATGATGGGCAGTTCAAGGTGGCGGGCATTCCTTGCTCTGCCGGTATTTCTGGTGGCTTGCGCGGCAACAACTCCGCCCCCGAACATCGTTCCTGCCGCTTCAACAAACGCCGTTCTGCAGTGGGTAACCCCGGAGGGCTCGACGATTTTCGATGCCGTCTTTGCCCGTTCGTCGGACGGGGCGGTCGCCATGGATTTGTACAAGGGAGGTCCGGCTCGCATTGCTGGGTTCCTGCTTCTGCCAGACGGGCGCGCCTGGGCAACAGGAACAGAATCGAAGCGATTGTGGAGCGGCAGGCGCGAGTCAGCTCCTGCAAGGCTGGGACAACCGCTCGCGATGGCAGCCCTCTATGCAAACGAGGAGGAGCTGCCCGATGGAAACCGCGAGATCCATTCTTCCGGCATGCGCACGGCTGTCGAAATCCGGTCCGGACGGCTCCGCAGTGCGAGTGTGGCAAGCATGGATACGCCTTCCGTTATCAGCGCAAGCTTTCGCTGAAAATCAGGCGAGGGAGTGAGGTGCCCCCGCCCGACGCATTGAATAGTCGCATAAACCTTGGCGGCCTGATGGACGAGGGCGTCCATCCTCCTTTGGCCCGCAGGACTCAGGCGGTGGGAAACGAAGACGCGTTCTTATTCCCGCTGACACACGAGCGCAGCCAAACTCCAAGCAGGACAAGGAATTTTTCCGCCCGCGGGAGGGAATGGCGGCTGGTCAGTACATCGAAGCCCTTCCTCCGCATCTTTTGCAGGAGACGCCAGTAGACGGCTTTCATGATCTCTGCCGGGAGCAACGCCTTGCGATCCATGGTTAACACCAGATCCCCGGCTGCCTTGAATTCGGACTCCGCATAGGAAGCAAACTCCGCTGCCAATGCCAGAAAGTCCCCACTCTCCTCCCCCTTGCATATCCCCGCCGGGTCCACCCCATGCTTTGAAAGCAAATCGCACGGAAGGTAGACGCGCCCCAGAGCCCGGTCCTCGGCGACGTCCCGCAGGATGTTCGTGAATTGAAGCGCGTACCCGAGATGCAAGGCGTAGACTTCACTCCTCGGGTCGCGGCAGCCAAAGATACGGATGCTGACAAGCCCCACCGCGCAGGCGACTTTCCAGCAATAGGCCCTCAAATCGTCCATTGTCAAAAAGCTCTGAGGCAACACATCCGACTCACAACCGCTCAGAATTTCGAGCAGGAGGGAACGCGGAATCCCGTAATCCCGGATCACTTGAACCAACTCCCCGGGCAAACCAACTTCCGATTCGAGCGCTTCGCGCCAGCACTGCAACAAGGCCATGCGGGAATCGGCAGACAGCGAGGGATCGTCGGCAATGTCATCGATGGCCCGGCAAAACCGGTAAAAAATCAGAGAGGGTTCCCTTCGGTCCGCAGGAAGGCAACGGAGCGCAAAAGCCAGGTTGGAAGACTTCGTCGAAGCGGGCTCGGCGAGATGGATCATTGGATCACGATGTCACCCGAGACTCTCCCCCGATCAAAGTGAATAATGCGGTGCGCAAATCGCTCCAACCCCGCGGCCCCGCCGGCCCAAAGCACACAAACTCCAAGTTCCTCTGCAGCCCTCCGTGCCAATGGTAAGATCTCGTCCTCAAGCCGGGGTGAAATTCCCACAAGAATCCTAGGACCATGGACGAGAGCCCTCGCCAAGGCCGCCCGGGAGGATTCCCGCGGCCCCAGACGCCCGGCAAGACAATCGCAGAGGCCGGCCACGCCGCAAAACTCAAGAACCTCGAGGGATCGCTCCCGCGCAATGGATGGATCTTCTCCCCGAATCCGGAAAAGCGGCATCGCCACATTTTCGATCACGGTAAACGACGCCAACAAGGCCGGCTGCGAAAAGAGAAACCCGAACATCTGGTTCCGGAGCCGGGTGAGTTCGCCCGACGCTAGCCCGGCAATACGATGTCCGGCCACGGTCACTTCCCCGCCGTCCGGTGGCTCCAGGAGCCCAAGGACATTAAGCAACAACCCCTTCCCGCACCCGTCCTCGCCTGCGACCCCATGAACCCGGCCGCCATCAAAGCAGGAGGAAAACGGCTCAACCACCGAGGCCCGCCCATTCATCCAGACCTGCCTTCGGCAAAAAACCCCCTCACACCAAAGAAGATCGCCTGGCTCACCGGTCAACGCTTGCACTGCACCTATCCAACGCACAAACTCCGCCCAAGGACGAGACCTTCCATGCGGAATTTTTAATGACCCTCGCGAACCGACTGACCATTTCCCGGATTCTCCTTATTCCGGTGTTTATTCTTTTTGCCGTGTATTATGGACGGGGAGTCGCCGAAGGGAATCCCCAGGAATGGCAGCGGATCGCGGCGATCCTTGCTTTTCTCATTGCCTCGGTCACGGACGGACTCGACGGCTGGGTCGCGCGTAAGTTTGGTC
>Ga0247837_1006123_pt1 | contig 17263 bp, 13 predicted proteins | sample LaCtaG_2_FD_187115 | JGI IMG/M metagenome (GOLD analysis project Ga0247837, IMG submission 187115) | Freshwater microbial communities from meromictic Lake La Cruz, Castile-La Mancha, Spain - LaCruzMarch2015_14.5m | ecosystem: Environmental > Aquatic > Freshwater > Lake | place: Spain: Castile-La...
CAAGAAGGCCAGTATTCTGAAGAATGAAATGACCATTAAGACGCTGCTGCAGGGAGTCGTGGCTACGAAGTAGGTAGTAAGCTATTTCTGGGACATGTGGGAATCAGGCTATTTTCTACTAAATTCCTACGAATAGAGTACAGCAATAGACACTTTAGGCAGGGAAATGTCTTCATTTGAATTGTAGAGGGACCGTCTTATTATCAAATTGAGAAATGCTAGGCCGAATCATTACCATGCTCGGCCTACACCCTGGAGTCACAATCGAGAAACACGAGACTTTGGAAGGCACACTCAGCATCACTCAGGTAGTTGCAGCCCTCGGCTACCTGAGTTGCTTCAAACTTACATACATTTGCGACAGGGAAGAGAAGTGGCTCGACATGCGGCTGGACTGGGAGGCACCCACTGTGGTGCGGCAGGGAATTCGGGCGAGTGGGGATCGAATGAGGCACGAGTCGATGTTGATCAAGCGATTTGTCCCTACGTCAGACTCAGAAGCTGAGCGTTTGGTCACCTTCGCTGCAAGCCTAAGTGCAGAAGTAGACCCGGAAATAGAGCGAATCTGTGACCGAATAGGCAGCTCTACTGAGCCTATAGATGCAGCTGAGGAAATTGACGATGTATTCATCCGGTCTACAAGCCTCATGAGGACTTCCGCATTCCGCTATGCCCAGAACTCTGCAGACTTCTCGGATCACATGACCATTATAGCCAACTTAGTGCAGTTCCCGGAAGGGCAAGTGGTCCCGAGGCAAGTTAGCTTCGAAGTACGGACAATTTCGCTATCGATTTCGACCATTTTGATCCCTGTGTCTGAGGCAGTGCTGAGCGACCCTGCACAGCGGAAGGTGCTATTGCCGCAAATAGGAGAACTGACGATTCACTTGTTTGTGCATCAAGTCCTGCCCTGTGCGGGTTATTTCTATATGAAGCCGCTTTCTCAAAGAGTACTGGTCGTCCCGACGCTATGCAGAGCTCTCGACTGCCAGCAGTTCTTGAGAAACCTGCTGACTACCTATTGGAGCGATATACAGCAGTTGAAAGATAGGAAAGTACGGAAATTCGGGAAATGGGACTACGAACTGCCCTCATTGTTATTCGGCGAAGTGGAAATTATGAAGGGTGTAGATGTCCGCGACTGGAACGAAATGACGCTTTGGTCCCTGCGAATTCCCTTTCTATCGCAGTTCCACGTGCTCCTTTGGAAGCACCACTCGCTCTACTTCCCGCCCAGATCCCACAGCTACCATAGTTCTTCATCGGAAACACAGATCAGGGAAGCGGAGGTCTTCAGCTTTTCGACAGGGGAGTACGAAGTAGCGGTCAATTCTTCGGTCTATGCGAATGGACCCAGTACTGGGCAGGAGGTAGTGGGACTGGTCGCGCCTGACAAACTCTCACATGCTCCTGTAAAAGTGGGAAATCAGATCCAGTACGACCTGCCGCTGATAATTGAGTATGACTACTTCGAGATGTTGGTGGAAAGGGGAAGTCTGCGACAGTTGCTGGGAATTGGGGAAGTGCTGGAGCTACTGCACCAACGAGGCCAATTCCATGGGCTGATCACTCCTGCTACAGTGCGCTTTGGACAGGGACGCTGCTACTTGTCCTTGGCAGCACTGGACTGGACCTCTGTGCCGTTGCTGTACTGGGCTGTGCCGACGAGTTACAGAGGGATGATAGCACCTGAGGTGCGGGAGCTGGCGGAAGGACTGGAACAGCCGAGTGTAGATGTGGACTTTACGAGAGCGGATGCGTATGGAGTGGCAGGGCTGGTAGCGGAGTATGGAGAGGAGGAGTGCAAGCGGGCGCCTGACCTGGCAGAGACAGTGAGGCAGGGCCAGTCGAAGAACTGGCAAGAACGGCCTCCATTGCATGCAATATTGGCTGCTTTAAGCCTAGCACTCTCCCACTCTAGCTAACTTAGCACTGCCTCACTGACTCGAACAGACGAAGTCTGCCTGACAGCTGCTCAGCCACCATAATAACTTTGAAACATATACAGACATCATGTTTTGTAGATAATTTAAAATGAGATCCGCAGAGGCTGGACTGTACTCTGCTCCACAAACAGCCTCACTGAAGTAGGCGAAAACTAGCTGCTTATAGTGGCTTCTGCGAAGCTGTTAGGGGATGTGGTGGTAGACAGGCCGCAAAATGGGTGATGGAGAGGAATCACTCCCTTTGGAAGGTCGAGGGAAGTCTATCCAGTGTTCCTTTGTCTGTGTAGTTACTTTCGCTAGACACGGAAGCTGCCCAGCTACAGATCTGGTCCGCCTGCGAAGCAATAAATGTTTTTTTTTCCTGCAAAATATCTACATTATTGCCCAGCCCTCAGACTGATCTAGCGTTTCCTCATTGACACAGGCCTTGAGTGGGAGAAAGCAAACTTCCAGCTGGGCAAAACTTGCTAGTTGTCCTTGCAACGCGAAACAGAAAGCGTGTCCTCCCAGCCATTTCCTATAAACCTCAGAGAGTATAAGCATCGACATCGTAGACACACTTATCGTCGTGTTCAGAGCGACTTTCGCTGTGAATAGTGTGAGAGTGAATGGAAACAGGTCTTTCAAAGCGCATACTGCAACTGGCCTCACAGCTCAATTGGCTGCTGGACTTGGGGCACTACGACTTTTCCTCCAACCAGCTTCATCTGACCTTCCAACTCCAGTACCAGCCGCTCACATTGAGGGAACTGGAAGATTGCGTGGGCAGTTACTACGAGGGGCTGTGCACTGCCTACGCAGCTACGGTGAAGTCCATTCAGGTCTGTACCAGCAGACACTCAATGAGCCACTGAGGTCGAGGACGTGTTTGCGTACTTACGATTAGGGAATGAAGTAGTGAAGGGAAGGCCAGTCGAAAAGTGGCAAAACGGCCCTAGTGTGCATGCAATTTAACTGATTTAAACCTAGCACTCTCCCACTCTAGCTAACTTAGCGCTGAATACACTGCACTGACTCAAACAGACGAAGTCTGCTTATCAGATATTTAATTTCCACTAAACCACCATTTCTCGCTACCATAATATCTTAAAAAACATATAATTTGTAGACAATTGGATACATCGATCCACAGTGGCTGGCAAGCTGACCATAATAGGCAAACAATAAAATGCAATTTTAAGCTAAATGCAGGACTCAGAACCCAGAGTTGTCCGCCTTTCCGAAGGAAACCGCCCTTCAAGTGCACTCACACTGCACACACCACTGTTCTTTGTCCCCCAGACAGCATTTGCCTCCTGCACAAACAGCATTATAGTAGGTGTGGATATGAGCGGCAGACAGGAACCAGTGCTGCACGTAGCCGAGACTGTGCTAATCTGCAAGTCTCAGAAGTACAAGCAAATTCCAGAGTCACTGCACCGTTTTCTCCTCAGCTCCCGGCTTAGAAAAGGCCTGCCATTGACTTTTGCCTTATCCACTCCCGGGATTTTCCTCACTGAAGTAGGCGAAAACACGCTGCTGATCGTGGCTTCGACGAAGCTGTTAGGGGATGTGGTGGTAGACAGAAACCGGCTGCAGGTGAAAGTAATAGAGTGCAATGAACAGGAATCGCCCTACCTTTGGAAGGTCGAGGAGAGTGGAGGGAAGTACTATCCAGTGGCAGAAACGACATTATATGTGAGTGGAGACACGGAAGCTGCCCAGCTCCAGATCTGGTCCGCCTGCGTAGCAATAGATGCTTTCTTCAATGCGACGATGCCTGCATTATTGCCGCCCAACATCGCAGGCGCCACTAAAGTCATCAAGCGTTTCCTCACTGACAAAGGCATTGAGCGAGTGGAAGAAAGCAAACTTCCGGCTGGGGGGCAAAACTTGTTAGTGGTCCTTGGAATTGGAAGTGAAACTGAGAACGTGTCCTTCCGGCGATTCCCTATAAGCATCGACATCGTAGACACACTTATCGTGTTCAGAGCGACCTTCGCTGTGAATAGTGTGAGAGTGTGTGTTGAGGAGCCCTTTCAGGGCGCAATACTGCAACTGGCCTCACAATTCAACTGGCTGCTGGACTTGGGGCACTACGACTTCTCTTACAACCAGCTCCACCTGACCTTCCAACTCCACTACCCGCTGCTCACATTGAGGGAACTGGAAGACTGTGTGGGCAGTTACTACGAGGGACTGTGCACTGCCTACGCAGCTACAGTGAAGGCCATTGCAAGTCTGTACCAGCAGACACTCAAGGAGCAAACTGAGGTCGAGGACGTGTTTGCGTACTTACGATTGGTGAATGAGGAAGTGAAGGGGGATACTTACTTTGAAAAAGTGGACTATGCAACAGAGTTAGAACTGCAAGAGGATACCAGTCTGTTTAATCAACTCCTGGGTAGTAGGCTATTAGCGGATTACTTCCTTCCAAATCCCTACATCCTGTCTCAGTCTGCTATATCTCTTTACCGCAAAAATGCTCAACAACTCTCCCCTTTCACAGTCGTTGCAGCCAATTTCCCCTTCGGACGCAATCGCCTATATCACCAAATCTCAGACTTATACACGAAATTAAGACCTGGAGGTCTCTACCCCGCCATAGAACTCCTACATGTCCGGGACAAAGAGAGACTTGTGCTCCTCTTGGGAAGAGGCATCCACCGTGACTATCTGAGGTTCTTGAAAGAGTGTAGTGATATTCTCCTACGTTCGGCTGAAGGATTGGATAGGGGAAATGATGATTTTTTGGTGAAGTTTGCGTCATTTGAAGACTTTTTTGAGCAGGAAGAGGGCGGTTTAAGCTTAGTGACAGCGTATATAGGCAACGGGGCTTATTTCCTACACCCACTATCAGACCTAATTGATAACTTTACCATGTGGCTATATGCGTATCGCTCCTATTGGAGCACACTACAAAGCGACTCAAACTCAATAATCGGGTGGACTTATAGTGATTCCCTATCAAATTCAAAGGAATGGGAGGGAAGTGGGTCTTTGTTCCTCTGCGAACGGGCTAAGTACAAGCTTTGGGACTGGCACAGTTCCCTTGCAGACTGCTTCCAGCTCCTCCTCAGCCTTGAAAGTCTGCACAGGAGCGGGCAGTTCCACCTCTTCCTGAGCAAGGCAGTCCTGCGTAAGGACCCAGAGACCCAGGGAATGACCCTCGCCCTGCCCTGTGGGAACTTGGTTTTCGCTGAATTCATGCACTCCTTTCTCGGGCAGCAGTGCACTGACTGCCAAGCTCCAGAGGTGAAGGCCTTCCTGGCAGGCGGGGCGCCTATGCCTAGGCCTGAGAAGGCGGATATATACAGTGTGGGCAGGGTTATTACTGCAACTGTGGGGAAGTGCGGAGGGGCTTTGGAAGACTTGCTGAGGCGGACGGAGACGTCTGACCCTGGGGAGCGGCCGGAGTTGCGGGAAATCAAGGAAGCTCTTCAGAAGCACTGGGAGGAACGAGACCCACACACTGCTCCGCGTATACTTGCAAACCTAGCAAGCCTTACTAGTTTCACACCTCCGTTCTAGCAAGACAGTAGGTCTACTGAGCCTATACCAATCGGCTTGCTGACTCACATTTCCTTTACTGCTGGAATACCATTAGAGCAGAGGGTATATGAGAGTAGTCTTTGCCTAGTGTTTTTATAGAAAGCATAATGGACGTGGTCAAACGACTAATGCCTGGAGCTGGTGAGCCGCTTTGTCTGATTCAAGAAGTACTCAGCAGTCACAATGTCCGCTTCAAGCAGCTACCCGCCTCCCAGCTCTCCCAGGCACCCAGTTTCCGCCTCGCCCCTGGAGCCTACTTATTCCCCGGCTCCAAATCCCAGTTCAACCAAGCGCTTTACTTGTCAGAGACCACAGGAAAGACTCTATTGGCAAGGGCCTACTCCAAGGCTACAACTTGTGCGAGAATTGGGAAGGATATGGCTGAGCAGCTGCTATTGAGTGTACTGAATTTAAATGGAGGGGAGACGTTGGTCCTATGGAAACTCGAAGAGTGGGAAGGCTCGATGTTCCCTATGCTGGAAATGAGTGTCTTCCCTCGATACACAAAGGAACTGATCTGGACAGTCTGCGGGTTGCTAGACGCCCGGTTCAAAGCCACAGTCTCCAGTGTCGTCCCAGTCCTCAGTACCTCGGAAGCAAGCAAGGCGATCCAAGTCCTACTGCTCAGCAAGGACTTCAAACAGGCCAAGGAGACCAACATACCTTCAGGAGTTAGCTACCTGGTAGTGCTGTCTGATGACCAGGAGCCGGAGGAATCCAGGTGGAAGCGCTTTCCACTGAAAATAGACGTGACCGGCATACTGGCCTTCCGAATATACTTTTCCCTTGATGATGCTGCGGTCACTGCGCAAGGCCACTTTCGAAATGCAGCGAAAGCGCTGATAGCCGAGCTGAACCCAAGGCTGCAAGTCGGCTACTTCAACTACAGCAGTGGCTCCCACCAAATCCAGTTGACGCTGAAACTGCACTACCACAGCCTCAGCCGTGCGGACTTGCCGCCCTCTGTGCAGGCTTATTTCGAGGCCTGTGTGCTGCAGTACCAGTGGACTGCCAGAGCACTTGCTGTTCTGCACCAAGACATGCAGTTGGCTCACCACTCGCTCAGCCAGGTGTCTGACTACGCAGACCTAGCCAGTGATGAGCTGCAAGAGTTCCAGTGGACTAGGCTCAAGGGAAATGCAGAGTTGCTGCATGTGTTGGCCGCCAGTGAACTGCCCCACCTCCTTCCCAGGCCTATCTACCGGTCTCAAGCAGGCAAAATCAGCGTCAAAAGCAGTCGCCAACTACTCCCTCTCAGCCACTATATAGAGAAATATCCACTAATAGCAGGTAAGTTGCTGCGGCTACTGCTGGAGCTTTACACTTGTCTGGTGCCTGTGGAGGTTTTCCCTACTCTGGATATGATCTTTTGCAAGCACAACTGCTCGATGCCGCTTCGGATTGTGCCGGGTGTTGGCTTGCATAGAGACAAAAGCCAGTTTTTAGGGGAATTGGTGGCTTTTGGGCTGGCGAAACTAGCGAATTCGGCCTATTCCTCATCAACTGGGGATATCACGGAATTGAATTGGAGCTATTTCGAGGCGCCTCTCCCCTGCGAAGTCAACGAAATGGTGCTAGCGGCCTTAGGCGGGCAGAAATGTCTGCTCTACCGACTCCCAGAGGAGCCTACTCCTTCATTTTCAAGCAATTACAACCTGTACACCTCCCTGCTAGGACAATCACAGACACATCCCAACCCTCTGCTAGGCTGGACGCAGGGTCCTGGGTCCATTTTTTACCTGTGTGAAAGGTACGACAGTGAGTTCACACCCTGCACACTACCAGTGCTAAGCAAAGCAGCTAGAGAACTGCAGCGACTCCACACTGCCGGGTACTGCCACTGGTTCCTCAGTCCTGTGACTATCCGTGCACATGGAGTCCTGGTGTTGCCCTGCCTAAGTCCCGCACTCAGTCCCTTGGTCTGCTCCTTCCTTCCTGAGTACTGCCAGGCCTATGTAGCTCCCGAGGTGAAGTGCTATTTGAGAGAAGGTCTGCCAGTGACAGATCGCTTTGCTGCGGATGTGTATAGTCTGTGTCAAGTCCTTGCTTCCTTCGACCTGTCCAATGCGCTGAGGGCAGTGGTGGCCAGGGGGAGGTGTGAGGACTGGAGACTCAGACCGATACTCAGTGAAGTGATGGAGGAACTGTCACTGGGAAATAGATAGTAGCAGCCTCACAACATAGAGAGCACAACACTCAGGCAAAGCCCATGTCTCATTGAGTAGCTTGAGAAAGCACACATAACTGTGCTAAATACGTCTGTTCTCCATATACCTCGAATGGCTCCTTTCAGCTCCTGGGCGACCAGTGGTAATACTACGACTTTGCAAGTGCATGAAGGAACGTTCAACTACGCTTCTATCGACTCCGAGACCGAGACACTCGACCCTTGGGAAGCTCTTCTGCTCCTACCCTACATCCTCCTCTCAAGTCAGCATCATTTGTTGGCTTTGACTCTCAAAATCGACCCAGGGGAATGCTCCTGCAAGTCAGAGCTGCAGGCCCGCATCAAGGCAGCAGGGAGACGAGAGGTGGAGGGCATGCTGAGAGGAGATTGGACGCAAGAGGAGAGAGAAGTCCTGCAAGCAGTGGCAATGGCACTGGAGGGAGAGTATACGGCAGCACTGCAGAGAATTGAAACAGCAAAGACGGAAGGCTCAGCACTGGCTCGGACGTGCGCCTGGGTAGCAAGCTGGACTTGGCTTGGACAGGGAATCAGTGACGAGGAGTGGACAAAAGCTGTGGCCTGCGCTGTGGAAGATGCCCGGAGTTTCTACCTCCTCTTGGAGTTCAAGATGCTCGTGGTCTTCAAAGCAGGTGAGTGGGACCATGCCTACTTCCAACTTTCTGACCTCCTGTCTCTGTTGCCGGAAACCGAAGTCCTGGAAGCTTTAGTGTTCAAACTGATGATATGGAGGTGTTGCGTTGAACTGCATTACTGGCTAGATGCTCAGGCTGCAGCCAGAGATGTGGCAACTTTGAGAAACAAGGCAGGCGTCCTCCCTGAACACTTATCAGTACTATGTGCAAACGCTACCGACCCTCAGTCCAGCATCTGGAGAATTCTTCCTTAGCTCGCTAAAGCTAACCCCCTGCTCCTTTGCTCCAAGTCCTCTTCCAGCACTTTCAAGCGCTTCACTCCGTCTCGCAAGAGGTTGATTGTCACGTCCACCTCTGCAGAGCGAGTGGGCGGCCCCACCTGCACCTCTCGCTCCCGCTTCTCCAGTGAGTTCAGCAGCTTTGTATAGCAGCGCTGCAACTCCGTCTTTTCCTCAAGTCTGCGACTCACCACCTGCAGCGTCACCTCTGCAGACACTCGCTCCAGCGCCATTCTGCTTGGGTTCCTGATCACTCCCTTGAGAATGTCCACTGCGCTCCTCAGCGTGCCCACCAAGTCTAGCTGCCTAGTCCTTACATGCACCACCATACTTGTGAACCTTCTCCAGTTCACCAGTTCCGTCTTCGCTGCCTTGTGCTCCCACTGGATATCTTCTAGTGCATTGGCGGCCAAGACGTCTTGCCTGGCTAGGTCGATTTTGGCGTGGGACTGCAAGCGGATGTCTGTGTTCAGTTTTGCCTGTTCTTGCATGGCTCGCAGCAAATCTTCCCTCGCCTTGGAACGGCCCTTCTGAGACTGCTCAAGAAGCTGGACGCGAAGTGATTCGACCGTTCTCTGAGTAGAGTCGCTTTGCTCAGACAGAGACTTCTCCCTGGCCAGAAGATGCTCGAGAGCCTGTCTGCGACTTTCCAGTCTGTCAGAAACCTGCTTGAAATCCGCTTGCAGTTGCAAATTTGGGTCAGGCGCAGTCTGAGCCGCTGGCGTTTCCGCGACTCTCCCCGAGGAGGGTTTGGACACAACAGCGTATTCCGACTCATTGAAGGGCTTAATCGGGTTTTCAATTTCACTGGGAATGGCCTCGTCTTCAAGTCTGCACGGCAGCGGAGTGTTGTCTGTGATGGGAGCGACTGTGGGTCGAGTGGGTGGATTGGCCTTCATCCAGGGATGGTTGAAGAGTTCGTCCAGGTTAATTCGCTCCTCTGGAGCAGTCCGCAGTAGACGCTTGACCAAGTCTTTCGCCAGAATCGGGAAGTTCTTGGGAAAGCCGATTTTCACTCTTCTGATCTTTTCGAAGAGTTCCGCTTGACTGTTGGAGTGGAAGGGCGCCTTGGAAGTGAGCATTTCAAAGAGTAGCACACCTAGGTTCCAGATGTCCAGCTTAACTGTGTGGCCGGTGCGGTCGATCATTTCTGGTGCCAGGTAGTCCAAAGTGCCGCAGTAGGTAGCGCGCTTCGTGTCGTCGTTGAAGAAATTGGACCAGCCGAAGTCAGCAACCTTAGCCCGGCCGTCTCTGTCAAGAAGGATGTTTTCAGGCTTGATGTCACGGTGGATGATGGGCGGGTCGCGAGAGTGTAAGTACTGGACAGCCAAGGCGACCTCTCTCAGGAACTGAGCGGAGGTGGGTTCGTCAAAGCCCTTCATCTTCTGCAGCCGAGTGAAGAGTTGTCCCGACTCCGCGAGTTCGAGGATGAGGTAGAAGTTGCTGTCGTCCTCGAAGTGGTTGAAGAGTTTGATGATATGCGGGTGGGAGAGGTTGTACATGATGCGCACCTCGCGCTTGATTTGTTCCAGCAAGTTGCTTTTCAGGATGCGTTCCTTGTTGATCACCTTGATTGCGAATAGGTTGCCGGAGGTCTTGTGCCGGACTTTATACACTTCGCCAAAGGCGCCCTCGCCGATTGCTTTGCGAGTGAGCGAGACGAAGTCGTCCACCCGACACTCACGTTCTTTGCCAGAAAGCACGCTGGGAGGCAGGAAGAGAAGCCGCTTTTTGACGCGGTTGTACTCCATTGCTACGATACTGAAGCGTTAATTTCAGACTTGGTGGACGGAGTGATGAACTGGGAACTCTTGCTCGGCGGAGAAGCCAGTTCTTCGCCCTCCGGCACTATCTTGAGCAGACTATCAATGTGGTAATAACTGTGACTCACTGGCTCCTTCACTCCGTCCCCTGAGAGCAGATGCAACACGCTAGACACAGGGTCACTCATGATGGGGAAGTGCCCAGTGTCTGTGAGGCTGGTCTTCAGTTTGGGCAGGTCGGCCATCACATGGTTGTCATGCACATTCACCAGCAGCACATCTCGTCCTTCCGCAAACTCACCATAGCCGCCGAGCACGAGGAACGCAGGTCGGTTGGGCAGTGGGAAGGTCAGGTGGTTGACTAGACCGTAGGGCAGGTGTACCCTCATGACAGACCAAGAGTTCTCCAGGGGAGCGAAGCGCTCCACTTCGCTACTGTAGGGTAACTGAACTGTGGAGCCACCCACTAGGTAGACATACTTGCTCAGTACCACTGCACTTGCAGCTGCCCTCGGCTCGCTCAAGTCAGCAGCTGGCTCCCAGACTTGCGCGTCCAGCTTCATTCGCTCGCATGAGTCTGTTAGTCCACCAATTGTCAGTCCCCCGAACACATAGATATAGTCAGCGAAGTAGACAGCTGGGAAGGAGTGTCGGGGCTTCTGCATACTTGCACACTTCCGCACTCCTATGTTCTCAGAGAGAAACAGCACACTGCTCTGTGAGATGTACTGGTGATTCACCCCGCCGATACAGTGAAGGCCAGCTTCTTGGTACAGCAGAGTGGCCTGCAGTACGAGGAAACTGATGTTGTAGATGCCGAGTATTCGATCGAAACTCATGTCTTCCATGTTGTAGCGGTAGGCGAAGGGTTCGTTCCAAGGGAACCAGTAGACAGGACTGGGCTGCACTCTGGCACTGGCCTTAGTTGCGCCTCTGCCGGCGTTGCTGCTGGTCCGCATGCCCATGGTAACTGCCCTGAAAGACATCATTCTTGTGTCTCGCCGCTTTTTGGTCGTGTAGGTTTCAGTGATGCTGGCCTCCCGCTGTCCTGCGGCTCTTTCCCCTTTGAGCTTCAGCACTTGCTGCATTATCACGTGAGTATCTGTGAGTTTCCGCACTGGCATCCACTCGTGTGTTTGGAACACTTCCACTTCGTCCACATCTCTTGTGCCCAGGTCTATCAGTACTTCTCGAATCAACTTGTCCACAAGCACACTGGCGTAGTTGGTGGCAATTCCGCATATAGGACACACCCACTTCCCGGTCTGCTGCACGTGCTCGAAGAAAACAGTGAGTTCCACTCGCTCAGGATGCGTGCAGCCAGAGGTGCAGGCAGGGTTCTGCAACTTCTTGCCTGAAATGAAGCACTTCAACGGCACCCGAGTCTTTGCGCGGATGGGCATGAGCTGCTGAGCGTTCTGCAGCCTGTCTCTTACCAGCATATCCACCGAAAACATTACTACCTAGCCAGGAGGCCAGCCCAGTTGGCGGCCAGAGAGCAAGTGCAGATGCAAGTGGTACACAGACTGTCCTGCCAAAGGTCCGTCGTTTACGACCAGGCGGAAGCTGGAGAGATGCTCTTGAGCCGCTATTTTCCCTGCGACGACCATAAGGTGGCCCAGGATGTTCTGATGGCGCAGCTCAGCTCTGGAGAGACGAGTAAGTTGGTCACGGTTCTTGGGGATGAGGATGATGTGGACAGGGGCCTGGGGGTTGATGTCGTGGAAGGCGAGAGTTTGGTCGTCTTCGTACACGATTCGAGCAGGGATTTTGCGAGAAACGATGTGGTCGAAAAGAGTGAGTTCGCCAGGCTGAGGCTCTTTGGCCTGCGCAGCTTTCTCCAACTCAGAAAAGCCCCGGAGAAGGGTCCTCAGCCGTCTGATGGCGAAGTTCATTATTAGCATAACTGTGCTTGGCAGTGGCTGCAGTAGTAGGCGCCCCACTCTCCCCAGACCTGACACGTAGCGCAGTACATCCTCCACGCCTGGCAGTGCTGACACTGTCTGAAGTTCCGCAGATTGCCAGACGTACCGCAGTAGTTGCATGTTTCCAGGTACACACTACAATACAAGCACTGCGCTTCACAAGCTACCTGGCCGCATTGAAGACAGTAGGTAATTCCAGAGTGGTAAGAGGAGAAGTTGGCAACGGAGACAGCAGCGGCAGGGGCTGCTGTAGGGAGTGAGGCCGTGTGCTTGAATATGCATTTGTTCATGTTGGGACAAGTCATCCCAAACGCACACTCCGCCTTGCGGTAGAACTTCCCGGTGTGGTCATAGGGACATCTAGGACCGCAGCCACTGAACTTGCAAGGGATGTTGACCTTTTCAAAGCGAATTCCTTGGCTCTCTATAGCAGGTCCTAACATTCCTGCATTAGTCTTTGAAGCCGCTTCGATTAGCTGCTGCTTGAGACCGGTGAGATTCATGACAGTTCTGGACACTACTCCATCGAAGTAGCAGACATAGGTCTCGCCTTGCATGATCTTCTCTACGCACACTCTGCAGTAGATATGGTTGCAGATAAGTCTCACACACTCCACTTCCAATAGAGACGCTTGGCACAGCGGACAGAAGGGGATTTCTCGATCCATTTTTATAGAGTCTATGGCAGGCACGATTCGCGAGGAGCAAATCTACCGCAATGATCAAGCAGGTGTGAAGGTGTTTCGAGGCCGGTACATGGGCCAGCCGGTGGCTATCAAGTGTTTGAAACACCAGTCCCTTGCCAGTGCGAACATTGCTGTGAGGGAGGCGATGACAACGATGCGCGTGCAGCACAGCTACATCTGCAGAGTACTGAACTGCTCCATTGAAGAGACGGAGGAAGGCTTGGAGACAGTGCTAGTGACGGAGTGGATGGACGGCGGAGACTTGATGAAGGACATTGAAAGGCGCTTGCTCACTGGGTACTGGAGCAATGAAGAGATGAGAAGACATATGTACTACTTGGTGGAGGCGTTGGCTTTGGCGCAGAGTGAAAGAGTGGCGCATAGGGACATCAAGCCGCAGAATGTACTCTGCAATTCCCAGGGGATGGTCAAAATCACTGACTTCGGGTCTTCACTGTTTAACTTGGAAGCTCGGCTTACCTATACGCTGCAGGGCAGTCCTTTCTACCTGAGTCCTGAGCTCAAGCGCAGCTATGTGCAGAGGAAAGGGCAAATAGGACAAGTGCAGTACGACCCCTACCGCTCGGATGTGTATTCTCTCGGACTCACACTGCTACATGTGGCAAGACTCAAGGCCCCGAATGAGTTGATGGACCTGGAGACGCTGGAAAGCGACACAAACAGAGTCATGGCAGAGTTGGGCTATGACGAGGACCTGCGCTATTTCCTGGGAGTGATGCTGGGAGTAGCGAACAGACCTGACTTTATAGAACTCTACGCTGTTATGCAGCAGTATTACTGTCCCCAAGTGGCTCAGGAGCTACCTGCAGTGATGGTCCAAGCCCAGGCTGCTCAAGAGGTCTCTCCAGTGGTAGAAGCCTTTGCATCTGCTCCCAGAGCTGAGTTGCCCGAAGCCTATCCTGAAATGAATTTCACACCAACGTGTGTGATTTGCTGTGAGCGCAACTCACCCACCAAGAGATGGCGAAAATACATCCCCAAGAAATATAAAGATAAAGCCCAACAACTCGGATTAGTGTGCCGACTTGACTGCCTGGACGAGCTTATAAAGAAATCAGAACAAGTAGCACCTGTGAAGGAAGAAGTGGGGGAAAATACGTGTGGTCTCTGCAGAACTCATATTGAAAGGATGCATAATGTGTGCATGCTCCAGTGCAATCATATGATATGTGGTTGGCAGTGCCTAGTTGCCAAGCTTCTCAAGCGGCCCAAGGTATTACAGTGCGCATGCTCTTTTGAGATATCCAGCAGAGCTCGCAAAGAAATCCTGCAGAAATGCAAGTACCCACTGAACACTTTCTGTCTCAGTTGCAAGCAAAATACCAACCGCACAGCTAAATGCCAACACCCGATATGCAAGGAGTGTGCTGACTCAGACGGTATCCCTCTCACGCAGCACTGCGTAGTTTGCTCTAAATCTCCTCAATAGCATTCTGGACACTCAGATAAGTGCTGCGTATTTTGCCTTGGTCTTATGTGTCTGTAGTCGACGCAGCCTGATTCGGGCTGTCTGCTCGCATCAGAGTGGCTGTTATATGTTAAGCGCAGACATCCTCTCAGCCTATCTGAGACAAGAACTCGACGACCCACCCAAAGCAGGACTAGAAGCACTCGTCGACCTGTGCAACAGCAAGCTGCAGCGAAACGCCTTCCACCCAAAGGCACTGATAACACGGGCAGTGGCGTACATGAAGAAGGGCATGTACGAAGAAGCGTTCAGAGACTGCTCAGCACTGCTAAGCAAGATGCCAGAGCACATCCAGGGCCACTTTCTGCGAGGAGTGGTGCTGGACCAGCTGGGCAGGTCTCAAGAAGCGTTGGAGGAGTTTTCACAAGTGCTGGCGCTAGACCCTTCCCACGCGAACGCTGCCCTGAGTCGTGCTGCGTGCTTCATCAAGCTGGGCCAACCTGCAGAGGCGCTGGACGACTATACACAAGGTCTGGAACTCGACAGCAAGCGGTCTCTCACTCGGCACCGCAAGACTTTCTCCACGAACGCCACTCGGGCTGGGTCTGAGGCGCAGTCCCCTGACCTGCAGGATTTGCTGCGGGTGAAAAGCTTCAGTACCGCAGTGAGTCCGGTGCCTACTGCTGTGAGCCGGGAGCCTTGGAGTGCGCAGGACTTGTACCTCAAGGGCTATGCGGCCAAGCGGAATGGGGACTTCGCAGGAGCCGTGCAGTACTTCTCTGCAGCGCTCGACCTGCAGCCCGGCCACTTCAAGTGTTTGTTCAACAGAGCTTTTGCACTGGAGCGTCTGGGACGCAGTGAAGACGCACTGGAGGACTACAGTAAGGCGCTCGCTGTAGAGCCACGCAACTCCTTCACATATTACAACCGAGGCATCTTGCTGGACCGCCTCAACAGAGCCTCGGAAGCGGTGCGAGACTTCTCTGCTGCACTGGCGATTGAGGACCGTCCAGAGTTCCGCCACAATCGAGGCCTTCTGCACTTCAAGTTGCACCAACTGGAGGCGGCTGCTGCAGACTTCACGAGGACGCTAGAGCTGGACAGACGGCATCCCCGCACCAACACACAAAGAGGCAAATGCTTCCAGCTGCTTGGACGCAGTGAGGAGGCCTTGAAGGACTTCGAGACTGCAGTGCTGCTGCATGAAGATGTGGAAGCGGCTCGTCTCTGGCTGAACGGGCAGCAAGAGACTGAACTTGCAATGCAGAGGATCAGAGGGAGGAAGGCCAGTGAGGCCATTTTGAGTTACTTAGCAGGAGTGTGGGCTGAGAAGCGCGGAGATGGGATTACAGCGGAGAGCTACTACTCGACAGCGATTGAGTGCAGGGAGCAGGAGGCGGAGTTCTGGCATGCGAGGGCGCAGTGTCGCTTGGCACAGGGTCGGGAGCAGGAGGCGTTGAGTGACTGCAGTGCATCTGAGGAACGAGGTGGGGACGTGCGTTACACTCGAGCTCTGGCGTACACTCGACTGCAGTTATATGAGCAGGCAGCGGAAGACTTGCGGGGACTCGCGCCCACACTAGCAGTGCTGCAGGCCCTCGGGTACGCTCTAGCCAAGGCAGGCAACCACCACGAAGCCATCAAAGTGTACACTCAAGCACTCGAAGCTGAGCCCCTCAACCCACACTCTCTGCACAACCGTGGTAGCAGTTTCCAGCACCTACGCAAACATGCAGAGGTACTGCACACTCAGGCTATTGAAGACTTCACTCGGGAAATCGCTGTGAGGCCCTCTGCACTCGCCTACTTCGCCAGAGGCTACTGCTACGAACTCCAGGGCGCAGCGGACAAAGCAATCGCTGACTACTCCAGGTCACTAGAACTGGACATGTAATAGGCAAAGCTACCTGTACACACGTTTGAGTGACTTCACTAAGTCACCCAGTCTACTGCTAGGATTGCTTGCTCCAGGACATAGGGGTCTGGAGGGAGGGCGAAATCAGTGGTGGTAATAATGGGAGACGAAATCAGGGCAATTTTGGCGGACCCCGATGCCTTGCGTGCAGCCAGCGACGCCGTCTTCGATGGCATCGACGCTGATGGCTCTGGACAGATTGACAAGAAGGAATTGAAGGAGGCTCTTGCCCAGGTCGCCCGCGATCTGAAGCTGCCCCTGCCTTCTGACGCAGAGATCGAGGAAACCATCAACGAGCTGGACACTGATAGAAGCGGCACCATCAGCAAGGCTGAGTTCGTCCCGCTGGTGAGAGCCATCCTCGAGAAGCTAGCAACTTCCTAAGTACGTAGGTCTAGTCAGAAGGAACTGTCGCAGTAACCACTCGTTTTAACAGGCGGGTCCAACACTGGGAACTCGGGCAAGGGAATGATTAGGAGTTGCTGGCAAGTTTGCAGCTGCAAAAGCCGCCAGACAACTGTGTGAATGAACACTTCGATACTGTAATCCACAGGATTCGTAAATTTGAGACGCCCAATTTCATACATCTAAGACAGGACGGTTGCTGAGAGTATTGCATTAGTGAAACTCAACTCTTCATATCTATTTGGAATGTATGTTGAAAACAGCTCTGCGTATGTCGTGACTTGCTTGAGTTTGAGTTTCTTGTATAAGGGAAGTCAAACTGTGCATCAGAAGGTGAGCCGGATGACCTTCACGGGATACAGACCACTGGAAGACACTAACTGTTGCGTCTAGGAAGGCTAGAGACGCTGTCCTCGCCACAAGTAAGACCTAAGTGATGTCAATGCCTTACTTTCTCTTCAGAAAGATATACCTCTACAGTGTTCATACATGGAAACTGCGCTCTCTCAGTCTGAAGCTCTAGGAAAGCCTCGAGAAAAGTAGACTCCTGAGAGCTAAGAACTTG
>Ga0247837_1006124_pt1 | contig 17261 bp, 20 predicted proteins | sample LaCtaG_2_FD_187115 | JGI IMG/M metagenome (GOLD analysis project Ga0247837, IMG submission 187115) | Freshwater microbial communities from meromictic Lake La Cruz, Castile-La Mancha, Spain - LaCruzMarch2015_14.5m | ecosystem: Environmental > Aquatic > Freshwater > Lake | place: Spain: Castile-La...
CTGCGGGCGGATGGGTTTGGGTTGAAGACGCGGGGGGAGGCAATCCCGACGGCGGGCGTGCCGGCGCCAGCGGCTATACTTGTTCCAGAGGACGCCTATGCCGTGGCGCAGACACCGGGGCAGCCGAATTACGGTTGGCTCCAGGAACAGCGCAAGTTGCCCACGGTGAAGCTGGAGAAGGCGATCCGCTCCTTTAAGAAGCAGATCGCCCTGCATCAGACCTGGATCAACGACCCGCACCCGAAGTTCGCGCGCGACGCCGATCCCACCGACATCCTCTATCACCAAGTGCACAAGTGGCCGCGTGACATGGCGCGGCACCGTCAATCGATACAGATTCTGGAGGGCGTGATCCGTGAGCGAAACAACCCAGCGTGACGCGGCACTGGTAGTGCTGGAGCAGGTAATGCAGGTGGCCCGGCAGGCGGCCGCGGAAGCGCTCAAAGAGGACACGCCGTTCGCGCATGGCCTGAAGTCGGCCTACTACGACGTGTTGACCGTGGCCTTGGAGCAGGCGGCGCTGTTTGAACTGGACCCCGCGGCCTTTGGGCTGGGCGGGTATGACCCCGACACGCTGCTCGTTGGGCATGGGCACGCGGTCTAGCGTGACGCCTAACCCGGCCCCGCCCGCACAGATGCCTGAGCCTGGCACCGCCCCCGATGGTGGGGCTCGGTTTGAGGCCGTTGTTAGCGCTTTCAATCGCGGCCGTCCTGGCGAGGCTTTTTGCCCGAAGTGCGGCGCGGGGATCTACGATCCTTTTGGTATGGGCCGATTGATGCACGACGTGGAGTCGTGCCTTGGTCGCTAACGCGACACCTGAGCGTTGAAGATGGCGGAACCGCCCACGGCGTTCCGCCCTACCCTGCCACCCTCCCCCGTTTCCCCCTGAGGCGCCACAGGCGTCTTGCGCAAGGCGGTCACAGGCGCCGCCGGTCTCACGGCATGGCAGAACGGCGCAGCGCCGTAGCGGGCCGCTGACGCGGTCCGGGTCCGTGGGGGTCGCAAGCGCCCTCCCCTCCTCTCTATCTCTCGTCTGCCCCGGGCGCCGGGGCGGGACGCCCCGGCTCCAAAAAACTGTCCGGCTAGTCCCGCCCCCGGCCGGGGCCGCGGGCACCATGGCCCCCGGACCTGCTGCCGCGGGGTCGGGGATTGCTCCGGTGGTGCCCTGGCGGCGGTGGGTCCTCCCTTCCTTCTATAGAGTGGAGACGACCCATGGCCGAGCCGCAAGGTACGCCGACCCCTCCGGCACCCGAGACCCCGCCCGCGCCGGCCGCGGTGGCGCCGGGCGCGGTGGCGACCCCTACCATTGATGAGTTGCGCCAGCAGGCGGCGGCGGAGTTTGCCGCCGGGCTGAAGGCGGCGACCGGTTTCAGCACCCTGAGCGAGATGAAGGCCGCGCACGAGAAGGCCGCGGCGGACAAGCTGGCCGAACAGGGTGAGTTCAAGCAGCTCGCCGAACAGGCGCAGGCGCGCCTGGCGGCGGTGGAGCGCGACTATCAGGCGGAGCGGATTCGCGGGGCGCTGCTCGCGGCGTCGACCGACTCCATCGATCCCGAGGTGGTGCAGGCGCTGCTGGGCAGTGCGGCCACGGTGGCGCCCGATGGCAGCGTGAGCGTCAACGGCAAGCCCCCGGCCCAGGCGGTGGCGGAGCTGCTGAAGGCCAAGCCGCATCTGGCGCGCCCGGTGGGCGGCCAGGGTTCGGGCGCGGGCGGGGCGGGCAGCGGTGCGCCGGAGGCGGCCGGTATGACGATGGCCCAACTGGCGACCGTGCGCGAGTCCAATCCGGCGGCCTATCACGCGGAGATTCTCCGGCGGGCCGCGCTGCCGAAGGGGAGCAAGTAAATGGCCGATACAGCAAATGTGGGCTATGCCGACATCATCGTGCCGGCGGTGTTCGCCGATTACGTCACGGCGCGCACCACGACCCTCTCGGCCCTGGTGCAGTCGGGGATCGCGGTCTCCAACCAGCAGATTCAGGCGGCGGTGGCGGGCGGCGGTGACTATGCCTCTCTGCCCTACTGGGGCGATATCTCCGGGGACTCGGAGGTCCTGCCGGATGGCGAGACCGCCAACGCGGCGCTGACCCCGGGGCAGATCACGGCGGCGGTGCAGCAGTGCGTGAAGCAGTTCCGCGGCCGGGCCTGGTCGACCAACGATATGGCGGCGATGGTGGCGGGCAATGACCCGATGGCATCGATCGCCGGCGGGGTGGCGCTGTGGTGGGTGCGCGATGAGCAGGCGCGGTTGATCAAGATCCTCACGGGGCTGTTTGCGGTCGGCGGGGCCTTGGCGGCGACCCATCTGTATGACGTGTCCGGCGGCGGGCGCAAGCTCGACGGCGAGGTGGTGCTGGAAGGCGCGCAGCTGCTGGGCGACCACAAGGACATGCTGGTGGCGATCGCGATGCACAGCGCGAAGCACTCCGGGCTCCAGGCCAAGAACCTGGTCGAGTATGTGCGGGACCCGGCGACCAATGAGGTGCTCTACAGCACCTACCTGGGCAAGCGGGTGATCATCGACGACGGCTGCCCGTATGCCGGCGGGGTCTATACCTCCTACTTGTTCGGCGCCGGGGCGATCGCGCGGGCGGACGTGCCGGTGAAGGTGCCGGCGGAGACCCAGCGCTATGCCCTGGCGGGTAACGATGTGCTGGTGTCGCGGCAGGGCCTGGTCCTGCATCCGGCCGGCTGTACCTATGTGTCCGGCACGGGCGGGCGCAACCCGAACAACACGGTGCTGGCGACGGCGACCTCCTGGACCAAGGTCTGGGACGCCAAGCAGATTCGCATCGTCTGCCTCAAGACGGCCTAAGGGGGCGCGACCATGAGCAAAGAGTGGATCTATCCCGTCGGCTCCAACAGCGATGTCGATACCGGGGCGGCGGAGGATGTATGGGCGGGCGGCGGGGCCTATAGCTGGCCGGCGTCCGCGGGGGCGACGACGATCGTGTCCGGGTCGGCGGCCGATGCCGCGGACGGGACCGGGGCGCGCACGGTCGAGGTCATCGGCCTGGCGGCCGGCTACGTGCAGCAGCGCGAGACGGTGACCCTCAACGGGACCACGGCGGTGACGCTGACCGGGACCTATCTGCGCATCCTGGATTGCCGGGTGCGCACGGCGGGCAGCGGGCAGGTGAACGCGGGCGCCCTGACCATCGCGGTCGGCGGCACCACGGCGGGCGTGGTTCCGGCCGGGGCCGGGCGGCTGAACGCGGCGCTCTACACCGTCCCGGCGGACCGCTGTGCCTATATCGAGTGCGGCGCGGTGACGGCGGGCCAGGCGACGGCGGGCTATCTCACGGGGTCGCTGTTGATGCGCCCCTACGGCGAGGGCTGGCAGACGATCGGCATCCTGGAGGTGGCGACGGCGGCCTACGGGCGGCAGGAGTTCGAGTTCAGCGGGCTGCTGTACATCCCCCCCAAGGCGGATCTGCGGGTGTCGGTGACGAGTTCGGCCAGCAACATGGTGGCCATCGCCAGCCTGGATATCCAGTTGGGCAGTAATTTCTGATGCGGACGCTGACGCTGACTGAGCGGGCGTGGCAGGAGGCGCGGGCGGTCGGCGCCAGGGAGGGCAACCGTCCGGTCGCGCCGGAGCGTGGCGCAGCGTCGGAACCGGCCAAGCCCAAGGGCCGGCGCGCCGGCACGGCGCCGGGGCAGGATGCCCCGGCTCCAGCGGGGGCGGCGTGACCGCGCCGGGCTGGTGGCAGGCGCTCTTTGGTGGCGGCGCGCAGGGCGCGCTGCTGAGTCAACTACAACGACAGATGCGAGATTTAACGATGGCATTCGATGCATTGAAGGCGGCCGTTGAGGCCAATTCGTCGGTGACCGCGTCGGCGGTGCTCATGCTTCAGGGGCTGGCGGCGGAGCTGCGCGAGGCGCTGGCCAACCAGGACCCGGCCGCGATGGAGGTGTTGGTGGATCAGTTGGAGAGCCAGACCCTGGCGCTGGCAGAGGCGGTGGCGGCCAATACGGTGCTGCCGCCGGTCGTCGAATCCCCGGTCGTGGCGGCCGAGTAAGGCCGCAGTGGTGAGCCCGGCGCAAGCCGAACCGCCGGGTGGCAGCCGGCACCTTTTCATTGCTCTGGGTCCCTGTGCATGAGCCTGCTCAACATCGAGATAGACCTGTCTGCGGCCCTGGCGCGCCTGACCGGGCAGCCGGCGGCGTTGGTGCGCCGGGCCGGAATCCTGGCGGCCAAGCGGGCGGCGGAGCAGTACGCGGATGACATTCATGACTGGATTCGGGCGGGCAAGTCCTATACCCCGCGGCCGCCCGTCGCCGGGGACAAGACGATCGAGCAAGGTCTCGGCTGGAAGGCGCAGGGTGAGGGCGCGGTGGTCTTCTCGCAGACCTGGCCGCGGGCGCTCTACATCGAGTTCGGCACCCGGGCGCATCTGATCCGGCCCAAGCCGGGGCGCAAGGCGCTGCGGTGGTTTCCCGGCGGGACGGGCGGCGCCATGATCCGGCGCGAGGTCCACCATCCCGGCACCACGGCGCAACCCTTCTTCTTCGCCGACCTGCCGGCCCGTCAGGGGCGGATGTTGGACGCGGCGCGCGAAGCCGTGGCCGAGGTGCTGGGAGCGGCGTCATGAGCCAGCGTCAGCAACAGTCGATCTTCGCGGTGAAGGTCGCGCGCCTGATCCTGCAGGCGCAGACGCTGGGCTATGAAGTGACCTTGGGCGATGCCTACCGGGACCCGCGGGTGCATGGGGCCTTCGGCTGGAAGGGCGGGTACGGGGCAGTGAAGAGCTATCACAAGTTGCGCTTGGCGATCGATCTGAATCTGTTCAAGGACGGGGTGCTGCTGACTCAGACAGAAGCCCATCGGCCGCTCGGGACCTGGTGGAAGGCGCAAGGCGGCACCTGGGGCGGCGACTTCAAGGCGCCCGACGGCAACCACTATTCGTGGGGCGAGGGCCGCTGATGGCGACCTACGCGGGCCTGGGCGATTGCACCGATCCGGTGGTGCAGGTGGCGGAGTCCGATCTGGACGCGGCGGATGTGACGGTGCGCCGGGTGCTGACCAACAAGGGCATCGAGCCGGCGGACGCGGGGATCTCGGCCGATGGGCTGGCACTGCTGCGTGCCCTGGCCGTCGCGGAGGCGACGGCGGCGGCGGCACGGCGCGGGGCGGCGGATGGCGGGCAGGACTCCGCGATGTGGGCCAAGCAGCGGGCCTATCTGGCTGAGGCCATGCGCCTGACCCAGTCCATCGACCGGGAGTCCCTGGGGCTGGCGCTGGTGGGCTCCGGGTCGGCGGGCTTTGGGTCGATCCCGTTGGGGCGCGGCTGATGCGGCTCTGGGTGGCACAGCAGATGCGCGATCGGCTGCTGGCGGCGGGGACCGACGGCGGGCGGCTGGCCCAGTGGGCGGAGGACTACGGGCAGGCAGTGCCGCGGGTGGTGGTGGGTTACCGCCAGCCGCAGGCGGCGCAGGACTGGCCCTTTGTGGCGCTGCTGCCGCTGGCCGATGTGCAGGACCTGCTCCAGGGCTACCGCTCCGCGCTGACGATGGGCCTGGTGTGCGGGGTGCGCTCCGCCGAGCAGGACCGCGCGGGGTCCGGCGCCCAGGTGGCGTTGGATGTCCTGGCGGACCTGGCGATACAGATTTTGGCGGACCCGGTGAGCTATACCGCCGGGGCCGCGGTGCTGGTGGCGGAACGGGCGGAGTTGACGGCAGTCGACCTGGCGCATCCGCACTACCAGGCGGAACAGCAGATCCACATGACGAGTGACCGGGGGCTATGAGCATGGCACGCAAGGTGACGAGCGAGGGGGCGGACGGGCGGACGGCCTATCGGCTGCGGATGGCCCATTGGCACGGGGGCGTGGAGCAGCCGGCCGGCACGGTGATCGCGTTGGATGCGGACCAGGTGGAACGGGTGCGGGCCGCTGAGGAGGCGGCGCTGGGCGCGCTCAGTGAGGTCTTGGCGGCGGGGGCGGCGGCAATCGCGGTGGAGGTGGAGCATGGCTAATTTCGTTCTCGGCGCGGGCAAGGTGTTCTTTGACCGGCTGGTGTCCGGGGTGTACCAGGGCGAGAAGCTGATTGCGGAGACGCCGTCCTTTGCCTACTCGATCAAGACGGACCGGGCGGAGGAGTGGACCTCGGACGGGCCGATCGCCGAACTGGCCTTTGATGTCGCGACCAAGATCACGCGCTCCGGCAAATTCGTCACGCGCGATATCTCGGACTTCAACCTGGCGCTGTTCACCATCGGCGCGGCAACCACGGTGACCACCACCTCCGCGGCGGTGACCGCGGACCCGCTCAACGCCGGGGTGGCGCTGGCGGTGGATACCTACTATCAGCTGGGGCTGGCCGCGTTCCCCGCGGTCGGCATCCGTAAGGTGTCATCGGTGGCGATCAAGACCTCCAGCACCACCCATGCGACACCGGGGGATTACACGATCGATCTCGACCTGGGACGCATCTATATCCCGACCGGCTCGGCGTGCATCGGCGCCGTCTGTACGGCCGACTACACCAAGAGCGCGGCCTCCTGGGGGCAGGTGGCCTCGTCCGATACCGGGGCGGCCGAGGGGCGGCTGCGGTTTGTCTCGGACAACACGACCGGGACCAACCGTGACTATCTGTTCCCGTCCGTGGTGCTGGCGCCGTCGGGTGACCTGGCGCTGAAGGATCGGGCGAAGTCCCAAGAGATGGGCTTTGACCTGGCGATCAAGAAGCCGACCACGGGCGCGGCGGTCTATATCAACGGCCGTCCGGCCTAAGCGCGATGAGACCCGACGCGCGGCGCGGGCGGCGGCTGGCCCTGGCGGTAGGGGTCGCGGTGGCCCTGGCGTCCGGCGTGGCGCTGGCCGCCCAGGTGCGGATTCAGCCGCTCTATGATGCGGTCGGGGGCGCCGGCAGGGCCTCCAAGATCGAGATCAGGCTGGTGGATGCGCAAGGCCGGGAGATTCGCGCCACGCGCACCACGGATGGGGCGCCGGTGACGACGACCTACAGCGCGACGCTGGCCGCCGGGGCGGCGCCGCTGGTGCTGGACCTGGTGCCGCAGACGCGCATCGCGCACCGGGTGGGGACGGACACGGCGGCGCCGACCTGGTACCGGGTGCGCCGTTCTGCAGACGGGATCGCGCCGGCCTCCGAGCTGATCCAGGTACCCGATAGCGCGACGGTGCAGGAGCTGGCGACCCTCATTGGCGCGACGGCGATCACTCCCGGGGAGGTGCTGGCCGGGCGGCTGCTGCCGGTCACGACCGGTGCGGCGGCGGGCTGGGGGATCACGCTCAACAGTGCGCTGCTGCCCATCTGGAGTGCTACCGGCGGCGGCTCCGGGTGTGCAACGTTGGCGTGCCTCCTCGATGGGCCCAGCGTGCTGGGCAGCGCTGGGCAGGCGCTGGTGGTCGCGGCGGGCGGCACGGCCTGGGAGTGGGCGAGCGTGGTTGGGACGCCCGGACCGACCGGGCCGCAGGGGCCGGCGGGGGCTGACGGGGCGGCGGGTGCCGCGGGGGCAACTGGACCGACCGGGCCGCAGGGACCGGCCGGGGCGGACGGCGCGGCGGGTACCGCGGGCGCGACCGGGCCGACCGGGCCGCAGGGACCGGCCGGGGCGGACGGTGCCGCGGGGGCCGCGGGGGCAACTGGACCGACCGGGCCGCAGGGACTGGCCGGGGCGGACGGCGCGGCGGGTACCGCGGGCGCAACCGGGCCGACCGGGCCGGCCGGACCGAGCACGCCATCGGCGCAGGCCGGCAACCTGCTGACCACCGGCACTGACAGCCTGCTCTACACCAGCGCGACCCAGATCACCCCGAGTGCGATCGGCGCCGCGGCGGCCTCGCACACCCAGGCCTGGAGCACCATCACCACGACCCCGACCACCCTCGCCGGCTACGGCATCACCGATGCCGAGCCGGCCGGCGGGTCCGCGGCGCTGCGCTATGAGTGGATCGAGTGGGCACTGACCTCCCCCGGCGCGACCCTGATTGCCGCGACCACGTTCTACGCGGACCTGCCCTACACCGCGACCGCGACCCGCTTTCGGGTGACGTGCCAGACCGCGCCCACGACGTCGGCCGCGGTGATCGACCTCAAGCGCAACGCCGCCTGGGGCTCGGCCCCGGCCAGCATCCTGTCAGCTACCTTGTCCCTGGCGGCCGGGTCCTATGAGGCCGCCACCACCTCCTTCGGCACCGCGTCACTGACCATCGACGACGTGCTGGCCGTCTCTGTCACCAGCATCGACAGCGGCGCAACCGCGGCCGGCTGCATCGCTACCCTGGCCCTGACCCGGGCCGCTCCGTGAGGACCAAGACCATGCGTATTGCCCGCCCCCTCCTGCTCTGCGCCGCCCTGGCCGCGAGCCTGCCCGCCCTGGCGGCGATTACCTACCCGGTCGATGTGCCCGGCACTGCCGGGCAGTGGGCGATCTGGGACACCCAGGCGAGCGCCGGGCATCCAACCGGCCAGGTGTTCCGGCGCAACATCGCCTGGCCGGTCGCCGATGGCGGGCCGGTACCGGGACTGGACCCGCGCTATGTCTTCCTGCGGATGACGCGCGTGGAGCCGCCGGTGATCGATAGCCGGCTGCAGGAGATCGCCTATCCCTGTCCCGAGGTCGCGGATATCCAGGCCAACACGTTGCTGACGACCTGCACCGCCTCGGTCCGCCCCCCGGCCGACCTGATCACGGCGGTTGAGAACGCCGCCCAGGCACGCATCGAAGCCGCGGTCGGCGCGCTTGGCATCCGCAACCCGGCCGACCTGCTGCGCGGGGTGGCCCTCCTGGAGGCGGCGCGGCGGGGGACGGTCCTGACCGAGCCCCAATCGGCTTGGCTGCAAGCGCTGGGCGCGGCCGGGGTCGAGTACGTGGACCAGGTGCGCGCCGCCCAGGCCGTCATCGCCGCCTGGATCGCGTCTCACCCGGGCGAGATCCCGGATCTGGGCGAGTCCGTGTGGCCGCCGCTGCCGGTGGTGGCCCCGTGATGATGCGCCGCATCCTCCTTTGTTTGGGGCTCCTGGCCGCGTGCGGCCTGGCGCTCCCCTGGCCGCGCGACCTGGCGCCCGTGGGGGCGATCCGGGGGGCGGCGGCGGGGACGATCCGGATTGCGCCGCCGACCGCCGACCTGGAGCTCGGCCTGGTAGCGCGGTGGCGGTTCAATGAGGGCGGGGGGGGCTTCGCCTACGACAGCGGCTCGACCGGTGGGAATACGGCGACCCTCGTCGGTGCCCCGGCGTGGGTCGCCGGGCGGGGCGGGTCCGGCGGCGCGCTGGCATTGAATGGTACGACGCAGTTTGCCCGGTTCCCCGGGTATGGAGTGCCCTACGGCGCCAACCCGCGGACGCTGTGCGCCTGGTTCCGCCTCAATCAGACGACGGCCGCGTATGCGCTGTTGCAGTACGGCGATAACTCGGCGTATGAGCGATTTGACATCTACGTGGACCCGTCGACCGCGACCGTGGGCGTGGAGGTTGGTACGGTCGCGGTGGCGACCGCGGCCTGGACACCGGACACCACCTCCTGGCATCTGCTCTGCGCGTCGCACCCGGCCGGACAGACCTCCTCCAATGCGATCAAACTCTATTTCGACGGCACGCGGCGCACCGAGACCCGCACGAACGCCGGGACGCTGGCGACGGATTACGGCTCCGCCGATACGCAATGGGCCGCCATCGGGGGCATCCCGATTAACGGGACGAACTACAACGGATTGCCCGGCGCGGTCGACGAGGCGCTGATTTGGGAGCGTGAGTTGTCCGCGTGGGAGCATGCGGCGCTGTATGGGCGGGGGCCGCAGTGAGACGGCTGACGGCTTTCTCGTTCCCACGCTCCAGCGTGGGAATGCCGACGGGACGCTGGAGCGTCCGCACTTGCTCCCAGATCTAGCTGTCAGCCGTCAGCCGACCGCTGACCACTGGCCGCTGACTGCTGATAGCTGCCGCGCACCGAACTCCCAAACTCCGAACCCCGAACTCCGAACTCCGAACTCCGACCCCCGACCCCAATGCCCGCCCAAGACCTCGCCCTCCGCCTCCTGATCAGTGCCAAAGACGGCGCCAGCGGCGTACTGTCGGCCCTGACCGGCACCTTTGCGCGCCTGGCCGCGGCGGCGGCGGCCTTCTTCGGGGCGCGGGCCGCGGCGGCCTTCTTCGCGGACATGACCACGCAGGCCGGCGAGCTGCAGCGCCAGTTGTCGATCCTGCAACAGGTCACCAACGCGCTGCCGGCGGACCTGGCGGAACTGCGCGCGGCGGCCGATGCGGTCGGGGCGTCCGGCGCGTCCGTCCTGGGTGCGGTCGCGGCGCAGATTGAACTCGGTAAGGCCGGCCAATCGACGAAAGAGATCATCGCCTCGCTGATCCCGACGCTGGACCTGGCGAACGCGGCGCAACTCGGGGTCAGCGAGTCAGCCGCCATCATGACGCGCACCCTGGCGGGGTTCGGCCTGGGCGCGCAGCACGCGGCGCAGGTCGCCAATACCCTGGTCGCCGGGGCCAACGCCTCGAACACCAGCGTGCAGGGCCTGGCCGAGGCCCTGAGCTATGCCGGGCCGATGGCGTCCGCGGCGGGCTATGGCCTGGATCAGATGGTGGCGGCGATCGGCGCCATGGCGAACCGCGGGGTGGATGCCTCCCGGGCGGGTACGGCGCTCAACAGTATCCTGAGCCAGTTGGCGGACCCGGCGTCGACCGCCTCGGCGGCGCTGGGCGATATGGGGATCAGCACGCGCGATCTGTTCGAGGTCCTGGGCGAACTGGCCCAGGGCGGGCCGGCGGCGAACCGGGCGATCCTGGCCTTTGGGATGGAGGCGGGGCCGGCGTTGCGCTCGCTGATCGCTCAGGGGGCGAGCGGGATCGAGGCGCTGCGCCAGCAGGTCGCGGGGACGGGTGATGACGCGGCCAAGGCCGCGGCGGCGATCCAGGACAATCTGCCGGGGGCCTTGGCGTCGCTCGGGTCGACCTGGGAGACGATCAAGACGCGCCTGGGCGAGGGGCTCCTGGGGCCGGTGCAGCGCGAGGTCAAGGCGCTGACGGCGCAGCTCACGGGCTGGCTGGCGTCCGGGCAGTTGGAAAAGCTGCGGGCCGACCTGGTGACGGTGTTTGAGTCGGCGGCCGGGGCGGTGCGCAAGTTCGTCGGGGACTTCGACCTCGGGGCGCTGCTGAAGAAGGCGGGGGACTTTGCCAAGGACTCCGCGGCCATCTTCGATGCGTATGCGGCGAAGCTCAAGACGGTGGGGGATGTCACCAGTCGGGTGGTCGGGGCGATGGGGGTCCTGTGGAACGGCAGCGCCGTGGTCCTCAACGGCATCGCACAGACCTACAACGGCCTGGCCGCGAATGTCATGGGCGCGTATGCCCGGCTGTTGGAGGGTGGGGCCAAGCTGGGCTTGGCGGATAAGAAGACGGCCGAAGACGCGCGCAAGAGCGCCGATGAGTACAGGAAGGCATGGGAGGATGCGGGTAAGCGGGTCGACGCCTCCTACGATGCGACCGGCGCCGCGGCGGCGGCGATGGTCGGGTTTCAGACCGAGACCGAAATTGCCGCGGCCAAGGCGGCCGCCGCCGCGGCCGAGGCCGGCGCCAAGGGCAGCGAGGCCGCCAAGCAGCAGGCCGCGGCGATCAGCCTGACCGCCGACCAGTTGGATGCCATGGGCGAGGGCTACAGCCAAGCCGCCGACGGGGCGATGTCCCATACCAACGCCGCGGCGGCCAATGCCACGGCGCAGGCGCAGGCCGCCGCGGCGATGGCCGCCGCGACCGCGGCGCTCGATGCCGAGGCGCAGGCCGCTGCCCGCGGCGAGGCGGCGACCCTGCAATGGAACGCCGCGACCGGCCAGTGGGTGACCGCTGGCCAGCAGCAGATGACCGCGGCCCTGGCCCTGACCGCCGCGGTCAGCCAGGGCACCACGGCGAGTGCGGCGGCGGCGAGCGCCAAGGAGCAGGAGGCCAAGCGCGCGGCCGAACTGGCGCGGGTGCTGGCCCAGGAGATCGAGGCCCGGCGGCAGTTGATCGCGCAGCAGCAGGCAGAGCAGGCGATCCTGCAGGGCACCACCAGCCTGTTGGAGCGCCAGACCGCGGCGCGCCTGGCCCATCTGCAGAACCTCCAGGCCGAGGCCGTGGCGCGCGGGGATCAGCAGGAGGCGCAACGCCTTGCGAAGGAGCTGACCGACGCCGAGCGGGCCGGGGCGGTGGCCCTGGTCGCGGCCAAGGAGGCCGAGGCCGCGGCCGCGGCGGCGGTGGCGAAGTCGCTGGCCGAGCAGGCACAGGCACAGGGCGATGTCAGCCAGACGACCCGCCAGGCGATTGCGGCGGCCGAGCAAGCGGCGGCGGCGAAGCGGCTGGAGGCCGATGCCGCGGCCGAGGTGGTGCGGCATGAGAAGGCACTGAAAACGGCCAAGGAGGAGTCGACGGCCGCGACCGCCGCGGATACCGCCGCGACGGGGGCGAATGCCGCGGCACGCGCCACGGCCGCGACGACGACGGCCGCGACGACGACGGCGACGCGCAGCGCCGCGGCCGCGGCCGGGACCGACAACCGGCTGAACGACGCCTGGGTGGAGCGCCGGGCAACGCAGCGCACCACCATGAGCCCGCCCGCTGAGACTGCCGGGGTCGGCGGAGCGGGGTGGGGGGGCCGAGCGGCGGCGGCCGCGGGCGGGGCGGGCTCCGGCTCCCCGGCGCCGATCGTGATCAATGTGTCGGTGCAGGGGCAGGATAGCGTGCGGCTGGCGGCGAGTGCGCGCGGCGCGCGCGTGGGGGGCAGCGCTTGAGTACCAGCTATCCGCTGATCAACAAGGTGACCTGGGGCACCGGCGGGACCCTGGTGGCGGTCGATCAGGTGTCGGGCGCGTTGGGCCTGTCGGCGGCCGTGGTGCCGGCGCGGGCACCGGTGGAGGTCTACGACGGGGCGGGGGATTTGCACCTGATTTACGGGCCGGGGGCGGATCGGGTGCGGGTGACGATCACCGGGTCCGGGCGCGGGGTGCCGTCCCTGACCGGGCAGACGCTGGGGGCCTTGGTGACGGTGATCTATTGGCCCAACGGGACCACCACGACCCTGACCCTGGTCAGTGCCGGGACGATCGAGCGCACCACTGATCTGGCGGGGGCGGTGACCGGGTGGAAGTGGGAGGGGGTTGGGCTGGTGACGGCGGGCGCTGACCCGCTGGGGCGCTGATGGCTGGCGGACGGCATACCTGGGTCCACCATGTGACCCTCGGCGGGGTGGACGTGTCGGCGCGCTGCCGCGGCCAGGTGTGGCATCGGCAGGAGGCCTCAGCCGCCCATCTGGGGCGGGTGCGGCTGGCGCTGGCCGGGTCCGATCCGGATGCCGAGGCGGATGCGGCGACCGGGCTGGCCCTGGTGGTGACGGTCGGGTGGGATGGCGCGGCGGCGGTGCCGTGGTTTTCCGGCACGGTCCAGACGGCGGATTACGACGACAGCGAGGGCGTCCTGGTGCTGGAGGCGAGCGACCGCCTTCAAGAGTGGGCGGAGGCCCAGACCGAGGCGGCGATCGATGCGGCGGTGACCGGGTCCAAGCGGATTGCTGAGGTCCAGGAGGCCCGGCGCGACGGCTGGACCCAACTGCTGGCGTGCCTCAAGACGGTCCGGGCCTCCTACGCGATCGGACGGGATGGGGTCCATCGGCTGACGGCCTGGACGGGCGGTACCGTGGCGTTGTCGCTCGGGGCGAGTGCGGTGCGTAGTCAGGGGGTGGCGCGGGTGCGGCGGGCGCTGCGCGAGCGGGTCAATCGGGTGCTCTGGCGGGTGGCGGTGCGCGGGGTCCGGCTGTCGCAGTGGTCGATCGCGGCGAGCTGCACGTCGACCGGGACCTATTGTGAATGGCTGGCTGATATGTGGGTGCGCCCGCCGGTGGCGACGGTGCGCGAGGCGGTGCTGGCAGCCGGGCCGGTGGTGCAGTCGTCCGGGTGGGCGATTGCGGGGCCGGGGTCGGCGGGCGGGATCACCTTTACCTTGCCGCCCGAGACGCCATCGGGGGGGCAGCCGATGTACTGCAACGGTGCGCCGGTGGACTACTGGCAGGACCCAACGGTGTGCCTGGGGGCGGGGTGGACCTGGGATATCCGCTCCCGGCAACTGATCGAGTATGCCTACACGCTGCAGGTCGACTGCGAGGCGTCGCAAGCGGCCTGGGGCGTGCTGGCGGATGAGCGCGACGCCACGCTGGACCTGTCGGGGGAGTACGCCGGGTGGGAGTCGGGCAGCGATGGGCGACCGGAGCCGGACGACTGGACGGCTTGCCCCGGGGGCGAGCATTGGCTGTCGATCCCGCGGGCGCGCGAGGTCGCGCTGATCGAGTCGGCCCTGGCGGAGGCGGCGGCGACGATCGCCGGGACCCATCGCCAAGACCTGCGGGTGGCGGCGCTGCCCTGGGCCGTGCAGGCGGTGGACCTGCACTACAGCGTGACCTACACGGGCGGGGCCGCGGCCTGGGTGGGCGTGGTGCAGGCGATCGAGGGGTCCCTGGATCTGGCGACCTGGGCGGCCGAGACGGTGCTGACGCTGCGGCGCGCGATCCCGCTGACGATCGGGACCACGGATGCGCTGGTGGCGCCGGACCGGCCGGAGGTGCCGGCGCTGTACTCGATGTCCAACTCGCTGTCGTTCCCCTGGCGGCTGGGGGGGCGGACTGGGGTCCCAGAGTTCAGCGGGGATTGGGTCGGGGTCACCACCAATTACTTTGTCGTGGACCCGGGGGCGCCGGTCTATCCGTACCGGGCGCGCTTTGCGCGGCCGGCGGTGCCGGATGGGGCGCGGGCGTCGATCACCGTCAACTATGCGCCGACGTGGCGGGTGGGGATCACATGAGCGAGGGGATCAGTGCGCCGCTGGTGGTGCGGGTGCCGGGGCTGTCGGGGCAGGCCACTGAGCGCGGGATCAACGCGATTGCCGCGCGCGATCCGGCCCGGGAGCGGACCCGCCCGCCGCCCCAGCCCTCGCTCCCCCCGATCCCGGCCCGCTACGGCGCTGCGGATTGGGGCGGGGTCCAGGCCTCGGGGGCGGGCTGATGCCGCAGTCCCTGGAGTCGGCGATCCGCTCGCTGCTGCGCCCGGCGCGGCGCGGGCCGGCGGGGCCGCTGGGGACGCTGCCGCCGATCGGGCCGTCCTTTGGGGCGGCCGACTGGACGCCGACCACCTTCCCGCGGCCAGGTGGGGGCGGCGCGGTCGTCGAGGCCGCGCTGCGCATCGAGCCCGGGCTCCTGTCCTTCGGCGGCGCCACGCCTACCCTGCCGCTGTCGATCTACACTACCGACGAGCTGGCGGCGTGGCTCGCGGGTACCGGGGTGGCCATCCCTGGCGCCGCTCCGGCCCGCTCTACGCTGCTGGTCGGGCGGCTGCTCGCGGCCCCCGAACTGACGCCGCCGCTCGACTGGCCGGACGATCCGCCGGTGGCGAGCGTGCTCGACGGGGCCTATGAATCGGCGCTTTATGCCTCGACCGCGACGCTGGCCGTGGTCCTTGGCGGCGGCTACATGGGCTACTACTTGGGGGCGCCCGCCGGTGCCCATACCGGCGAGGCCCGCGCCTGGGCCGAGGCGTGCCTGGCGACCGGGCGCGCGCTGAGCGCCCGCGTGCCCGCGGGGTGCTCGACGGCACCGGGCGCTCTGGGGATGATCTGGTCCCCCGACGGCGTGCCGTGGGCCGTCTCCGTCGGGGAGAGCGGCGCCTTGGCCTGGCGGATGGCGGTGTCGGAGCTGACCGCACCCCTGTTGGAGTGGGTCCGCGATGGGGACCTGACGGACCTGGCGGCGCACCTGGCGATGCTCTATGTCCGCGCCGACCTGGCGCCGTTGGAGACCTACGGGCAGGACGACGTGGTCGAGCTGGTCACAGAGGCCGCGATGGCCGCCGCCTACGCGGATGGCGGGCCGCTGGTCATGGCGGGATGGGTGTGGCCCCAGCAGTCCGTCGTTACCGGCGGGCCGGTGCAGTGTGCGAGCGTGCTGGGCGGGGTCTTCGACGCCGAACAGGTGAGCCAGGGCTTCCAGACACGGGTCTGTACGATCGCGATCACCTGGTCAGATGCAGCCCCGGGCGGCGCCCTGACGGTCGGCTCGCTGGATCGCTGGCGACCGTACTGGAGTGCTCACAAGATGTGGGTGGGTAGCCCAGACAACCTCGCGCTGCTGCGCGGCGGGCGTATCTACCCTGGGCAGGGAGGGTGCGGCACGTCTGGGCCGGTCACCTGCTGGTACACCGACGCGGGCGCGTTGCAGGTCTGGCGCTACTTTAGCCCTGAGATGACATCAGGGGGCACGGTACGGGATACCGTGGCAGGGGTCAGCGTGGGAGGGACGGCGGAGAATCTCTTTACGACCGGCAACTACGCTCGGTCGGTGGTCGGCTCCGGCACCTGGACCAAGATCACAGGGGGGTTCGGGGTCGCCGAACCCGCACCGATCTACACGGGTTCTGGCGCCTACACGACGCGGACACTGCAACGCACGCTTGGCGGTTGGGATAACGGGTATCGGTGGGCGGGGGATGTTTCCGGGCGGGCTATGCGGTGGGACAGCATGGTAGGAGGCCAGAACTCCTCGGCGCAAGTGGGGCCGGACGGGGGCGCTTACCTCTACCCGGATCCAAACGACCCGCCCATACCCGGGGGATGGGGCGGCAAAATGGCAAAATGGTACGTTAAGAGCGCGGCTGCCCAGCTAAAAATCAGCACGGATAACGTGACCAACGGCGGCGGCGGCCAGATCTGCGTTTACCTTGACGGGTGCCCGGACGCTATCTGGTCGGCCTCGGTGCGGACGGCAGATCGGGAGTGGGGGACTCGCGACGCTACGTGGTCCAGGGCGATTTATGGCGGTGCGCGCATGGATATCGTGGACTATTACACCGATGCGACCATCGTTTCAGGGCTGTTGCTCGCGCCCAGCATCATGCAAATCTGCTGGTCGGGGGAAACGAATTTCTGTCTCGGGGGGGCCAGATCGGCCGACCCGGCGGCGCAACCCTTCGACCGCTCTGGGGTAGTCGAGGCGCGGGCGGCCCTCAGCCTTTCCGGGGTCGAAGTCGCCACATCTACCGACTGGTCGCCCTGGGCGGGTGCCCTGAGCGGGGACGGCACGCAGGAGTGTCAAGCCGCCCTGTGGGCGCTCGTCTCCGCGCGCCCGTCGCGCGGGTGGGAGGGCTACCCCGGGGCTGACTGGGAGTCCGATTGCGGGCTGCTGCTGCCTGCCGCCTGGCCGAACGCGCAGTCGTGGGCTGGGGGGTAGTTTCTCCAACACAGTGTTGGTGTCACCAACACATGTTTACGGCCGATCTTTC
>Ga0247837_1006130_pt1 | contig 17249 bp, 11 predicted proteins | sample LaCtaG_2_FD_187115 | JGI IMG/M metagenome (GOLD analysis project Ga0247837, IMG submission 187115) | Freshwater microbial communities from meromictic Lake La Cruz, Castile-La Mancha, Spain - LaCruzMarch2015_14.5m | ecosystem: Environmental > Aquatic > Freshwater > Lake | place: Spain: Castile-La...
GCTTCGGAAAGATGTGCACCGGTGCGTCGAAATGCGGGAGGCTGAAGCTGCGGCGTCCGTCCGGGGTCAGATTCAGGAGTCCGATCTCCAGTGGACCCGTCGGGCACGCGATCTGCTGGTCCAGGGGTGCGGCCTGGTAGTATTGGTCGTCGAAATCGGGCGGCAGAAAGGGAAAGTCCTCGTCTAGCCAGCGCTGGTCATAGGTGCCGGCGTAGCGCAGTCGCGGCTCCCAGGCGCGACCGATGGGGCCGAAGGCCATCGGGAGGTAGTCGCCGTCGGGCCGCGCGATCGGCCGATTGAGTTCCTCCGTGTTGGGCAATGGTGCGCCGTCGACCCATTCAGGCTTCAGGTGTCGATGGAATCCCTTGCCGACCGGATTGCGCATGAAGGCGGCGTGCTTGGCCGCGTCATGGTGACGATTGTCGATACCGCCGAAGGCGCGGTCGTAACCGATCGGCATCACGGTGAATGGATGAGTTGCGCTGACGCTTACCCCGGTCGAGGCGACCTGCCAGAGGCGAGTGCCGACGGCCGCGAATGACTTGGTGATGCCGTTGACCCGCAGGCTGACGGGGACCCGGGTTGCCGGCCGTTCACCCGGTGCATAGGCGCTGCCCAAGAGCAGGATGTCCATCCGTTGCTTGCGCGGTGCGAAGTCCACTTCATAGACCGGCGCCGAAAATCCCGGCGCACCGGTGAAGGTATCGGCCATCATGAGCGGCAACTGCGCTTCCGCCAGGCGTAGCGACTCGCCCGAGGTCCGCGGCAGGGCGAAGGTGCCCTTGATCACCACGACCAACAATTCCCGCCCGCTGGGCTCCATGCCCATGGTGTAGCCGGCAACCATACGAGTGGCGTTGATCAATTCCAAGGGCGTCTCCGGGTCCTGGCCTCGCTGGTCGCCGCTCAGTTGAGTTGCACCGCGCCGCCCTTGATGCGATTGACGCCCGAGGAGCGGCTGAGGACGTAGGCGCCCTCGATCAGGACCTTGCCGGCCTTGGTGAGGGTGATGCTGGCCTTGCCGCAGCGCAGCACCAGACTCTCCTGCGCGCTTACCACCAGCCGTTCGCCGTCGGCATCGACCTCGACAGCGGCGGGCCGGTCCGGGAGCGGCCAGCCGGCGACGTCACGCAGGACACCCATCACGATGGGTCGGTACGGATCGGCACCCTCGAACATCAGCGTCACGTGGCGTCCGATATGCGCGCCGTGCAGGTCGATGACGGTACGTGCGGGAAGTGCGGCATGGCCTGGTTGTCCGGGGTAGAGCACGAGCGGGGTGCGGCCTTCGTCGGTCAGTGCGATCAATTCCCCGACGATCAGGCCGAGGAGCTCGGCGGCACCCGCGCGCTGCGACGTCGGCGCCTGGAGCAGGGGGTTGAGCAGGTCTGAGACCTCCGTGACGCCCGCGGCGGCCAATGTGTCGATCGATAAACTGTGGCTCATGGTGTAGATCTCAAATCCGAGCGGTTTGCGTCAGTTCTGCAGGATTTTCGAGCCTTTCATCGTGATGTTGCCGGAGGCCTTGGCGTTGATCTTGCCGGATCCATCGATGGTAATGTCCTTGCCCTTGATGGTGATGGTCCCGTCCTTCTTCATGGTGATGCTGGCGCTGCCGGTCGTGATGGTGATCGAGTCGGCGGCCGTGATGGACAGGTTCTTGCCGACCGACAGGCTGTCGTCCTTGCCGATCGAGACAGTGCGCGCCTCCCCGATGGTGACGCTCTCGTTCTTGCCGACATTCCCGGTGCGTCCGCCGCCGATGGTGATGCGCTCGTCTTTGGCGACGTTCTCGGTGCGTCCGCCGCCGATGGCGATGCTTTCGTCTTTGCCGACGGTCTCGGTGCGTCCGCTGCCGATGGTGATGCTTTCGTCTTCGGCGACGGTCTCGGTGCGTCCGCCGCCGATGGTGATACTTTCATCTTTGGCGACGGTCTCGGTACGTCCGCCGCCGATGGTGATGCTCTCGTCTTTGGCGACGTTCTCGGTGCGTCCGCCGCCGATGGTGATGCGCTCGTTCTTGTCGACCGTTTCAGTCCGATTGCCATGGATGGTGATCGTTTCATTATTGTCGACCGTCTCGGTGCGATCATGCTTGACGTGGGTGGTCTCGTCGTGATCGATGGTCTTGGTGCGGTCGTGACCGACCCAGTGGGTCTCGTCGTTCTCGACCTCGATGTCCTGATTCTTCTCGGCGTGGAGCCAGAGTTGCTCGGCGCCCTTCTTATCCTCGAAGCGGATGGCGTTGGCGTTCGCCCCGGCGCCACCCTTGCTGGAGCGGGTCAGGAGGCCCGATTGCGTCATGTTGGCCGGCAGGTCCCACGGCGGCATCTGGTCGCCGTTGTAGACCCGGCCGGTAATGATCGGCTGATCCGGGTCGCCCTCCAGGAAATCGACGATGACCTCCTGGCCGATACGCGGGATCATCATGCCCCCCCAATTCTTGCCGGCCCAGGCCTGAGCGACCCGCACCCAGCAGGAACTGGTCTCGTCGGCCTTGCCGTAGCGGTCCCAGTGGAACTGCACCTTGACCCGTCCGTATTTGTCGGTCCAGATCTCCTCGCCGGCCTTGCCGACGACGACGGCGGTCTGCGGACCCCGCACTGTGGGTTTGGGGGTGGCGCGCGGCGGCCGGTAGGGGACCTGGGCATCCATGGCGCTGAGGTTGCAAGCAAAGACCGGACCCGGCGGAGCTGAGTCCACCGACCCGTAGTCGTCGGAGTGCAGCCGATAGCTCGCCGCGACGATGAGATATTCGCCGTTCTGATCGTCCCGCGGGTGCTCCGTCAGGGTGAACAGGCCGCCGCAGGCGAGGCCCCGGGCGTTGCCGGCCGCCTCTGCGAGCGCGTGCTCGGCCTGGTGCTCCTCCAGGCGGATGCGGGCATAGCCGTCTCCGTCCGCGGTCTCGATGTAATCGCCCTGGAAGTCGAAGACCTCAAGTCCGGCCTGCGCATGTTGCTTGGGGGCACTGCGGCGGGCGAGCAGGTTCTTGCGTGGCGCGGTGAAATCGAAGGCCGTATGGGCAAAGGCCCCGGGGCGCACCTCGTTGGCGACACTCCAGTCGGTGATGCGCTCCAGGTCGTGCGGCTGGGTTTGGTCCGGGGGGAAAAAGACGACCTGTTCGTAACCCGGTGCCGCGGTGTGGGCGCCGCGGTCATCCGCCAGCACCAGGGTGTGCTTGCCGTCGGCCTGTTCATGAAAATAGTAGATACCCTCATGTTCGAGCAGTCGCTGCACGAAGTTCAGGTCGGTCTCGCGGTACTGGACGCAGTAGGTCCAGGGGCGATAGGTGCCGGAAAGCCGTTCAGCGAAATCGGTGAAGCCGTGGTCGCGGAAGACTGACTTGACGATCTCCGGAACCGTCTGGTCCTGATAGATGCGACAGTCGGCGGTCCGCGACAGAAACCAGATCCAAGGCGCCAGGGTGGCGCGATAGAGGGCATAGGTCCCGGCGAAACCGACATAGGCGAAGCGGTTGACGTAGCCGTTGAAAAAACGGTGCCCGCCCGAGGCGAGGCGCAGGGAGACCGTGGCCGGCGTGCCGAGCAGATCCTCGGCGCGGATATCGTGGTGTTCGCTCAGCAGCGCGAGTCCATACTCGAACGGTCGGCTGAGGTGCTCCTCGGCGGTCATGCGCGCGAGCAGCAGCGCATCAGGTCCCAACACGGTGTCGACCGAGATCGATCGGGTGGCTTGACTGGCTGGCATCAGGCGTGTCCGGGTCCCTGCTCATGGTTACAGAATGCATCGGTCGCGCATCGGCAGAGCGGGTGGTCCGACGCTGCGTGCGCAACGATCAAGGTGAAGCACTGAACGGAACATTAGACGCCGCGCGGCCTTTTGCCAAGGCCGATGATGACACCCGGCAGCGTCAGCACCCTCCTCGATGATCGGCACGTTCAGATTTCGCAGGATTTCGACAGGATCGGTGATGGTGCGACCCTGTCCAGTTTCGCCCTGGTTTCAGATCGCGGCACTCAAGGTACGGTACCGAACGGACGGCTGAAAACCGTTCGGCTAAAGTCGTTTCAAGTTCGCGCGGCCCCGGCTGTGCAATCGATCGTCCGGTCATTGCGCAATGGCCGGCACAGCGAATGGACTGAAATCGCAGTAACCAGGGTTCAGGGTGCAGTTTCCATGATGACTTCCGCGTTCAAGAAGCAACTGGCGCTGGCCGTCGGTGCCGGCGCTGCCGTGGCGATTGCGGCCCTGGCCTGGTTCGCCCTGCAACCCGCGGGTCTGGGTGTCGCTTTCGTCCAAGGCAATGGCCGCATCGAGGCGACCGAGATCGACGTCGCCACCAAGCTCGCCGGGCGGGTGTTGGAGATCATGGTCAACGAGGGCGACTTCGTGCAGACCGGGCAGCCGCTGGCCCAAATGCAGGTCGATGTGCTGGATGCGCAGCGCGATGAGGCGCGTGCTCAGTCCCAACAGGCCGTCACCGCGGTGGCCAGTGCCCAGGCCGAGGTCGCCGTGCGCCGCAGCGACAGCACGGCCGCCGAGGCGATGGTGGGGCAGCGTGAGAGCGAGCTGGATGCGGCAGAGCGGCGCCTGGCGCGCTCCGAGACGCTGGCGAAGAAAGGCGTCACCGCGCTCCAGGTCCTCGACGACGACCGGGCTCGGGTGCACGGCGCGCAGGCGACACTCACCGGTGCCGAGGCCCAGGTGGCCGCGGCCGACGCGGCGATCACGGCCGCCGAGGCGCAGGTGGTCGGCGCCGATTCCGGCGTGACCGCGAGCGAGGCGACCATTGCCCGCGTCGAGGCCGATATCCAGGACAGTCTGCTCAAATCGCCGCGCGATGGCCGCGTGCAATACCGGGTGGCGCAGCCCGGCGAGGTCTTGGGCGTCGGCGGCAAGGTCCTCAATATGGTCGATCTCAGCGACGTGTATATGACCTTCTTTCTGCCCGAGACGGTGGTCGGCCGGGTGGCTCTGGGCAGCGAGGTCCACCTCGTGCTCGACGCCATCCCGCAGTACGTGATCCCGGCCCGGGTGTCCTATGTCGCCAGTACCGCACAGTTCACACCCAAGACGGTGGAGACGGCCAGCGAACGGCAGAAGCTGATGTTCCGGGTCAAGGCGCAGATCGACCGCGAGTTGCTGCAAAAACACCTGAAGCTGGTAAAAACCGGTCTGCCGGGCCTGGCCTGGCTCAAGCTCGACGCACAGGTGCCCTGGCCGGCCAACCTGGCGATCAAGTTACCGGAATGATCGGGCGCGCCGTGTCGTCCCGCAGTCCAGACCGCGGGGGTGCTGCGCCCCCGACCGACGGTTCAGCGGGATCGGACGCCCCGGCGCCCGTTGCCGGTCTGGCCGGGGTCAGTCTGCACTACGGGAAGATCACGGCACTGGACGACATCACCTTGGATCTTCCGGCCGCGCGGATGGTTGGACTGCTTGGTCCCGACGGGGTGGGTAAGTCAAGCCTGCTGGCGCTGCTGGCCGGTGCGCGTGCCGTGCAGCAAGGCCGGGTGCGGGCGCTGGGCGGCGACATGCGCAGCAGCCGCCATCGTGCGCGGGTTTGCCCGCATATCGCCTACATGCCCCAGGGTCTGGGCAAGAACCTCTACCCCACCTTGTCGGTCGAGGAGAACCTCCAATTCTTCGGCCGACTGTTCGGCCATCCGGCGCTCGAACGTCGCCGCCGCATTGATGCGCTGACGGCGAGCACCGGGCTGACCGCCTTTCTGACGCGCCCGGCCGGCAAGCTGTCCGGCGGCATGAAACAGAAGCTGGGCCTGTGTTGTGCCCTGATCCACGACCCGGACTTGTTGATCCTGGATGAGCCCACCACCGGTGTCGATCCGCTGGCCCGCGCCCAGTTCTGGGACCTGATCGCCGGCATCCGCATCGAACGCCCCGGCATGAGCGTCATTGTCGCCACGGCTTACATGGACGAGGCTCAGCGCTTCGACTGGCTGGTGGCCATGGACGCCGGCCGCGTTCTGGCCACCGGCACGCCCGCCGAATTGCTCGCGCGCACCGCAACCGACTCACTGGATGCCGCGTTCATCGCTTTGCTGCCGGAGGCGCGGCGGCGCGGCTACCGGCCGGTGACGATTCCGCCGCTGGTCGACGCCGACGCGGGGACCGCAGCCGGGATCGCCATCGAAGCAACGGACCTGACCATGCGCTTCGGGGACTTCACCGCCGTCGATCATGTGAACCTGTCCATCCGCCGTGGTGAGATCTTCGGGTTCATCGGCTCGAACGGTTGCGGAAAGTCCACCACCATGAAGATGCTGACCGGTCTGCTGCCGGCCAGCGAGGGTCAGGCGTCCTTGTTCGGGCGTGCGGTCGATCCCAAGGATATCGCGACCCGGCGGCGCGTCGGCTACATGTCGCAAGCCTTCTCGCTCTATTCGGAACTGTCGGTGCGCCAAAATCTGGTGCTGCACGCACGCCTGTTCCAGATGCCCGAGACCGAGATCCCGGCGCGCGTAGACGAGATGGTCCGGCGTTTTGGCCTGAATGAGGTGCTCGACACGCTGCCCGATACCCTGCCGCTGGGTATCCGTCAGCGCCTCTCGCTGGCCGTGGCCATGGTCCACCAGCCTGAACTCCTGATCCTCGATGAACCAACATCCGGCGTCGACCCGATCGCGCGCGACCGCCTGTGGCAATTGATGATCGACCTGGCACGCAATGATCAGGTCACCATCTTCATTTCCACCCATTTCATGAACGAGGCCGGGCGCTGCGACCGCATCTCGCTGATGCACGCCGGGCATGTACTCGTCACCGATGCCCCGGCAGAACTGGTGCGGCAGCGCGGCGCCGCCACGTTGGAGCAAGCCTTCATCGGTTTCCTGGAGGACGCGGGCGCGCGCGGCGACACGCCGGCTGCCCCCGCGCCGCTTCAATCGGTGCCCTCATCGACGCCGGCGGCGCCCAGCGACGGTCGGGTGAAGAAGGCTCCTAATGCGTTCTTTAGTCCGGCCCGTGCCTGGAGCTACACCAGACGCGAAACGCTGGAACTGCAACGCGACCCGGTGCGCGCCACCATGGCGTTGTTGGGAACCGCCATCCTGATGTTCGTCTTCGGTTACGGGATCAGCCTGGACGTGGAGAATTTGAGCTACGCGGTATTGGATCGCGACCAGACCGGGTTGAGTCGAAACTATGCCCTGAACCTGTCGGGCTCGCGGTATTTCATCGAACGTGCGCCGCTCACCGATTATGCGGATCTGGACCAGCGGATGCGGGGCGGCGAACTCGCCCTGGCTATCGAGATCCCCTCCGGTTTTGCGCGCGACCTCACGCGCGGGCATCAGGTGCAAATCGGCGCCTGGGTGGACGGCGCCATGCCGGTGCGTGCCGAGACGGTGCGGGGCTATGTGCAAGGCATGCACCAGGGCTGGCTGCTGGAGCAGGCCGTGCACCGGCTCGGCCAGGCCGCCGCCGCCGCACCCGCCACCATCGCGATCCGCTTTCGCTACAACCCCGACGTCAGAAGCCTGCCGGCGATGGTGCCGGCGGTCATCCCCATGCTCTTGCTGATGATTCCGGCGATGCTCGCGGCGCTGTCGGTGGTGCGCGAAAAGGAGTTGGGCTCGATCATCAATCTTTACGTCACCCCGGTCACGCGCAGCGAATTCCTGCTCGGTAAACAATTACCCTACATCGTGCTCGCGATGTTCAACTTCGCCCTGATGACGCTGCTGGCCGTCACCGTCTTCGGCGTGCCGATCAAGGGCAGCCTGTTGGCACTGAGCGCCGGGGCGCTGCTCTTCGTCATCTTCTCGACCGGCTTCGGGCTCTTTGCCTCCACGTTCACCCGCAGCCAGATCGCGGCGATGTTCGTGGCGATCATCGGCACCATGATCCCGGCCATCCAATTCGCCGGCATGTTGAATCCGGTGTCCTCACTCGAAGGTGTGGGTGCCGTCATCGGCCGTCTCTATCCAGCCTCGCATTTTCTCACGATCAGCCGCGGTGTATTCAATAAGGGGCTGGATTTCGTCGGTCTGGAAGCCTCGTTCTGGCCGCTGCTGCTGGCGGTGCCAATGATCCTGGGCCTGTCGATCATGCTGTTGAAGAAGCAGGACACCTGAGCATGCCGCAACCCGATTCGGAGCCGGGGCGCTTGGCCGGTACGACGCTCAGTCGCAACGCGGCCACCATCTACCGCTTGGGCATCAAGGAGCTATGGAGCCTGGCGCGCGACCCGATGATGCTGGTGCTGATTGCCTATACCTTCACGGTCTCGATCTATGTCGCTGCGACGGCGATGCCGGAAACCCTGCATAAGGCGCCGATCGCCATCGTCGATGAGGACGGCTCACCGCTGTCGCTGCGGATCAGCACTGTCTTTTATCCGCCGCGCTTCGACGCCCCGGTGATGATCCCACTGCGCGGCATCGACACGGGCATGGATGCCGGCGATTACACCTTCGTGCTGGATATCCCCCCGGAGTTCCAACGCGATGTGCTGGCCGGCCGCTCGCCGGCCATCCAGCTCAATGTGGATGCCACCCGCATGAGCCAGGCCTTCACCGGCAGCGGCTATGTGCAGCAAATGGTGCTTGCCGAGGTGACCGAGTTCGTCCAGCGTTACCGCGGCAGTGCCCCCTTGCCTGTTGAACTGGCACTGCGCATGCGCTTCAACCCCAACCTGGAGCAGTCCTGGTTCGGCGCCCTGATGGAGATCATCAACAACGTCACCTTGCTGTCGATCATTCTGACCGGCGCCGCGCTGATTCGCGAGCGCGAGCACGGCACCATCGAGCATCTGCTGGCAATGCCGGTCACGCCCGCCGAGATCATGCTGGCCAAGGTCTGGTCGATGGGCCTGGTGGTGTTGCTCGCCGCCGCGGTCGCCCTGGTGTTCGTCGTGCAGGGCGTATTGCGTATTCCGATCGAAGGCGCGCTGACGCTGTTTCTGGCCGGCGCCGCGCTGCATCTGTTTGCTACCACGTCGATCGGCATCTTCATGGCCACGCAGGCCCGTTCGATGCCGCAGTTCGGCATGCTGGCCGTGCTGATTCTGCTGCCGCTGCAACTGCTCTCGGGCAATTCCACCCCGCGCGAAAGCATGCCGGAGTTGGTGCAGTACATCATGCTGGCCGCACCGACCACGCATTTTGTCGCGCTCGGCCAGGCGATTCTATACCGCGGCGCCGGCATCACGGTCGTCTGGCCGCAGTTCCTTGCGCTGGCCGGGATCGGCGCGGCCTTCTTTACGATTGCGCTCAGCCGCTTTCGCAGCACCATCAGTCAGATGGCTTGATAGGCGAAACAAAAAAGACAATCGTTGTCGTTGTCGTTGTCGTAATCGGATAAGCGATTCTGTTTGCGCATGAGCAGCCCGCTGTCGATCGGGTGTCGATTCGCTCTGTCGCCTGGGCGGACAAGGTTCCCAAGCGTCCGCAGGGCTTGGATCTCCACGAATTGGACCAACGCATCGTTGCGCTGCGTGCAATGCTCGGGAAGCGAAACGATGCGGTGCAAGATAATCCTCGCGGATAGCCTAAACTCGATTACGACAACGATAACGACAACGACCTAGACGCCAAGGCGTTCCGTGATGAGCTTGTTTAGCTTATTAGAGCCCCGTTCCCTGCTGCCGACCGTCCATTCACCAACGACACAACCGACACTGACTCATTGGAGCACTGCGATATGATTCCCAAGACCCAGCCGCTCGATTCGGAACTCCTGCGCAAGATGCACGCGTATTGGCGTGCGGCGAACTATCTCTCGGTCGGACAGATCTATCTCTACGACAACCCACTGCTGAAGGAGCCGCTCACCCTGGCGCATATCAAACCGCGCCTGCTTGGACACTGGGGCACCACGCCGGGCCTGAGCTTCATCTATGTGCATCTGAATCGCGTCATCAAGGACCAGGATCTCAGCATGATCTATATTGCCGGACCAGGGCATGGCGGTCCCGCGCTGGTGGCGAATGCCTATCTGGAAGGCACCTATAGCGAAGTCTATCCGAATATCGCCCAGGACGAAGCGGGCATGCAGCGTTTGTTCAAGCAGTTCTCGTTCCCCGGCGGCATCCCCAGTCACGTGGCGCCCGAGACACCCGGGTCGATCAACGAGGGGGGCGAGCTGGGTTATTCACTGTCACATGCCTACGGTGCGGCCTTCGACAACCCGGACTTGATCGTTGCCTGCGTGGTCGGCGACGGCGAGGCGGAGACCGGGCCGCTCGCCACGAGCTGGCACTCGAACAAGTTTCTCAATCCGGTCCATGACGGTGCCGTGTTGCCCATCCTGCACCTGAACGGCTACAAGATCGCCGGTCCGACGGTGTTGGCCCGTATCCCGCGCGCTGAACTGGAGGCCTTGTTCCGCGGCTATGGCCATACCCCCTATTTCGTCGAGGGCGATGATCCGACCCAGATGCACCAACTCATGGCTGCCACGCTCGACACCGTGGTCGCCGAAATCAAGCGCATCCAGAACGATGCCCGCGCCGATGGCTTCAAGACCCGTCCCCGCTGGCCCATGATCATCCTGCGCTCGCCCAAGGGCTGGACCGGTCCGACCAGTGTGGACGGCAAGCCGACCGAAGGGACCTTCCGCTCCCATCAGGTGCCGATGGCCGACATGACGCATCCGGGACATCTGGAGATCCTGCAAGACTGGCTGAAGAGCTATCACCCGGAGGAGTTGTTCGACGCCACCGGTCGATTGAACGCCGATCTCGCGTGCTTGGCACCGCAGGGCGAGCGGCGCATGAGCGCCAATCCGCATGCCAATGGCGGGCTGCTGCTGCGCGACCTGCGGATGCCGGACTTCAGTGACTACGCGGTTGCGGTGCCGCGGCCGGGTGCCGTGAATGCCGAGGCCACCCGGGTCCAGGGCCAGTTCATTCGTGATGTGGTGAAGCTCAACCCGCAGACCTTCCGCGTCTTCAGTCCGGACGAGACGGCATCGAACCGCTGGGGCGCGATCTTTGAAGTGACTGACCGCTGTTCGACCGGACAGATCCTCCCCGGTGATGATCATGTCGGACCGGACGGCCGGGTGATGGAGATGTTGAGCGAGCATCAGTGCGAGGGCTGGCTGGAAGGCTATCTGCTCACCGGCCGTCACGGCTTCTTCTCGTGTTACGAGGCGTTCATCCACATCGTCGATTCGATGTTCAATCAGCACGCCAAGTGGCTCAAGGTGTGCAATGACATCCCGTGGCGGCGCCCCATTGCTTCACTGAACTACCTGCTCTCATCCCATGTCTGGCGTCAGGACCACAATGGTTTCAGCCATCAGGACCCCGGCTTCATCGACCATGTCATCAACAAAAAGGCGGAAGTCATCCGGGTCTATCTGCCGCCCGATGCCAACACGCTGTTGTCGGTGACCGACCACTGTTTGCGCAGCCGCAATTATGTGAACGTCATCGTGGCCGGCAAACAGCCCGCCCCCCAGTGGCTCGATATGGATGCGGCCATCAAGCACTGTACGGCCGGTATCGGCATCTGGCCCTGGGCCAGCAACGATCAGGGCAGCGAACCGGATGTGGTCATGGCTTGCGCCGGCGATGTGCCGACGCTCGAAACCTTGGCCGCGGTCGCGTTGTTGCGGACCCATTTTCCCGAACTCAAGGTGCGGGTGATCAACGTGGTCGATCTGATGAAGCTCCAGCCGCAGAGCGAACACCCGCACGGGCTGAGTGATGACGCGTTCGATATTCTCTTCACCACGGACAAGCCGATCATCTTCGCCTATCACGGCTATCCCTGGTTGATCCATCGGCTGACCTATCGCCGCACCAATCACAGCAACCTGCATGTGCGCGGTTACAAAGAAGAGGGCACGACTTCAACGCCCTTCGATACAGTGGTGAAGAACGAACTGGATCGTTTTGATCTGGTCGCCGACGTGATCGATCGCGTGCCGCAACTCGGTCCCAAGGCGGCCTATGCCAAACAGGCCATTCGCGACAAACTGATCGAACATAAGCAATACATCGCCAGGCACGGCGAGGATTTACCGGAAATTCGGAATTGGCAGTGGCAGGGGGATTGAAGACCACCGACCGGGCCTGGCGGCCCGGTCGGTGGACGACCCCGCGGCTTACTTGTCCGAGGGGGTAACGTCCTTGTTGGTGCTGAAGTTGAAGAGCGTATAGGCCGGGCAGAAGCGCAGGTAAGCGGTTCCGATGACGACCGCGCCGATCAGTCCGGACAGCCAGTTGTCGCCGCGAACGGCGCCGATGATCAGGAGGATGCCGACCGCTACGCGGATCAGGCGGTCCGTGTCGCCGATGTTGGGCTTGGTGATGTCTAGTTTCATGATAAGTACTCCAGTTGATGACGAGCGATGCTGGCTTCCGTGCCGGATCGGTTTGCGACAAGGTCGATAGGGACCCGCGCCGCGCTTCCGGTCTTTCCCTTCCGGCTTGTTACGGATGGGCGTTCCTGAGCGAAAAGGATTGGTAAAGGTTCGACCTGGTCTTCGCTCACATCCAAGGCGGGTGAAGGGGGCGGGTGGATATCCGGTGAATCCGGAATGGTCGCCGTGACCTGATGAGCGGAGGGCACCTTTGAATGCGTAATCTAGGCCGAAGTGGTCCTGTATTCAAGTGCGCTAACGAACTTAGTGGCTCATCAAGCTGGTGAGGACCGCACAGCGGGCCGCTGGATCAGGCCGCGATCTGTGGGGTCCGTGTCGCGGACTGACGGTCGTGCAGTCCACGCGGCGGCTGCGCCGAGCCCCGTCAGTCCAAATCAGGGATTTCGCCGGTAGCGATATACACTACGCGTTCGGCGATGTTGGTCGCGCGATCGGCGACACGCTCGAAATTGTGCGCGATCCACGACAGCGCAACACCCGGCGCCGCAGTCTCCGGATGCGCCCGGATCCAGTCGACGATGGCATCGACGGCCGCCCGTTGGAGTGCGTCCACCTGATCGTCCCTGGCTGCCGCCTCCCGCGCCAGCGCCGCGTCGCCGCCGTCCCGCCCATAGGCAATCATGGCATCGCGAAACATCGCAAGCGCCGCGTCACCCATCTCCGCGATCCGTGCGGCCAGGTCGCCCGGCAGCCGCAGGCTTTCGTCGTGGAGTAGAATCCGTGCCACGTCGGCCGCGTAATCGCCGATACGCTCGATTTCCCCGACCATTTCCATGGACGCGGCGATGCTGCGCAGGTCCGGTCCAGCCGGTTGGTAAGCGGCCAAACCCAGCAGCGCTTCCTGTTCGAGGGCGCGGCGGGCAAAGTTGATGGATGCGTCGCCGGCGACGATCTCGCGGGCCAGCGCAAGATCCTGGCTGCGCACCGCCTCCAGTGACTGTTCCAGGGCCAGTCCGACTTGCTGCGCGAGATCGGCCAACCCGTGCTTCAACGACTCACGCTTTTTCTCGACCAACAATCTGGTGTGGATCATGGGGACGCTCTGGGGTGGTAAGGCGCTATCGGTGTGGACGCGGATCGCTATCCACCATAGCGGAGCGGCTTTACGGTTTTGTTACCATCGGCGCGGTGGTGGCGCCCAGCGCGCGTGGCCCGTTGCCGCGACCTGCCCGCCCCCAATCGTTGTGAGCCGGAGCCGGGTTGAAGCATCGGACCGAAAGCAGGTGCGCGTTGGTCCGCGGTAACACGCCCGCAACCTACGAGCGCAGCCAAGGCGTTAGGATGGTCTCCAAGATCGTGTTCAATCCTGGAGGTTCTCATGCGCATCCGTGCCCTCGCCCTCGTTCCCACCCTCGCGGTGGCCTCTCTGAGTTCAGTGCCGGTCGCGGCAGTCTGTCCCGGCGGTGCAGCGCCAACCAAAGTGGAATTCACCGGCATGCCGGCGCCGGCCACCGCCGACGACAAGGCCGACATCTATACGCGTGCCACGCTGCGGATGACCTGTGCCGACGGTCAAACGACGGCGGTTCCGCTGAGTTACCACCAGATCTTCGCCACCACCGACCGCGTCGGCGACGCGGTGGTCGGCGGGTTGTTCACCGCCGCCGGAGCACCGCTGACCGACCGGGACGGTCAGTTGGCTTCCGACAGCCCGGATGGGACCTCGCTCATGCAAATCGCGGGTCTGACCGTGCCCGGCGCTGCTGGCCATCCGCTGGCGCTGGTCACCCAGTTCGAGTTTCGTGAATTGCCCCCGAATGACGGCAGCAGCACCGGGTCGTTCTGGTCCAAGCTGCCCGCCACCGTCGGGTTGACCCTGCTCGATCAGGACCCGGCGAGCGGTCGGCTGACGGCCAAGCACTATGGGGCGATCGATTTCTCCGCAGTCCATGGCGGCTGGATCCACTGTGGTGCCACCCTGTCCCGCTGGAACACCCACATCGGTTCCGAGGAGTACGAGCCCGACGCCAAGGTCCACGGCGGCGGCGCCAAGGCCGCGGGCTCGGATGACAAGACCGATATCGCGAGTTTCAGCCGCTATTATTTCGGCGATCCGGCCGCCGCCAACCCCTATCATTACGGACTGCTGCCGGAGATTACCGTGGCCGCGGATGGCACTGCGCGGGTGGTCAAGCACGCTGCCGCCGGCCGTTATGCGCGCGAGATGCAGATCATGGCCGCGGACGACCGCACCGCGATCAGCGGCGACGACGGCAAGAACACCGGGCTCTTCATGTTCGTCGCCGATCAGGCGCGGGACCTCTCGGCCGGAACCCTCTATGCCGCCAAACTCACCCCGGCCGACGCGGCCGACGGTGACCGTTTCAACCTGCAATGGGTGCGCCTCGGCCATGCGAGCGACGCTGAGATCAAGGCCATTGTCGACCGGGGGATTCGCTTCAGCGACCTCTTCGACGTGGCCGAGACCGACCCGAATGATCCGAGTTTCACCAAGGTGTTGACCTATAACGGCACCGAGTGGCTCCGACTCAAGTCCAGCACCGCCTTCGACGTGGCGCAGGCCGCCGCCTTCCTCGAGACCCGCCGCTACGCCGCCCTCCTGGGTGCCACCACTGAATTCTCCAAGATGGAATACATCGCCTACAACCCGACCGACAAGCGGTTCTATATCACGATCTCGCGGGTCGAGGCGGGCATGGTCGATCAGCAGGGCGCGATCCGGCTGGCGCCCAACGACGGCGGCATGGTCTTCGAGATGGCGACCGCCGAAGGCCGGCAGGACACCCACGGCACCGCGATCGACAGCGCCTATGTCGGCGTCAGCCTGGCGCCCATCCCTGAACTGACCGGCGGATGGCTGGGCAAGGACAAACTGGACGCCGAGGGCAATGGGTGCAGCCAGGACCGGATTTGCGGTCCGGACAACATCGTCTATGCCGATGCGATCCGCACGCTGTTCATTGGTGAGGATACCACCAGGCGTAACAACAACTACCTTTGGGCCTTCAACATCGACACCCGTAAGCTTGCGCGCATCCTTTCGGTGCCCATGGCCGCCGAGGTGACCGGCCTGACGCTGGCGCCCGACTACAATGGTCACGCCTATCTCATGGCCAACTTCCAACACCCCGGTGACGAGAGCATCAAGGCCTATCAGGGTTCTGACAAGGCCGAGGTCGTCGGCAAGATCGATGCGAAATGGGGTGATCGCAAAAAAGCGGCAATCGGGTATATCGGTACCGCCGAGGGCGCTTTGCCGGCATTGCAGTGAGGGGTAGTTAACGCGTCAGAAATCGGTTAGAAAACGAATGCAATCGTTGTCGTTGTCGTTGTCGTTGTCGTTGTCGTTGTCGTAATCGGAGAAGCACTTTGGGCATGAGCAGCCCGATGCCTATCCGGTTACGATGCCGGCAACGCTCGGAGAGCGAAATGGCGCGGTGCGAGAGAACCCGGGCGGATAGTATAAATTCGATTACGACAACGACAACGACCGAGACGCCAAAGGCGTTTCGGCCTTGAGCACGGTTCCGGCCACGGGAGATCGTAGGGTGGACAAGCGTAGCGCAGTCCACCAGCGGCGGCGCGGGATTCGGTGGACTGCGCTAGCGCTTGTCCACCCTACGGCCTCCCACGCGGAAGCCGTCGCGTGGTGCCACCGGCCGCTGGAGCGGCCGGACGGCATTCCCACGCTGGAGCGTGGGAACGAGAAAACGGGAAAGCGATCTAAGCGCTCACACATACAGCGGCGCCATCTGCCGCCAATCATGGCCTCGGTGGGCGCGTCCCTGCCACTCGTGCAGGGCGTGCCCGATGCCCTTCTCCCATAGCAACCTGCTCAGATAACGATTGTTGTCGAGGAAGGGGTCCTGGTCGCCGATGACCAGAACGATGTCCATGCGCCGCAGGGCAGCGAGCCGCTCCGGGCAGTGGAGATTGGCGAGATATTGGGCCGGGGTATGGAAATAGACCAGTTCATCCCGGTGCCCATTGAACAGGTCGCGGAAGCACTCGACATTCAGGGTGAGATCATAGCGCCCGGAGAAGGCCGCGACTTTCTGGAAGAGATGGGGGTGGCGCAGTGCGATATTGACGGCATGGAAGGCTCCCAGGCTGCATCCGTGAGCAATGGTGCAAGGATGACGATTCTTCATCGCCATCAGCGGCAGCACTTCGTTGAGGATGTAGTCCTCGAAGGCGCAGTGGCGGCGGATGCGATCCGCGGGGTGGCACCAATCGCAGTAGAACGACTCCCAGTCGACACTGTCCACGCAATAGATTTGCAACTGGCCCGCCTGAATTTTGTGGGCCAGGGCCTCGACCAGACGCAGGTCTTCGTATTCGTGGAAGCGCCCGTCGCGGGTGGGAAACACCAGTACTTTTGCACCGGCATGGCCAAAGACCAACAGCTCCATGTCCCGGCCGAGCCGGGCGCTGTACCAACGATGGTATTCGCGATTCATGATGACCTGCCTGGTGGATATCTCGAACGGAAACAGACGGATCTTAGTCCTCCAAGGTTGCGATACCGTGAACCGGGGGTCCGGTGTGTCCGCGCGGCCGGCTTGGCCGGCCCGCCCGCGTTGCACACTCGGGTCAGAGCGGTCCGAAGAAGGCCCACAGCTGGGACAGCAGATTCTGTTCCCGCCGCGCCCGGTCCGGATAGTCGAAGTGTCCGGCCGGCAGTACGAACAGGCGTTTGTCTCCCCGGATGGCGTTGTACACTGCGAACTGTCCGGGCGGAGCGACGGCCGGATCGAACCGGGCGGCGGCCAGGTGCATGGGTTGCCGGATGTACCGGGCGGCGACGGCCGCATCGTAGTACGCCAGGGTCGTTTGAACGTCGCTCCGGGTCCGGGCGTAGCGCTGAACGGCAGCGGCGCTGCCGACGCTCGGCAGGGTGAGGCGCAGGGGTTGGTGGCCGAAACTGGGCACGTTGAGGTGACCGCGACCGATCCGGTGATCCCAGGCCAGGG
>Ga0247837_1006132_pt1 | contig 17242 bp, 10 predicted proteins | sample LaCtaG_2_FD_187115 | JGI IMG/M metagenome (GOLD analysis project Ga0247837, IMG submission 187115) | Freshwater microbial communities from meromictic Lake La Cruz, Castile-La Mancha, Spain - LaCruzMarch2015_14.5m | ecosystem: Environmental > Aquatic > Freshwater > Lake | place: Spain: Castile-La...
CAGGCGCCCTGCCCGGAACAGGGCAATGGCGGCCTGCTCTTTCATGAACTCGGCGAGTCCCTCGGCGTTCATGTGGACGCTCACGAGTATTTCCGCCGGACAATCGATCGCGACTCTTTGATTCATGGTCCAGTGCCAGTCAGGTCAAAAGAGGGTCAGTTGGGGAGAACCATCGGCGCCGCCTTGGGTCTTTTTCTTGCGGCGGCGGGGCTGGGGTTTGACTTCGGGGTGCGGGCGGTCTGCCCCGGGTGCAACCGGTGCGGACTTCGGGAGGGGCAATCCGATGGTGTCGGGCTTTTTTTTTCCGCCGACAGCGCGGCGGCGCGCGTTTCTACGGCCTCGGACAGGGCGTGGAACAGGGCGCGCCGCCAACCGATCCCCGTCCGCTGGCCGGGTGCGCTGGCTTTCGCATAGAGCCACCAGCGCTCCTCGCGGGCCAGTTCGCGCCAACCGTGCAAGATGGCCTCCAGTTGCGCGGCGGCGCCCTCTTCCTGCAAGGTCCATAGCAGTACGGCAAGCTCCCGCCCGATCATGGGGCTCAAGCGGTTGGTGCCGGTCTTGAAGCCCGGCGCGCGGGTGCCTTTGCGTTCCCCTTCCTGCATGCCTTGGGCGAGCTCGCGCGCGACCCGCACGCCGATCTGGCGCCAGAGGTCGGCCGGCACCTCGGCCAAGTCGCCGCGGCGGGGGCCGCGTTCGGTCTGCTCCTGGGACACCAGCCGACAGAGGCCCTCTGGCGCGGTCTCGATGAAGAGCTCGAAACTGTCGCCGTGCTCGGGGACGAGACCGAAGTCGTGAGGGGCCGGGCCGGTCATTGGGTCACCTGTATGAGGTCGATCTTGCTGCTGGTGTCCACCTGCCATTGCAGCAGCGCCTTGCCGGTGGGAAAGTGCAGTTGGTCGAAGCGCAGCGACCATTCACCTCCGGTGATCTGCTGATCGAGAAATTCGAAGGCGGCCAGGACATTGGGCGGTTCCAGCCGCGTCTTGCGGTCCCAGGTCAGGGTGACGGTACTGTCGCTGGCGGCGACGGTGACCTTCGCCTGGACCATTTGCATGCGCGCATCCGCGGGCAGATTCGTAAGGAACTGATAGGTGGCCGAGCGCGTACCCAGGTGTCCGAATGCCTTACCGCTGACGGTCGCGGGCAGAGTGTGGTCGATGCCCTCGCCCTCGGGCCGATCGTCGTCCCCGGTGTGAGGCCTGGGTACGGGGATACTCGACTCACGCGTTACGCCGCCCTTTTCGGCAAAGAGGCGCACGGTGCCCCCTTCCGCGGCCTCAATGCCGGGAGCGGCGTAGGGCTTGCCGCTATTGGCCGGATTGGAGCCATCAAGGGTATATAGAAGCTTGCTTGCGGGCGGCACCACCTTGACCTTGACGACCTGGTGGCCGGGGTTGGGCGAGGGAACGAAGTCGTGGGTAAGGTCGATGCTGTTTTCGATGCGGTAGGGCTTGCCCTCCTGGCTCTTGCCGGTGGAGTCGACGGCCTTGAACTCGATCAGCATGGCCTCGCTGACAAGGGGCTGATCGGTCGGGTGCGGTGTCCAAACGCCTGCATCCTCCCGGACCTGGAGTTTGTCCGCATGGGCGAGCTTGATGTCGGTGGTGGTGATGGTGCCGGTGGCCTTGTCGCGGGCATATTCGATGCTGACGCCGGTGATCTCGTCGAAGGGCGGCTTCTGAATCTGGCCGGCATCCTCGCGCCAGGTGCCGGCAGTGACCAGGGCCTCGCGCAGGCGCTCCAGGGTGCCGGGCTCGGTCCAGAGCAGGTGGCCGCGGCAGGCGGCGCCGTCCTTGATCTGGTCCCAGGTGGTGCGGCCGGTGGGCGGAAAAAGGAAGGTCTCGATGCGCGTGCGCAGGGGTTGGTAGACCTTGAGTTTGTCGTCGCCGCTGCCGGGGTTGAAGACCTGGAACTTGTTGGCCTCGCGCAGCGTTGCCTCGATGACGAATTCTCCCTTGGATGCCTCCTCGCTGCGGTATTTCACCTGGTGGCCGGTCTTGGCGTCGAGGTAGCTGTCCAGCAGGGTGGTGGCGATGAGGGCCGTCTCGCCCTCGTCGTCGATGAGGGGGTAATGGAACTTGTTGAATACGGACTTGATGGTGAGGAAGAGCTCGGTCTGATAGTCGGCCTCGGTCTCCTTGGCCTTCTTGTACTGGCTGTCATCGGGCGTGAGGTCGGCCACGACCTGGCCGATGGCCCAGGCCCTTTGGGCCTTCTTGTTGACATTGAAGATGCCGGTCTGGTCGACGGCGGTCAGGAAGGCGACGCGGTTGCGATATTTCTGGGCGGCGAAGAACGCCAGGAAGTCGATGTCGGGCTTGAGGATGACCAGGGTGGTCTTATCCCGCTCCAGTGGGATCTGGTCCAGGGCGGGGAGCACGGCAAGCTTCTGGTAGCAGCGCTTGTCCTTGGGCTGGAACATATCGGTCAGCTTGGCCTCGATCCTCAAATCCCGGTCTTCCGCGGTGCAGATGTTGGTGTAGCCGTTGACCTGGGCGTTGAGGTTCTTGTGCCGGTTGAAGAGGTAGCGCCCTGACTTGGTCTGCTCGATGTACCAGCAGGTGTCGTAGAGCTTCTTCAGGGTGTCGTGCAGGCCCAGGATCGAGCGGCCGGGGGCCAGCAGATACTCCGCCAGCTCGGATTCGGTGAGCCCGCGCGGGTGGACCTCGGACAGGGAGGCGGCAAAGATCCATTTGGAACACTGGCTGGCCATGCCGTCGGTTTCGGTGTCGAGCGTCTCAGCGTGGGAGGTGCCGGCGTTGGCGATGTCGGTCTGCATCGCGTCCTGAAGGGATTTCTTGATCTCGACGAAACGGCCGGCGACCTTGGCGTCGTTGAGGTCCGCCGTCTCAAGGGATAGCAGATGATGCCGGGCCGGCTCCGCATCGCCCTTGTCCCAGAGTCCGCGCACGATGGCGGCCATGAGGCGGATGACATCACGGGTCTTCTGGAACCCGGGGTTGTCGTTGAAGGAGCCGATCAGGTGCTTGGTGGAAAAGTGAAAAGGATAGGAGACCAGGATTTCTTCGCGCACCTTCATGGTCGGGCGGTCGATGATGGCGCTGGCCTTCTTCAGTTCGGCGACATAGGCATCCGCGACGGCCGCGATGTCCTTGGGGGTCACACTGATGGCCTTGAACAGGCGGCGGCGCAGGATGGCGTAGAGTTCGTCCTTGCTGTTGTCCACGGGGGCGATGGTCTGGGCGCCCTTGGACATCTCGTTGTTGACGCTCTGCATGGTGCCGCCAAGGGTGTCGTTGCTGCGCATGATGCGGGCGAGTTCTTCGGCACCCTGTTCCCAGTCCTTCTGGAGGTCGGCGATGACGAGGACGCAGCGGCGGCACTCCTTGTAGTCACGCACGGCGCCGAACAGGTTGGTCAGCGCGAGACCGGCCAGGGTGGCAGCGCGGGTGCCGTCCTCCTTGCTGCCCTGGCTGGCGGCGTGGACCAGATAGAAGGCCATCTCATCGAGCAGGATCAAGGCGGCGCGGTCCTTGAGTGCGTCGCGCCATTCGCTCTCGGCGGGGGCGCGGTCCGCGGGGAAATCGACGCCGAGCGCCGCACCCAGGGCCACCCAGACCTTTTTGTCGGTGGACCGTCCGGTGAAGGTGGCTACCACATCGGGTTTGGCAACGGACAGCGGTTCCCGGAAATCCATGTCGGCGGCCAGATGAGGGAAGCGCGCCAGGATACCGGCGACGATCATGCTCTGGGTCTTGCCCCCGCCCATGGACTCGGAGAGCTTGTAGATGCCACTGGCGTTGCCCTGGCCGCCCAGGCGGGCGAACGCCTGGGAGAGCAGCAGTTCCATGCCTGAGGTCAGCACGTTTGAATCCAGGAACTCCGCGGCCTCGGACTCGCCGAGCCGACCCAGGTCCGCGAGGTTCACGACGAAGTCGGCGGTACCGTCGAGGACGGCGGCACGGGGGGTCAGGGCGGAAAGGGATTTCACTTCTATCTTCCTGGTGTGAACGGAAGGGCTGGTGGTCGCCCCGCGGGCTTCACTCGGGACGGACACGCACAGTACCGCAAGGTCCCGTATAATCCAAGACGATTCCCGTCAGCGGCATTTGCGCTGTGACGAAAAAACCCCAGCATCTAGTGTCTGCGAGGTATCAGTAACCACAACATCTTGGCACAGCGCAAATGCCTCCGTCAGAGCGTGAGGGAGGCCAGATGACTACTCAGCATGACTCGACCAATAGAACTCTTCCGGCAGATGCCGATCGCGTGGCGCTGCAAACTGACGGGTAATCAATGAGAAAAATCATAACCTTGCCTACAGTATACCCGACAGGTCTCAGAACTACCCTGCCAGGTATTCTATAACATCATCGGGGCCTTAATGATCATCCCGACCCTGCGTTGGCTGCAAGTTCGGCAGTCCGCACAGCGGACCTACAGATCGCGACTTTACCTTGGGTCCGCTGTTCGGACCGAACGCCCGCTAGCCGAAATGATGCTCAAGACCCCAGGCACGGATTCTGCCATGCAGGCATGCGAGAACAGAGCAAAGACACACCCAATTGCTACAGCCGAAGGTGAATCAGCATGAATAACCGTCTCCCCCTTGGTCTCATCGTCGCCGCGGCCCTGGCCTGCACGGCACCGGGCGCGCACGCGGCCAAACCCTTCGACGAGACGCTGAGCCTGCTCGGCATCTCCTTCCAGGTCACCAGCGCCAATGCGGCCCAAGGCAATTCGGTTGAAGTCCAACCAGCGGGCCTTGAGATCGACAACACGAAGCTCGTCTGGCCGGTGACCGGGACTGTCGTGCGCGCCGAGGTGGCCGATCTCAATGTCGACGGCTCGCCGGAAGTTTATGTCTATGTCCGGGAGCCGGGGGCGGATGAGCGCATGTCGCTGGTCGCGTACAGCGCTAATAATAAGAAGTCGATGAGCATGATTTTTCTGCCGCCGCTCAGCGAAGTTCCAAACGCCGACCAAGGCTATTGCGGTCATGATGACATGGCCATCGTCGAAAGCGTCTTTGCCTACCGGTTCCCGCTCTGCGACAAGGACGGCGAGCGGACCGGCAAGATGCGCCAGCTTCAGTACAAACTCACGCCCGGCGAGGCCGGCTGGACTCTCACGCTCGACCAGATGGTCGAGTATTGATCGTCAAAAGGAACATCAAGCCACCCCGGAAGATGACAATCCCCCGTGGGAGCGGCGTCCCGCCGCGAGGGGTCGGGCGTGCAGCCGCAGCAATCGAGGTCACCGCGGCACCGCATCGCGGCGGGACGCCGCTCCCACGGGGTCGCTACGCGACCTGCACGGTAAGCCTCGACCTCCGGTGCGCGAGGCGGGAATGCTGGCCGGAACGATAATCAGGGCCCGCACCGCGCGGGCGCGCAAGCGCGCTGATGCGCCCTGGGACGCGCGATGCACGCTCCCAACCTCAGCCGCCTGCATCCACACTGAACCTCTAGGATATTCCGACTTGTTGTCGATTTCGGTTACACTACAGCCCTTGATGCCGCTTCACCCATCCAAGATACGCCGCTGAAACAAGGGCTGCCCTGACCGTCGGGCGGCCACGGGCGTTCAGCGCGGTTGGATGCCGGTTGCCATCCCGCCATCAAATCAACGGGTCTTGGAGTCATCTCCGAGACCCGTTTCCTTTTACCCGCCAACAGACCCGGTTTCTTATGCCCCAGAATCTGTCGATTGCCGAGCAGGCACTGCGCGATGCCGCGCTTGATTACCATCGCTGCCCGAGCCGGGGCAAGATCTCAGTCACACCGACGAAGCCGCTGTCGAACCAGCATGACCTGTCGCTGGCCTACTCGCCCGGCGTGGCCTACCCCTGCCTCGACATCCAGGCCAACCCGGCACTCGCGGCGGAATACACCTCACGCGGGAACCTGGTCGGCGTGGTGACCAACGGCACCGCGGTGCTGGGTCTGGGCGACATCGGGCCGCTGGCCGGCAAACCCGTGATGGAAGGCAAGGGCTGTCTCTTCAAGAAATTCGCGGGCATCGATGTCTTCGACATCGAGCTGGCCGAGCGCGACCCGGACAAGCTGGTGGACATCATTGCCGCGTTGGAACCGACGCTGGGCGGCATCAACCTCGAAGACATCAAGGCACCGGAGTGTTTTTACATTGAGCGCGAGCTCAGCAAGCGCGTGAACATCCCGGTGTTCCATGACGATCAGCACGGCACGGCCATTATCTCCAGCGCCGCCTTGCTCAATGGCCTGGAACTGGTGGGCAAGGACATCGGCACCGTGAAACTGGCGGTGTCCGGTGCCGGTGCGGCGGCCATCGCCTGTGTGGACGTGATGGTGGGTTTGGGCGTGAAGCGCGAACATGTCTTCATGGCCGATTCCAAGGGTGTGATCTACGAAGGACGTCCGGGCGGGTTCGATGAATCCAAGGCCCGCTATGCGCAACCAACCGAGGCGCGCACCCTGGCCGATGTCGTCAAGGACGCGGACGTGTTTCTGGGTTGCTCCGCCCCCGGTGTGCTGACCGTGGACATGGTGAAAACCATGGCCGCGCATCCAATTATTCTGGCCCTGGCCAACCCCGAGCCCGAAATCCGCCCTGAACTGGCCAAGGCCGCCCGCCCCGATTGCATCATCGCGACCGGCCGCTCGGACTATCCGAACCAGGTCAACAACGTCCTGTGTTTCCCCTATATCTTCCGCGGTGCGCTCGACTGCGGCGCCACCCGGATCACGCCGGAGATGAAACTCGCCTGCGTGCGCCAGATTGCCGATCTGGCCAAGAGCGAGACCAGCGATGAGGTGGCCGCCGCCTACGCCGGGCAGGACTTGACCTTCGGACCCGAGTACCTGATCCCCAAGCCGTTCGACTCGCGCCTGATCCTGCGGATCGCACCCGCCGTGGCCCAGGCCGCCGCCGACTCGGGTGTCGCCACCCGCCCAATTGCCGACATGGATGCCTACAAGGAAAACCTGTCGCGCTTCATTCACCAGACCGGGATGCTTATGCGCCCGGTGTTCAACGCCGCCAAGGCCCTGCCTGACGGCTGCAAGCGCGTCGCCTATTCCGACGGCGAGGACGAACGGGCGTTGCGCGCCGCCCAGATGGCGATCGACGAACATGTCGCCCGGCCCATCCTGATCGGACGTCCGGCCGTCATCGACGCGCGCATCGCCAAGGCCGGCCTGCGCATGCGCCTCGGGGTCGACGTGGAGAACATCAATCCCGAGGATGATCCGCGCTTCCGTCAATACTGGGAGCATTACCACCAGCGCATGTGCCGCAATGGCGCAACGCCGGCCGAGGCCAAGGCGGCGGTACGCCGCTCCAACACCCGCATCGGCGCGCTGATGGTCGCCCTGGGTGACGCCGACGCCATGCTCTGCGGCCTGGTGGGCGCCTACGAGGCGCACCTCGAGTGCATCCAGAGCATCCTTGGTCTGCGGGTCGGCACGAGCAATTACGCCGCGCTCAATGCCCTGATGACCGATCGCGGGCCGCTGTTCATTACCGACACCTATGTCAACGAGGACCCCAGCGCACAGCAGTTAGCCGAGATCGCCTGGATGGCCGTGCAGGAGGTGCGGCGTTTTGGCTTGCCGCCCAAGGTCGCCTTTCTGTCGCACTCCAGCTTCGGCTCGTCCAAGCGCGCGTCGGCCCAGAAGATGCGTCTGGCGCGCGACCTGTTCGCCGCCGACCATCCCGACGTCAACTGTGACGGCGAACTGCACGGCGACGCCGCGTTGGATGAGGACATCCGCGGCCGTTACCTGGCCGACTCCACCCTCAAGGGCTCGGCGAACCTGTTGATCTGCCCCAACCTGGATTCGGCCAACATCCTCTATAACGTGCTCAAGACCACCACCGGCCACGGGGTGACCGTGGGTCCGGTGCTGATGGGTGCGGCGGCCACGGCCTACATCCTCACCCCCGCGACCACGGTGCGCCGGATGTTGAATATGACGGCCCTGGCCGTCGCGAGTGCGGCAGCCGCGCGTCAGGACGTCAGCGTTTAGGTGATTTCCGGGAAATGATCTACCGATGTGTAGGGGCGACTTCAGTCGCCCCTACAATCTTTCAGGCATGCGCCGTCGGGATGCTTATTCCTGGGAATCGCCTCAGGTGCAGTCCGGATGACCAGGTACGCGCACAACAGACCGGAGCGCGAGGCTACAGCCAGACCCGGCGCCGCCGCCCGCTAAAGCGTCGGCCTCCGGTCGCGTTGCCCCGGTCACCGAAGATTGAGCACGCGTGGTACGAAATTCGTCATCGTTGTCGTCAACCTCCGAAAATGGCCCGTTCCGGATCAGCGCCTAAGCCGGGCCGTACTGCGCTCGTGATGACGCAACAGGCAAAGCGCCAAGCTCGGCGGCGCAGTACGGACTCGGCTGGAGGCGCGTGTCAGGTTGCTATTGACACCGCCCGTTACTTATATACTCCTGAAAACCCTCACGAGCCTCACCGATGAGAAGTCGAAGCTGCTCTTCCGGGACCCGATTGACGCTAATACCGCAACGCTCTGCTTCTATACTCAGATGGTTGGCTGTCTGGTGTCCTGAGATAATAAGCTCCTTTGGGTATTGCCTTTTATGACCATAGCCGTTTTTCAATAGACGCGCGGCTTCTATTTGAGACAATTCTTTCGATTCTGAAGGTACAAACCCTGTATCAAGAATAAAGCAACTTGCCGCATCCATTAATGCGAAAACATTGAAATCACCATCGCGATCAGTGATCACTGGAGCGTCGTTTAACTTGAAGATAATCCATGTTTCATTTACTTGAAACTGGTTTGGATGAAGCATGGCATGCACCTCTTCTGGAAACCGAACGGCTAAGAATGACTTCGCGATCTGAGTAGATGCGGGCCGAACCTAACATCCAGGCGGACGATACCCCATAACTCGTCGCCTTATCAAGATCGGATCAGGGCTTCTCTGGCCGGGCGGGACAGACCGGTCCGGTTCACCCTGCGCCTGGAGCATCGCCGCCTTGATCGCTACCTCCCGCCGCATTCCACCCCTTGATCAAGGCAGCCATGGTCACCTTCCAGGCCGAGTGCAGGGCCTTCCGATCAGCCGGAAAAGCGCGACGCCTACGAACGGGCCGGCGTCCGGGAATACTGCTTGCAGCCAACCGCCGGGACGCCTAGGCTTCCTGGCTGGGGACCAGGATCGCCGAACCGATCGGGGTCGAGCAATGGCGACCGCCGGTGCCACCCAGTCCCGCACCACCTAGATCGAGCGCAACCGGGAGGTTTTGATGCCTTTGCCAACCGTCAGCCGCGACCCCGAGGTGATGAGCGGCGCCTTGTGTTTCACCGGCACCCGGGTACCGGTGCAGAACCTGTTCGATTACCTGGAAGGACCGTCATCCTTGGACGCGTTCCTGGATGACTTTCCCTCAGTCAGTCGCGAGGCGGCAGTGGCCGTACTGGAAGCGGCGCGCGAGCGGCTGTTCAGCGATGCGCTTGCTGCTTGACGAATCGCTGCCCCGGCGGCTGCGTGCCCATCTGACCGGGCATTCGGTTAAAACCGTGGTAGAAATGGGTTGGCGTGGATACAAGAACGGTAGGCTACTCGCCGCGGCCGCCGCGGAATTCTACGCCTTCATCACCGCCGACAAGAACCTTCCGTATCAGCAGAACCTTGCGACGGCCTTGATCATCGTTCCGGCCGTAGGGTGGACAAGCGCTAGCGCAGTCCACCGAATCCCGCGCCGCCGCTGGTGGACTGCGCTGCGCTTGTCCACCCTACGATGCCGCGTGGCCGGTACCATGATCAAGGCCTCTTGCGACCTTGCCCATCGCCGTGGTGGTGTTGGAAGCGCCTACCAACGAGCTCTCGCGGCTATTGCCGCTTCTTCCGCAATTGGAACGAGCGCTCAGCGGCCTGACGACGCGCAGCATAACGCGCGTGAACGTACGTGATATTTCGTGAAATATGACGGCTCTGGCCATGGCGCGCGCGGCGCTCTGGCGTCAGGGCGTTATCGTTTCGTCCCGTTCCACATAACGCGTCAGCAGCCCCATACCACCATCGCCGCCGACCCGCGGAATGCACACCCGCCAGCCGGCCCCAGGCGCGACGGCCAGTGGCTCGCCCTCCAGGGTCTCCATCTGTTCGAGCCGGAAACGCCGGTTCCCCGCCGGGGTGAGCAGATGCAGTTCATCGCCCACGGCGAAGCGGTTTTTGACCTCGATCGCCAGCCAATCCGGACGCGCCGCCGCATCCGACGCCATGACCTCGCCGACGAAGATCTCCCGGTCGGTCCGGGAAACACCATCGGCATAGTTCTGGATCTCGGCCGCGGCATGGCGGCGGTAAAAGCCTTCCGTGTAGCCGCGGTTGGCCAGGCCCTCCAGTTCGGCGAGCAGTTCCGGGCGGAAGCCGCGTCCGGCGAGCGCGTCGTCGATCGCCGCCCGGTAGACTTGGGCGGTCCGCGCGGCGTAATAATGTGACTTGGTCCGGCCCTCGATCTTCAGGCAGTCGATCCCCATGGCCACCAGCCGATCGACATGGGCTACCGCCCGCAGGTCGCGCGCGTTCAGGATATAGGTCCCGTGCTCGTCCTCGAAGATCGGCATGGCGTCGCCGGGCCGCTTGCCCTCGGTGAGCAGATAGACGGCATCCGCCCGCGGGTGCCGCGCCTGACCGCCGCCGCATTGCCCCGCCTGATCCGCCGGGACATCGGATAATCCATCGTCCGCGACGGCGGACGCACCCAACTGATATTCCCAGCGACAGGCGTTGGTACAAGAGCCCTGATTGGCGTCACGGTGGTTGAAATACCCCGAGAGCAGGCAGCGCCCGGAGTACGCGATGCACAGTGCACCATGCACGAAGACTTCCAACTCGGTGGTGGGGCAGGCGGCGCGGATCTCGGCGATCTCGTCCAGGGACAGTTCGCGGGACAGGATCACGCGCGTCACGCCCTGGGCGACCCAAAAGCGCACGGCGGCGGCATTGACGGTATTGGCCTGCACCGACAAATGGATGGGCATGTCCGGCCAGCGCTCGCGCACCAGGAGAATCAATCCCGGATCGGCCATGATCAGGGCATCCGGGCCCAAGGCCAGGATCGGCTCCATATCGGCGATGAAGGTGCGGACCTTGGCGCCGTGCGGCATCAGATTGGCGGCCAGGTAAAAGCGCCGGCCCAGGGCATGGGCCTCCTTAATCCCCAAGCCGATGGCCGCGGCATCGAAGTCGTTGTTGCGCACCCGCAAACTGTAACGCGGCAGACCCGCGTACACCGCGTCGGCCCCAAAGGCGAAGGCGTAGCGCAGGTGGCGCAGGCTGCCGGCAGGCGAGAGGAGTTCGGGCCCACGGCGCCCACCGTCAGCCGATTGCGGCGCGGGCGTCATGCGGCCGGACAAGGATCGCTCGCCATCGACGGAGCCGTGTGTTTACGTGCATTCATGCGTGAAGCTCGGCCCCCTGTTCAGTGCAACTCGGCATCAAAGGTCAACGTCTCATCGGCACCAATGAGCGGCTTACGCAAGACCTCGACCTGGACCCGCTGGCCCGGCAGAGCATCGATCAGCGCGATGCGGATATCGGCATAGGTACTGATCGGCTGCTCGCCGACCCGCACGATGCGGTCGCCCTCTTTGACGCCGGCCGCCTTGGCCCCGCTGTCCTCGGAGAATCCCTGGATCTCCAGACCCTGGTCACCGACTTCAGGGTTCAACATCACCCCGAGCATCCCGGATGGGGGGAGGTCCACCGGTCGCGGGAACAGCAGATAGTCCGCCACGGCCGGGTCGAGTTCACGCTGGTTGGCGTTCAGGAGGCTGACGGCAGGCACCGGCTGACGCCGCAACAGCCGTTTGGGAATCCCCTGAGCGTATTCCAGATGCCCGGCGCCGGCCAAGACCACCAGGGTCTGCTGCGGGTGCTCCTGGAGGTAGCGGGCGGCGCGCTCGGCCATGCCCTCATCCCACAGGAGCTGCACCTCGATGAACCGCTCGAACGACTTCTTGTCCGGCATCGGATGCTGGTCGAACACCGCTTTCACCCGCTCCTGGTAGGCGGTATCCGACCGGTCGATCTCGGCGGGGACCCGCGCCCGCTCCTGGGGGTCGAGGCCGTCGATGCCGACCTCACCGACGCGTTTGGTCAACGCGGAATCGAGATTCAAGGCGATCACCGGGATCCGGTGCTCCCGCGCGAACTGCAGGATCGGCCGGTAGAGACGGTAGTCATAGCGCCAGCGGTCGAAATACTCGGTCTGGCGCAGGAAGGCGGCCTCATCGATTTCTCCATTGATGTAGGCGTCGATGACCGACTGATACGGCTGCTGAAAGAACTCCATACCGATCGCGACCTCCTTGCCGCGGGCTTTCAGACCCTGGATCACCTTGAGCTGGTTCAGATGATCCTCGTAGCGGTCGTGGCTTTCACCGACGAACACCACACGCCGGTCGGCGATGGCATCGAGCAACTGCTCCATGTTGGTGAGTGTGCGCGGATCGAGCACCCGGGTCGGCGTGTCGATGGGAACCGCGGCGCCCGCCGCCGCTTCTGGTACCGCCGCCGACAAAACCGCGACATGAGTGCCCAGCACGAGCGCCAGAGCCAAGGGAAGAATCGATCGACAAGCGGCCACGGCAATCCTCGCTGGTATTGGCCCAAGCCGGGCCGCGTTATCATAAGCCAATTCGGTCATGGCGCCAGAGGATGGACCAAGGCCGCCGACCGCCGCCACTTCGCCACCTGCACGAGCCCTCAGACCCCGATGCGCAAACTCCTCCGCCTCATCCTGCTGCCGATCGTGCTCAGCAGCCTCCTGCTGCCGCTGTCCGTGCTGGCCGATCTGCCGGTCGTCGATCACGAGATCACGGCGGTCGTCGACCCGGCGTCCGGCCAACTGACCGTGACCGATCGGCTCACCCTCCCGCCCGGCCGGGACAGCGTCGACCTGGTACTGCACACCGGCCTGTCGCCACGCGTCGCGCCGGACCAAGGGACGCTGGAAGTCCTGGGGCAGGATGCGCATCTGGAGGCCCTGCGGCTGCGCCTGACTCCCGCGGCCGGCGGCAGCGCGACCCTCACTTACGGCGGCACCATCCGCCATGCGCTGACGGCCGTCAGCGAAGGCATGGGCCGCGAGCAGCAGACGACCGTCGGCACCATCGGGCCGAACGGGGTCTTTCTCGACGGCGGCAGCGGCTGGTACCCACGGATGCCGGGAACACTGCAACGTTTCACGCTGCGGGTCAGCCTGCCCGCGGGCTGGCAGGCCGTCTCCCAAGGCGCCGGACCGGGCGCCGAGACTGATATGGGCTCCGCCTGGGCCGAAACCCAACCCCAAGACGATATCTATCTGATCGCTGCCCCCTTCACACTCTATCGCGACCAGGGTGCCGTACCGCATCAGGAAGCCGAAGCCCAAGTCTGGCTGCGCACGCCCGATGCGCCACTCGCCGCCGGCTACCTGGCCGCCACGCGGGAGTATCTGGACCTCTACAGCCGGCTCATCGGTCCCTACCCCTACGCCAAGTTCGCGCTGGTCGAGAACTTCTGGGAGACCGGCTACGGCATGCCCTCCTTTACCCTGCTCGGCCCGCAAGTCATCCGGCTGCCGTTCATCATCACCTCCTCTTATCCTCACGAGGTGCTGCACAATTGGTGGGGCAACGGCGTCTATGTCAACGACCAGGGCGGCAACTGGAGCGAAGGGCTCACCGCCTATCTGGCGGATCACCTGATGAAAGAGCGTGAGGGTCAGGGTGCCGCCTATCGCCGCGACAGCCTCGCCGCCTTCGCCGACTATGTGCGTACCGGGGCCGACTTCCCGCTCATCGCGTTCCGCGGACGCCATGGCGCGGCCAGTCAGGCAATCGGCTACGGCAAGGCCGCCATGGTCTTTCATAACCTGCGCATCCAGTTGGGTGATGCAGCCTTCATCCAGGGGCTGCAACGCTTCTACACCGACAACCGCTTTCGCGTCGCCGGCTATCCGCAACTGCGCAGCGCCTTCGAGACGGCGTCCGGCCGTGACCTCGGCACCTATTTTACCGCCTGGACCACCCGCACCGGAGCGCCGCGCCTGGCCTTATCCGAGGTCCGCTCCGAACCCTTCGCGAACGGCTATCGGGTCAGCGGCCGGGTCGCGCAGACCCAACGGCAAGCCCCCTACCCCTTCGCAGTTCCGGTCGTCGTCCACCTGACCGACGGGGCACCGCGGCAAACCCTGGTCACACTCACGGGGCGCGATACGGACTTCACCATCGAGCTGCCCGCCGCCCCGCTCCGCGTGGCTCTGGACCCGGAATTCGACAGCTTCAGGACCCTGGAGGCGGGAGAGTCGGCGGTCTCACTGGGCGGGCTGTTCGGCGCCGCGCAGGGTCTGATCCTGCTCCCCGGTGCCGCACCGCCCGACCTGCTTGAGGCCTATCGCGCCCTGGCCACCGAATGGCAGCGCGGTCACGCGGGCTGGCAGGTCGCGCTGGACAGCGATCACCCCGCGCCTCCGACCGACCGGGCGGTGTGGCTGCTGGGCTGGGAGAACCGTCACCTCGGTGCCTTCGCCGCGGGCAGTCAGGGGTTCAGCCTGGACCCGGCAGCGCGTGCCCTGAACATCGCCGGGGCGACCGTGGACACCACCAACGCCAGCCTGGCACTCACGCGCCAAGGCGGCGAGCAGGCGCTCGGCTGGGTCGCGACAACCGATGCCGCGGCGCTGCCCGGACTGACCCGCAAGCTCCCCCATTACGGCAAATACGGCTATCTGGTCTTCACCGGGACGGCGCCCGACAATCGGCAGAAGGGCCAATGGCCGCCCGGCGACTCCCCCCTGGTCCACTGGTTCGGCGAGGCGCGCCGCGACCTCACACCCGTGCCGCGGTCGAGCCTGGCCGAACCCCGCTAGCCACCCCGACCACTGGCGGTCGGCTTCGGGCGCCGCAAGCTGAATTCCTACTAAACTACTCGGTAATGACCATGTACTGAACAGAGTATTACTTGAGCTTTTCTTGGTCCGCACCCATCCTTGGTTCCGTAGGCACGAGTGGCAAAGCGAAAACAGGTCGATATCTGTCGAGCGGCAAATCAGCCGCTCAGTCAGGCACCTGAACTGAACAGGCTTTGCCCATGTTAAGAAGCAAACACCAACCAACCGAGGATAGCGCAATGAGCAACGAGACACTCCGTTCCAAGGATCGTCAGGCCTTCTGGTTCATCGTCGCCATCAGCCTGGCGCCGCTGATCCCCTATGCCTTGCGCGGCCCGAGCGAGCAAGCGGCGGTCGGCGCCGACCTGACGGGTGCGGCGCAACCGGCCGTCATCGCCCCGGCAATGGCATCTTGAGGTCAAGCACTCGCGACCGACCGGCCTGATCCGGCGGTCGGCTCGCGGGCAGTCCCCGCCTGGAAAAGCCAATCAACGCAGGAGAAACGAAAACAGGGCCGTCGGCCCTGTTTTTTAGCAAATCGCATACCGCACTTGGCGCGGTTTAAAAGCCCATGCGCTCGAAAAAGCTCTTGACCCCATCCAGCCAGGTCGACTCTTGCGGGCTGTGGCGCGACCCGCCTTCCTGCATGCTCGTATCGAACTCACGTAACAACTCTTTCTGGCGCTCGGTCAGGTTGACCGGAGTCTCGACCAGCACCCGACAGATCAGATCGCCGACCACGCTGTCGCGCACCGGCTTCACGCCCTTACCGCGCACCCGGAACATCTGACCGGTCTGGGTGCCGGCGGGGATCTTGAGGCTGACCTTCCCGTCCAGGGTCGGAACCTCCATCTCACCCCCCAGGGCCGCCACCACGAAACCGATCGGCACCTCGCAATAGAGATGGCTGTCCTCACGGGTGAAGATGGGATGCTCCTGCACCTGCACCTGGACATAGAGGTCGCCCGGTGAACCCCCATGCTCGCCGCGCTCGCCCTCCCCGGCCAGCCGGATGCGATCTCCCGTATCCACACCGGGCGGCACCTTGACCGAGAGTGTCTTGTCTTCCTGCAACCGGCCGCGCCCACGACAGTGGGGGCAGGCCTCCTCGATGATCTGACCTTTGCCCCGACACTGGGGGCAGGCCTGCTGAATCGAGAAAAACCCCTGCTGCATCCGCACCTGGCCGGCGCCGCTGCAGGTGGGGCAGGTCTTGGGTTTGGTCCCCGGTTTGGCCCCGGAGCCGCCGCAGAACTGGCATTCGACCAGCGTGGGAATACGGATCTTGACGTCCTTGCCCGCGACCGCCTCCTCCAGCGTCAGGCTGAGGTCATAGCGCAAATCGGCCCCGCGGCCGGTGCGCCGACCGCCGCGACCGCCGAAAATATCGCCGAAGACGTCGCCGAAAATGTCCTGGAATGAACCGCCGGCGAAGTCACCAGGGCCGCCGAACCCGCCGGCACCGGCCTCGACGCCGGCGTGGCCGAACTGATCATAGGCACTGCGCTTCTTGGCATCCGTCAGCACATCGTACGCCTGCTTGACCTCTTTGAACTTGGCCTCGGCACCGGCGTCTCCGGTATTGCGGTCCGGGTGGTATTTCATGGCGAGACGCCGGAAGGCCTTCTTGACGTCGGCCTCGCTGGCGTTGCGCGCAACCCCCAGGACTTCGTAGTAATCGCGTTTGGGCATTAGCAGCAGTGGTCAGTAGTTGGTGGTCAGTGGTCAGTGGTCAGTGGCTAGTGGTCGGTTGTTCATCGAGCGGGGCCTTTCGCCGCGACATGAACAACGCACGGACGATCCGCCCGCGCGCCGCAAATCAGCGATGACGATCCACTATCCACTAAACCGCGTCTCCACCGAGGTTAGTGAAATCGCCAAGGCCGAACACACCATGAAAGTTACGCATGTCGCGCTGGACGCGGTTTAATCACTACTTCTTATCGTCCTTGACTTCTTCGAACTCGGCATCGACCACGTCGTCCTTGCCGCCGCCCCCCGCGGCCTTGGTACCGGCATCCTGGCCCGCCGCATCGGCGCCTGCGGCACCCGCCGCGCCCTGCGCGTAGAGCCGCTCCGCCATCTTAGCGGAGGAATCGCCCAGGGCCTTGGTGAGCGACTCGATGCGGTCCTTATCCTCGCCCTTGATGGCCTCTTCCAGATCACGGATAGCGGACTCGATGCCCGACTTCTCGCCCGCTTCCATCTTGTCGCCCAGTTGCTCCATGGACTTGCGGCAGGAGTGAACCATGCTGTCGGCGTGATTACGGGCCGAGACCAGCTCGTGGAAGCGGCGATCGTCTTCCGCATGCGCCTCCGCGTCCTTGACCATCTTGGCCACTTCCGCGTCGGAGAGTCCGGAGGACGCCTTGACGATGATCGACTGCTGCTT
>Ga0247837_1006141_pt1 | contig 17220 bp, 13 predicted proteins | sample LaCtaG_2_FD_187115 | JGI IMG/M metagenome (GOLD analysis project Ga0247837, IMG submission 187115) | Freshwater microbial communities from meromictic Lake La Cruz, Castile-La Mancha, Spain - LaCruzMarch2015_14.5m | ecosystem: Environmental > Aquatic > Freshwater > Lake | place: Spain: Castile-La...
ATCTAATAGGCCAATTTGGATGTAATACCGCAAAGTCCTGGAACTAAGGCCTGATAGGGCGCAAAGCTCTTCAAAGGTGTATTTTTTATCTTCCATGAATTTATATTAACACTATTACTGTAAAAATCAACTGTAAATATAAAATATTTTTACAAAGGGCAAAGAAACCCTCGATAGCTCGATTTTTGAGCCCTCAACTCTCTACTCTCAAATCTTGGTTCAATTTTCGGGGGGTATATGCCGGTATTAATAGAGGGCGTCTGTGTTTTATTGAAAAAAGGCTCTGTTTTAGAGCGCTATCAGGGCGGCTATGGCCAATTCTTATTTGACCTGCATGATCAAAGGAAGCTTATTGAAAGCAATGAGTTGCTTAGTATTAGCTTTAATAGTCATGAAGGGGCCAGAAACTATCTTCAGTTCATCGCCCAAAAAGGGCTCAAGATCATGATGATCAATGAAGACAATCCCCACAACGCAGATGCTTTACTTGTAGATCAAGTCTTTGGTCCAAGCTTTAGGGTCTATTGGTTAGATTTCATACATCTAAGCCCGAATCCTCATAGCAAGGCGAGGCAAGTCAATAAAAGAAATAAGGCAATCAAAAACAAGGTGGGTGACGGAGAAAACATCGTCATCGCTGCCACAGATAGAGAGGTCGATGAGAAGGAGGAAGTGAGGCTACATGGCTGGGGCAGAGATGAGATCGCATTCCCAAAAGATTGGGACTTTAAATCTTCCAAATCCATGGACCTCGAATTCATGAGAATGGCCGAAAACCGCAGCAAGCTTACTCACTAGGAGTGAAAATGAATAGAGAGCAATGGCTAATGGCTGCAGTGGATCATCTCGTCCCCATCTTTGAGGCAAGGGGATACTCGGTGCCGCCGGTGAAGGTGTCGGTAGGGTTCCCAAGTACTGGAGGAAAAGGGCGTCACCTAGGGCAATGCTGGTCAAGTAAGTCAGCAGTAGACGGTATTAACCAGATCTTTATAGCACCGCACCTCCAGACACCATTTGATTTTCTAGATACCCTTGTTCATGAGTTAGTCCATGCAGTGGATGACTGTGTGAGTGGGCATGGAGAAAACTTTAAAAAGATAGCAATAGATGTAGGGCTTAAGGGGCCTATGCGCAGTGCTGGAGCTGGAGACTGGCTAAAGCAAGACTTAATTCGAATAGTTGATAAATTAGGCGCCTTTCCTCATGGACGCTTAAGTCTTCCTGTTAGAACTATGCAAAAAGCCCCCAAACGACCAGGAGCCAAGTGTTCCAAATGTGGCTATGAAGTAGTCATGCTTAAAAAACATCTTGATCTAGGCCCGCCGATCTGCCCTAAAGATATGGAGGGGATGGAGGAGACCGGGGAATGGGTCTAATTGGACAGAATAATTAATGCCAAATGACATATTTATGGGTTGAAATGCAGGTTTCTTGGTTATAAGTTCGTAAATAGGCTAAATTTAACAATTAATAGAATTATTAGAAAAAGCATATGGGGTTTTGGCATACCGGTTATGAAGAGCATCATCAAGTCTCTAGCTTCTGGAATCCAGACGAGACTGTAGATCTTCTCGTCGAACATAAATGTGAGCAGTGCGGTAAATCTTTTCAGACTATTGATTTACTAATAGAGCATAGATTTGGATCTCATCCATATGAAAGTCCTACCTTACTTATTAGGGGGAGGGAGATAGGGGCTCTGCCTATAAATATAAATACTCCTCTAGAGCCAAATGATATAAGTGTTGGAAATGTAGTTTCGGCCAAATTAAATGGAAAGCAAATTGACCTATCGATATTACGCAGTAAGTTATCTAATGTTCGCCAGGAAAATATCGATTTAATTTTATCTAATGATGGGCTCAGTTCTCGCTATCGAATAAATTTCAATATATCTTCAGAGGAGGATTTAGCTGGGGTGGAAAAAGAATTTTTATCACTGGTGGAAGGTAAAGAGTTAAGCAGATCTTCAATTGATAAATTTATTGCAAACACGACCATTTATAAAAGTGCAGCAAACTATATGGATGGTTTATGTGAATATTTCTACGGAGTATTAGCTAAAGAGGGCTCAGAAAGTAGTTCGTTATCCCCAGGTAAATATAGAGAGAAATTTAATCGATCTGCTGAACAATTATTGGATTACTCAAGAACCCTTGCAAATTACATAAAAGGATTGATTGCTTTTCACTTCAACCACTTTCCAGAGGCTAAAAAATTCCTAAATGAAGGAAATTTATTTGTAGTGTCTAGCTTTTATGAGGAAATATTTTCAGGTAATGATGTTGATATTGGGGACTATGTAACTACAGAGGGAAAACTACTAGAAAATATTCTAGTAGATGAGGAAACTAATTTAATACTTCAGGCTTTCAGAGGCGCTAATCCCAGTAGGGCAGATTTGAACAGGCTAGATCAGGAAATCTACTCAGACAAAATAAGTGAGTTTGGTAAGGTAAAAATTAAGATTGTGATGATTAAACTATTGCTTAAATGTGAAATTAAGAAACAAGCTATTCCAATCTTGAGGGAGCTAAAGGGATTATCAAATTTAGAGCCCTGGGTTAATGAAGTATTTAGAAAAATCGAGTGAATGAGATGAGTAATACAAGTTCTATAGACTCCGAAAAAAGTAAGATTCCATCAAAAGATGCTATGCATTCTGATGGTGTAGGAGCTGCCATAAAAAAATTGAAACCTTCTATTGACAGTTTAGAAGCATATTTGATTAATGCCTTAAAAAATCCAACAAAAAAATTGGACACTAAAGATTCATTAATAAGCAAACTTGCGAAGAGTCCTAAGTTATCTGAAGAGGCGATTAAAGAACTAGTTGCATTGGAAAAAAATAAACTCTTCTTCACATCGTTTAAAAATCTTCTGCGATTTTCAGAATCAATTGTTGGCTTCCCTTTTCTTAAAGATTCTCTCAGGGGGTATCTCAAGGATTCACTTTGTAGAAACGAAATAGTCATTAAGTTGGGTCTTGAGGGATCAATACTAAATATCGAAAATTCATTGCCTCTTGACTTATGCTTTAGAAAAATTCAATCGTTGTCTTATACAGATTTATCTGAGGAGTATATTAAGAAGATTAAGCCGAAAGAGTGGCAGAATTATGTTGCAACAATAGCTCTCGCATTAGCTGAATGGTATGCCAAAACTAGGGGAATGACGCCCTTACAACTAGTAGATTTATTAAATAATTCACTCTGGTTAAACGCCTTAAAAAAGAAGAGCCCAGATATCCTTGTTAATAATCTTCTTGCGTCTACGAATTTTGAACTCATAGCCTCTGCAACTGCTTTTTATCAAGAAAAATCATTGGATGCTTCAAACAGATTGCTTAAGTCTGAAAATCAATTGATGGTGGCGACTGCTTATAAGCAAGAGTTAGAAGTCAATCTGAAAGATAAAGAATTGCTAATTGCAAAGTTAAAGTCTGATTTAGCCGAACTAAATGCAAGTCATATTGATGCTCTGACGACAAGTGAGGTTGAAAACCAGACCCTCTCAATCACTTTAAAAAATCAATTAGAGGACTTAAGAGTCAGAAATCTACGATTGATTCAGTCAAGTGTTGAGTTATTGACTGATGGACTGACTGCCATTGGAAGGCCGGAGCCAAAAGTAAATGTAATGAAGGATCATGCACAACGTGTATTGGAAGCTCTTAATGTTGAGCTAGAGCGCTTAAAGGACTTAAGTAAATGAATATAGTTGGCTTTGATTTCGGGACTACAAATAGCCTTATATCGGTAATAAGAAATGGTACCCACACTACATTTTTTGAGGATGACGGTTTGCCAATACCTTCTGTTGTTTCATATGAAGGGGACAAGATAGTTGTAGGGTCCGAAGCGAAGAAGCAATTATCAGAAGTTGGGATGGGGGTGCATGGTGATGTAGTGAAATCTCCTAAAACTTATCTTGGGCGCGAAGCCCTTACTGTTGGAGGCGTCCAAAGAAACCCAGTTGATATTGTTACCCACATTGTTAAGTATGTATGCGAGAGGGCCTTAAGTACTAATAGGGAGGCCTTAGAGAAAATTGATAAGGCGGTTGTAACTATCCCAGTCAATATGATTGGCGAAAGAAGGGCACTTCTTCGTGATGCATTCAGGGCTGCAGGCGTGAGCATTGTTCAATTTGTTCATGAACCACTAGCCGCTCTTTATGGATTTTTTAAATCAAGCGATAGCATGGAGTCGGAATTGAGAGCCTATGATCGCCAGCTTATTTTGGTATTTGATTGGGGTGGCGGAACTTTAGATTTGACTTTATGCAAACTAATTGATGGTTTACTTGTTCAAATAGCTAACGATGGAACAGAAGAGGTTGGGGGCGACATTTTTGATAGCGAAATTAGAAACTTTGTCGAGCAGAATACCAAGCCTAAGGATTTAAATCTTGATAGTTTCATCCCAAGCGCAAATGCTGTCGCAAGACTATTGCAAAGCTGTGAAAAAGCTAAAATTGCTTTAAGTAATGCTGATGAAGCAGTTATATACGTTCCAAATTTCTATGCTGGATCAAATGTAAGCGACCCAGATCTTGAGTTTACTTTGACACGAGATAAGCTTGAAAAAATTATTACCTTGCTTATTGATAAAGCATTAGTGCGCGTTAATAATATTTTAGAGAACTCCGGCTACTCTACCGCCTCAATCTCTCTGTGCTTGGCAACTGGCGGAATGTCTAATGTACCTATCGTACGCGCACGGCTACACGAGTTATTTGGTCCGCGAAGAGTTCATATCAGCAAAGACTCTTCATCACTTATATCTATCGGAGCTGCCTGGGTTGCTAATGATGGAGCAAGGTTACATTTGGCAAAAAATCTTGAATTACTACTCGCAAGAAATTCATACCTAACTCTTTTACCGGCTGGAACAAAAATGCCTATAGAGGGGCAGGTTAGCAAGACGGAATTTAAACTGTATTGTGTTGATCCTACGGATGGGCATGGAAAATTTCAAATTCTTTGCCCTAGAGATAAACCTGGTCCAAATGTTTTTACTGGCGACATCAGAAGGGTTCTGGGTAATGTAGTTGTCCCGGTGGATAAAAAGGCTGCCCCATTTAGAGAGCGCCTTGAACTAGAACTTTTAATTGATGAGAATTTAATTCTCAAGGCAACCGGTAGATCATTGAATCTTAAAGGTATTGGTGTGGTTGAAGTTCATGATTTAGAGTTTGCCTTGTCTTTAGATCCAGATAAGGATTTTTGGCACGGAGATCAATCATCAAATTTGATTGAAATTGAGGGCGGCAAGAGTGATCCCGGCTCTATTGCCATGCGCTCAAATATTGCAAATTTTGAAGATAAAAAGTTTGTCCCTGGAGAGGTGTTATACAAGTTTGATCCGGGATATTTTGACACTAGGGCATATCCTCCGGACTTTCAAGTCGAAGAAAGGCTGTATTACGAGCCATGTGCTGCATGTGGAAGGGCTTCGAATGATCCTCTGTGTAATTGCGGGAATTTAGATCGTAGTAATTTAAATGAGCTCCGCAATTAGGTTCATTATCGTTTTCTTGAGAGCTCAATTACCTTACTTGGCGCCTACTAGGGAATTAAGTCTTCCAAGATTATTTATAAATAGGGTTTAATAGCTCAAAATGTGAGCTATTAAACCCGTTTAATATTTAGATTAATAAGAAGTAAGGCGTTTATATTAGCCTTATAAATTCAATTAATGCCGGAATGGCGAGAATAAGTTGATTGCGAAATTAAAAAGCGAGCAAAGGTAAGTGGAAAAAATACTGAATTTATTACATAGACTTTCAATGACCGATCTCGAGGAAATGGCTGGTCCTACTATTATTCGTGCCGTAAGATCTGCGTATGAAGTCGATAGCACTCGCGAGTTAGCTCGATTGGTTTTAGATAGATATGGAACCAATCTATTGCAAGAGCAGAAGTTGAGAGTTGCCCTAATAAGTAGAATGACACCAGCAGAGGCAAAAAGGGCCTGCGAGTATCTGAATTTGGAATTAAAAAATACTGGCGACAATACCGAAAGTTATAGATTGCTTGAGTCGAGATTTGGAGGTCCGTATACAGAAAGAAAATCCTCTGAATTTGTTGAAGTATTTAACTTACCTGAAGAATTTAAATACAAAAGAGAGATTGATCAAAGGGAGGCGAAGATGTTTATCTCGTCATCTTATGGTCAGCAACTATCTTCTAAGGGGGTACTGCACCCTTATCAGTTAAGCTTAAAGGACTCAATTGGTAGGCAGATATACGAAGGTAAGAACAGATTGCTGGCACAAATGCCTACTGGTGCCGGCAAAACAATGACAGCACTAGAGTTGGTAGTTGATTTTTTAAGATCTCACAAGTTTAATGGTTACATAGTGTGGATTGTTGATTCAAATGAGCTAGCAGACCAAGCTTTGGTAGCATTTAACAATTTATGGCTATTGAGAGGGGATAGAGGCATTCATTCTTATAGATATTTTAATAATTTTGAAAGTAATTTTCAAACTTCAAGCCCTGGAATTGTTTTTACTAGCTTTTCAAAATGTTGGGCAGCTGTTGGCTCGAATAATAAATCTGATGCCGATAATTTTAAAGAGCTATGCAAGAGAACTAGTTTGGTAATTGTGGATGAGGCTCATACATCAGTGGCCACAACTTATTCTGCTTTAATAAATCACTTAATTTCATACAATGCAGTTCTTTTAGGTTTGACAGCTACTCCTTCCCGCAATGGAGATGTTTTTGAAACCTCCCAATTAAGGGGGATATATGGCTCAAACATAGTTGAAATGCTCGATGAAGAAGGTGGCAAGATCGAGAATCCAATTCAATATCTTCAGGAAAGTGAATATCTTGCCACAATTACCTATGAACAATTAGACTCATATGCAGAAATTGGTGGCATAAAAGAAAATGAAGCATGTAAAGTTTTAGCAGAAAATTCTGATCGAAATAGCATCATTCTTAAGCAAATTGAGCGCGCAATATCTATTAATGATTCAACAATTGTGTTTGCTTGCACTGTAGATCACGTTATTGCGCTTGTAGCATTATGTAGGTCTCGTAATTTGGATGTTGATTTTATAATCGGCGAAGTCCCTCAAAGCAAACGTATCGAAATATTTGAACGTTTTAAAAGTGGACAATTAAAGGTAATAATAAATCACGAGTTGCTATCTACTGGTGTTGATCTTCCGAATGTAAATAGGTTAATAATTACTAGACCGATAGGCTCACCAATTCTATATAGTCAGATTATTGGAAGGGCCTTAAGGGGTCCTAAAAATGGCGGAAATAGAAATAATACAATTGTTAATATTAAAGATAATGACAGTATGTATCCAGAAATAAATTTGCTGTATCAATTTTTTACTAATCAATTTAGGCAATGATGAAAACCTACGTAAGCGCTAGAGCTTTTAGCTCACAAAGAAAATCAGGCTTTAAAAATACCTCATATGCATTAGCTGAGCTGGTTGATAACGCTTTTGATGCAGAGGCCGATGAGGTCAGAATTATATTTTTGGAAAAGAATATTAATGGTAGGCCTAGGGTCGATAAAATTATCGTCGCTGACAACGGCAAGGGGATGAATAAGGAGTTGCTAGAGGATTGCCTCATTCTTGGTGAGTCTGGAGTCACTGAGATGCAGGAGATATTGCGCACTAAGCGAATTGGTAAATTCGGTTATGGTCTTCCAAATGCATCAATTAGTCAATGTAAGGTAACTGAAGTTTATTCATGGGTTCCAGGCGGCAATAAATTTTTTCAACACCTAGATTTAGACGGTATTAAAAATTCACAAAGTATAGAGGTGCCTCCAGCTGTGGAAAAGGCTCTGCCTGCATACATTCAATCGATGCTCGGAAAAAGGGAAATGGCATCTGGAACGGTTATTGTATGGAATGATTGCGATTTAATCTCATATGCCCGCGCATCAACATTAATAAATCACTCAGAAAAGATTTTAGGACGTATTTATCGTTATTTGATTAATGATAAAAAGAAGAAAATAATCTTATCGGCGTTTAGCTATAACGAAACAGATAGAAAATATACTGCTCAGGATAAAGATATTGTTGTTAGACCTGAGGATCCGCTGTTTTTAATGAGCAATACGACCGCTGCTGAAGTGCTTTTCGCTGCAGCGAACAGTGGTGAAATCTCTGCCCCGTTTTTCAAGCCATATTCAGTTTCAGAAAAGGAGAATAAGCCAACTAGCTACAAGCTAGATGAACATTGCGCTGTGCACACTTTTAAATACTTAGATCAGGTGTATAGATTTAAATTAACTACATCAGTGGCATTCCCAGCTATTCAAAAACCAGGAATTCGAAATGGTGGAGACACTAAAGTTGGTAATTTATATCGTCAAAAGGAAACGTTAGGCAACATTTACTTTGTTCGCGCTGGTCGTGAGGTTGATGTTGGAAGTTTCGGCGATTTTTATAGGAGAGCGCAACCAAATCATCGTTTTTGGACTATAGAAGTCGAGTTTGAGCCAGACATGGATGAATTACTTGGCGTCCTAAATAATAAACAGCACGTAGCATTTCATCAGGTTCGTGAAGCTGAAATCTATGATGAGAATTATGCCTCCCCCGTTGAGGCGCAAAACGCATTATTTTTCAAATTGTCTCAGGAGATAACAACTGCTTCTAAGGCCGCAATAAGCCGCATTAATAAGCAGGCTGCTGAGTTCGACAATATAAATAAGCCTGGTATCGACGCTCCTACTATTCCTGTGGGAACTCCAACTACTACTACAACGGTTCTATTATCCGAAGGTCAAAGAACCCAAAGCTTGCCCAAGGAGGAGAAGGATCAGCTAGTTGAAAAGCTACATAAAACCTATCCTCAACTTGAATTAGTTGATATTGAGAAGTCGGTGATTAGTTTGGACGAGTCCGCAGCTAGGGCTTGCATTATTTACGTCCCCTCGGTTTCCGAACAGCTATGGAACTACACAAAAATTTGGGATTTTCACGTTATTGAAATCAATACAAATCATTTGTTCTATAAGAAAATTATTGCACCACTACAACAATATAACGATGATGGTTCGCTTACGGCTATTGAATTATTTATTATCGCCTCCGTGATTGAAGAGGAAAATACAATTCAAAATGATGCTAAAAAACGAGCCATTGAAAATCATAGACTTTCTGTAGCAATTAAGCTCAAAGAGTTTATGAATGATCTTACAGATTCATTTTCGATAAAGCATACCGAAGTCGATGATAGTGATGATGATTAGATTTATATGAAGTCGTCATTCTTTTTTCTTAAGTATAAAAAGATCCTCGCTCCATTTGAGATTTTGAAGAAGTCTACGGATATAGGCTGGAAATGTCGTAAATATGTTAAGTGGGGAGAGGTTCATTGCAGCTCTGCCAGTAAGGAAATTCTTAAAAAGTCAGGAGATGAGCTAATTGAAGAATCTAGCCTTAATTTCAAAAGCTATGAAGAGCTGAGTGGAATATTCACGAGAGTACAAAGCTGGGCTAGAAACAAAGACACTCCTGAATACGATTTACTACCCGAAGTTTTGCCTGAATACGAAAAATTACAACGTGCTATTGTTGCGGGATCAAAGAGGCCGGGTCTAGTCGATCAAATTATTATAAATAATAAGTTCTTAATTGATGATGTGCCAGTAAAGAAAAGATGGAACTTGTTTTGTGCCCTTGAAATACAAAGCTACTTTAAGTCAAATAGACGTTTCACTGAATTATTATCAGGAATTCTAGGTAATGATGAAGGTAGTCATGATGGCGATGTATCTCGATCTATCTCTTTGTCTTCTGCCTTAATTAGAGAGGCATTAGGTCTTTACTGCCTTAGTGAGAGTGAAATAAAAAAGACTGATATTAAGTTGATTGAATTTTTTCTAGAGTGCCTCGATCTCCCTTCTCATCCCGAAAATGAAGATAGATCAAATATAGAGTTTATTGCTAAAAAAACTAATGTATTAATTGAGCAGGCAGAGTTAGACAGGTCAATCTTTGTTAGGTTTGACTATGTTGAGGGTCAACTAATTATTAAGCAAAATATCCTCCATAGGGTTTTCTATGAAGATTCGCCTGAACTTTCAATTTATAAAAATGAATCATTTTGGCTTATGACTGGCGAAGCTCTGCTATCCCATCTCGGCAAGATCGAAATTATCCAAGCTTTTTTTACTTCACTAGGCTTGAAATTAAGTGACAGAACATAATTATTTCTTCGAAGGTAGGCTTATCACCGGGTCTGAATCCTTGAGTTGGATTAAGAATGCTCTCTCCTGCCTTAATGGAGAGGCATCAATCTGTAGTGCTTATATAAAAATCCCAATACTTAAGGAAATTGGACTCAATACAAAATCATCTGATATTAGATTTTTGGCAAGATGGGATCTCAACGACTTAGTTGGAGGCGCATCTGATATTGAGTGCTATAAATTTGCAAAAGAGCGCGGATGGGAGTTCTACATAAACCCCAGGCTTCATGCGAAAATATTTTACCTGCCACCCTCAGGTATTTTAAGTGGTAGCGCTAACGCAACAAGCTCTGGATTGGGTCTCTCGTCCCATTCAAATCGAGAAGCTTCAACCGTAGTTGCAATTAATGATCACAATATAGAATTTATTAATAGTCTATTTTCAGATTCTATCTTGATGACGGACGAGCTTTATATTAGGCTTGTCGATGCTTACAATTCAGTTGATAAAACTAAAACATATGTGCAATGGCCCGATTCTATTCTAAAAGAACTCATTCCTAAGCTCAGTCTTGATGCTAAGTTTATGATTTCGGAGTGCCTACTTTCAACTGGTGAAGAGATTCTTAATCATGGAAAATCAAATTCTGCAGAAAGTATTCATGATTTAAGTGTTCTTGCGGTACCGCTGAATTGTTTTGATAAGGAATATATCTATAAGAGGTTTATTTATTCAAAACTATTTCTATGGATCAATACTTTACTTGATAAATATGATGGCGAAATCTACTTTGGTACTTTAACTCAAGAGCTCCATAACGCACTTATTGAAAATCCCATGCCATACCGCTCCGAAGTGAAGGATATGGTTAAAAATATATACTCTTGGATAAAATTAATTGGGCCCGATCAAACTCGCATTCTATATGATCGCCCCAATGTTTCTGAAAGATTGCGTCTTATCTAGATCACTTGTGGCAAACGTTACAAGAATTATTACCCTCATCGCAATCATACAAATCGTCAATATCCACTAAATTAGCTCTCAAAGGATTTGCAAATTTTTCTTTGCGTGCCTCATTTCTTGCAATACGTTTATCAAAATCCTCCCGAATTTGCTGAATACGTTCTGGTCGCTCAAGCATTGATAGCGGCTCGCCCTGGGTCCATGTGAATGGAGAGCCATGCTCTTCGGCGCTTTTTTCAAGCGCTTTTGCTTCCTCAAATGCTGCTGGATGTCGTTCTTTTAGGCGGACCCATTCAATTTTCTGTTGAAAAAAGCAGAAAGTACACCCACTCCGTGAGCGCCATTCGTAATACTTTGGCAGGCCCATTCCCGACGCTTCAAGCAAGTCAAACACTCCTTGCTTATCGATGCCATCCTCTCTAAATGGATACTTTACTTTTAGAAACTGGTTATTCGGGTTGTACCCCTCTCTGTAATCTTCGTCAGCCCTGATTGCTACATAGCTATATACGGTAACCTCGGCTTTCATCCACTGGTTTACCCAGTTTCTAAAGGGTTCTAGTTTTAATTTTTGGGTGCACCATCTTGTTTGTGCTGAAGGTAGATAATGATTAAATTCTCTCAGCCAGAACTTGAAATTCCGATGTGGATTAAGGCGAGTAATTGGTTTTCCTAAATACCCTTCGAGCATGGTTAGGAATTCCTGGACTTCAGGCAGCTCTTCTCCAGTATCAGTAAAGAAATATTCAATATCAAGTTCAGGGTAGTGCTGTGCCATATAAATGGCTAGGGCGGCACTATCTTTGCCTCCGGATATACCTAATACGTGCTTTTCCATGTCAGCCTTATGTATTGATTGTTTCAGAGCAAGCTTGTGCAAAGGTTGCAAGGATTTCATCCTTGCTTAAACCCTTTTTCTGGAGGTCTTTTAATATTTCTCTTGAGATTACCTTTAGTTTGGGAATCTTTTCAGTGGAAATATCAAAACTTTCAGAAATTGTTTGATTTTTTGGGTCAGCGTATACAAAAGAAAATGAATTCCTCATTGAGTTCTTATCTCTAAGTGAGCTAAGCGACTCAATCTTTCTAAACGTGTTGCAAATAGTGCCAAGAGCATTAATTGCTGCCTCTTGATCCCTGTCAACCCAATCCTTTGGATTTTTATTGATGGTTGTAGATAGAAGACCTTCGAGGCCTTCATCATCTCCCTTGTAAACCGAAAGTCTTGCTACAAAAGCATCAACCCCAAAGTCCCCTGAAATTCCTTTAATATTTTCTGCTCGGTCATTGACCTTCCCAATTTCGCCTTGATGATCTAAAGCCTTATTGAGAATTCCTCTAAATTTGGATAGCATCTGCGGATACGCATCCTGCAGCTCTTTCGTTAGAGAAGAGATAACCTCAACTAAATCTAAGTCGTTTTTAGGATTAAGTAGGCTAGGCAGGTCTGAAAAAAGAACTTTATGAGGATCATTTGCCTTAAGCATTGCCATTCTAAGTTTCTGGGCATCTGCAGAAACAGTATTTGTTCTTTTTGTCCACCCAGGCAGCGTTGCAACAAGATTCACTAGGCCTCTAGCAGATTCCAGTGGACTGGCAATAACTTGCTTTCCTAAGCTCTTCTCGAGAGACGCGCTAAGTGATTTCAGTAATACCTCCCGTTCTTTACCAATTTCTACAAACTTGAATGCCACACGATTGGTATCCTGCATCCACTCGTCAAGAAAGGCTTCGGTTAAATCGGGGATAAATGTATTTTCAATATAAAGGCCTAGATGCTGCCTATTTGCCAAGAAATAAATCAACGCAAAAATGGGCAGTACACCTTTTTTGGCTCCAATAGGAGGGGCTTGCCATACTTCGTAAAGCTTGGCTAATGATACGGACTCCTTATTCCCCTTAAAGAGCTTGTCGGCAGCTTTCCAAAGCGGGGAAAAGTAGCTGCTAAATCCAGATTTTGAGTCCTGGGTTGAGAATGTATAAGCCCCATCAACCCATTGATAGAGTTGATTGGCTTCAATAATGGAATAGTAAAGCCCCGCATCCGATGAAAACCCTTCGTAGCCAAGTCTTGGTACGCCATAATTCCCTAGCATTTTATACATAAGCTCTTTGCGAGCCCTTACAGAATTACCGGATATTGATTCATGATTAACCAGCTCGTTTTGAATGTATGGTGTAGAGGGGTAGGTTTCATCAGCTAGCTTACTTGCGATTGCCGATAGGGTGCTGCGTGTAGATCTATTAATTTCTACCCCATCCTGATACCAGTCGGCTTTATCAAAAGAGCTCTTCAACTCTTCACTTAATTCAGATTTGACTGCTGCAACTCTACTATTAATTTCTTTTCTAGCTACGGCATCACCATCAAGCTCTCGCCTTGTTTTTTGAACCCGCTCAAGAGCAGCAAGTTCCATGCCTAACTCATAAACCTTCTCAGAATTTGGCGCGTAGCCAATAACTACCGGTGAGTTTTTTGCATTTTCAGATAACGTCTTAACTAAGTTCTTATTCTGTTTGGCGCTATAGTCTGAGCTCGGAGCCAAAAGAATAAATTCACCTGCTGATCCAGGCTTGGCTGAAAAGTTTGCAAGGTAATGCTCGGCAGATGTGGTTTCAATAAGCGCCCTCGAAAACCATCTTAGACTGCCCGTTAGGTGATAGTGCCTCTTGGCAACAATTGGATTAAGTTCAGATAATTCTATTAACTGCTTAATGTTGACTTCACCAAGTTCGCTTCTAGCTTCGTTGAGCGCAGAGTCGATATCAAAGTCACTTCCTGAATAAATTGCCCAAGAGCTTAAATGCTTTCTATATACAAGAATTGACCAACTAGCTAAATCTTTGAGTGCAGAGCTAATTACTTTGGTTGAGGCGTTCTCAATACAAGTTTCCAGAATCACATCCTCAGCAGTAAGACCAGAACCGCTTCTAAACATTTCTATGAGAGCAATGGTCTTAGCTAGTTGAAGATGAATTTGAGTACATCCAGATCTTGATTCTGCGCGCTCGATAGCATCTTTTGCTGCGGCCCATCTGTGGCCATCGGATGAAGCAAGGATGGCTTGTTCCATATTTGCAGATAGGTAGTCCCAGTATCTTGCGGGCCTATAAAGCGCTGATTCATCATCTGGCATTAGCTTCAAAAAGTCCGCAAATCCTAAAGGCTCGGCCGAGGCTAGAAATCCAAAAACACTCCGCTCATTCTGACTAAACCTTTTTCGAGAGATAGGGCCTAATAATGCAGCAGTGACGGGATGGAGCGGCCAACAATTTATAAAAGATGTTTTGATATTTGCTGGAGCGTTTGGCCTGCGTTTAATAATTGCATTTGCAACATTATCTGCAAACTTATCAAAAACTTTTGAAGCTTTTGGTGGATTTTTCTTATTAATAGCTCTTCCAACAAGCTCAATGACCTCATCCGTGCCCGCAACTAGAGGAATGTCAATATAGCGACCTTGAATCTTTGCCCATTCATCCCGCGCCTCTCTGCCAAGCCTCGTCGCATATTGCTCAAAAGCTTGATGCAGGATTCCGACAATAACTAATTTACCATCGCATCTGCTAGCTGCTTCAGCTAGCTCTTGGTAGAAGTAAATATCCTCCCCAGTTTGTGCGGCTGACTCGAGAAATTTTCCAAGCTCATCGATGATTAAAAGGACGCCATCCTTTTTCCTGTTTGTCGCTTCTGTAGTTAGCCGCAATATAACGTCTGCTGCTTTTGATTTTCTGCTAGTAGTGCCTAGTGACTTATCCAATGCTTTGGAAATTGCCGAAATAACACTATCTCTTTTGCCAACAACAGGTATGACTAGCCAGCCATCCTTGCTTGAACCAAATGCCAGCTCAACATCATCTTTAGTCTCTATTTTTAAGAGCTTTTTGGCTTCAGTCTTAAGTTCTTTGATTGGAGAAACTAGGGAACCCAAAACAAGCGCCAATGAAGACTTGCCACCACCATAAGGGCCGGTCCAAGTAAAGGCTTTCTGCCTAGATTGGTTTAAATGGTGAGCCATATTTTTAACAAGGCTCCTTGCAGTATCTTGGCAGATATAGCCTTGTAATGCGTCAGTTCTACCTAAGTCAGCCTCAAGATTGACCGAGCGTAAAAATTGCCTAGAAATTGTTACATTTGAATTTAATTTATCAGTCATATGCATTTTCCAGCAACTTATCTTTTTTAACTTGGCCTTTAATGACTTGGCGCATGCCTGCAGTATCTGACCATGTCAGTTGATTTTTTGTCACATCTCCCAACGCCTGAACTCTATCGGCAACACTTGACTCATCGAGCTTAAATACGCGTCCAGGTGAACCATACTCATGTGCAATAGCCTCGAATGAGAGGGTTTTTGTATCAGGGGAGTATCTATCCCAAAAGTCGACTAAGCACCAAGCAAAAAGACTATCGCTTAATGTTTGTTTCGCGCCTCTCTTGAATTCAAATTGACCTCGTCCAATTTGCTGGATTAAGGCTAGCTCTCCTAGAACGGTGTCTGAGATTTCCTCAGGGGAATCACCTGCCACGCGGGGAACATAGCTTCTTAAACAGCATTCGATATCTCGTTTGAGAGTCGCACTAGCAACCTTATACTCTCTATCATTTGCAAAATTTTGCAAATTATTAATGAGGTGCTCCGTATCAAGTGTTGGTTCAATTACATAATTAAATAACCATTTCCATGTTGTTGAGCGATCACCTTCCCCTGCTAGTTTCCAATGTATTAGCCAAGCAGTTGAGGGGTGTTCTTGATAGGGGTCTAGACCGCTATCTCCAAATAGGGAATCTCCGAGAGGGGTGGTTTTGTAGCCTACCTCGGAATTCTCCTCAATAATTCCTGTTGCTAGAGCCCAATGTCTTATTGATGAGACCATGTTTTTTCCAACCCCGAAATTGCTAATAGCTTTTTCATCGGAAAATAAGCTTTTACTTTCTTTAGGATTTTTGGTCTCTGAATCCTTAACTCCTAAGTAGGCTTTTCTTAGCCAAAGTTGCCTTAGGGGAAAGGTCTCATGACCTGAAAATTGGAATTTTTCTGTTTTACTCATAGCGCCCTGGATGAAGTCTCCAGTCAAGTATATCAACTGGAGAACTCCTCCAGTGAGCCACTACTAATCTAATGGTGTTTTATTAAAATATAAATAAATACATAATAAAAACAATGAGTTATGAGAATTGATCTCTAAAGTTTGAGATAATTTGATTTTTCATTGGCTGTGGTCTTAGAGTACGGCGCTTAGGGGCAACCTATTTCCTGCCGCCAACTCACTACACCTATTGGCTAGATATGCGTATAGATCAAATGTTACAATATTTTCGACCCCATTGATAAATGGCACATCTCCAAAATTCAGGTAGTAGTTAACTAAAGATTGGGCATCTAGCTCAAACCCACCTTTTTGATCTAGGGCTTTATCAACAACTTGTTTGCAGGCATCCACCGCCTCCGAATGGCTGGAAAATTCCCCGATTTTTGCCCAAGGACTTGCCTCTAAAGGGCCTTTATCGCTGTAGACCTCAACTACATACTTTTTGACTGCCTCAATTTGCATTGTTTTCTCCTAAGTTATTGAGAATAAGAAATCAGTAGCTCATGAAATGAGCTTACCCTTAGGAGATGCCCATTTTTCAATTGGTGGATTGATTTGTCCTTTCTTGGATAAAGGTCTGGACCTGATCAATAGTCCAGAATGAGGATCGCCCAATCTTTATAGGCTTAGGGAACTCGCCTTTCTGAACCATTAGCCAGAACTTAGATTTTGAAATTGGCATGACTTCCAGGATCTGTGGAATTCTCATTAAGGTCACCTCTGAATTTGAATTACTCATGACGACCTCCTTGACGGACGCGCTTCATATTTTTCCGATAAACCTGCAAAGCCATTTTTGCTGAACTCATCTTCGTGTAACCGTATGAACGGTACAAACTGTAAAACCGAATTGCTACCATCAAATTGTTCTCCATCTTGTCATGTTATGTATGAATATGTGTGCTACTGAAGAGCAATGTAGTCAATGAAATTTTGATGGTCAATCAAAAGTCAATACCCATCCTCTCAACA
>Ga0247837_1006144_pt1 | contig 17215 bp, 16 predicted proteins | sample LaCtaG_2_FD_187115 | JGI IMG/M metagenome (GOLD analysis project Ga0247837, IMG submission 187115) | Freshwater microbial communities from meromictic Lake La Cruz, Castile-La Mancha, Spain - LaCruzMarch2015_14.5m | ecosystem: Environmental > Aquatic > Freshwater > Lake | place: Spain: Castile-La...
TGTTGTGGGTAGAGACACTGGAAAGACAGCGAAGTTTTCAGTCGCAATGTCGAATATTTCGATTACTCGATGCGAAGGATACGTATCAGCTAGGTATATTTGGTCTTTATATTCACAGGGAGAAAAGGCTCCTCTTGGATTGGCCATATCTTTCAACGGAGTCCAAGCTTTAGTCGAAATTGTGAACTTTTCACATGAAGTAAGCTGCGTACTTTGGTTAAACCCACCGAAAGCAAACACTGTAGGGCCAGTAGAGCACAATCTGGAGTCTGATTTAACAAGCCCTAAGCACTTCCTGGCTGTGCTCATCGGTTGCAAAGGCGTTAAAACGCGACTTGGAATGTCTAAATTGTACGTTGCTGCTGAAACAGGTTCCGCTCCTGCACATAATAGAGAATTGGTATCCAGGAAGCAGAAGCTTCCACCCCAACTAAAGTTAGTAGAAACTGTAAAAGAGACATTTTGCTTGGTTTTCAAGTCTATCAGCTTCACCGTATTGTTAAAAACACAAAGAAAGTAGCCGATAGGAGGGTCTGCAATAGGGAAGTGTAAGGTCACTGTCCCGGAATTGGACTCAATGCGATACGAGAAGAGCTTGAGTTCACCTCCTGAATGCGCCAACGCCGTCCGAATAGGGACACTGAACTCTGCTTTCAACGCAGGACTATCGTCGCTTAGCGTCTTTTCAACTTCGTCCACAGCCGCTTGTATTTTGCCCTTCGTCTGCCTCAGCTGCTCTACAGAATCGGCACAGCGTCGTCTCAAAGTCGCAATTGCTGTTTCAGTCGTGACTGTGATTTCTTCTATGGCCCTGTCCACTTCTTGCAGGTTCCTCAGTGCCTGTTCGTGCACCAAAGGCCAAGCAGTAGTGCGAGCTTCCAGCCGTTCATAGTACCCCGGGATCTTGAAGAACGGAAGAGTCTCGATTAGGCGCATCGGGTGCTCTTTCCTGGGTGCTCGGGCTGCGTGCTTGAGGAAGCAACTACTGCAGAGCAGTGTTTCCCCACCGCTACACGTGCAGAAGCACTCCACACTTGCTCGACCACATTCCGAGCAGAGTCCATTCCCACCTTCCATTTGCTATTACTGCCTTTCAGCCCAAGGCTGTTTATGCTTCATAGTAGCTCAGTTTTCGCTTGAGTCTCTCATCCAGTTTGATTTCTGTCCAACTCACTTTCGTTGTGGCTTCCTCAGTCTCAGCCTCTCTCGCTTGCTCTAATTTATCGCAGAATTGGCCCAGGGAAGCGCTGCTAATGTTCTCTACAGATCTGTAATGACTCCAAGTCTTCACTAGTGACTGCAAGTAGGCATAATTCGGCTCTTCCTCAAACTTCAACCCTCTCACATATTCCAATGTCAGGTGCAACTCTCTAGGCGCGTTTGCACAGAGCTCTCCCACTGTCACTCGATTCATTTCCCTGTGTATCCTTCCCAGCAACTCTGAATCATTGCAGGCTTTCAGTCCTGACCACGGCAAAGTCCCGTTATTGCGTAGGTACAGCAGGGAAAGTACCAGTGACTCCAAATCGTCTCTGCGACTGTGAGCCAGGAAGTTGACTACACTTCGAGAAGCGAACAAATATGTTCCTTTGACACTATTTGTTTCGCTCACTTTCGCATGTATGAAACCATTTGCAAGGCAATAAGCCTTCGCAAGGCCGAAGTCTATGAGGTAGAGGTCGCTGTTGTTTTTGCCAAGGAGTATGTTGTGTGGCTTGATGTCTCTGTGCAGGTAGCCAGCTCTGTGCAAGGTCTGCAAGGCCTCCAAGCCCTGTCGCCAAGCTTTGGTCCAAAGGTGGGTACTGAGAGGTCTGTTTCTAGAGCGAAGCAGAGCTTTCAGGGAAGGACCCAGAGGCTCCATAGCCATGTAGTAGTGAGACTCTGTAGAGCCGTAATCGTACACAATCGGGAAGTGCTTGCTCCCCTGCATCTTCCCCAGCACGTAGAACTCCTTATCCAGGGAGCCAGCCCTGGAACTCACCACCTTGACAGCTACTGTCCGTTGGTGCGAGCGGGCCAAGTATACTTGGCCGAATGTCCCCGAACCCAGCACTTCGCCCAACTCATAGTCTCCCAGCCTCATATTTCCCGGATCCATTTTCTGGTAGCAAGGCTACTTCGCCAGAAACGGTGAGACTACATGTCTACACTATTAACGACTCCCTAGGACAAGGCAGGCGAGCTCCTCTGTAAGTCTCTCGTCCTCCTCCCCACCTCACTATGGAGAGAGTTGAAGCCAGAGACTTCCTTTCCCTTGTTTGCAGGCGCTAGAGACCTGGCTCTTTTCATTAGCAGGGGAGAAGCCTTGGAGCCGCGTCTCGCGGGACTGCGGCTTGAGGCTCTGGGCTTGGAGCTTTCTGTGGAGATGTCCAGAGTTGCGTAAGTGGAGATGTAGGCTTTGGAAACGAGGGAAGAGAGAGCGTTTTCAGACACTTCGTCAAGGATCAAAACTGCTCTTTTGTGGATGGTTTTTGAGTCTCGATGGCCCTGACTGTGTCGGATGGTCGCGAATAAGTACAGGACTGCAGCACTGAGGCTCAGCAATTGACATAGGCCGTCCATAGACACCATTTCACTGCCTGCCTTCCAATAGTCCAAAGGCAAAGGGCGGATTAGTACCAAATCCGCCCAACTGCATGGACGAATTAGTCGGTTTTTCGCTTGTTTTCGCCTGCCTATTATGTCTCTTTTCAAATCCAGTAGCTGCAGCAGCTTCTCTGCAGACACCCAGGCAGCCGACCAAAAGGAAGGAAGGGCCAGTGAACCAGAGGGACGCTGGTACAGCTTTGCAAGGGAGTGCAGCTGCCTTAGAGCAGTTTGACACAGCTTGGAGGCTTGGTCCGGCTTGGACAAGGACACCGAAAGGCAGGCCAGTTGGAGACAAGCCTGGGCCATATGTGTCTCCAAACGGATGCGCAGGGCTGCTGGGGCTTTGGCCCTGAGTCTCACCCCAAGGTTGTAGACGCAGCCGTCTAGGTAGGAGGCGCTTTCGGCGGTTTCTCCCAGCTGCTGAAAGCAATAGGCCAGGTTGTGTAGTACAAACAGGACCAATTCAAAGCTGCCCACTCCATATGTAGCTGAGTCCTCCAAAACTTCTTCAGCTTTCCTCAAGTACCCCACAGCCTCCGCATGGCTCTTTCGGGCGAGGCAGGCAAGTGCACTGTCCACTAGCTTCGTGAGCAGGTCTTCCATATATGTTGCGAGGCTTTGCCTTCTTCGGGAAGGCGTTAAGTCGCAGGGCGGGGGAGAAGTGCTGTCCCTATGGACAGAACGGACAGCCGCTATCCAAGGAATTCGTACAGAAGTTCTTAGCAAGTGCTAATGACAAGGTGCGGTACTGGCGGCCCTCTGAGGACTGCTTGCGACTCAGACATGCCTGGTACTTCGCAGACTACCTACAAGCAGCGGCCTTCACACTGGAAATAGCCAAACTCGACTCTCGCAATGTGCTCAAGCAGAAGCCTGACATCGCCCTGCAGCGCAAAGAACTGCTCACCATCGAGCTCTTCACTCCCTTGCTGGGAGGCCTCAGTCAGGCAGACCTGGAACTCGCGGTGCTCATTTCCTTGCTGCCGGGAGAGGACTACCACCTCACCCCTGTCAAGGACGAACGCAACTACAGGGCGGAAATGCGCAGAGCCAAGCTAGACGAAGCCACTGCTCGAGTCTTATCTAGTCCGCAACAAAGGTAAATGGAGGCCGGCTTCTATAGTCGGTCGCTCGATGAAGTCCTGCAGGCTTATTTCGCTTCTTGTGACCAGCGACTGCCACTTGACCAGCTGCGCAGGGAACTTGCAGTAACAGGGGAGCGAGCTTCCGCGCTGCATTTCCGTCATTTGACCATCGAGAAAGCCAGTCTCATGAAGGCGTTTTCCAAGGCAATGCCTGTGCTGAGTCACTTCACTAGTCTGGAAATCAGCGACTGCTACATCGCAGAGGACTGCTGGTACTACCTTGCGAAGGGACTGCGCAGCTTGACAGCCATCGAAAGCATCAGTGTGCTGGACGACGACTTCAGTCCGAACAAAGCCGACTGTCTCTGCATGGCAGTGGAGAGCATGCCGAAACTGAGCTACTTGGAGCTGTCAGGGCGGGAGCTGTCGCTGCCCACTTGCAGAGTGCTCTGTGCGCAGCTGCCCAAGCTGAGTGCACTGAGGACGCTGAATGTGAATGTGACGGACTTGGGCTATGGGCAGGTGGACCTGTGCCGCGCATTGCGCTTCATGCCTCAGCTGCGGAACCTCTTCCTCTTCAAGGTGGAACTGCGCAAGAAAAAAGGCCTCAAGAAGCTTAGCAAGTCCCTCGCTTCCAGCGCGCTGGAGAAGCTGGATCTTTCAGCCAACGACCTGAGCAAGCGCTGGGGACTTTTAGTCCCTGCTCTCACTCAGCTCCCTCAACTTTGGTTCTTGCGACTGTCCAGTTGCCAGCTGTACGATGCCCATTTGGTGCAACTGAGTAGGTCGCTGCCGGCCTTGCAAGCTCTCAGGGAACTGGACTTGTCGTATAATGAACTGAGGTTCCTATCCGTGGACCTGAAGTCGTCGGGGATAGCTTTGCTGCCCTCACTGACGACGCTTAACCTGGAGTGGAACTTGGCGAGTGAAGGCACGCTAGCAAGTTTGCTGCTGCAGCTGCCCATGCTTCCGAAGCTAGAGGCGCTGGGACTGAACTGCCGCTTCTTCACAGAGCAGTCCTACTCTGTGCTGCTCGCAGTGCTGCCCTCCCTGCTCCGTCTCAAGTCAGTGTTCTCCATCCTGGAGTCAGACGGAAGTGCACTAGTCTACCGTCTAGACACCATCTTCGACTGCTATTATACTAGGCCTTAGCGCCTTTGCTCCCACTGGCACAGATGAGCTAGCTAAAGCTTGAGATAGGCCCTAATCAAGTTCTTCGCAGGTGCTTGCACCAGGAAGTACACAAACAGTCCGAAGAGGTACGACAGCGATAGCACCAGCACGAAGTCCTTCAACAGCGCTGCTTTTTGCCAGTAGAAACAGCGCTGCTCGCCTGCGAACAGCGCCCGCGCCACTGCCACCTGCGCCAGCACCACCACAAGACTCAGCCGACTGAAGGGACGCCAGAACGACTGCGCCAGCACTCTGCGCACCCAGCGAGCCTCACCCACCAGCACTGGCAGAAGCAGCAGACTCAGACCCAGCGAAAAGAGCAGGTGCTCGAAGCCTAGGAAGGTTTCATTGCCGCTGTCAGTCCAGCCCGCATATCCGTCCCTCCAGTCCTCGTAAACCGGCCGCTGCACGAAGACTGTGAAAGTGATAGTCCCCAGGCCGAGCAAGAAGCACAGCGGAGCGCCTAGCGCCGTCTTCTTGAGCCAGTACATGAGTCTACGCATGAGGAGGTCCTCAGTTTCCTCGACCTTGATGGCGAAGTAGGTAGCAGCGCAGTAGGCGCCCAGCAGGTAGGCCACTATGCGGCAGTAAGGCTTGGCCATGACCTTCATGAGGAAATCGTGACTGTAGTTCTCACGAGCGATGTAGGCCACTTTGAAGCTGTCCACTGAGGCGACGCTGCTAGTGATCACCACTCCTAAGGTAATGCAGCCCGCCCACAGCGCCCAGCACACTGTGTTCGGGTACTTCATGTACACAATTAGAAAGGCAGGCAGCAGCACTAGCAGCTGCACGTCCAGGGCCAAGTACCACCCCACGCCGAGACAGTGGTTGCCCGTCCAGTTCGGCACGAAGTTGTTGAGGAAGAACAGGTTGGACCACCAGTAGCTGCTGCAGTCCTCGGTGAGCAAGTCAATGCGGTGCCACAGTGGTCCGTAGCCCAGAGCCGGCATGACCGTGCTGTAGAAGAGCAAGCAAAAGACTATGAGCGGCAAGAACCTGAGCACTCGCCCCAGTATCAAAGCCTTCACTTCGAATTTCCCCTTCGTCACGCCTACGAACAGTCCGTTGCTCACCAGGAACGCGGTCACCCACAGGAACGTGTCGGTGGCGAACACTCCGCTGTAGGCCAGTACAGAGGTCCAGTGCGCTGCCACTTCCCCTACGTCCTCAGGGTTGATGGAGGGGCCGTAGTAACGGTACAGGTACACATTCGCCAGCACCACCCACCCCACTGTCATGGCTTTCACTCCGTCCAAACTGGTCAGGGCGATGTCGTAGTTGCCCAGGTCCAACAGCTTCTTTCCGTTGGCGAGGACGGAGAAGGAGCGGAGGAAGCGCATCTGAGGAGGCAGGGCGGCTTGCTCTGACACTTCGGGGTCCACGAGAGGCGCGTAATGGGAAGATTTGGTGAGAGTCTCCAGAGGAATTTCAGTTTGCTGCTTCTGAGTAGCCTGCGTGTAGGCGAAGTCAGCGTAGGAGCCAGCCAAGACCAAGCAGAAGAGCAGACACAGCAGTAGCACCACCAGTCCGCCTCCCAGTCCCAAGGCGTAGTCAGTGGGCAGGTGCGCCTGAGGGTCGTAAGCCGCTCCTTGGGAGCCCTGCTGCTGGTTCAACAAAGACTGAATATCCCCCACACTGCAGGCGACAGGCACACACAGGCCGTACAGCTCAGGATGCGGCTCTCCTCTGATCTGCACAGTCACGTAAGTTCTTTCCAGAGTCAGACACGACTCATAGTGACCCAAGTCATTGATACTCTTCCCATCGAAGATGAGAGCCAGCAGAGCGGCTGTGTCGCCTCCTCTCCCCTCTAGGTAGGCTTCGGACTGCGCCCAGTCTTCCTCGAGTGCGCCTAGACATGCATCTTGCGCAGCTGTCAGACCCGCAAGCAACAGGGCCGCCAGCATATTTATGCAACTAGTCAACAACCCTCCGCTTCACTCAGGATGTCTTCGTCGGGAGGGAGGTCCTGCAAGGCGGGGTCTTCGTAGGCCAGGTCCGACATCTTGCTTCCCAGACGCTGCTTGAGAACTGGCCCGTCCACTAGTTCGTGGAAAATCAGCTCGAAGCGGTTCTCAGACAGGACCTCGAGGGGAGGTCGGCGGGACGGTGGCTCCACGAAAAAGGGATCCAAAGCCAGTCTGTCTATCACTCACCTGAAAGCATTTTCCAGCATAGACGGAATCACTCTGGCCAGCAGCGGGGACGATAGTTCCAAACAGGGGTTTGTGTTGACCTCGATCAGCCAAGGCTTCAGTGCCTCGTCCAGCATAAAGTCGTAGCCGAAGACTTCGAAGGAGTAAGCCCTGTGCTTGGGGTCCAACTTCAAGTAGGTCGCCTGCACTGTGTCCTTCACCAGAGCTTTCAACTGGGGCGCCACGTCCTGCAAGAAGTTGAGGTTCTTCTCCTTGTAGTGAGTGTCGAGGTAGCGCTGCAGGTCACTGTAGGAAAGCTTGTTGGCCATTTCGAACTTGCCGTAGTCCTCGGAGTACTTCTGCACGGCGTCGTTGGTAAGGTGGATGAGTTTGTTGGTGATGTTGTTGATGTTGAACTCTTTGGAACTGGTGCGGATGTAGCCCTCGTTGTAGTAGTAGGCCTGCAGCACTCCCCCCGCACACGTGACCAAGGCATACAGGCGGATGTCAAACTTGCGTCTATTGATGAGGAAGGGCCTGTCCAGGTAGCGCTGTAAGATGAAAGTGCGCTTCGCTCCTGTTTTCTCGTCCACAGGCGCAGTCCTCATTTCTTCCTTCAGTTGGTCAATAGTGTTGCACACAGTGATGCCAGTGCCTCGGTTAGTGTTTTCACCCGGCTTCAAGATCCAGACATTACGTGGCTTCTTGGCGGGGTCTTCCTCTAGCTCTGCCTCCTCTGCGATTTCCCGGTACTTGTCTTCAAAGCAAGCGAACTCAGGGTCTGCTTCCCCTTCCTTGATATGGAAAGTCAAGGGGACGTTGTTGAAGGGGTCAAGGTCGAGACACTCGTAGTACTGCTTCATGTTAATGAACAAGGCCTTTTTGTTGGCGAGGTGGTGGTTGCTTTCGAGCTTGTTGTGGGTCTTTATGTTCGCAGGAGTGAGAGCCAGGCTGCCAGTGACTTTGGCGAAGCAGGGAGACTTGAAAACCAGGTCATAGCCGAGAGGAGTGAGGTCCACAGCTGTGCCCTGCAGCGACTGTTTGTATGGACCGCTGGTAGGGTGGTAGCGCACAGCACACTGAATGCCTGCTTCCCCTACTGTAGCTGCACTGGGCTGCTCAGGCACTGCTTCCATCTCCTTCATCAGCTCTATCTCCTTCCACTGTGTCCACACTAAGTTCGCCTGCGCCTTGTCCTCTTCCTCCACTCTGGTCCACCACCATCGACTGCCCAGCATCGTCTTCACCAGCTGTGCATTGTTGCCCTTGCCCACGAAGTACTTGTACCCGCAAGGCTCAGTGGGCGCAGTAACTGTCACTCCGAAGCTTTGCTGGATGAGCAACTGAAAGCTGGAAATGATAGGTTCGCGAGCCTTACTCAGCCACTCCTTGTTTCGCATTGCTTCCTTGGCAGAAACGCGCTCTTCTTTGCGCGGCGGAGGAGGTCTGGGCCGAATAGCGACCTCAGGAGGCAGTTGGTAGCGCTTTCGCTCTTCCTTCTTCTTAGGCTTATATCGGTCAGGCAAGGGTGTGGTGGCTGGAGGGACTCGCAGCTCTGGTTTCACTTTGGGCTGCGCCTGCAGTCTGGTTTGTCGAATTAGCAGGAACTTCTTCGTGAGATCGCGTTCGCAGAGGAGTTCGGCCAAGTTGTCAGAGCTGGAGGCTCCTGGGCAGTTGGTGCTGGGCCGCGCCTCCGCTTTCCGGGGCTTGGAAGGGGACTGACTGGTGCTCGAAATCTTTTGCACGTGAAGACTGAGGTTGTGGAGATTGCGAGGCTCTTCGGCCTGGCGAACGAGGAGCTTAGCGAGAGGTTCCGGCTCGGGGGAGTAGACGGGGTTGCGGGCTCTGGAGCGCACACCTACTCTGGGAGTCAGTCCAATGCGCACTCGCTGTCGAGAGCTGGAGGCTCCCTCTAGTTGGGACGGTGACTGCTTGCGGTGCTGCGGACTGTCTTTCGGGAAGACTCCTGCACAGCGGACACGCTCCGGCACAAAGACTGAAGAGTAGGCGGAGTTAGTCAGGCCTTCCATCTCGATTGTTATCGCAACGACTGGCAGAAATGGCGAGAGTGCTGCGCTTCCTTCTGGCCGCAGTGCTGATTTCCGCACTCTGCACTTTCGGACTATACTACCGCGAGGAGATATCTCAGAATGATGGAGTGCACCTCCCGGAGTCGACAGCTTCGGACAAGCCAGTGGATAGACAGAGTGGGAAAGAAAGGGTGGAAGTGCCTTTGAAAGGCTCGGTATTGCCGTGGAGCCAAGTCGAAGACTGAATGCCTGAGACACAGACTTTGCAAGCTGTTCCTCAGCTCCCAACTGACGTTTCCTGCTCGCCTACCACCTTTGGTCTCAGCGCGTTGCAAGCCGCCTCCACCTTCCTTCAAAAGAAGCCCTTCAGTCCCTGTTGTTCACACTCCTTCTTCTCCTATCTCAACGATACTCTCACAGTTAACTGTGCCTCGTCCTCGTACGATATCCTACTCGGCCAACAGCGCGAAGAAGAACGCCTAGGCAATGTGTTTTTTAATGTGAACTGGAGACGCAATCCAGGACCTACTAAGCTGGGCGACACAGAGTACGCCTTTCTGCGCTGTGGTCTGGGGGCGAAAGACGCTGTGCTGGTCAACAAATTCAATGCGTCAGCTGCTAGCAGAGCAGACAGAATAGCCCAGGAACTAGCAGTAGAAGTGAATGTGACGTACAAGCCTGTGGCTGTTTACCTTCTCCTGCTGGACTCAGTGTCCAGACAACACTTCTACCGCAGTTTTCCTCAGACAAGTGCCTTCCTAAACAGCACTGCGAACTTCTCAGTTTTCGACTTCGTGCTGAACCACGCTAGTGGCGAGAACACCGCTCCCAACATGATCCCAATGCTGTACGGCCTGGACCTGGACCACATGAAGGAGTTGCTACAGGGCTTCAGTCACGTGCGGCCTGACCACGCAGGTGAATTCTGGAGGCTGCAGGAGGCAGCTGTGTGGCAGTACATGGAGACCAGAGGCTTCGTCACTCTCTTTGGCTACGACACTGTTTGGGACTTCCTGGCGCCTTACGTGGGCAGGGAAGTGCGCACGGACCACATGATTTCCAACTTCTACCACGCAGCCCGGAAGGTGTTTGGCTACAATGAGTTTTCGACCTCGCAACGGTGTCTGGGGTGCCACGATGCTCACTACTACCCTTTGCAGTATTTGCTAGACTTCCATCGCAACTATCATGGACGCAACCGCTTTGCTTATTTGCACCTGTCTCCTGGACATGAAAGTTCGGGCACTGTTATTCGGTCCGCGGACCCAGACGTAAAAGCACTGATGCAGCAACTAGCCAATAGCGAGGAGGACGTAGTGATGCTGCTGGCCTCGGATCACGGCCTACATGTAGGGGCCTGGGACGAGGCTTATGAGGGCTTTGTGGAGAACCAACTGCCCCTGCATCTGCTGTGTCTCAGTAGTGGTCTTCTGCGCAGACTTGGACCAGCCGTGCATCGCACTCTGCAGGCCAATACTCAGCGACTCGTCACTCGCTATGACTGGTATTTAACTCTGCGCCACTTCGCTACTTTGCCCTACGGCTGGCTCTCCAAGGAGTCTGCCCTGTATGAGAACTGGAAGCACTCCAGTGACAACAAGCACGCAGTCAGCTTGCTTCTCGACGAAGTGCCAGCTAGTCGCTCCTGCAGTGAAGCAGGGCTTCCTGTTTACTACTGTGCTTGCCTAAGTTTCCACGAGGTGCTCCCAGCCCAGACGCCCGCTGAGGCACTGACCCTCGCCACAGCCTTCCTCAACTCGCAAACCAACCACACTGCTCAGTTGTGTTTGCGTCTTCACGCTCGGGACGTGGTGAAAGCCTATGTGCACGAAGGACCGAATACTGAGCGTTACTTCAAACTTCGCTTCCGAGTCCTTGAGCTGCCCAAGGCTCGTTTCGACGCGGTGATCTTCTGGGCTTCAGCAAACCACTTTCGGGAGTTACACCTTGCAAAGACTGACAACACCCTCAGTGTAGGGGATGACCTGCTTCAGGTGAGAGAAATGGTACGGGTGGATGAATACGCAGGCATTTGCGAGCAGCTAGCGAAAGCCTTCGGCACAAGTCCTTCTTTGTGTATTTGCCAGCAGCCGTTTCCCGCAGAGGTGTTGGAGGACCAGGCCTTCCGCCAGCGAGTGGAGCAGCTGCTAACTCCCCTGCGCTTCCTTGTGCCGGGCAAGGGCTCTTCCTGCTTGAAGGCCTGCGAAAGCGAAGGTCGCAGTTGTGTGGAGTGGGCGTTGACTCTCCTCAATGATGAGCGCTTGCTGCGGGGCCGAGTGTTTTATTTTATGAGAGATGGCAGAAGTAGTCGCCTGGAAGACTTAGATGGCATCCGGTGGGGGAGAGAGGGAGTGGGAGTACGTCTGCGCAAGGCTGCAGAGCACTGGGAGTTGCTGCTGGCGGAGTGGAGCCGCCCTCCTTCCTGTGCTGACCAAGCGCCCGCAACACAGCCTCTTTGCGTGTGTTCCTAGTCTATAAAATGCGCCAAGGTAATACTAGGTAGCCACCACTTAGATTGGAAGTGGAGGGCTGCACTTGGATTCGCGAGTCGCGCGGACTCTTCGACTTTGAGTCCAACCACGTGGTGCGCAGCCAGGCAAGTGTGCTTGGGTCTGCCCTGCTCGTGCTTCGCGAAAACCGCTGTGTGGTCGTGCAGGGTCTGGCCAAGGAGTTGCCAGGTCATACGCGGCTATTGACTGTGACCCCCAGAGGGAGTATGTCTAGGCAGCTGATTTCGTGCTAAGGCCGATTGAAGGAAGTCCGGAACTTTGGCTGGTCGTCAAGTCCTGTCGCACGCCATATGGAGGGCGCGGAGTGAAGCTGGCGGAGAACGACACTTTCCGCTTAGGCCGAATAGTGCTGAGAGTGAGGCCCAGTCTTGCTACGAATGCAGTGCCTATGCTCCAAGAGCTGGAGGGAGCCGTGTGTCGCATCTGTCTAGCAGAATCGCAGAGCGCAGACAACCCCTTCATCTCTCCTTGCCACTGTGCCGGCACAATGAAGCACATCCACTTGCTGTGTCTCAGAGAGTGGCTGCGCAGTCAGGTGCATGTGCAGAACTCCGGCTCTTCAGTGACCTATCACTGGAAGCCGTTGGTCTGTGAACTGTGCAAGCAGGAGTTCCCACCTGCTTTAGTGCCTCAGCCCGTCACAGTAGACGGCCCACACGTAGTGCTGGAGGAAGTGAAGAGAGGCGGGCAGCCCACTAGTTCTTATCACGTGGTGTCCTTCCTGGCCGACCAGGCAGCCAAGATCGGGCGCGGTCACGAGTGCGATGTGCGTGTCCCTGACATCTCAGTGAGTCGCTTTCACGCCCAGCTGCGTCTAATTCACAATGAGGTGTACTTGGAAGACCGGCAGTCGAAGTTCGGTACGCTGGTGCTGTGTTCCTCGCCACTCACACTCACTGCGGGTTTGAGCGTAGCAGTGCAGGTGGACCGCACAATCCTCAGCTTCCGAGTCTTCCGCTCGTGGCGCTTTTGCTGCTGTGGCAGGCCGCCGTCAGAGGAAGAAGAAGTGGAAGACGTGGAGGACGCAAGGTCTCAGTCCTCTGCAGGAGATGTGGTGGAGAGTGACTTGCATGCGGAAGACCTGGGTCCGTAGAGCCGCTAGGGCTATAATGCAATTTGACTGTCCCTTGGCTTGCCCAGTGGTGGGGTGCGGACTTGACTTCGACGAGCTGGCGCAGCTCAAAGGTCACTACTGCACCAGCCACCTCAAAGCCAGGCGCTTCCACTGTGACATGTGTCCCAAGCGTATGCCCACACAGGTGCTCCTGGACCGACATGTGCAGGAGCACTTGCACGCTAAGCCTTTTCCCTGCACTATGCTGGGCTGCCAGAGCCGCTCCTTCCACAGCCCAAGACTGACCCTGCGCCCTCTGTGGCCAGCCTTGAGGATGTGCTAGATGCTCGGCTGTCAATGCAGAATTCAGACCTAGAGCCTCAAAGTGAGACACTGGTGCAGCTCCAGCCTCCCACACCCACCTGTCGCTGCTGCACCAAAGAACACCTCTCTTCCACAGCACTCATCATTCACGCACTCATACTCGCACAGACCCAGCTCAAGTGTGGGTTTTGCGATAAGATCTACTTGCAAAGAAGAGGATTTCTGCAGCATCTGAAGTTGATGCACTCCGAAGTCAGCATCGAGCAGGTGGGTGCGCACCTGAGTTTGCTAAGGCACTTTCCCTGGCGTGATGATGACGAGGGCTTGACTGGGCAGCCAGTGCAGGCTCCTTCCGCCTGGGGGGCAAGTCTGGTGTTCCCCTGTCCTCTGTGCAAGGCGCAGTGCGGACACAAGGAGTTGCTGCGCACGCACACTGTGGTGAAGCACGGACTGGAGGGTGAGTACGTCTTTGAAGAACTGCCGTTAGGGTACTGAGATTACTCTGAGAGCTCCTAAACTGCCTTGGAGACCTGCAGTGCCCAGTACTAAGGCCCGGTCTCCCTCGGCCGCCATGCCCCAGTCCTTGGCTTTGTTCAGCGCTTCTTGCAGATTTTTGGCCTCTGAGTCATTCGCCACTTTGATAGCAAAGCACCCTGCAGTCAAGTTCACTAGTGGCTGCTCTTGGAGGTGAACTAGCAGCACAGGCACCAGCGGCTTGAAACGATGCAGGACTTCCAACGAAAAATCAGGGTTGGGCAGTATCACCAGCACTCGGGCTTGCGCTTCTTCTGAGGCTTGAACAGCTGTTTCGCAAGCGCTCTCGGCGGCTACTTGACTGCGGTGAGCTAAAGAGCGAGCGTAACGAGCATGGGCCTGGTAGTGAGCTGAGGTCTCGAGACCACGGCAGAGGGCGCGCCACTGCTCAATAGCCTGTAGTTGAGCATCCAGTGAAGCAGCTTTGGGTAGCACTAGTCCATCCACTCCCAGAATCAGGGCAGTGCTGAGAGCTGAGGCTTCCAAACGCTGTTGAGCCAGCGAGCGACTGGTATTGTCTCCGAGCAGAAGAACTGGCTTGCCTAGTGCATTGGCCTGCGCCAGAATTGCATCCTGCACCATGGAATAAGCGGCAGTCGGTAAGTCCAGCCCTAGTTCCAGTGGAGACAGGAGCAGTCCGTCACAAGCCTGCAGCACACTTCCCAGTTCCTCTAATATCTCGCGGTTCTGCAGCTTCACTAGGATGCGCACACTACTGCCCTTGGAAGCCAGCAGGTCACGCACCTGCTCCACTGCGGCAGCGCTGCGCACCTGGGAAAGCACTAGGAAGTCCACACCTTGCTTCAGCACCACGGTGTTGATGTCGTCTTCATCTCGGTCTGTGAGCGGGGGTCCATTCAAGGCTGCATCTGGCAGAGTGACAGTCCTGCGCTCAGCAATCTCACCCCCCTCCACTACTTGCAGCAGTCCTCCGTTCCCCATCGTCTCCGTGACTTGGCAAATAACCGCTCCTTCGTCGAAGTACACCGAGTCTCCAGCCTTCAGTAGTCGTGGCAAGGCTTCGTGTATACACACCAAAGTGGAACTGTCGCCCTCCACTCCCGTGGAGTTGACCAGCTGCACTTCCTGTCCCGCCACCAGTGTCACGGACTGATGGTGTTTGAGCAGGCCCAGCACCAGCTCTCCACCGCGCACCTCCATGAGGACTGCGCAAGACGAGTGCGGCCGCAGGTTCTTGGCCTCCCGCACTTTCCGTAGCACCTCGAGTTGGGCCTTTTGGTCGTAGATTGCCATCTGAATGCGCAAGCCCGTCATTCCTGCGTCGAGCAGCTTCACCAGTGCCTCCACAGAGGCGGTTGCGGAGGTGAGCGTGCACACAGTCTTGCCTCGCACCCAAGTGCGCTCGGGCATTGCCAGCACTTCTTGTAGTCTAGGGAGTCGACTTCTCACTGCCATAACTGTCACTCGATACACCTGTGAGCAGGGCTGCTATCGAGGTAAATGCTAAATGCGTTAATCTTTATATGGACTCAATCTGAGCGAATTGTTTGGCTGCATGCTTCGTGAAGTTCTTTTGCTGGATGTCATTTTCTAAATTGCTTTCTTTCCCAATGAATAACAGTGCTTCATGGTCGTGAAAACGCCATCTTCACCCCGAATTTTGCCATACTTTGAGGATATAAACTGTATCAAGATGGCCGGATGTGAAGCGCAAACAGACAAATATATCAGTGGAAGCCTGCCTCGTCCAGAATAGTGAAACGAATGCAACGCAAGTGCAGGCCCTTGAAGCCGGTTTCCCTCTTGGACAACACTACTGCACTTAACGCCACTGTTCCTTTCGAGAGGACAGACGCTACACCGCTTACTTGCTATTGAGGCCTGCGCAGACTGGGCTAGTAAGGAAATACTACAAAGCCACCCAAAAGCAAGGGACCACACTTTCTAGTGCGTTACTCTGCAGACTAAACGAAGCGCTTGTCTTGCATGTTGAACGTCATCACTTTCCCAATGGTGTTGTTGGCAATGAAGACGAGGGAGTCCACAATGAGCGGCGGCTGAGTGCTCCAGCAGGGTCTGTCCATACTAACCAAGTGGAACTCCCGGTCACTGTCCAACTTGCACCACCCCAGGTGTCCGCAGTGAGTCAGCACGCACAGTTCTCCGCCACTCACGAAGGCCACAGACCTATTCATGTTCATTACGGCAGGCAGAGTGACAGGCAACTCAGCAAACGTCTCTGTCTCGAGACTGAAACTCTCTATTATCAGAGTCGTGCGAGGACAGGGCAGGTAGATGAGAGAACGGAAAGTGCAGGGAGTGAAGCTGGATCTTTGGTATTTCATGTCTCTTAGAGGTAGCCACTGCTTGTCACGCAGCGCATACTTCTCGCAGGACTTCACCTGCAAGCCCCCGAAGACATAGACGAAGTGCGAAGTCTTGGCTACGCCCGCAGCACGCCTGGGTGTGTGCAGGGGAGGCAGCGGAGTGAGTTGGAGCGAACACAGGTGCAGTTCGTAGACTGCTGTGGAGGGCCGGGAGGCTCCCAGGCACAACAAAGTGTGCGTGTCCAGGGCAATATAGCTGCCTTCATTGCCCAAATTCAACTCGTCAGGCAGAGTGCGGTGAGTGATTTGCTGGGTGGTGAGGTCATACAACTCGATGTCACTGTAGATAACCGCAGCGAACAAGTCTTGACAGACATGGCTGGGCTGGTCCAAGGGACTTTCTTCCTCCGGAGGTGGGAGAGGGATGCAGACTAGACGCTCGTAGAGACCTTCGAGGCTAGTCTGGTAGTGCGCCCAACTCGGACACAGACTTTGCAGGTCAGAGACACTCATAGTGTCGCTAAGCTCCTTCAGTTTCTCAGGGCATAATATGCCCACTGTCCGCACTTCCTGGTCTAGACTGTTAGTGGTCTCCTGGATAGCAGTTTCGATAGCAGTCAGCAGTTCTTCCTTCTCTGATTGCAGTCGCTCAAGCCGCCGGGTGCGGTACTCAGTTAAATCGCGGATGCAGGTCTGCAGCATGTCTGCGAACTCAGTGCAGCACTGCTCCACATTCTTGCGTAATTCCGCTGCTATTTTCATCAGGGCTTCCTTTTTGCCCTGATGCGCCTTCGAGTTCTGGTTGAAAGACGAAATAGGCAGGACCTGGTGAGAGGCCAGAGGGAATTTGACTTGGTGGGAGGGGAAGCATGCCTCGCAGAAGAGAATAGAGGGGTGTTGGCACGAGCAGAAGTGACTAGCTTCGCGGGTTTCACAGAGTCGGCAGGTCTGGTTGCTGAAAGCTACCTTGAAGCTCGGACTAGCCATGCCTATTATTACTGCTCCACCATTGCCCTGCTTTCATAGAGGTTTCGAACAAAGAAGGTGGTATATCTTCGCAATTCGTTAGAGTCAGCCGTAAACAGCCTGAGAACGACTCCCTCGTGCATGAATCTTCCATTCTACATTTTCATAATTCAACCTAATTAGGTCAGAGATGTGGAGCTGTATGTAAGGTAGTGAAAAGTAAGGTTTCTTGGAATGCCCCTGGATACGCATCATCAGGTCATGTGTGTCTCTAAACCTCTTGCTGCACGGGACGCATTCAGCTTGGGGAAGGCTGGAGGGAGGTGGGGTGGCGGTTGAATTAGGAGGAGGTGAGGAGGGAAAGGCGTGTCTGCGGCTTTCATTACTATAGGAGTAGATGGAAGGATAGGAGGTGTCCATAGGTCAAGTTGGAATAGGAGGGATTTGGAGCGTTTTTCAGAAACTAGGGAAAACAACCCTTATGTATGAATTTCGCCTATATATTACCCTTAAAAGTACAAATG
>Ga0247837_1006151_pt1 | contig 17198 bp, 16 predicted proteins | sample LaCtaG_2_FD_187115 | JGI IMG/M metagenome (GOLD analysis project Ga0247837, IMG submission 187115) | Freshwater microbial communities from meromictic Lake La Cruz, Castile-La Mancha, Spain - LaCruzMarch2015_14.5m | ecosystem: Environmental > Aquatic > Freshwater > Lake | place: Spain: Castile-La...
TTTATAATCATCATATTCCACAACGCGCCATCAACCATCAAACACCTTTCCAAGCCGTCCAAAAATGGCAAGAAGATAAGCCTGAATTGTTTGTTAAAAAGGATTATGATCAGGTGGGACTTGACAATTAACTCAAGGCCTTTTAATCATCGAAAATCGTCAAGGTTGCGAGCCCAAGCCTTCCAAATCGGCGCGAAGTTCTGAGTAGCAACACAAGCCGTATTGGTCTTTGAGCAACTGTGCTTGCACGAAAGCCTTATCACCAAAACTGCCCCAACGGCTGCTGGCTTCGTCTTTGGTTTTCGGCGGGTGCTGGTGCGCTAGTGCTAGCCGATAACCACCGCTGTTTTGGGGGGAAATCGGCTTCATTGTTTTAATAACTCTTGCCGATGGATGCTTCTTGCCAATTTTTGCAATTGCGGGTGGGTTTCGTCTAAGACGGTTTTCAGTTCGGCGAACAGGCTTATTGCGTCTGGTGTGTTGTAGTGGCCTTGGTCTACCCATTCGGTCAGGCGTTCGAGTTTTTCCCTTTCGGCAACAGGCGGCTGCGGATTGACGTGCATGATGCTTTCCAACACATCACTGCTGATTTCGCCATAGGATTCTGCTAAAGGCATAGTGGCGACATCACGACCGTTTTCGTCTTTTCCTAATAACCGGATAGATTCTCGATGGACGGTGGAAAGCACTTGCGGGCTGTGGGTAGTGACGATGAATTGGATTTTAGGAAAGGCTGCCGTTAGCGTATCCAGCACCTCTTGCTGCCAAGCAGGATGCAAGTGCATATCCACTTCGTCAATCAGGATAATCCCGGGGCTTTCTTGGGCGGCCCGGTTGCCTAGCATCGGATTCAATTTAGTGGCCCTAAAAGCAATGTCAGCGACGATGCCGATCATATTTCTGATGCCGTCACTGAGTATGGCAACAGGCAGCTCGCCGTGGTCAGCGTGAACCGCCACTAATTCTTGCCGTGCCGCGCTATAAGTGAGCCCTTTCCAGCCTGATGGTTTCAGGCAAGTATTGACGGCGTTATTGACCGATTCGATGTATTGGTCAAATTCGCCGGGAATATAAGGGATGCCTTTTTTTATTGCTTCGTAGCGTTGCTCGGACGCGGCAATATTCCAGTAGCGAAACCATTCGGCAAAGGTTTTGTAGCTTGAACCTGAATCCAGGCAATTGCTGTAAGCAATCGAGCGCGAAGTGGCTTGCAGTTTGGTTTGGGTCAGTTTTTCCATTTGCCAAAGCCGACCTGTACCGTAATAAGCCAATACAGGTAGCAGTTCGCTGATATTTCCTGCACGGATAGCGTCTTGCATACGTTTGCCGTAATTGATTAACTCTTTAGCTTCTTTAATGGTCGTCTTTGATTTTGTAGGATTAGATAATTTGCGTTGCCAAGTATCGGGTTGATCTAATACATCAAATATAATACTGCCAGGGATAAAGCCTTCGGCTTCTAAGTTCACACCGCCAATGGCGTATTCCATTTCATTGCTAGCTGTTTCACGGATACGGTTTAGGCGTATGTCATTGGTATGAAAATGTTTGCCAGTCGCTTCATCAAATGCACGGACATAAGGGCCTAAAGCGATGGCAACCGCGTCCAAGATTGCCGTTTTGCCGAAACCATTGGGCGCGATCAACACAGTCAATTGTGGGTGGAAGTCGATTTCAATATCAGCAAAACAGCGATAGTTGTTTAGTTTTAAGCGGCTTAGCTTTAGAACTGTCATGTCAGCCTCATAAATTTCCCGCATCACCTGTCCACTCTTTGTCTAACGGGGCTAGGATGTGGCCAACGACGACCGTGCCACTCAAAGCTTCCAAACATTTCAAAGCGGCTTCGTAGGCACTGTTCTCAAGCTCAGACAATGGCTGCTGTTCAGTGACATTCATTGGATTAATATCTTGATAGCTCATAAGTCACAAACCCAAAAGCATTTTAAGGCGCTTTTCAAGCATTACTTGGTCAGTTGTGGCAAGTTGTCCTAATTTCGCCAAAATCAAGCGGTTATCCAGCGTGAACAGTTTTAGGCGAATAATGGACGGAGCAGGCAATCCGGCGACCATTAAATCTTCAATGCGAGTATCCAAAGGCCAATCGGAGTGCTTTGCGCTGGTAATCATGGCCATAACGCTATGGTCGATGCGCGAGTTGAAAGCCTTGTCATCGGATAATACCAAGGCGGGGCGGGTTTTGGTGGATTGCCGGTCAGTAAACGGAAAGGGTACTTTGACAATATCGTAACGGCTATAAGTCACGATACGCCTCGTCATCTTCGGTGCTGTTCCATTCTGATAGTGTGCCGCTAACGGCTGCCAGATAATCTAGGTCTAAAGGTTCTAATCGGCGTACCCAGATACGCCCATCGGTTTCTGTTTCCCAAGCAATGGTGTCACCCGTTGTAAGATGCAGTTTTTTACGCACGTCGGCGGGTATGGTAACTTGACCTTTACTGCTAATTTTTGCGAGTTGTGACATAGCGCCTCCCAATATCGTAAAATGTCCTTACTGTAAGACAAATTTACTATGACTGCAACAGTTGCAGTATCGCCCGAGATAATAATTCTTCCAGGTCATAGTTAATGCTGGCGACACCAAAATCCGGTTCTTGGTTGAATGGGTTGGTCAGGTAATACGGGCCTTGATGATTGTCGCCATCGACTAAAACAATGGCGAGGATGAATTGTTCGCGCTGGTTCAGTTCGTAAATGATTTCGTTGCGGCTGACGGTGAGCGTGGTTTAGCCTTGGGCGCGGCCTTTGACTTCGATATGCCTTGCTGCGGAAACCCGTGCCAAGACCGCACCGGGTGGTGCCACCGCCAAAGCCTTGGATTACAGCCTCCGGCGTTGGCCGGCCTTCAGCCGTTATGCGGAAACCGGACACCTCCCCATCGACAACAACCCCACCGAAAATTGCATTCGCCCGATTGCCATCGGCAAGAAAAACTGGCTGTTCGTGGGTTCGGAACGGGCCGGTGTCCGTGCCGCCGCCATCCAAACTTTACTGGGCACAGCCAAACTCAACGGCCTGAACCCCAGCACATGGCTGAAAGACACCTTGGAAAAATTGCCCACCTGGCCCAACAGCCGCATTGACGAACTGCTGCCCCTGGATCCGGCATTTCTTGAAACCGTTAAACATAACAAGCTTTAACCATCAACGTGGCTGGGTTGTAGGCTTACTAAGAATTTACAAAAGCTGGGTTTTTATCCACATTCTTTAAGTTTCAAAACAAAAAACTAAAAAATTACGATTGGGAAAAAACCATTTCGGTTCTTAGTGCTTTAGCTTAGGTTGGTCTAAACCCCGTCCATTTAAAAACCAACCAAATCAGAAAGCCAATCAATAAGCCAAGCACCACGGGCAAATCGCCAATTTTGGCATACGGGGTCATGCCGCCCATAGGCTTGATACTACTCGTCAGTACCGTGGTGGTAAACGGTTCGGCTTTGGCGGCCAAGCTGCCATCGGGCGCAATCACCGCCGTTACGCCGGTGTTGGTGGCGCGTAACATAAAACGTCCGGTTTCAATCGCCCGCATTTGGGCGATTTGCAAATGTTGGTGCGGTTCAATGGATTTTCCGAACCAGCCATCGTTGGTGACGTTGACCAGATACGCGGCTTGCGGCAAGCCGACGATGTTGGCATCGCCGAAGGCATCTTCGTAACAAATTGACGTGATGAACGGGTAGCCGCCTGCTTTTAATAAGGGTTGCGCGTCGCCGCCTGGAGTGAAATCGCCTAGGCGGATGTCGAGTTTGTTGAGGATGTAGCCGGATAAGGGTTGCCACGGCATGTATTCGCCAAACGGCAATAAATGGTTTTTGCTGAATATGCCTTGATGTCGGCCTAGCGTCAGTACCGAGTTGTACATTTCAAATTCGCCTTTGCCTTCCACGGGCAGGCTGACGATAAGGTCGCTTTGGTGCTGCACCGCTTCGGCTTGTAAGGGCGTGAGATAAAAACTTTCCACTTCTGATAAATACGCCGGAATCGCCGATTCAGGCCAAACAATGATGTCGGTTCCCCAGTGTTGCGCAGTCATGTCCTTGTATAGGGTCATGGTTTTGAGTTGGTTTTCCGGCAACCATTTTTGGTCTTGGGGAATGTTGCCTTGTACTAAAGCGACGCTTAAGGCTTTGCCAATTGGATGAGTCCACGTGATGGTTTGCAACAGCCCACCCACCAGCCAAATCATCAGCAACACACCGCCTAGCACTCGCCGATTTTGGTGTTGATACAACAGTGTCACGATGAGGGAGGCGGTCAAAGCCAGAAGAAAGCCCGTGCCATACGCACCAACCAGAGGGATATAACCCGCCAGCGGCGTGTGTAGTTGAGAATAAGCACTTAATAACCACGGAAAGCCGTTGAGCAATAACACGCCTCGGAAGTATTCGATCAATATCCACAGCAAAGGCAAGCCTAACACGCTTTTGGTGCTGCGCGTCACGACTGCTAAACAACCAGCCAAAGCCGGAAACAAGGCCCAAAAAGCCACAAACAGTAAAGTCAAGGCTCCGGCGCTGAAAACACCGGCATGACCATAATCATGGATGCTGACAAACACCCAAGATACGCCGGATCCAAAAGAACCTAAGCCGAACAAATAGCCTCTGAGCATGGCGCGGAAAGGACCGGTATGCAACCAAGAAGCAAACAGCAAGATCAGGGCGATTGGAGCTAACAAGGCATATCCAAAAGGTGCGAACGACCAAGTGAAAAGTAGCCCTGCAATCAGCGAGAACGCATCCCGCCACCGTTCGGTTCGGCGGTGAGTATTGATTCCTGTAAGGCATTGGATAATGGTAGGCTTGGACATATTCTGTGTTTTGATATTGAAAAAAAAAGAAAGAGTAGCGTTGCAATTCGGTCAAGCTAATTTATGGGACTTATTTGTTGCCATATCCGAAGCCGTTAAGTTATCGTTATAGTGAAGCCAGCGGGTACAGGCTATCATCAGTGGCATCAAAGGTTTATACCTCTATTGGATTGTTCAAACACTAAGGAATGTGCATGAAATAATGAAGACAAAAACCCGCCAGACCTGTCAGGTTTTTAAAACCTGACAGGTCTTAATCCACGAACTTATTCAATGCGCATTCCTAAGAAACTTTAGCTTGGTTCTACTATATTCTTGCCTTGAATAAAACACAGATTGTCTTTTAATTTTTTTGATTCTGATATAAAGTTACTGCGTACGACACGTAGTCGTGCAATAACCTTTTTTTTACTTTGTCCGGACATTGCCTAAATGAACAAAAAATTATTATCACTGACGTTGTTGTTATCCGCTTTATGGTCAAGCAATCAAGCTATGGCTATTGGTGAAGTCTTAAAACTAGAAACTTATGGAACACAGTATTGTGCAGGTAAAGCACCCCAAGATATAGACCCTACTAACTTCCCAACTTTTTGGGCTCAAGTGGACAGCTCTACTCAATTGACTGCCTATCGTGATCCGGCATTAACGCAAAAAGCTTTCGTTATGACCGCAAAGTTGACTTCCCTCCCAGATGATGATTTAAAAGGTCGGGCAGTCTATGCAATAGATGCATTAGTTGGCCCTGTAGCAACTGGCTACATGGCAGTTAATGGTGTAGTCAAGTCCGACAAATCCAAAACGTTAATCAATGGCGGTAAAGTAAACTTTATTCGCAAGGGACTTTTAGACGCTTGTTCAGCATCTGGTTTCATGATTGGTAAACGGGTTATATAAGGCTGTTTTAAGCTATTGGTTTTTGAAATTAAAATTACTAAACGCACCATTGTCGAGTAGGCGGTGGTGTGTTTTTTTTAAGTTTAAATTTTGTATGACTGCAAATTATAGGCATTATGAAATGTTTAGGAGACTTTTCAATCGGGTACGTCAACATTCAATAAACAGCGAGAGTCAGACACGGCTTGGTTATCGCTAATTTAATGGTTTCTAGCATTTATTAAGAGCTTGAAAATGGACTTCCTATCTATTTTGTGGGTATTGGATTAGTCCCTATAAATGCTGCGGTATTTGGCGCGGCATAAGGGAACAAAAATACGTTATCGCGTAACCTCAGTTGAAAAGGAATAATTATCAGATTTGTGGCAGTCCTGAGAGAATTTTTTGGGCTTTTTCGCTGTTGATAATGGCCTCTTTCATATCTGCGGTAAAACCTTGTGGTCGGAAGACATCGAAGCTTACAGCTAAATTAGTTTGTAACCATTCTAATTCAAAATTAATGATAGGGTTCAGCTGGTTTATTTCTTCTTCGGATAGCACAAACGCTTGGCCTTGAATTTGGCTAATTCGTTTAATCACATTGGGTAGACGTTTCTTAGCGATGATTTGGTGTTCATTGATGTGATCAAGAATCAAAGCCGCTTCAAGCGATAAGCTTTGGTTTTTGTGGGCTTTGCGGTTATCAGTGATACGGATTTGCAGGCTGCTGCAAAAGTCTTCCAGTAGATCAAAACCGTTTTTGTGGTCGCCAAATTTACGGAAAATGAGTTGTTCGGGTAAAAACACCTCTCGAAGCCGATTAATTAAATTAGAGTAACGCATCCCTATGCTCTTCTTCTCAAGCTCCTGTAAACTAAAGCCTTTTTTTAACATTTCCTGTTTAGAAGAGATGCTGATAGCCAAGGGATGCCGGATATAGGCAACGATTTTTAAATCAATGTTGTAGGAATCGAAAAATTCACCTACGTGCTGTAGTTCGTTTTTTTGAAACGAACTAAAAAATTCGGAAGAAATAATATAAGTCTTAAAGTTTTCATTTATGGCTAGAAAAAATTCATCAAGAATAGCGCGATGCTGGCTCAACGGCGTATGTCGGGAAGAGAAGTAATGAAACACACTAATATGGTTTACTTCATTTGGACAAAAAATCTGGTTGCCCAATAGTTCAAGTCTATTTTGAAAAAGAATTTCTTGTAGTGTAGTAGTGCCTGTTTTTGGTGGGCCGATGTGTAAAAACGCGGTTTTTCTCATGATTAAAGGTAGGGTATTCTTAATTATTTTTGACTTCAGGTATTCGTAAAGCAATACCTAAATTCGCTGAATCGTTTAGGCTCAAATGGAATTTTCAACGGACAATACTAATAAATTTTTATTTCTAAACGATGAATATCGGTTGCCTTAATGTCCACGCTATTTAGTTTAGTTATGTCATTAATAATTATTGAAGAATTTTTTTAATTTTCTGTCAGAGTCCATTTAAGAAAGCCTGCGGTCTTTGCAAAAATTGTGCAATTGAAAGCTTCAAATTATCAGAGAATTAGCCATAAATTATTCGCTTTTTCTATGGGGTATGGCGAGTAAATTAATCAGTTCCCTTTTTGCCCATAAGCGTTTTTCTTCTAATAGTCCAATATTTTCCTGTTCAGGATACATAGAGAAATCGTCATTGAATAACGAAGACGTTGTCTTTTCTAATTGCTTTTGCAATGCCGTATTGGACGCCGCAAATAATTGGTAAAAATTCATCGCCGATTGCCTAGACGGATAATGGACGCTGCCTTTAAATTGTTGGCGGAATACCTGAATTAATTTCTTTTTCTTAGCGGGCGTTAGGCTTAGCTGCTTATTTTTTAGCATCAGGTTTAATTCAAACACTAAGCTCTGAAGTTCTAAACAAAAGGCTTCGTTTTTCCGTTCGGGCATTACCAAGCCTAGATTTTCAGGGATGTTGGCTGATGCACAGAAATCGTCAATCAAATTGCCGTTGATAAACTGTTCTTGAGAAAAAATCCGCGTGTTGATATTTTCGGAGCCAAAATGATTAGCCCATTTTTGGTGGAGGGCAAAAAAATCATAAAAATTTTTATCTGGGTTTTTAAAATGACCTGACGGCGTATGGCCTGAGCTTAATCCAGTGAAATACCTGGAAAAAGCCATTAGGTCTTGTCGTCTGATATACATTAAAATTTTGATCGACAAAAAATACTTGTCCAATATTGATTTTAAGAACTTGATCTGATCTGGGTTGGAAATACGGGAATGTAGCAGTTCATTAGAAATAATGGTCTGATGGCAATCATTGCCTTTTAGCTCGTTTTGGAATTTTAGTTCCATCTGGCTACGGAATTGATCCTGCTTTTCAGTCGAATCAATGCCAAATTTTGGTTTGGCAAATTTCCAAGGGTCACTTTCAGTAAACGCAACCAGTTTTTCAGGGCCAAAAGATGTCGCATAAAATACGCCAGCTTCTATTAGTGTAGACCGGTTCAGTTTCAAGAAGCCTTGTATCGAAGTGGTACCCGTTTTTGCAGCACCAATATGCAAAATCAGTGTGTTTTTTTTCATTAATTAAGTCCGTAGTGGGGAAATTCGAATTTATTTCGGATTTCTGGTATCCATAAAACAATATCTGAAATCGTTGATGCGTTTAGGGCCAAAAGGAATTATTTCAAGAATGCAACGGATATCTTGTGCGCCAAGCTGGGGTAGGGTGGCCGACCATTCACCAACTGCTTCGGAAGTGACGTGGAGGGGCAATTCACTTCTTACCAATCCTTGATCATAATGGATTTTTATTTCTAAACGTTCAAGGCTGCTGGAAAATATCCGGAAACTTTGCGGAGAAGATGTGACTGCTCTAGTCACATCAAAGAAAAGTTGCCGATTGGCAAACAGCGTTATCGTTTTTTCGGCATTTTGTTGGAGTCTCAGATGTTGGTCGTCAATCATCATTTGAAATGTTTCATCAATGATGGGCTGAATATCCTGACGTGCCGCTTGCGCTTCAACCAAAATCTGTTTTTCTTTGATAACGGGGAAAGCAGCATTAATTCGATGGAACTCAAAGATGGTGTCTAATGCTGCCATTTCTTCAGGACTCAGCTTAGACATTTTTTCAAAGAATTCACTATCAGTCTCAAATGGTTCGTTATTGATCAAGCCCATTTTTTTTGCCATCCGCATGGATAGCAAATTATAAAAACGGGCTCTTCTGTATGAACCCCGATTAATTCGGAATGAACTTACGTGATGGACTATCCCCAGTTTTTCTTTAAAAGAGGCATCTCGTCCTAAGCGTTTGGTCCTTTCATCTTGAGGAACTAACAAAAACATTGAATCAACAATTTGGCGGACAGTTGCAAATTGTTTATTAATAAATATGGGTACGATAGGTGATGAGTTTAAACCAATGCTTTGGCCAATAACATGATTGGTGAAATATAGCGGCACGTGGCATTCACCAAATACTTTGCCGGAATCAAAATATTGATTTAATTTGTTATCGTCTAACTCAAACAGTTCATCACTGTCTATCCTCATTATTCGGTTGGTTTTTGTTTTTTCTAATGAAAACATTCGTTTATGCGTTTCATTTTGCCATACACCGGAATAATATTCATAAGGAAGCCCTGTACGTTTGATAATATCTAACATATTATCAGTGGATTTTTCAGGGTCTTCGTTATTTAGCTCGCAAAAAGGGGCTACCCATTCGTAAGCGCCATCAACAATCAACAGTCTATCGATATAATTTGTAACGGTAGATAAGGTTTGTTCAAGTAATGAACTGTCGTTGTGTATGATTAAAACGCCGGTAACATCTGTTTTCATAGTTTACCTAAAGGGTTTTGATTTTGGGTTAATGCTTTTTCTCGGTATTAAGAGATAAAGTCATTTTTTTGAAGAACTTTCGGTGTCAATGGCGATAATTGCTTAGCCAGTAGCGCGCTTTCAAATTCATCCAAAAAGCTGGCCGGATCATTAAAACTAAATTTGCCAAAGCCGGCGAGGCAGTACTTCCACCACTGCGCATTTAGCAGCCGGTTGATAATATTTTCGTTAAACCGATACCGAATAATCCGAGCCGGGTTGCCTGCCACGATGGCGTATGCCGGAACATCTTTGGTCACCACCGCACAAGCACCGATAATCGCCCCATCTCCGATAGTGACACCTTTTAGCAAAGTGACGTTCCTGCCAATCCAGACATCGTTGCCAATTGACGTTATGGTTTTATGCGTGTTGGTTTTTGACACCAATTTGATGACATTCTGCTCAAAACCGGCGGTATGAAGCACTTCTTTAGAAAAAATGCTATCCATCGGGTTGTATTGGAAGGGGTGGGTTGAAACCATGTTAGTGGCATGGTTCGGCTGTAGGCAACAAAAACTTGGGCCTATCGAACAATATCGGCCAATGCTGGCTTGATGAAGAAAGCCATCATGCAAATAGGTAAACGCACCTAGGGAGATTGAACCTACAAAGTTGATGTTGTTAAATTTAACAGGAGTTTCAATTTGAAAGTTCCGTAAATTCAGTAGGTTTTCGGGTTGGGTGCAATCAATCCCTTGTTCGCGGAATTTTTTACGCAAATCACTCATAAATCAGGTGATTGTGATGTGGTTATGCTTTTTAGCATATCCCTGTAAAGGCCAAAAGGGGCGGTTTCACAAATTAAGCGGACACTTTCCAGCGGTAAATCGCGTTTGCGGTTTTTCTCCAAATGCATACTGGATTGAAGCGTGGTTTGATAGGCGGTATTGACTTGTTCGGTTGGCTTTATTCCCAAGAAATTGTAAAGCATTTGGAGTTTGTCGTTATTGACAAAAAAATCCTCGTAGACCAAAGGCAATACCCGTTCATCATCAATATAGCGTTTTAATACCGACAAGGAGGCACGCCAATCACTTATGGCAGAGGCAGTCCGCTTTTCACGTTTCCAGGACAAATCATCGACATTGTTTGCCCTAGCTTCATAAGAGGCTGCAACGTCTATGATGTTTCGAAGTAAAAAAATGACTTTAGCATCTGGTATATTAGCGAATAAACGGTCTAGGTAATTGTAGAGCATGGGGATTTTATCGCCGACATAGCTTGCATTTGCAAAGCGTTCGGCAACATTTTGGTAATAAGGGTTGAACGCCACTAAATCTTGGTAAAAAGTGTCACCTTTCATAATTGTGCAAAAACGTTCGCTAGTAAATAAATCGGGTGTCAACGGAGATTTAAAAAACAGGTTGCCATATCTTTCCACCCCAATGATGATGCGTTCATCACTAGCTATTAATCTCCACAATGCTGTTGTTCCCGAACGGGGTGTGCCGCAGATAAAAAGGTGTTTTGTCATAATCTTGGTTTAGCTAAAGAATGTCTTATTGAAGGTAAAACGCTAATAGGGTTAATTATTTTATGCCTACAATCGTTCAATGGCAGGGGTAATAGTTAAGTGTCAAACTAATCGGTTCCGCTCATGGTTAAACAGTTATAAAATCAACTGAATTAAATAGTTACGGTTTGGCCTGAGCTGCTAGCTTGGCAAAAAAAGATAGCTTTAGCCGATTGCTTCCTTAATTCAGGCAAAAAAGTTTATAAATATGGCCTTGTACTATTGACCACCAGTGCCGTGTTATTGGTGGAGGCAAATACATCCCCTACTTGCAACGCTTTCAACATCAGTTTCCGGCCATTCTCGAAAGAGTAATGTTGGGCGGCAAAGCTTTGTGAGGCTTTGGACATGTTTTCCCACACTACCTGATCAGTATAAAGCAGGGTCACGGCATCCGCCCATTCCTGCGCTGTTTCGGCAATCATCACTTCCAAGCCGTGGCGTAAAGGGGTGCCTTCGGCGGCTATCACTGACAATACTGATGGCGTCCCGTGCGCCAAACTGTCAATGACTTTGCCTTTAATGCCGGCACCAGTCAACAAAGGGGCCACAAAGACGCGGCAAGTGTCATAAATATCCGCAACATTTTCGATATAGCCTTCAATAATCACATCATCCGCCGCCAGTTTTTCTAGCTCTTCAGTGATACCGCTGCCGTAAATACGGAATTTGGCTTCCGGCAATTGGTAACGTAATATTGGCATTACGTGGTTGATGAAATACAACACCGCGGCTTTATTAGGCGGATGTCCGAAACCACCTAAAAAAGCAATGTCTGCACGGCTTTCAAAGCTGGCTACGGTATTTTTTATATCCACCACCCAAGGGCAAGTAGTAATTTTTGTGCTATTCAGGTTATGAGACAACACTACCGCATGTTCAATGGGGTTATAAGACAACGCGACATCAACTTTGCGCATGATGCCCAATTCTTCTTCCCTGATCAGGCAGGCACGGTTCATCAAATCTTGGTCATTTTGTTCAATGGCCTCACGCAATTCCCTTAAGAAATGCAAATCTGCATTACAGAATAAGACTTTTGCTTGCGGCGCGTATTGGCGTATCCAAGGGAGGTGGTTTTTGGCGACGTAGTAGCGGGTGATGTAGACAATATCAAATTCCTCGCCGCGTTTTTCAAGAAACGATGGCATGCTATATTCAAAAGGAGCGTAGACAATTTCAATACCAAGCCTTTGTAAGGATTCCGTGTATTGGCCCATATAAGCCAAGTTTTCGGGTACAAACGTGACTTTAAAGCCTAAAGATTGCAGCAAACGCATTTCTTGGATGGCGGCATAGCTGCCGGCATCAATGTCAGGACGAGGGGTTTGATAATCAATCACCAAGGCGCGATAGCTAATTCCCCGGTCTTTATTGAGATCGACATTTTTGCCCTCTTCGCCATTGAACCGGCAGTCATGTATCCATTTTTTCTTGAATTTTGGGCGGTTGATTTCTTGATAGCGTTTAGTGCCAGAGGTGACGCTAGTGCCGCTACTGACACCTTCGAAATGATAGACCACGGATAAGGGGACGAACAGCGTTTTATAGCCAGCAGCACGTACTTTGAACGCCAAATCAGTGTCTTCAAAATAGGCGGGGCAATATTCTTCACTAAAACCACCGATTTCATTCCATAAGGCAGTAGGGAGCATGATTGCCGCGCCTGACAAATAATCGGCCTGGCGAGTGTAACTAAAACGCGGTTCATGCGGGTTACCACCACGCCCATAATTCCAAGGATTACCGCTGCTCCAGACAATACCCCCTGCTTCTTGTAATTTGCCATCAGGGTAAAGCAATTTCGCACCCGCCAAACCGACTTGGTCGAATTGTTCAAAAGCAAAAATCAGTTCATCCAACCAATGTACCGTTGGTTCGGTATCGTTATTCAGCATCACGATATACTTGCCTTTGGCAACACTTGCACCACGGTTGCAACTGCGGATGAAACCTTGCGAGGTTTCGTTACGTAAGAGTTGCATGCCGTCTACCAGCTCAAGTATATCTAGCGTTTCGTCAGTAGAGCCGTCGTCAACCAAAACCACTTCAAAACTGGCTTTGTTGTAGGCAAACAGCAGCGCGACCAAGCAATAGTATGTGACTGGAAATTTATTATGGACAGGGACTACGATGCTGACATCAGGGGTTATAACACTCGGAAACGTCAAATGCTCAAATCGGCGGATTTTTTCAAATCCGGCGACCAATTGTTCATGCAACCGCCCTAATATCGAGATGCGTCCGACAAGTTCGGTTAGTTCAGGGTCTTTTTTATGTTGCGTAGCTTCTGATAAAGCCAGCAAAGATGCCCGCATGGAATCATAACGGTAAGCAGCCGCAGGTGAAAGCTTGGCGGGAAGTGGTTTGCCGGCGTATTTTTGCAGGACATCCCAAGGTGTCAAATAGTAAGGCGTAATTTCTGCCAAGGCGCCAATCAATTTGCCGGAAGGAGGCACTTTTGCTTCGAGTAAATGTGGGCGGCCATCAATCATTGAAACTGGCAAAACGATGATGAAACTAAATTCATCACGGTCTTGATTGGCATTGGCGGAGGTTGTGCTGGTTATCAATTGCCCGTCGACATAGAGGTCAATCGGCGTGTCCGCAAGGGAAATCCAGCCAACAACGCGGGAACCATCCAGTTTTTCCAGCTTGCCATAAACATTGGTTTCGTAAATAAAAGTTTTAGGTGAACCTTGTGCCGGCAGACCAGTGTCACGGTCAATCAGGGCAATGGTATGGCTTTGCCCATCGTAGGCTTTTTCGGGAAGCTGGAATTCAATATAGGCAAATTGCTTATGGTCGTAATTACGCAAGGTTTGCCAGCCATCAACATCAATGGGGGATTTTTCCCATTTTAACGGAGCGGTATCTTGGGAGGAGATTAATGTAAAAGCAGGGCGGGTAAAAAATAAGAAACTATCAATTTCTAGGGATTTGGCCGTTAATTTTCGGATCAATAAACGCGCAAACACGGCTTTTTTAGGTATTTGAATTTGCTCGTTGACGGCTAAATAATCATCCAGCAGTTTGCCGCCCAGTTTACCTTCCTGAATGACCGATTCATGACGGGTCAAAAGCTTACGCTGCTCGTCGTAAAATTCGGCAATATAAATGGCGGTACAACGGTGTAAGCCGAAATGTCCGGTCAGTTGATAATAGTCATTGTCGTTGACTGGTATAAATTCACCAACAACCGGATCGCGGTAAACCAAGTCGATACTGTTTTCTATGCCGGCTTTTTGGTAGATATGCAAGGTATGGCCGTTATATAAAGACCAGTTTTCTTGAAAGTCTATGCCCATACTTGCCAAGCCTGCTTGAGATGGGTCAAAAGACCAATACGTCGGGTTAAGCTCAAATTCAGCATCAACTATCTGGTTGATATGCATCAACAAAGTTTGCTCGTTTGCTTCAGAAGCGTCCAGTGATTTTATAAATTGATCGTCAATCAATAAATCGACGCCGCCACCTTCACTGAGCAGTTTTTTTTGTACGACGGCTGAATTTAAATAACCATCACATGATAGAAACAAACTTCGTATTTTAGGATCACTTTTGCCCATTGCTTACCTACTTACCCAATTTGGATTAAAAAACAACAACCTTTGACTAAACCAATCAAATGCTAATTTAAGCTTTGAATTATATCATAACCGAATAGCCATATATTTCACTAGAGAGGCATTGAAAATTGCTAGAGTTCAGGCCAAACAACATACAACAATAATGTTAATTCCAATTATATTTTTGCTTATTGCATTACGCTTCAACTAATCCCGATTTCGGTTTGAATGGGAGGGAGCGTATACCTTCTAGGGCATAAAGGAATCATGCCATCCAGTTGTGGTTAAGATAACCGCGCTAATGACCGAAAACTTGACTGTCTAGAGTGTAGTTTTAAGTTCTGTCGCTTAGCAAGCTTATGGCCGTCGTGTATAATCAGCAGCATTTTTTTACATTTAGCTTACATAAAAACTATGAAAATCACACTTTCAAACAGAGTCCAATCCGTCAAACCTTCGCCTACTTTGGCTATCACCGCGCGGGCGGCAGCGATGCGGGCGGCTGGACGCGATATTATTGGTTTGGGTGCGGGTGAACCGGATTTCGACACGCCGGATCACATCAAAGCCGCCGCAGTTAAGGCCATCGACAGCGGCTTTACCAAATACACCGCCGTTGACGGTATCCCCAGTTTGAAAAAAGCCATCATCGCCAAGTTTAAAAACGACAATGGCCTGGATTACCAACCCAAGCAGATATTGGTGTCTTGTGGTGGCAAGCAAAGCTCATTCAACTTGACCCAAGCTTTGTTGAACGCTGGTGATGAAGTGATTATTCCTGCACCTTATTGGGTGTCATATCCAGATATGGTGTTGTTGGCGGACGGTGTGCCAGTTTTTATCGAAACCACCCAAGAGCAACATTTCAAAATTTCCGCCGGGCAGTTAAGATCGGCGATTACAGACAAAACCCGTTTGATTTTCATCAACAGCCCATCCAATCCATCAGGCATTGCCTATACTTTGGAAGAGCTGACCGCGTTGGGCGATGTGCTGAAAGAATTCCCGAACATCATTATCGCCACCGATGACATGTACGAACATATCTTGTGGAAGCAAGGCACGTTTGTGAATATTTTGAACGCCCATCCTGAGCTGTATGACCGCACCGTAGTGATGAACGGCGTCTCCAAAGCCTATTCAATGACCGGATGGCGTATCGGTTATGCTGGAGGTCCGGCTGATTTGATTGAAGCGATGTGCACCATCCAATCGCAAAGCACGTCTAACCCGACTTCCATTTCCCAAGTCGCCGCCGAAGCCGCATTGACGGGTGAGCAAAGTTTTATCGACCAGATGTGCTTGGAATTCAAAAAACGCCATGATTATGTGGTGGCGGAATTGAATGCCATTGACGGGATTGAATGTTTGGAAACCGACGGTACGTTTTATGTGTTCCCGAACGTCGAGAAGCTAATTGCCAGTTTGGACGGCATTAACGATGATCTGGAATTTGCCGAATATTTGATTGAAAAAGCGGGTGTGGCTTTAGTGCCAGGCTCGCCATTCGGCAGCCCAGGCCATATCCGCATCTCCATCGCTACTAGCATGGCGAACTTGGAAAACGCCATAGAGCGGATTAAGCAGGCGATTTAGAACGCTTTGTCCACGAAATGCACGAAAAAACTCGAAATTGATCTTTAACAATAGGCGGAGTCAAAAAACATGTTTTTTGACTCCAAAACTGAATGCTTTAAGCAGGATGGAGTTTATAATTCCGTCCTAAACATTTTAAGCATCAGTAGGCCATCAAAACCGTTTGATTCAATCATTAACAAACGGATATCCGTTACCAACTCTCCGTATTTCCCATAGACACCCAAGGCTCTTGCGGTGGTAATGAACCGCCTTTTTGCAGCAACTCAATCGAAATCGCATCCGGTGAGCGGACAAACGCCATGTGACCATCGCGTGGTGGACGGTTGATTAACACCCCGGAATCCATCAGTTTTTGGCAAGTTTGGTAAATATCATCAACTTCAAATGCCACATGCCCGAAATTGCGTCCGCCTGTATAAACTTCGGTATCCCAGTTGTAGGTCAATTCCAGCAACGGGGCTTCATTGGCTTTTGCTTGTTCGGTATCTAACGGCGCATGGAGGTAAACGAGGGTGAAACGTCCGGCCTCGCTGTCCATGCGGTGGTGTTCTAGCAAACCGAGTTTGTTGCAGTAAAAGTCCAGCGATTCGTCCAAGTTATGGACGCGGATCATGGTGTGTAAATAGCGCATGGTTGCCTCTTTTTAAAAATGGTTGCAAAGTGCGCGTATTTTAATCTGATAACGAAGAGCTTGCAGGTTTCTTGTTCCCCAGAGGGTATTAAAACTGAAAGCTCTAGTCAATTGACGTAGGTCAGAATACTTACACAAAGAAGATGTTGCCGTAGAAAATCAAGTATTTTTTGTAACTACTCAGTCCCCCACTAAATTCAAAGGGCGGCCTTGAAGGCATAAGGCTAAAGCGTCGAATACGTTATAGCCTTGTTTTTTGGCGGAAGACACATAGCCCCTGATTCG
>Ga0247837_1006152_pt1 | contig 17198 bp, 6 predicted proteins | sample LaCtaG_2_FD_187115 | JGI IMG/M metagenome (GOLD analysis project Ga0247837, IMG submission 187115) | Freshwater microbial communities from meromictic Lake La Cruz, Castile-La Mancha, Spain - LaCruzMarch2015_14.5m | ecosystem: Environmental > Aquatic > Freshwater > Lake | place: Spain: Castile-La...
AAAAGCATTATCGACTCCCTTCAGTAGCACAGTCACTCCGCGTCTGTTGGTGTCGCCTAGGGCTGAGGCTAGGACTGAGGAGCGCTGCTTCGTCAGTTTGCGGGTAATTGTGTAGTTTCCCTGGCTGCCGTTTTCGATGTTCTGGGCGAGGAGGTCGCCTTGAGCGTCTTCCAGGCAGTGCTGCATAGGCACACATATATATCCAGCAACTCCGCCCCGCACTCGCAGTACGGACAAATCCACCTCCGATGTTCCAACACGAAATTCAGCCAAGCTTTCAGCTAAATTCACTCTTTATGCGTGCAATTCAGGCTGATTGGACACGTCACAGGACTACTGAACTCTCCGCCTACCACAACTGTCTCTAGGCGTTTATGAGTCGATCCAAGCAAAGCTGCTGCACAGTCATGAGGGAGTCCATTGGTTTTCGTGTAATCAAAAGGTCTGGCGAGACTACGAAGAGCCTGGGAATCTGGGCTTAGACTAGGGAGAGGTAATGGGGACTTGAATGGAGGCTGTGTAATATTTCCATGCTGAGGGCACTGACCCGACGCTTCGCCGTCATATCGATGGTGAAGCCTGGACTTGCGCCTAGCGCTGGCACGCCTACGCAGACCTACTCAGTGTTCGACCACACCTACGACGCCATCGTGGTTGGTGCAGGAGGCGCCGGCCTGCGTGCAGCCTTCGGCCTCGCGGAAATGGGCTACAAGACCGCCTGTGTTTCCAAGCTCTTCCCCACTCGCTCCCATACCGTAGCCGCGCAGGGAGGCGTCAACGCCGCACTCGGCAACATGCATAAAGACGACTGGAGATGGCACTTCTACGACACTGTGAAGGGCAGCGACTGGCTCGGCGACCAGAACGCCATCCACTACATGACCAAGGAAGCCCCAGCCGCTGTGTTGGAGTTGGAGGCCTACGGCATGCCCTTCTCACGCACAGAGGATGGGAAGATCTACCAGCGGGCCTTCGGTGGACAAAGCAAGGAGTTCGGCAAGGGAGGCCAGGCCTACCGCTGTGCAGCAGTGGCAGACCGGACCGGACACTCTATGCTGCACACTCTATTCGGCAGAGCTCTAGGCTACAGCTGCGTCTTCTTCGTGGAGTACTTCGCTTTGGACCTCATAATGGTCGATGGAGTGTGTCGCGGCATCACAGCGATGAACATGGCTGATGGTTCGATTCACCGCATGAAGGCAAATGCGACTGTCATTGCTACAGGCGGGTACGGCCGGGCTTACTTCTCCTGCACATCTGCGCACACCTGCACTGGAGACGGACATGGAATGGTGGCGAGAGCAGGACTGCCGATGGAAGACATGGAGTTCATCCAGTTCCATCCTACGGGAGTGTATGGGGCCGGGTGCTTGATCACTGAGGGCTGCAGAGGAGAGGGAGGGATTTTGAAGAACTCCAATGGGGAGCGGTTCATGGAACGCTACGCGCCTACCGCCAAAGACCTGGCCAGTCGTGACGTCGTGAGTCGTGCGATGACTATTGAAATCCTCGAAGGTCGTGGCTGTGGCCCTAACAAGGACTGGATTCACCTCCAACTGAATCACCTTCCCCCGGAAGTTCTGCATGAGCGTCTGCCCGGAATCAGCGAAACCGCTCAGATCTTCGCTGGTGTGGATGTGACAAAAGAGCCGATCCCTGTGGTGCCTACAGTTCACTATAACATGGGTGGAATCCCGACTGACTGGAAAACTCAAGTTTTGACCATTGATGAACAGGGCAAGGATAAGATGGTGACGGGACTGTATGCAGCTGGAGAAGCGTCTTGCGCCTCAGTCCACGGAGCCAACCGACTGGGAGCCAACTCTTTGCTGGACATTGTGGTCTTCGGAAGAGCCGCCGCTAACGCTATTGCGGAGGCATACAAGCCGGGCCAGACCCAGCCAGACCTTCCTGCCAACGCAGGCGCCGAATCCATCGACAAGATAGAGAAATTCCGTACTGCCAACGGCAGCCTGTCCACAGCCGTCATCAGAGACAACCTGCAGAAAACCATGCAGAAGCACGCCGCTGTGTTCAGAGAGGAGAAGAACATGCAGGCCGGCTGTGTGAAGGTCGCCGACATCTGCAACTCCTTCGAACAGATCAAGACTACGGACCGCGGACTGGTGTGGAACTCAGACCTGCTGGAGACTTTGGAGCTGGAAAACCTGTTGGTCTGTGCGAAGCAGTCGATTATTTGCGCTGAGAACCGCAAGGAGTCTCGCGGCGCTCACGCCCGTGACGACTACAAGGACAGAGATGATGTGAACTGGATGAAGCACACTCTGAGCTGGATGCCGCAGTACAACTCTAAGGTGGAAATCAAATATCGCCCTGTTATTTCCACCACTATGGATGAAAGTGAGCAGAAGCCGATTCCGCCGGCCAAGAGAGTCTATTAAGTCTAACTCTCCTAGTTCGCTTAGCTACTGGAGCGGAGAGTCTGCAGCTCTTCTTCCTGCGCCTGCACCTCCTCTGCCAACTCCTCATTGGCCTTTTCCAAGGCTTCCACGCTTTCCTGCGCCACTACCTGCGCCTGGCGAATTTTGGCCAGCTCCCCTTTCAGTCGCTCCAACTCCCTCTCCTTGACCTTCACTTCGCTATCCGCAATGGAAGGTCGCGACAAGTCCTTCACCTTATTTTCCAAATGCTTGATATGGACTTCCTTCAAACTGAGTTCCTTCTCCGCTGCCACTTTCCGCTCCTCCTCGACTTTCTTTTGGGCCGCCAAACGCTGAGTCAGTATTTTCAATTCCTCAGTTTGCTTCCCTAAGGTGTCCTTCGTTTCTGCGTCTACCTCGGAACTGCTGTTCGTACTCAGCATGTAAATCCCCTTTTCCAGGTCTCGCAAGGCCTTCAGTCTGGCTAAAGGCTGCGCGACTGAGGGCAGTCTGCTCAGTTTTGCCTTTATTTCAGCCAGTTGCGGCCGTACTTTTCCCCCTGTGTTGCGGTCGGTTTGGTCCAATTGTAGCTTGATTTCGTCTTCGTAGAGAGTCAGGAACTCGACCCAGGTGTGCCGGTCGTCCATGAGGCCTTCCAGTTCTGAGCGCATTTGCTTGTATTTCCACAGGGAAAAGGCGCTGAGTTTCTCAAACTGGTACTCCGCTTCCTCCAAAGCAGTGGTCTGTTTCCCCACTTCCCCCGTAATTTGCCCGGCCTCATCACTCCCATGCAGCTTTAGCACCGAAGCCAGGACCATATTCCCCTCTCTGACCTCAAACTCAATCCACTCCTGCAGCTTCTCCTGCTCCTCCTTCGCACTTTCAAACACGGAGGCGTTGCCATGTCCGCCGTCACACATGCGCATGATTAGGTCGTGTTTGAAGCGTTCATTGTCGGCGATGAGGGAAGTGGTGGAGATGCGGGCTCGCAGCAGGTCGGCTTCGCTGGTTTGGCGGGCTTCCGCTGAGGCTTTTATGTCTTTCTTTAGTTGCTCAACTTCGGACTTCGTGAGGGCCACTTGAGCGGCGAGGCGAGTTGCAGCACTGCACCCCATATATATAATACTGATTAGCCTACGCTATCACCTTTTCCCCTACAGTCCTGGCCCATACTTCCCTCTCCTATGCCCCTAACACCTCAAACAAGAGGCAACTCTGACCTCATCCGGGAACTACTGTTTGAAGGCTTTTCTGTACTAATTACAGAGTTATGCCTTTGATTCTGGGCGTTAGCTGAAATGCCCCTTTTGATGCCTTCTAATTCACCTTCTGCCCCAATTTTTGCGATTAGCTGTAAAATCCAAAGTCGTAACTCTCTACAGGTTAAAATCGTGTATTTCCACAGTTCTCCGAAATACGACCTTGACGCTGCTCCCGCAGAAGCCAATACGTGGTAGATATAGTTCGCACATTTTAAAACTATGAGTGCTCAACCCAGGCTGTGGCTGTCTGAAAAAGTGTGCTACTTGTGTCATACTTCCTTGGGCCACGGCTCTCATCGTCCCAAGAAACTACACTGTCGCAGCTGCTTCCACGCTATCTGTCCCCAGTGCTCATTGCCAACTTCCCACTCTACACAAGTCCTTTGTCGCTCCTGCAAGGACACCTCCGAGCCAGTTATCTCAGTTGAGGCTTTTCGAGCGGAAACGCCTTTATCTGACCTCGCGCACCTCGATTCCCCTCTGAAAGAGCCTTCCTTCGAATGCGGCTCCTCCATCTCAGACTCTTTCGAAGACGGCCAAATGCTGACAAGTGTGCTTCACTCCGCCAAACAGCTAGTCCAGGCCATGAACTCTCACAGTCGAATTGAAAAAGACCCACTTTCCGACCAAATCCAAAAGTACAGCCAACAGCTTCGAAACCGACACTCAGAAATCGAGTTATTAAGGGACCAGGAAAAGTGGTATGCGACGCAACTGGTAGCCAGAGATGCAGAGATCAAGGAACTTACATATGAAGTGGCGGTCCTCAGCAGTCGGAATTACGACTTCGAGACACAGTTGAGGCAGGTAGTGAGGCGCAGGAAGTCGCTGGGTTCCTTGCCACAGAGTGAGGCGGCTTGCTGCGGCTCTTGCGCACTGTTCTGATCTTCAGTCTAAGGATGCAAAGTCGCTAGTGATGGAAGTGCAGATAAGGGGGATGGACTTGAGATTTAAGGGTGTTAGGGTGCTGGGGATGGAAAGGGAGAGGGAACGGTTCATATGTATGCAAACCAGCAATGAGGAATAGAGTCTGTAGGACTAATAGCGCTGATTAAAGAAGCAGCTTTGAGCACTCCTCAGCCGAGCACACCTACAAACAGCTGATAAGTCCCTATCATCTCAATCCCCCTCTCCACCTTCACCTCTGGTCGATAATCAATGGCGACCGACTTCAGCACTCAGCTAAAGTCCCTCAGCGCCCGTCTCTCCGCCCCTTCCTCCGAACTGCTCCTGCAAGAAGACCTCAACACGCTTAAAAGCATCACAGCAGTGCTGTTGACTTCTGCTGACAGCCTCGATTCGGCCCGATTAGACCTGACGTGGAAGGCTATGAGTGGGTTCGTAGGGACGTTGGTGGCGGTTAGGAAGTGGGAGTTGGAGGAAACGGAAGGGCTAATAGCCGACATCATATCAGACTTGCTCTTGATGTTGCCTCGAGCCAAAGACCAGCCCAAGTACCTGGAAATCCTCAAGCTCTGCATCGACTGGGAGAAAGGCTTCTACAAGGCGTCACAGCAGGAAGCCACAGGCTTCAGCGTCCCTCCAGACTCTATTCTCGATTGCGACCTTCGCTGGTGGAAAAAGACAATTGCAGTGAATGACTTGGTGGATGCGGTGAAGCTGGACTCTGCGAGTGGACGGAAGTGCTGGGCGCGTGGCAAGGTGGTGGCCCTCGACAGTCTTGATGACTCTGTGTATGTGGCTTATGAGGACGAAGGCAGTGTCTATAACCGCTCTTTGCCTCGGTACGGCCCGGAACTCGCTCCAGCTGGCACTATGACCAAAGACTCTTCCTGGAGAAAAGACCTGCGAGAAGGCAGTCTAGTGGACGCTTTTGATAGTGAGAACTTGTGGTACAATTCGACAGTTCTAGATAGACGCTCGGTTGCCACTGATAACGACTGCCTCAAGGTGGAAGTCCTGGTTGCATTCAGAGTGTATGAACATGATGGAATCAAGTTGGACGAAAATGGACACTACCGCGGCTGGTCGAGTAAATATGATGAGTGGATCAGCGCCCAAAGCCCCAGATTAGCACGGTATGACAAAATGGCCCGCCACTGGCCTATACCCAAAATAGCCACTTCAGAGGAAGCCTTCGTGGACGACACCAACGACATCCTCGAAACCCGACTTTGGGCCTACTGCATGCCCAGAGACAACAAGTCTCGCAGCAAATACCTAGTCCGCAATATCAATAGATTCGCCACTGCCGGGCATTTCGACACCATTTTGAGACTAATTCGAGAAGAATGCTCCTTTGAGGCCTATTTCGGACTTATTGACTTCTGTGGACGCCTTTCGCCTTTTTACCACAGGTCCTTTTGCCTGGATTTCATCCCGAAGTTGATAGAAACGGCAATGGAGTACCTCCTAAATGCGTCCGATAGTCAGATTCGAGGCTTTTCCAAGGAGAAAATCACTGTTATTTGCGGCCATTTCGAAGCCTTATACAAGCGACTGTATACAATTCAGGGCAAAAACGAGAAAATGGAGCAATTCCACCTTGCATACGCCCTAAAATGCTTCCAAAGTCAGTATTTAGAGCGCAGAATTCAGGGTTTGAGGACGATTTTGGACGTTTTAAAGACCTGTAAATCTCCGCAAATGCGCACGATTCTGCCGGAAGCATTGGCAAAGTGGATTTTGGGGAATAGGCTTCTGGAGGGCATCTTTGGACCGCAGGGGCATGTGCAGTTGGTGCAGCGGAGTGGGGAAATACTGCAACTTTTACTGCAAGAAGACGCCTTAAATCCTAAGCATTTGCAGCTGATTTGGAGCGTGGCGGAGCGCAACGACGAAGACTCCAAGCTAGCAGTGTACCACGTGCTCAGCGACAACGCCTGCTTCCTGCTTTCCTCCCACATGGACTACCTCGTGGACCGCATAGCCTCAATCCCCGCTAGTCTTTTCAGCAAAGAAGACGTGGATTTGATCCACAGCTTTACGAAGTACCCACTGCGGGCAGGCGCAGTGCTCACAAAGGCTAGTGAACTGCTGTGGAAGACACTGAAGGAAACTGCAGTAGCGGGCGCGGTGGCGGACTTGGCACTGGAGAAGTTCTGTGATGTGTTGAAGGGCTGGGACATGCGCGGGAGCAGGATCAGCACTATGGCGAGAGCGGTGGAAAGCATCAAAGAAGGAAAAGCAGCGGTGCAGTGCTTGAAAATCATTAGGAAAATTTTACCCAGCTTCCCGCTGAACGTGTCTACTTCAGAAGTCCTAACAAAGGACGACGTGCAGGAAAAGCTGCTTACAGACTTCCACCTTATGGACGTGTTTTTCAGCAATTTCCACTCTGTCAAGTCCAAAGCCGATCGCTTAATTTCCCCCTCTTTCAGCGAATCCGACATCAGCTCCCTAATAGTCTGCGACCGGACAGCCTATAGAGACCAGATAGAGGAGAGATTAGGGTTCCTGCGGACTTTCTACGAAGGCTCCCGTCTCAAGCTAAAACAGGACTATGTGTCGAGTCTCTGGACAATGTGTTGCGAGCAAAGTCTTTGTTCAACTGAAAAAACAGCCTTTTTAGTCTGGTTAGCGGATTTAACAGACTTGCAGAATAGGGAAATTTGCCCTCTGGAAGACTCAGGCGCAGTCGCGTTTTTTAGGACCAAAGTGGCTATATGCGCCTTAGGAACTGCAAACGCATTTTTCGTCTTTCGCAACTACTTCCTGATATCAAACGTGCAGCTCGGACTGATGCAGCATATCCCCAGTCCTGCCTACTTCCCACCCCCCGGCTTCTTCAGCTACAACTCTACCTACTCCGCTGTGCCCGACCCCCCTCTCGTCAAAGACTTCGAGTACCGAGTGTTAGTCCCTCCCGAGCAGTTAGAAGGCATGGCAGCGCTCAGAAAGCTGATTCTGACCTTTAGTCCTGCGGAGGAGGCGATGGAGTTCCTCAGTCAGGTGTATGACCATTTGGCGGAGGAGCTGCAGGGGCAGGTTTGTGCGATTCGGAAGGAGTTTTTGGCCTTTTGCAAAGGGGAAATTGTGCAGGAAAGTCATAAAGTGCAGGGAATTGCTTTGCTGAAAAGGTTCTTGGAGGAGTCGGAGAAGGGCGGAACTGGCGGGTTGAAGTCGCATAGTGCACTGTTGAAGGGAGAAATGTATGCAATTACGCTGATTAACAACGCTTCGTACCACTATTACAATACAAACATGCCGCAAAAGCTGGAACTGCGCGTTTCCAGCTCCACTACTCTCTACGACCTGCGCTGTTTAGCGGGGAAGTCCTTGAAAATCTACTGGGACCAGGTGAGACTCACCCGGCCCTACACTCACAAGGAAATTCGCGACTGTGAAAACGGCAAAACGCTTTCAGATCTCCGTCTCAAGCCCCAAGACTCCCTCATAGTCACTCGAAAGCAACTCAATATCCCTCGGGCGGATTTGCTCCTTTTGGACGGGAACTTGAGCCCTGAGGCGCAGGCGGTGTTCAGCATTTGGTTTTATGCCTTTGCGGACAAAGAGGGGAAAATGAGTCCGGAGCAGTTGGTGAGTTTCACGAATTCGTGCACTGGGGACCACTGCAAGGCGGACGATACGCGCATAAAGGACTGCTTTTGTCGCTTTGATGAGGACAGAGACGGGTACCTCTCGCTCGCAGACTTCCTCGAGTTCTACCGAGACGCAGCCATCCACCGGACTCCCACCGTCTGGACGAACCTGTACTCCCACCACTACCGACACGACTTCAAGAGCTATCTAGACATCGGAAAAGACCAAATCCACGCAGAATCCCTGCCCAGGGCGCTATTAGCCAACGACCCTGAAGCCTTCGCCCTGCTTTTCGAAGCGCTAAGTGACCCTAGAGTCGTTGATGAAGCCTGGGATTTGCTAATTCGCCTCCCTACTAACCAAACTTTGCTGAGTCGGCTGAGGACTATGGAGGGGGAGTGGACAGAAGTGCTGGATGCGGAGGAAGTGCACAAGTTGCTGTATGCACTGCAAATTGTGGAGGCGCTTGTGGAGGAGGGCGGGAGTGTGCAGTGGAAGTTGGAGTTTCTGCAGAAAGGAGGGTTCAGGCATGTGTATGGACTGATAAAGAAGCTGGACGCGAGGGATGATATGTTTCACAAGAACTGCCTTTTGCACATTCTGGACCTGGTTTCCTTCTATGTCCTGGCAGCCTTCAAAGCCTTGGAGCCGGAAGTCTACGAAGCCGTCGAATTCGTCCGCAGAGGCAGCGAAATCCCTGAAGCCTTGGAAGAGCCAGAGGCAGAAGCACCCAAGCGAAAGCAGTCCGCAGAGGCAGAAACCTCTCCTATTTACGGTCCTCAACCCCCAGTAGAATCCGCCCCTCCCACTACCGAAGTCGTGAGTGTCACAGCCGGGGACAACTTAGCTGAGCAGCGACTGACACAGACCCAGTCCTTCCTCGAACTCGTCGAAGGCCTCAAACTGAGCGACTTCGCTGACAGCATCATCGCTAATATCGACTTCCCAGATATACTGGACAAACTGACCCAACTCATATCCGACACTTTGGCTCAGGCTGAGCTGGAAAACGAGGATAGACACATTGTGGAAGCCGCTTTATCCCTCCTAGTCAGCTGTGTTCTGCACAATAACCAGCTGTTGCAGATATTTTACTCCTTTTGTGGGAAGACGCAAGGGTTTGTGCTGCAGGGGTTGACGATTGGGAAGAGTCTTGCGGTCAGAAAGGCGTTTGGGAGTGCGTTGCAGCAGATTTGTCTGCATGCTGTGTACCCGGAAAGGCCGCCTTTGGTGTATTTCCTCAGAGAGTTGGTTGGAAACTTGCCTTCGAAAGTCGAGTCGAAGGACGATTTCACCCAATACTTCGAGTTACTAGTCTCCCTAGTGTCCGAAGACCTGCAGCAGCCCAGCCAAGACTACTCCCAGCTCTCCTCCCATCTCATGCACTGCATCGACTCCCACCCTTGCCAAGAAACCCACCAGCTCTACAGTCCAGACAAGGTCCTGCTTGGACTTCTACTGGTCCTTGAGAGGATCTGCGCTTCATTGCCAGAGTTGAAGACTGAGGCAGGAGAGAGTGGGTTTGTGGAAAGACTATGGGAAGCGTGTTTGTTTCCGCAGAAAAGAGACTATAGTGGGGTGGAGTATGACCCGGAGACGGTGGGGGGATGGAGTGGGGCGCTGCCGCCGAAGTGCAAGCTGAGGGATAGTAGGGCTGCGGCGTACAAACTCCTCGTTACGCTGGTTACGCAGCACCCGGGGAACATGTCTCTTCTGGTCTCTCGCGGCCTGCAACCCCTCCTCCCTCGCCTCGACAAACTGACCAGTTGGTCCTACTCCCCCTCCTCAGAAACCCGCTCCGCCTACGGCTACAGCGGCATCACCAACCTCGGCTACATCTGCTACATGAACTCCATACTGCAGCAGTTCTACATGATTCCCCAATTCCGCTATGCCATCCTCGAAGCCGACGACCACAAACCGCCCACCAATTTAGCCTATTTGAGAGGAGATCCGGAGGTGGATAGGACGAAGAAGGGAGTGGATGTGGATGAAAATGTACTTCACCAGTTGCAGTCTTTGTTTGGGTTTCTGGATTTAAGTGACAGACAGGCGGTCAGTCCCTCTGCGTTTTGCTATGCTTTTAAGGACTTTGACGGGAATCCTACGAATACTTCGATTCAGCAGGATGCGCAGGAGTTCCTCAATATGGCCTTTGAGCGAATTGAGCAGGGGCTGAAGGGCACGAAGCAGGAACTGCTGTTGAAAGGAATGTTTGAAGGCAAGGCCTGCAACCGGTTCCTCTGCCAGGGGTGCGGAGTGACAATGGAGAGGTTTGAGGAGTTTATGAACCTGTCGCTGGATGTGAAGCACAGCAAGACGCTGTATGAGTCGCTGGGGAGGCTGGTAAGTGGGGAGGTCATTAGCGACTTTTACTGTGAGTCATGTGATAAGAAGGTGGAAATGACGAAGAAGACCTGCCTCGCAGCCCTGCCCAACATCCTAATCCTGCACCTCCAGCGCATCGTCTACAACTTCGACCTCTACGCCAACGAGAAAATCAACAGTCGTCTAGAGTTCCCACACCTCCTGTCCCTCGAGCCCTACACCCGAGACGCAGTTTTGAGGCAAGAAGGCGCGAATCCAGAGCCTTGTGACTATGATTACGAACTGGTGGGAGTGGTGGTGCATAGTGGCACTGCGGAAACCGGACACTATGTGTCGCTCATCAGACACCGGCTGCCGGATGGAACGCTGGACCCGAAGAAGTGGTTTGAGTTCAATGACGCCTTGATACGTTACTTCGAGTAATCCCCACCCAGTCCCTCCCAACTCGAGTCCGACTGCTTCGGCGGCAGCAGCGAGCAGTTCGACGACTTCTCCACCAGCTACCTGAAGCCCTACAAAGAGAACTCCCGCAGTGCCTACATGTTAGTGTATGAACGCAGGACCAAAACTCCTCTTACAGTCCTAGAAGGTGATAGTACCACCTCGCCTAGGACGAGACTGTTTCAGGACTTGCGCAGGACTGTGCCGGCGGCTGTGCTGCGGAGTGTGTGTAGGGATAATGAGAAGTTTGGGTTTGATAGGGCCGTATACTCCAGCGACTTCTTCAAGTTCCTCGACAACTTACTGCAAGCCGCGCTCCCCATTGCCAACCTGACTCAACTCGGCACCCACTTCCTCCTCGAAGTCCTGCCCCACGCTCAAGACAACCGCCTTTTCCCCGAAATCACCACCACTCTGAAGCACTTCTACACCCGCCACCCCCAAGAATGCACCTCCCTCTTCTCAGCCATCCAGACAGACCACATGCGCACTATACTGGATTTGCTACTTGTGTGCACTGAAAAGACCACTCGCACTTGCGTTTCAGACCTGCTTTCCCACTGTCTGAATCTGCTTATTGCGCAGGACTGCAGTGAAAACGGCCTCGCAAAGGCCTTTGTGACGGCCTTGTTGGAGCTTATTCCCAGGGAAGCGCACAAGCACTGGGTCCGCTTCCAGCAGTTTTGGGAGCTGTTTCGGGACTTTGCGGCTGGAGGGGACCTGCAGGCGCGGTTTTTGATAGAGAAGGGTGCAGTTGCGACCCTGCTGGACTTCTACCTGGGCAGCAAGTCGCCTCTTTGTAAGGGCGGGGAGAAGCGGCCGGTACTGGGGAACAAGATGTGGGGCCCTGCGTATGACGGACTAGTGCAGACAGTCTGCATTTTGAGCCAATATGTGTCTATTTCAGGGGGAAATGAAGGCGTGGTGCTGGATGCCGACTCTATGAAGTGCCTCACAGATAGCGAATTCGTGGATAAGACGCTCAGAGGCGGCTACGACGGGTCCGCTTTAGGTCGGATAATCGCGAAATGGGCTCGAAATAACCACAATTACTCTCTAACAGTGGCGCAGATAATCCTCAAGACTCTGAATGATATCGAGTACGAGGAGGCCAGAGGCTTGTTTGACGCTATAGACGCCTATATCACTATTCAGGACGACTTGCAGCTGCTGAGGATTGAGTGGCTCATGGGTGTACCCACATTGGTCAAAGTGACTAAGGAGGACTTCGCCTACCCATCGTACGGCAGCAGCTTGGCGGCCTGGATAGACGAGGAAGTGTGGACGTACCCCACCCCCCTCTGCTTCGGCCACAGCGCCTACGACACTCCCGACAGCATTTTATCCCTCATCTGGAAGCACAGGAAGCGCTGGGACCAGTACTGCGTCAGCTGCATCAAGACCCTGTTCAGCATTTGCCTGCGCAGTCCTACCCTCAGCAGGTACATGGAGGCAGTGCCAGCGCCTACCTACCAGTATGCCAGTTATATTGAGTGGATAAGGGAGTTTTTGGTCCTGTTCGCGGAAAACCAGGTGAATTGGGGGTCTGCTTATACAGGGAAAAAGGAGGACTTCCTGCCTGAAGCCACTCGCCTGTGCAAAGAGTTCCAACTGGCAGCGACTCAGTCCCGTCCCTACCCCTACGTGATAGGCAAGACCACCAGTTGCAGGGAGTTCGCGGTAGTGGAAGAGTCCCCGGATGTAGTGATGACAGTATGGGAATATACGACTTGGTGGGGAGAAAGCAAGCCAAACGGCAGGGTAAATGAAGCCCTACCAGGCTTCCGGCTAAAGGCGGAAATGGCTCCCAAAGGGTTCACTGCTGTCCGGCCCACTCAGCTGACTCTCGACACAGGCACGAAATTAGACCCTATAGGAGAAACCGCCAAATACACCCCTGCAAAGCCTGTGGAGGAGTGCAGTGCCGAGGACCTACTAGTGCAGGAAGCAGCCACTATTCTCCGCTTCACTGTGCGCGTGTTGTCCCTCGAGCCTCAGCGCCTCACCCTGCACTTCACTCCCAACCCTACTGGGAACTACCTGTCTCCCACTTCCCCAGTGACTGTGGAGCTTGCAGGCAACAGTGCCAAGGACATCTGCACCCTTTGCAAGGTCCGTCCAGACCAGGACTGGGGTCCTCTCCTCTACACGCTACAGCAAGAACCCGCACAAACCTTCACAGGGAAGGAAGGCGAGGAGTTCAAAGATGCAATGGTCGGGTACTACGCTCTGGTGGATGAAGTCCTGCCTATGAGCGACCCTGGCAGTGTGGAGGACGAGCCGAAGGCAGTGGGCGGAGTCATTGCCTGTCCGGAGTGCACGCTGCACAACCCGGCCACAGCTGTCAAGTGTGAGGCGTGTGGACGCTACTTCAAGGCGTTGGCTTAGAGTAGGTAGTAGTAGGCCTGGGAAGGCTGGAAATGGTCTGCTTTCTCTAGTTTAGAGCGAATTTTGACCTGGGGCATCCTTGAGAACTTGCGCTTTTGAGGGGAAAGAAACTGCTAGCGTGCGATTTACGCAGAGAGTTGGCGTAAGGGAGGAATGAAGACGCTACTGATGAGCTCGTATATGCAGGGAAATGAAGGCAGAAAGGGAGGCGGAAGGGTAGAAATTAGACAATTAAAGGAAAATTGGAAAAGAACAGGACTAGAAGCAGGGAAATTTGCCTTTGGGCTGCTAAAGAGCCAATTCGAAGGATTTCCAGTCAATTTGCTTACTAAAACCCTCGATTTAGTAAAAATTTCCCTCTCTTCATCTCTTCCAGTCGCAATTCCCCATACATTCACACGTGTTTTCCCTTCCCGATCTCTCCCTACGCCAAATCCTCTCACTTCAGCCTCTACCCCCGCGTCCCTCTCCCTACTAAGCCTAATTGGAAGCTTTTGCAGTCTGCAGAGGTAGGCTGTGCTCTCTAGAAAGCCATGGAATGTAATCAATTATCAGGGAAATGCGAGTTCTGGCACTGATCGTGCTGTTTGCAGGAGTGCTGGCCATCACAGAGGACTACTACGACCTCTTGGGAATCACACGCACTGCTACTGATGACGAGATCAAAAAGGCCTTCAAACGCCTCTCTATGAAGCTGCATCCGGACCGGAACAAAGGCAACGTAGAAGCCGCACAGAAGCAGTATGCGAAGGTCGCCACCGCTTACGACGTGCTGATGGACCCTGACAAGCGCAAGGCCTTCAACAGTGGCGGGGAAAAGGGGGTTTCGGACTGGGAACAAAATGCCTCGGAAAGAAAGAGACAGAAGGAGTGGAGAGACCAGCGTAGAGCCTCAAACCTCATCTACCCCAGCATCTACGCCAACACTCCCGTACTCGAAGTGAGTCCCAACGACTACGACAACTTCTACAGCCGCAAAGTCAGCTGGCTCGCCAACTTCTACCACCCTACCTGCGGCCACTGCGTCCAATACAAGCCCGAATACATCGAAATCGCTAAGAAACTCGCAGGAGTGCTTGTCGTCGCCTCCATCAACTGCTCTGCCAACTTCGACCTGTGCGAGGACTACTGGATACATGAGTACCCGACGATTGTGTTTTTCCCTGTAGACAAGAATGCGCCCTATCAGAGATACACAGGGGACAGGTCTTGGACAGTGATTGAGGAATTCGTGACCAATAGAGTCGCTAGCAATGTGCGACTTGTGACGAAAAGCAACATTGAGGAGTTCTTGGAGACTAGTCCGACACTCACGAAAGTGCTTTATTTCAATGATAAGCGCTTTTTGTCGCCGGTGATAAAGTTCATTTCGAAGGAACTGGGGGACAAGGTGGTGTTTGGGGAAGTCGCGAGTTCGGATGCAGTGCTCACTGCTCGCTTTCAGGTCTATTCCTACCCGCGAGTGGTGGGCGTCACGGCTGCGCAGTCTTCCATCACGTACACAGGGGAGCTACTGGTAAAGCCACTCACAGAGTGGATATTGTCCTTCGCAGGCAGCGCTTTCGGCACCTCCGAAATAATGGAACTGACCGAAGAGCTGCAAAGCAAGATCGGGTCTTGCTCCCTGACCGACCCCGGCCTCTGTGTGGTAATATTCGCAGACTCAGAGGCTGCACTGCCAGTTTTCCGACTCAAGCCTATTGCAGCGCAGTTCAAAAAGGACCCGATTAAGTTCTTTTGGCTGAATAGAGCGGTGTACAGGGAAAACTTCCAGAGATTCGGGGATGCGATTGGAGTGGTGTGGAAGCCGAAGAAGTACAAAATAATGGGCTTCAGTGCGGTAGAAAGTCTGGGGGATGTACTGCCGAATGTGGTGACTGGAGGGGGGAATTGGGAGATACTGAAGGATGCGCTGGTGCTAACTAAGGGCAAATCGGGGCTCTAGGTAGCTAATAGTTAGCTTTTAATGACGGCTGCTTTCACCCTGGCTCTATCCATTAGAAAGGCAATATCGAGCATTGGAATTTTCCTTGCGATTGAGAGAATAGAGACTTCTTACTACTGCAGATATTTGAGTAAATGTTCATGTTAGCTAAAAAGTAAACAGAGGAGTACATTGTCAAGTGTATTACTATGTACTTTGTAGCTCAATGTCATTCTAATTTACACGAGTTCGAGCCACATGCAAGTTTCTATCTCGAGAAGTAGCAATCACCCTATTTTGAAGTTAATGAAGAGCTATTTCCTCTACATAGAAGCATAGTTTGGGGAAGAACTAATACAGAGAATGTTGGGATTGCTTAAGCATGACATAGGGTACCTGTTGAGTGGTAGCCAGTCTTCGGCACTATTACGGTGGTGTTAGGATGTAGTAATTGAGCACTTTGCTTGAGAAAGCAGTTCAAGCATCGTATCCACAGTGAACCCTGCCCCACCTTGTTCAAAAGGCTCCCAACAGCAGTCCGATCGTCGTCCTTCGGCTCTTGAGTCCACCATTCGTGATTAGTCTGCACCAGGTGCCTTCTTTCAGTCCGACTACCCGGACATACTGCCTCTGATTCGAGCGATAATCGCTCCTCTAGGGTATGTATTAGAGGATATAGTAACATGGGGCGACGGTTTTAGCCTTGGTCAGATAGTTGAGAGCGTCTTCGAAGGAATTGAGAGACAGGGCTTTTCGACTGCGAAGCATCTGCCTTGGTAGCCCACCGAAATAGAGCCAATTTGAGCATTCAGCCGCCTGAATGTCTCTCATTTAGACTGATCGAGAAATCTCCCGGCTTAATAGGCATGGTACTCATAGATATAGTCGAGAAAGGCAGCCTGGGCACAAGTGATATAGTGGCTTTCGCCAAGTTCTCAGTTCCGCCTGGGAATAATGGCGACTGCGGAGGAGGGCAATGATTAACCTATAGACAAAGGCGATAGGACTGCTCGGGACAGTTTTGGAGAGGAAATGTATTTGTTTCCCCTTATGTTTTCGTATTTTCCGATAAATCTCTGCTTGTCACCTCGTTTTATCACTGTTGAGGACTTCTAACCTCTCCTTGCATCTAGCCCGCAAGGCCTATTTCTAATAAAAGCTGTGATTTCTTTGGCATGGGTATTCCTTAGCACATGCGTAGAACTCTATATACAGAGTCTAGTGAGGCTTATTGCACTGGAAATCAGCAGATTTGCAGTTTCTACCTCACCTATGTCCACCAAAGCCTAAATATCTCAAAATCGTATAAAAATCGGCTCCATTGTTCTCTGTTAATATCAACCTGTGTGAGATTATTGGGTGCATGAATGTCTGATAACCTAGTATGTATGAATGCACGTTATAGAGAGACGCAACCAATAAAATCGCTGACTTTGTACGACCGGCGGCTAAATCGCCTTGAAAAGTACTTGGAGACCAGTCCGAAACGAGCAAAAGTGGTCTATTTCCTTGGTCGGAAGCTGTATATCGATAATCAACAAGGCAAGAGATGACAAATAGCTAATTTAGACTTCCACCCTGCGAGTTATCACTGTCAATCACTTGCACATGAGCACTGCAACTTAAGTCACTCACAGAGGAAATTGCCCTTCTCAGACAGTGCTTAACTACTAAGTCCGGTAAAAGTCTATTGCAACGCTGTTCACCAAGGACCTTATTACCCTCTTTTGGCTGAAATGGACATATGGAGGGTACTACCATAGCTTTAGATCGCTATTCGTTAACCTCTAATGACGGTGGAGTGGTAGCTAGTCTCATGCACCATGACAGTGGTAAAAACAGTGCCTCCATTCAACACATAGTTTTGAGAAAGCAATTCAAACATCGTTTCCACAGAGAACCCTGCCTGCCCTACACTATCCAAATAGGCTTCCGCCACTGTAGTCCGATTATCACCTACCGGGTCAGGAG
>Ga0247837_1006153_pt1 | contig 17188 bp, 9 predicted proteins | sample LaCtaG_2_FD_187115 | JGI IMG/M metagenome (GOLD analysis project Ga0247837, IMG submission 187115) | Freshwater microbial communities from meromictic Lake La Cruz, Castile-La Mancha, Spain - LaCruzMarch2015_14.5m | ecosystem: Environmental > Aquatic > Freshwater > Lake | place: Spain: Castile-La...
TCGCCGATCCTGCAAAACTGCGCGATAGCGGCGACGCCTCCGGTCATGACGTGGTCGCCGATGGTTACATGGCCGGCGAGGTTGCAGTTGTTGGCCGCGACAAAATGATCACCCACTCTGCAGTCATGAGCCACATGACAGTAGGCCATAAGGTAACATTGGCTTCCGATGGATGTTATTCCGTTATCACCCGTGCCACGGTTCAGAGTGCAGCCTTCCCGGATCGTTGTAAAATCCCCAACTTCGAGACTGCTTTCCTCTCCCTGAAACTTGAGATCCTGGGGAACAGAGCCGAGTGCCACTCCCTGAAATACCCGGCATCCACGCCCCAGACGGGTGCCGGATGCCACCCTCACATAGGGGCCGATTTCGCACTCCGGGCCGATCACCACCCCTTCCTCAACAAGGGAGTAGGCATCGATGCGTACGCCATCACCGATCTCGGCGCGCGGATGAATGACCGCGCTCGGGTGAATTGTCAGGCATTTTGAGGGGGGGCTCATTTCCGGATGAGTTGAGTCTCAACGAACGTGCGGTAATCAGGGCACCGGTTCAATAATTCATCGTGGGTCCCCTCGGCCAGAATTTGCCCGGCGCCCAACACGAGAATTCGCGGCAAATGAACCACCGTCGCGAGGCGGTGCGCGATTATCAGCGTGGTGCGGCCAAGCATGAGGCCTTCGACGGCGGCACTGAGTTCCTGTTCGGTCCGCGCATCGAGGGAGGATGTCGCCTCATCCATGAGAAGAATGGGGGCATTTTTCAATATGGCCCGGGCGATGGAGAGACGCTGGCGCTCCCCCCCCGAAAATCTCATTCCCCGCTCGCCGGCAAGAGTCTGATAGCCATCGGGCAGGGACTCGATAAATTCACCGACTCTGGCAACTTCGCATGCTGCGCGGACCTCGGCGTCCGTCGCCATGGGATTGCCGTAGCGGATGTTCTCCAGAAGGGTATCTTCAAAAAGCATGATGTCCTGGGTCACGATGGCGATCTCATTGCGGAGCGATCGGAGAGTAACAGTCGCGATGTCGATTCCGTCGATTCGAATGCTCCCGTGATCCGGCGTGTAGAACCGCAACAAAAGGCTGAATAAAGTTGATTTTCCTGTTCCGCTGGGGCCGACGATTCCAATCCGCTCGCCGGAATCAACCCGGAAGGAGAGTTCCTTGAGGATGACTCCCCGGCCGGGATAGCCATACATGAGACGGTCAAAATCGATCGTACCGCTCACGGGTGCCGGCAGTTCCGCCGCTCCCGGTGGATCGCGCTCGGGCTCGATGGCGGCTGCTTCCTCCAGGCGGTCAAGCGCGATATTCAAATGCCGCCACCTTGCGACTTGCAGCGCAAGATTCCGGGCATTCGGGATCACAAAGACAAGGTAGATGAGAAAGGTGATGAGTTCCGCTGCCGCCAGCTCGCCGGATGCAATGAGAGCCCCTCCGTAAAACAGGACGAAGATAAAGGTCAAAGCGGCCATCGTGATGAGCAGGGGCTCCATGAGGGATGAAACCCGCGCCTCCTCGCGCTGGACGCTAAGCAGCTCCTCCTGCCGGCTTTGAAATCTCGCTTCCTCCCGCTCCTCGGCATTGAACGCTTTGACCACTTCGATTCCAGTCAGCAGTCCGTGAAGATGGGCGGCAAGCCGTTCGTGCGCAGCCAGCCGCCGGCGCTGAATCTGGTGGGCCCGACGGTCGATCCAGCGCAGCCCGAGCGCAATGACAGGTGCCGCAATGGCACTGAAAAGGGCCAGCTTCCAGTTCAGTAAAAACAGCATGAAAGCGCCGCCCGTCATCAGGATCAGGACCCCGAGCAGACTTCCGAGGCTGTGTTTGATGAACCAGTCAATATCCGCGATACTCGACGACAAGCGTTCAATCACCTCGCCGGTCGAGGCATCGCGGTGAAAGCCAAGGGGGGCATGCAGGAGGTGCCCCACGTATTTGCGGCGCAGCCCGGCACTGAGTTCATGAGCCACCCCGTACAGCAGGATCGAAGAGAGGTAGCCCGAGCCCGCCAGCATCAAAAACCCGGCGACCACACCGATACCCAGCCCGGGAGAAACGGTCATTTTTTGAAGCTGAATCGCATCACCCAGCACCTCGCGCGCAAACAACGGAAGGGCAAGAAAACCCAGGCAGGCAAAGATCATCGCGGCGAAAGAAAGAAGCACCTCGCGACGATACGGAGACAATAGAATCCAGAGCCGCCGGAACGTGCCAAGAACCTTGGAGGGAGACCCGCTCATCAATTCAAAGCGTTTTTCTGCCCGATCTCTTCCAACTCTCCGAGCACAAGGTCGGCGATCCGGTTCAGGGCCCCGGTGCCGCCGAGGAGCGAGGGAATCGTCGCAAACTGCGACCGGATGGCCGCCATCCGAACGGGATCGCCGAGAAGCCCAAGGGCCTCATCGGCAAGGGTGGCTGCGTTGACATCGCCTTGCAGGATCTCGGGCACGACAAAGTTATTAAGAAGGAGGTTTGGCATTGCGAGGTACCGGGTGTTCGCCAGACGGCGACCGAGCCAGTAACTCACGGGATGGAGGCGGTAGGCAACCACCATGGGGACTCCGAGCAAGGCAGTTTCGAGAGTTGAGGTACCGGAGGTGGTGAGGACGAGTGAGCACAGGCTCAGGCACGAATAAACATCAGCCTCGATGATCGTGAAATCCGCCTCATTGCCGGAGGCGCGAAGGGCTGCTTCGAGCACGGGTTTGAGATGCTGCGATGCAATGGGAAGCAAAAACCGGACATCGGGAATCCGGCTCTTGATGATTCGCGCCGCACCAAACATCGGGCCTGCCAGACGCTCCACTTCCTGAATCCGGCTTCCGGGCATCATGGCGATCAAAGGCACAGAGGGATCCACACCCAGCGACCGGAGTCGCGCCTCGGGGTCCGGCCCCGGCATTGCGATATCAAGCAGGGGATGTCCCACGCAGACAGCCCTCCCGCCATGGTGCCGATAAATGGCGGCCTCCCTTTCGAATGCCGACACAATGAGGTTTGTCCGGCGTGCGATAGCCCCGGCAAAGAGCCAGCTCCCAACCCAAGCCTGCGGTGGAAAATAGTAAACGACAGGAATCCGTGCGGTGTTCAGGAATTTGGCGAGAGCCATGTTGAATCCGTGGTTGTCGATGAGGATTGCCGCATCCGGGCGCTCGGAAGCGATGATCTCACGCATCCTGGCGAGCACGCCGCGCAATGGCCGCACGAAGCGAAGAGATTCAGAAAGTCCCACCGAACTGTAACGGGTGGTCTCGATTCTCAGATCGACGCCGGCCTCCCTCATTTTCGGACCCCCCGTGCCGAACAAATACAGGGATGGGTCTCTGGAAAGAAGGGCGCATGCGAGATGGGAGCCTTGGAGGTCCCCGGAGACCTCCCCGGCTGCCATGAGGATCTTGAGGCCTTCCCGCGCGGAGCGCATCGCCGGAGCGTGAGCGGTGCAACCAACCACTGCCAGAGAAATCTTCGGTAAGCCTTTGCACCGGAGGGCACCCGACGGCTATAAGGCGGCGTGATGCAAAAGCGGAAGCCATGGCTGGTGATCCTCGGCTCGGGTCTGGGGCTTTGGCTTGTGCTGGGACTTGGAGTTTTTTGGCTGCAGTCAACCAAACCAACAGTGAACGACGTTTTGGTGTTAATTCGCAAAAGTCCGACCTCACAAGACCGGATCGCCGGATTGCTGGCCCGGCTCGAGCCCGATGCGCGCCATCGTGTGTTGATGCATCCCGACACTGCCACATGGTTCGGATCGTTGCCGCGGCAAGCCCAAAGCTCCTTCCTGGAAACCAGCCTCCCACCGCAGTGGAACGAATTTATGTCCGGCTCCAAGAGCTGGAGTGTGGGGAGACTGGAGCGGCTGCTCGCACCCTCCCTGGATGAACTCGAGGCGCTGCAAGCCGGGAGCCGATCCCGATTTGAACAAATCATCGTGATCCCCTCACCCGAAGCTCTGCGAAATGCCGGCGTGTCCGCGCTTGTCAGCGAACCGGACCTCCAGGCCCGGTTTACAACGAGGCCACTGCTTGAACGCATCCAGCGAAACTCACAGTTGGGAAAGTGAGTTCGCAGCATTACGAACCGTCCATGGTGAGCCTCAAGAGCGTGACGAAGCGCTTCGGCCACCGCCTCGCGGTCGATGATGTTTCGTTGGAGGTGCCGAAAGGAACAATCTTCGGTCTGCTCGGCCACAACGGGGCGGGAAAGAGCAGTATCATTGGAATGCTTCTCGGCCAGGTGTTTCCAGATGAGGGGACATTGCTCATCAATGGGCACGATGTCTTCGCGCATCGCCGGCGGGCACTGGCCCGGGTTGGAGCGATTTTTGAAACCCCCGCCTTCTACAACCACCTCAGCGGAGAAAAAAATCTGAGGCTTTTTTGTGAATACACCGGTCGCGTCCATCCGAAGCGGATTGCCGAAGTGGCTGAGATCGTTGGCCTCTCGCAGCGGATCGGGGATCCCGTCGAGGTCTATTCCCACGGGATGCGTCAACGCCTCGCGCTGGCCCAAGCCCTCCTGCCCGACCCCTCGCTCCTGATCCTCGACGAGCCCACCGAAGGACTTGATCCCGAGGGCATCATCGAAATGCGCGGCTTGATCCGCAAGCTGCATAGCGGGTGGGGAATCACCATACTTGCCTCCTCGCACCTGCTCAGTGAGATGGAACAACTTTGCAGCCACCTGGCGATCCTGCGCGAAGGAGAACTTCTTTACTCCGGTGAATGGCGGAAGGAAATTTCCGCACAAAAACGCATCCGCCTGCGGACCGGGCGCCAATCCGATGCGGAAACCGGCCTGCAGAAGGCAGGGCTTGTTTCCTCCGCCGGCCCCGGCGCGATAAGGCTGACCAGCGATCGCAAAATCTCCGACGTCGCGGAATGGCTGGTCATGGCGGGATTCCGGATCGAGGAACTCGCACAAGACAACATGTCGCTTGAGGACTTTTACCTTGAGACCACCAGGAAAGGCCGGTCGGCCGGCGTCCAATGAACCAGCCGCTTTTCGCCATCCAGCTCCGCAACGAGGCGGTGAAGCTCTTCTCCAGGAAACGCACGTATCTCGGCTTTGTTGTGTTCCTTGTCATCCAGCTCGTAATGGTGTGGCTCCTCCGACAACCCCTGCCGATGAAGGGGATCACCAGCCTGCTCGCCAATAACGGATTCGCCGTGGAGGATTATTCCGGCGGCCTGACAATGGCAGCGTTTACCATGGTCTTCACCGTGGCGCTTGTCTGCGGTCTCTATCTTGCCCTTGTGTCCGGGGATCTCATTGCCAAGGAGATTGAAGACGGCACGATGCGGCTGATTTTAACACGACCGGTTTCCCGCACCGAAGTCTTTGTGATGAAGGCGATGGTCGGAGCCGCGCACACGGCTTTGCTGATGCTCTTCGTGGGTGTGAGCGGGCTGCTGGTCGGTTGGGCGGGGCATGGAGGGCTCGGGAGGTTGCTCGTTTATGCTCCGCTCGAGGGCGTGTTCGGTGTTTTCAGCCCGGGCGAGGGTCTCTTCCGGTTCGCACTTGCGACCCTTTGCATGGCGCTCACGTATCAGGCGGTATCAGCCCTGGCACTGATGTTTTCCTGCCTGCGGCTGCGGCCGGCAACCGCAACGGTGCTCACGCTGTCGGTTCTTTACGTGGACTTCGTGCTCAACACCGTGCCCTATCTCGCCTCCTTCAAACCATGGTTTCTGGCCCACCACCTTTCGTGCTGGGTGAAGTTCTTCCACCCCGAAATCCCATGGGTCGACATTCTGAGTTCGTTGCTCGTCCTCCTGGGTCTCACGATGTCGTTCCTGCTGGCCGGTCTCGGGTTCTTCACCACCCGCGACATCAAAGGATGATTTTGCGCAGCAAAATTTACTAATCCGGCAGCGAGGAAAGCCTTTTCTTACCGGGCCTCAGTTGCCCACAACCCCGCCCTTGGCACCTGCTATGCCGGATTAGGCTCTGCAGGAAGAATTATCGCAATCATGCAGAGGCAGATCACAAGTCCGCCCGCGGTGAGCCACTCCCAAAAGGCAAAACTAAGCCAGAGAGGGATCCCAAGTTCCTCCCATGCCGGGCTCACCCATCCGGGGCGGTTGGGATCGAAATAAAGCCACGCCTGGCTGAGCATCGCGCCGGTGATCGGCAGCGCCGGCAGCAGAAAGATCAGAAAGAGCCCCCTCCCCTTACGACGATGCTGACGGCGAAAGCGCCGGAAGAGCGCAATCCAAAAGCCGGCTACCCCCATGTAGAGTCCCACGAATACAGCAATCGAGAGGTATTCGTGCCCCTTGCGCAAGATCTCCGACATGTTGGGAATTATTAAGGTTTCAAGCCCGACGATAATCCCTGCAAGGAAACCGATAAGAAGCACCCGCGATGAGAGGAACGCAAGGCGGGGATTGGTCAACTCAAGCCGTCGCCGAAAATACCCGCACAAAGGCAATCCCAGAAGAAAGGAAAGTGTCATCCCCAAAGACCACACCAGGTGACCCGAGGGATTCTTTGAGGGGGAGCCCAGGTAAGACATCGCCTGGTAGCGCCAGTCGAAATCACCGGGAAACAATGCTGCGGGAATGACATTGCCCAGAACAAAGAAAACGGCTGCGAGAGGAACGCAAATGCCCAGCAGAAACCTCTTGGTGACCTCCCCCCTGAAATACGATGCGAGTGATGTTGGCATTCCTTGGTTGGTCCCTAACCGATCAACTCCTGCGCAATTATTACAGCTTTCTTTAAAAACCGGTCTTCAATGATGGGAAACGATGAAACGTTTCCCTCCATTTTGCGCAGCAAAATTTTCTAATCCGGCGGCGCTGGCGGCTGTTTCTCAACGGGTCCCCTTTGCCCGCACCCGCACTCTTGGCACCGGCTCCCGCCGGATTAGGTGTGGGCGAAATCGCGGCACACGCCGGGGCACGATGCCCGCGCCTTCGCGCATCCGTCAAGAGTGGGGATCAGCGGCTTGGTAGGGATGGCACTCCGTTGCCGTCCGTCGAGTCTGGGAACTTGCAATCCCCGGGCATGCTACCCAGAAACACGGATTCCGTTGCCTGTAAGCGGTCCCTGCTGAGAACATACCAATTCGATCCCCATGTCGCCCAGACACACGCAGTCCCGACTGAACCGTTCTTTCTACCCGACCTCCGCCGGGCTCCTGATTGCTTTCGTGACGGCTCTGCGGTTTTGGTATGCAGGGAGTTTCGAACTTGTCGGCGATGAAGCCTATTACTGGCTTTGGTCGAAGAATCCCGACTACGGCTATTTCAGCAAGGGCCCGGGAGTGGCATGGACGATCGCGCTTGGAACGTTTCTGCTCGGAGACTCGGTGCTGGGAGTGCGGCTCTTTGCCGTGCTGCTCTCAGCAGGCACCGGTGCCGGCGTATACCTGCTCGCACGAAACCTTTACTCGCCCAGAGTCGGATTTTGGTCGGTCGTGACGATCCTGGGGGTTCCTCTCTTCGGCGTGGGAGCCACACTCATGACGATTGATCCGCTCAGTGTGTTTTTCTGGACGGTGGCGGCACTGGCATTTTGGAAGGCAATCAACTCCGGATCGCTTGGATGGTGGGCGATCACCGGCCTTCTGATCGGCCTTGGAGCGTTGTGCAAATACACAAATCTTTTCCTGCTTCCGGGGTTTGCCTTCTTCTGCGGACTCTCGCCCTCGAATCGCCAAAGGCTTAAGGCACTTGGTTTCTGGCTGATGGTGGTGATCGCTCTTCTTTGTCTGCTCCCGCCGATCCTCTGGAATGCGAAGCATGGTTGGCCGACAATCGCCCATTTGCTCAGCCGTGGGGGACTGGAGCACGGACTGCAGTTCCGCCCCGTGGGCCCACTGGAGTTTGTTGCGGTGCAGGCGGCGGTGATCTCACCGTTTCTGTTCGCTGGAATGGCCGCCTCCTTCTGGAACGTGCTGCGTGCACCCCGAGCCATTGCAGATCCAGCCCTCTACCTCCTCTGCATTAGCCTGCCGCTATGGACATTTTACGCACTCCTCAGCTTCAACGAGGTTTCCGAACCAAACTGGGCGGCTCCCTCCTACATCGGTGCCATTGTACTTCTCGTCTCGGTTTGGCTGCGATGGAGTGATCGCTTTTCCAAAGTTCGCGTGATCGCGTGCGCCGGGCTCGCATCCAGCATCTTCGGCTCGGTTGGTTTTCAAGCGGCCGCACTTGGTCCTACGGGCATCGCCCCCCTTGACCGCATCTTCGACCGGACACGCGGTGCGAAGGACCTTGCAGAAAAGATGGATGCGCTTCGGCGCAGGCACAGGACGTCGTTCTTCATCACCGGCAGCTATGGCACGGCCAGCCTCATCGCATTCTATCTCCCTGATCGGCCCCGCACCTTCCAACCCCGCTACTCCTCGCCAGGCGATCAGTTTGCTTTCTGGCCGGATTACCTGGAGTCGTTTCCCGGGCGGTCGGCACTTTATCTTGCCCAGCCGGGAGATCACTCGATCCCCGATGGCCTCCGGTCGGATTTCAACTCGATCGAGCTGATCGGCACCCTTTCGATCCGGCAGGGCGAACGCGAAATCCGCAGGCAAAACGTCTATCTCTGCCGCGAAGCCTCAAATCCCTGACCGCGATCATCCCCTACTCTGGCCACAAGAGCTTTAATAATCCGATTTGCACCTTCGATGGAAACCACGCGGGGATCATACCCCATGGTCACACTCCATCGATTCGCGTAGTTAAAAAACCAAAACCCGACGGATTGAAACGGCCTCAGCGGCCCGCTGGCCGAAATCGTCTCCAAGGTTGCATTTCCAACCAGAATGCGCCCGGAATCCCGTGGCAGGTGGCAGCTTCTCAGCACGCGTCCAAGATTCGAAACAACCACGGATGCCAGACACTTTTTCGCAAGGGCATGCTTACGAATGCCTCCTGGAAGCAGACGCGCCACCTCCAACAGGAAAAGGAAAGCATCATCGGAACCGAGCCTGCGCTTGCGCATGATCTCCCGGCTCAGGCCGCGCAAGAATGAGGGGGATTCAGAAATCGAAGACTCCTTGCGATCCAGAAAGAGCAAACTGACAGCATTGGCCCGCGAGTCAAAGGATGTCGGCGACCTCCGCGTTCCGCTTGGGATCACGACGCGCAATATGGGATCCCGGCTATCACCGACGCATTGCGTGCTCCATTCCTTGATGGCAACCAAAGCGTCACGAGTCAGCAGGTCGTTGCAACTCACTCCGCTCTGTCGCGCGGCACGACGCAGTGAGGCAGACTCCGCAATGGAAAAGAAATGAGTCAACTCCGTGCGGGTGTCCCGATGGTCCTCCGCGAGAGGTGCATTGGGGACCAACGCTGCGGGTTTGTTGAGGAAAGTGCGCCACTCCAGAAGGAGAGCCCACACGCAGCAAGCAACCCTCCAACCCGGCGGACGCTGCCCGCGCACTGACGCACGCAGTTGGCGATGCGGTTCCGCGATCTGCCGGGATCCGCAGGCCACACCATACGCAACGAGGAATTCACTCAGAAAATTAAAAAAACCAATCCCGTCGCTGCAGGCGTGGTGAAAAAGAAACTCGAGCGCCGGGCCGGCTTCGGATCGGAAGACACGGACGGCAAGCCCCCGGCCATTGGCAAGATCCAAGCAGTCCGGCGGGAACTCACCGGTCAGGATTTGGAGCTTCGTGTCCTCTCCAGGCGGCAACCAGACGGGAGGCTCACCGGTTACTGCCGAACAAAACCTCGGATATCTCTGCACGGTGACCCTGAGTGCTGACTCCATCCCGGTGAAATCAATTTCCCCCGAAAAGTCAGCGCGCACCTTGCACGAACACGGATAGGCAGGCCGGTCATCGAAGTAAAAAAATTCTTCAATGGCCGACAAACGCATGGCTCCGGTCCCGTTCATTCCCCCAAGGTATGCGCTCAGGAAATCCAGTTCGCAATCCCACTAATCCGGCGGGGGCCGGTGCCAAGAACGGGGTTGCGGGCAAGGAGACCCGGTGAGAAACAGCCGCCGCCGCCGCCGGATTAGGAAATTTTGCTTCGCAAAATGGAGGTAAAAGTTTCATCGTTTCCCACGCTTAAGGCGCGGCTTGCGCCGATCGAGAGAGTATCGTCAGGAGGTTGACCCGTCAGGCCCCAACCGTATATGCGTTCCCCTGCGGCGTGATTGCCGTTCCCCGCAATGCAAGCCACCATTCTCTGCATCAAGTGGGGCACCAAGTACAGCCCGGATTACGTCAACAGGCTCGCCTCGATGACGCGGCGGCATCTGAGCCTTCCCCATAACTTTGTTTGTCTCACCGATGACACAAGCGGGCTGGAGAACGGGATCGAGACAATCCCGATCCCGGAGACCTCCCTCGAGTTCTGCTGGACGAAGCTGCTCATCTTCTCGCCGCAAATGCCGGATATCGGGTCCACGGTGCTCTACCTCGACTTGGATGTTGTTGTCACAGGCAGCCTTGACAGGCTTTTCACGTTTTCAGAGTCCACCGACTTTGTTGGCGTGCCGGACTGGAACCGGAAGTGGTTCCCTCAGTTCAACTCCTCGGTGATGCGATTCACAGCGGGAAATCACGTGCGAATCTATGACGACTTTGTGAAGGCGGTGACCTCCGGCAGGCTGGTGAAAAGGCGGGAATGGGACGTCTGCCTGCAATCGTGTGACAAAGTGGTTTATCGAGGGAATTTCAGACGGTATGGCGGTGACCAGGAATGGATCTCACGGTCCGCCTTCCGCCGCGGAACGATCGGAGACCATGCCTTTCCGAAAAGCTGGGTATTGAGCTACAAAACGCACTGTCGCTCCGGCATTCCGCCCGATTGCCGGATTGTTGTTTTCCATGGCGAGCCCAAGCCCCACGAGGTCTCATCGCCCCACATCCGGGATCACTGGCAGTGAGAATTTCTTCAACCGCTGGATCGGCGCTTATACCAGATACTGCCAGCCTCGACGAAATGGAGAACGACACCGTCTCACGACTGCGACATTGTTTAAACCGATCTGAGGAGGGTTCTCAACCTCCGGGATGGAACATAGAAGTCACACGTGCGGGCGGTCTCGAATTCCTCTTGGGAAGTGTTGAGGTCCCAGGTGGAGCCCCCGGGGCGGGTTCTCCACCGGGGATGCAGCCAATTATACTGCTCGGCAAACTCGAGGATCCACGGTTCGAAAGCCGCGTTGAGGGCCCGGGTCGTTTCTGCGGGGTCAGCAGGCGCGATCGCGGGAAGGAATTGGACGTCTGCCTCTCCTGGGGCCGTTCGGATCGATACGACCGGGAGGATCACGGTGCCGGTCACGCGTGCCAGCCTCGCAGGCCCCGCGGGACACATCGCGGGCACACCGAGGAAGTCGGCCTCGATGCCGCCGGAGACCGTGTTCAGGTCGGTCATGAGGCCGACCACCATGTTTCGTTTCAGGCATTGGGTGATGGCTGTGACATCATGACTTGGCACCCACTCGATCCCGTAGGCCTTCCGGATATCCTGAAAAACGAGGTCGCTCAGCGGATTGTGTGCACGTCGATAAACTCCGGCAATCGGGATTCCAGAGACCGGCCCCGTCCGGAGCACGGGCTCCCAACTCCCAAGATGAATGCCACACAGGATCACCCCGCGGCCCGCATTCCTTGCCTCAAGCAAACGCCCGGAATTTTTGAAGGTCGCCACAACCTCGTTGGCTCTCAATCCCTCGACATAACTGAGCAAATGGTTTTCAAAGGCGAGTGCCGCCAAGCGGTTTCGCTCATTGCCTGACAGATTGGGTCCGAAGACCAACTTCAGGTTCTGCCGGGCCCAGAGTAAATCCTGACGCAAAACCAGCCTCAGCAGTAACGTGATGCGTCGAAGGCGGGCATGGCCGGAGGCAATGCTGCCCCCGCGGAGTGCGGCAATGAGGATGTGAAGCAAAGCGGCCTCCAGACGATGTTTCACGGAAATTGCGGGGAGGCTGGATGGCTCCGCAGCCTCAGGGTCCGAAACGATGGGAGCGGAGGCGACATCAAGGTGCACCAAGGGGACTGATTGCGGCTCCGGGGATTTCGTGGAGCCCGCAACAAACATCGCTGAAAGTGTTTCCGCAATTCGAAGCAACGTTGTTGCCGGATGCACGCTGTTGGCAGGCAGTGAGTGCCCTGTGTGTTGTTCGATGTGATTGGAAAGCTCGACGGACATCAAGGAATCAAGCCCCAGATCGCCCAAAGGGGTGCGGATGCCGACAGTGTCCGCCGGGGTCCGCAGAATGCGTGCAAGCTGGTCGCGCAGTTCTCCGGCGATGGCTTCAACGCGTTCGTCGCTGGCCATGCGGAAAAACGCTGCCGCGCGGGACTCCGGCAGCTCTGTCAAAGCATCGACGACCTCCCCGAAGGCCGCGGCAGCCAGCAACCGGGGCATCCTCCGGGCTGCGGTTTGCCAATCGATGCGGACCACTCCGGCATTGGGCAGATCGCCGTCGATCAACCTTCCGAGTGCCAGGGTCGCTTCCGTTGACGCGATTCCTTCGAGACCGCCCGCTTCAAGGGATTGCTGCAAATGGAAATCACGGGAGACGTAACCAGCCCCCGAGATCGCCCCCCACTGGATCGCCAGGCCGGGCAATCCCAGTCCGTGGCGATACCTGGCGAGGCCATCGAGAAATGCGTTGGCCGCAGCATAACTCCCCTGCCCCGGGTTCCCGATGAGCGCAGCGACGGACGAGAACATCACGAAAAACTCGAGTGGGCAGGCCCGGGAGTAGAGGTGCAGGTTCCATGCGCCATCCACTTTGGGAGCAATCACTCTGCGGAACGCAGCGGGAGTCTGTGCGGCAATGGTTTGATCATCGATCACCATCGCCGAGTGCATGATTCCCTTCAGCGGCGGACACTCCATTTTGATTTGTTCAAAAAGTCCCTGAACGTCCTGCTCAACGCTTACATCAGCCTTGATCACAGTGACCCGGGTTCCTGAGCACTGAAGCTCCGCGAGGATTGACTCCGCATTATCGGTGTCCATCCCGCGACGGCTGGCCAGAACGAGATGACCGGCTCCCCTTGAAATCAGCCAGCGTGCAACCTCCAACCCGAAGCCGCTGAAGCCACCGACCACAAGAACGCTGCCATCTTTGATGGATCCGGATTTCCGGGAACAAGAAGAGGGCAGATCACTCAGGTTAAGCAGAATTTTTCCAATGTGCCGGGCTCTCGCCATGTGATGAAAAGCCGATGCGGCTTCGGAGACCGGGAATGTCTGAAACGGCAGGGGTTTCAGATCTCCCTTGCGGAAGCATTCAACAACTTCCGCAAACATTGCTTGAACGAGGTCCGGTTGCTCCGCGGTGATCGCAGCCAGATCCATCGCAAAAAACGAAAGATTCCTCCGGAATGGCCGGAGTCCGATCGGGGCGTTCTGGTAAATGTCCCGCTTACCGATCTCCACGAAACGGCCACCGGGTGCAAGGCAATCGATCCCTTTGAGCAGCGCATCCCCGGCAAGGGAATTCAGAACAAGATCCACCCCGCGTCCGCCGGTAAGCTCCGCAATTTCGTCGGCAAAGCCAAGCGTCCTCGAGTCCATGACATGGCAGATTCCAAGCGATCGCAAATAACCGCGCTTGGATTCGCTGCCGGCGGTCGCAAAGATCTCAGCTCCGGCGAGACGGGCGACCTGCACGGCAGCCAAGCCAACGCCCCCGGCTGCAGCATGGATCAAGACACGCTCACCGTTGCGGATCCTTCCGAGATGTCGAAGAGCATACCATGCGGTCAGGAAGGCCACCGGAATGGTCGCAGCCTCTTCCAGGGTCAGCGAATCCGGAATCTTTACAACACAAGAAGCCGGTAGAGTCATGTTGCTGCGAAAACACGCCGGCACCATGCCAAAAACCCGGTCCCCTTCCGCGAATGCTCCAACGCACTCACCAACCCTGACGACCCGGCCCGCAAACTCATCTCCAGGAAGCAAATCCGCGTCGCTTTCTATGGGATAAATCCCAAGCGACTTCATGACATCGCGAAAGTTAACTCCCGCACATTCGATCCGGATCTCGACCTCTCCCGGCCCGGGAGAGGACCTGGCAACCGGGACTGACCGCAAGCCGGTCAATCCAGCATTTTGAGCGAACTCCCAGCGAAGGCCGCTGTCCTCCGGGTCGTTTCCAAAATATGGAACCTCTTCCGGCATGGTCACCCGACGCACGCGCAGTCCATGGCGTTGCCCGTCCCTCCAGGCCGTTTCGTCTTCTCTGTCATCCGTGAGAATCGAAAACATCAACTCGCCCGGTCCTGATTCCGGATCGTCGGGATCAAGATCGACGAGACGACAGCCAAGGCGCGGAAACTCGTTGGCAATAACCCGAGCCAGTCCGCAGACTCCCGTTTGAAGGGGTGTAACCGTTTCCCGCGCTCCCGGCCCTTGCGCTCCGCGGGTGACAACAACCAGCCGGGGAGGATTGGGAAGACTTCCGGAAAGCGCCTGAACCAAAGCGACGAGGCTGTAGCAACTTTTCGCGCTTGGGTTGTCAAATGCTTCCGATGCCGGCAGGTCGAGGTTCCAGAGATGGACGACCGCCGCAAATTCCCGGCTGCCGGATCCGGTGAGGATCTTTCGAAAATCTTCCTGGCTCCACGGATCGGCCTCAATGCCCTGCGGGTGCCGGTTTCCGGCCGGAAAAACAAGAACCGGGTGACTGCCCCGCCTGGACAATTCCGCCGCCAAACCGGCGGCAACGCCGGTGCTGTCGGCAAGGAGGAGGATAGCCGCACTCGGGCCAAACACGGAATCCAAACTCTCCTGTGCGGATGCTTTCGAATCGATCGTTGGAGGAGAACCAAGCGGCTTCCAATAGGTTTCGTAGAAGCAATTTTCGAGAGCCGACTTTCCGGGTGGACGCGGGACGGCACGACATTCGAAGCCATCGATCCCGAGCAGCAGATTTCCCTCATCATCCATGATCCGGATATCTCCGCTGATCCAGCGCCCGGAATTCCGGCGGAGGATTGCATGGCTCCAAACCGTGCCGGAAGGACGTTTGTACAGACGTACACCACCCACACCGGAGGGGAGGTACAGCGCGTTGCCATCACCGGCAGAAACAGCCAGAACTTGGAGGCAGGAATCCAGAAGACAGGGACTTACGAGGTGGGCACTTGTTAATGGTGAAACAGGCAATTGCACCCGGCCGAGGGCCTCCCCCTCACGGAACCAGACCTTCTCGACACCGCGAAAGGCGGCACCGAAGTCCAGACCCCGGGATTGGAACTCCGCGTAAAAATCGTCTGCATCCATGACTCCTGTCATTCGCGTGCGGATGCAGTCCATGTCGAAAACCGGAGCCGCCGCGGCATGGGTAAGAAACTCGCCGCTCACATGGTGGATCCAGCCTGCGTTCCCGCCACCACCCGGGGAAGAGATTCTAAAACGGCGCCGATCGGAATCCACCGCAAACTCGAGCGTCTCTCCTTCACCCGAGAGAACCAGCGGGCGGTGGATCTCGATCCCGCCAATTCCGCAGCATTCACCGCTGAGACAATGAGCGGCAGCCAGACTCATTTCCATGAAGGCGGCTGCCGGAAACATGATTTGGCCGTTGACCACATGATCGCCCAAAAAGGGAAATTGCTCCACGCTCACAGGCGTCTGCCAACATGGGGTCGAGCCGGATGAACGGTGCGCAAGCAGGGGATGGTCGGGTGCCCCAAGTCTGGATCTCCGCCACCGCGGCACCTCGTGCCAATAGGAGTCCCGCTGCCATGCATAGGTCGGCACGCGGGTTCGCGAGGCCTTGGGATAAAGCCGCTCCCACGGCACTTCGCACCCGGCCTCATAGAATTTTCCAAGCGAAGTCAACAACGTCAGCCGCTCGGGCTCACGACGACGCAGGGAAGGCTGAACAGAACCGGAGAATCCGTGGAAGGCGAGGCACTCAAGAATCGACACCGAAAGAACGGGATGGGGGCCAACCTCGAGAAAATTCCTGTGGCCAAGGGAAAGCAATCCATCAACGGCAGCCGCAAAACGCACAGGCTCCCGCACATTCGCCCACCAATACCCGCTGCCAAAGTCGCTGCCCAAGGCTGCCTGGCCGGAAACTGTAGAAAACACCGGCATTGTGGCAGGGCGTAGCCGGACCGATCCAAGGGCTTTGAGAAGGGGCTCCTTCACAACGTCCATCCTTTGGCTGTGGAACGCGTAATGAACGGGCAACATCCGTGCAAAAATGCCGGCAGCATCCAGCTCGCCAGCCAACTTTTCGACAGCCAATCGCTCACCGGAGACAACAAGAGAGCGAGGCCCGTTGTAGGCACCAATGGCAAGGCCGCCGTCAGACCGTTCCATCCACGGCAGCAGGTCCTCTTCCGAAAGGCCCACGGCCAGCATCCGCCCCTCCCGGTCGCTCGCGTCCATGCAGCGTCCCCGATGATAAATCACCCGCGCAGCCTCCTCCTCACCGAGCACCCCCGAAACACATGCGGCGGCCGCCTCGCCGACGCTGTGTCCGACACAGGCCGAAGGCACGATCCCCCACGATTTCCATAGCGCCACCAGTGCCATCTGCAGTGCGAAAATTGCAGGCTGCGCAACAGCCGTTTCATCCAGCCGGGAAGCCTTCTCATCCCGGCTGAGCTCGGCGAGCAATGACCACTTTCCGAGACGTTTGAACATCCGGTCGAAACCTTCCATCACCGAGCGGAAAACCTCTTCGGTTTCGATCAACTCCCGTCCCATCCCCCACCACTGCGGTCCCTGACCGCAAAAAACAAAAACCGGTGGAACGAACGGGGCGGATGGCACCGGGGAAGCATTTTCGCCGGTTACTGCAGCACGCAGCTTTGCATCCAGATCCGCGCGATCCGAGGCCGCCACACCCAGGCGGCACGGATGGTGAATACGGCGGCTGCCGGCGGTGAGCGCAAGGTCCTGAATGGAATCCCCGCGTTCGAGCCATGCGGCGAACTTCCCTGCGAGGTCCCTCAGGCCCAAAGGGGATTTCGCGGAAAGCGGAAGCAGGACGGCGTCGGATCGGACCTCCACCGGCGGAGCGGGACGGGACGGCGGGCCCTCAAGGAGCGCATGGGCATTGGTGCCTCCGAAGCCGAAGGAATTAACTCCGGCAAAAGCAGGATTTCTCTGAAAGCGCTCGCAGGAAGTTACAACCCGCAGTCCCAGGCCGGTGAAGTCGATTGCGGGATTGGGTGATTCAAAGTTCAGGCTCGGCGGAATTTCCCCATGAGAAAGAGATAACGCCGTTTTGAT
>Ga0247837_1006159_pt1 | contig 17170 bp, 17 predicted proteins | sample LaCtaG_2_FD_187115 | JGI IMG/M metagenome (GOLD analysis project Ga0247837, IMG submission 187115) | Freshwater microbial communities from meromictic Lake La Cruz, Castile-La Mancha, Spain - LaCruzMarch2015_14.5m | ecosystem: Environmental > Aquatic > Freshwater > Lake | place: Spain: Castile-La...
GGTAAAAGTGCGCCCTCAAGGAGTTTATTATACATCATGCTTCGATAATTTCTTTTATCTGTGGCCAGACAGCATCTATATGGAAGCGGAGCGCACTGGAAGCGGATGCTTTTGCCATGGATGTCCTGATATCTTCGGATGCTATCAATTGTCGCATAGCATTAGCTAAAGCATTAAAATCCCTTGCCGGAATCAGTAGACCATTTTGCTCGTGCTTTATTACCTCCGTGTTCATATTCCAGTCTGTGGCAATTACGGGCAAACCGGCTACAAAAGCATCGACCAATACACCCGGAAATCCTTCCCCTTTCCAATAAGTTGGAAATAGCATGGCATCAAATCCAGCCAGGATATTATAGGCATTTTCGTTATCATTCATGATATCCAATACGCCGCCGTATGTCATGTTTGCGCCAAGTGCAGATTCAAAATATTCGCGGTAGTTTTTCTCTATTGGCCCGTAGAACGTCACACTAAAATCTTTAATCCCCCACTCCTCCAGTAGCCTGCTGGCTGCAAATATTTCACCAACACCCTTGTCCGGGTGGATGCGCGATAAAAACAAGAATTTGAATGTGCCTTTGTTCTTTGTCGGGAGCGCTAAATTTTTTGGAAATTGCTTGAAGTTGGGGACGACATGCACCGTTCCTCTGAACCCGGCCTGGAGAAGCGTTGTGCGCATTCCGGTCCCCTCCACCACGACGGAATGGAGCTTTTCGTAAGGTTCCGGTTTAAACACGCCCAATAATAAAGCTGACGGGAAATAACCGCCAATTACAAAATATAAAGATTTTCGCGAAATCCAGGGAAAAAATTGAAACAATTGCACCAACCGATATACCGAATGCGATGAAGCGGAAATAATTATTCTATCTAACCGGGTAAAAAATACGTTTATCAAAAGACTGAAAATAACAGCGGGGCTTTTTTTCCAGTGATGCGTATCTACTACGTAAAGTTCGTACTGCATGGATAAATAATGCTGCAGCAATCGGTTTTTGTATTCTTCACCCCCCTGTGGCTGCCCCTTTTGGTTTATAGCGCCTATCAACAATATTCGCATTGTTTTTTGATTGTTTGGCATCGGGTAAAACCAATAAAGATGCCAGGATGAACAAAGCCGGACTGACATACGTCCGCATGGCCGCATGAAAGGTGGTAAGAAGCGCAAAAGTGAACAGGGCTATAAACAGTCCCTTGTTCACTTGGGGTGACAAGCCGCTGTAGGCTTTCCTGAACACCGCCAACAACAAAAGAAAGTACAGCAACCCCATCAGCCCGTGTTCTGCCAATAACCTTGAAAACTCTATATGGGGAGATACAAACTGGGTGCGATCTCTTAAATACCGGGAAGAGGCGGCGCCTACGCCGAGCATGGGGTGTTTGGCCCACAGATCCAAATCTTCTTGCATAATGGTGAACCTGCGCGAAACGATTACATCGGCCGTTTTTTCCTTAGATCCCAACAGGGTGCCTTGCGTTTCTCCTGTGTACCGCAGCAGCAGGTTGCCATCGGTTATCTGATTGGTCACCTGAAAAATGAAGTATAAGCCCAATAGGGCAACAATGCTTCCAAAAAGCATCCTTCCCCTGCTTACGCGCATTTGTTGCCTGTTGCGGAAGAAAAACAAAACAGCCATGCCCAGCAATGGAATGAGCATGCCCCCCCTTGAAAAACTGAGCAGCCCTTGAAAGGCAAACAGGAGCATAAACCCGATGTCGACAAAGTAATTCCCGCTGAATTTTAATCGGTTGATAATGCTGTAAAAACTCAGAAACATGCCCAACCCGAGTATGGTTGCCACCTGGTTGCTGGAGGTATTTGCTGTTGTAGCAAATTCGGCTTTCAGATTAAACTCAATGGTGTCTAAGTCCGGTGTTTTGAGAAAGGTAAAAATCAGGGCTGTCAAACTGGTATACCAAATCATGTGGAGCACCCGATTGATCTGGAACTGCGTCACCGGTGCGCGATAAAGCAGGGTGATACCAAGCGCCGTAGCCAATGGTCCAAAAAAATTATAAATGATATCCACAAAAGTACGAAGCCCGCTCAGGTCATACAACAAGGCAGGTAAAAGCAGCAACACCATGGTCAAACCGGTTGTGCTTCGTATCCCTTTGAGCAGTATGCCTAAGGACACGAACAAAAGCAGGAAGTATTTTCCCAGCTCCGTTGGGACGAACGGTGCAGCCTTGGCCATTCGCCCCAACATCTCAAATGAGACCAGGTAAAAAAGCAGGGCAACATAAAAATAGTATTTACCCTTCGCCAACTGACCCAGGGCGTCTGCTATATTGGTCAAAAATATGAAATAAAACCAGGCGACCAATGCATAGGGGGTGATGGTACAAGCCGCAGCAAGCCCTATGTGGAACAAGGTCCATATCCAATTGCTTTCCGGATTCAGTACTTGCCTAAAAAGCATTCAGTACCGCTTTTTGGAGCAATTGAAAGTATGCCTCAAAGGTGAACCGCCTTGCCAGATGACGCCCTGCCTGCATCATTTGTTGATGTTTAGCCACACCTGTATGCGCAGCCCGAGTCAGTGCAGTCGCTACCGATTGGCCTTTAAGGGCCGATATTAATATCCCGGTTTCACCTTCGCGTATGTAATATGGAATACTGCCTACACCGGAAACAATGGGCACGCACCCAAAGTTGAGTGCTTCTGCCACTACTTTGGGAAAGCCCTCCGACCTGGAAGGCAACAAGAGAAAGTGACTTTCTGCCAACAGCCTGAAAATAGCTTCCTGGGTGATGAAGCCATGAAATACAGCCGCTATTCCACTGTCCACGAATTTGTTTTTCCATGCTTCGAGGAGAGGCCCATCGCCCACTATGTGCATTTTGGCAATATCTGTTATGGGCCATTCGGTCATCGATTCCATTAATAAGTCAACACCTTTGTCGGCATCAACCCGCCCGATAAAGATCAGGGTATACGGCGGGTTTAGCGCTTTTTGCAGGGCTACCCGCTCACCTTGGTTATACTGTTCACCGGTTAAACAAGGATTTTCAAAGGTTTTGCAGTGTTGGGGTTGGTTTGGCCATTCGCCATTGATGGTTACCGGGCAGTTTAACCAGTTGTTGTTTAACCAACGCTGCTGCCATCGGTAGGAAGCTGCTCGGGATGGTTGCCCCCAATTGGTTGCGTATTTCACCCATAACCTGAACGAACGCGTAGCTACCCATTTGAAATAGGGCATCAAAAAAACGCCCATACTCATGGGTAGACGTATCTGAACTTCAGTGGCACCCCTTAAGGCCCGATGAACCGTAAGAAGTACCTTCGGCGCTTTGTAGATGATGTCAAGCTTTTGCCACCATCGGGCACCGCCAAATGCAGGTATGGGTTCAAAGTGTATGTTGGTTTGAGCATAGGGCAGGGAACTTCCTTCCGGTTTTCCCCTTTCCAGACATGCGACATGTACCACTTCATCCCAGTGCTGCGCCATAAAGTTAACCTCGCGAATAGTTGGACCCCAACCCACCGGCCCGTATTCCGGATGCATCTGATGGCCCGTGTGGGAGATGATGACCAGTTTGCTTTTGCTCTTCACCCCAGTAATGCATTATATTGTTTGACAATGGCCGTCCATTGGTGCGCATGCACCCACAAGTCTGCGCCTTCTTGCAGACTTGCCTTGTTTGCCATACAGTAATTAATCCCCTCTACAATCTCATCCGGCTTGTCGCCGTCCACCACATATCCGGATCGCATGTGATCAACGGCTTCCTCCACCCCGCAGTATTTCGCGCCGACCACCGGTACGCCATGCAAATTGGCCTCTAAGGCCACAATACCAAATCCTTCTACATCCCCGTCGGGTTGGTTTTCACTCAGCAGCATGAACACATCCGCTTGCCTGTAGTATGACCCCAGTGCCTGATGCGCAGGTACGCGACCGTGAAAGGTAATATGGTTCCGCACGCCCAACTGATCGGCCAACGCCTCCAGTGCCATCTGGGTTTTGGGTCGGCCAACAATATGATAGTGAACGTCTGGCCAGGCTTCTATCAGTCTGGGCAAAGCCTTGATCACCCTGTGCTGGCCTTTGCGTGGACTCACGTGTCCGACCGTAAGTAAACAGGGTGTGCCATTTAGCGCAGTGTGGGTTGATCCTTCTGCGGAGCTTGGCGCCTGGTCGATGCCATTGGGTATCACCTGGATGCGCTGGTGTCGCCGCTGAATCCAGCCGGGTAGCAGCGACCGGGTAAATTGTGAAACAGGTATGATCACATCTGCGGCAGCTATGGCCCGATGGGTTAGCCACCTTAAGAAGTAATTAGCCAGATTTACCTCGGAACCGTGTAAAACCGCCAGGGTGCGGATCTTTGGGTATATGCCTCTGATGAGCAGACCTTGCCAAAGCGAAAACTTACCCGTCAGAATTACGACTGAAACAGCAGAGCTGCGCATGGCCCAAAGGGTCATCAGCAGCCTGTAAGGGTAGGTAGCCAATCTGCCGCGTCGTGGGTATCTTTCAATCTCGAAGAGTTGGGATTGGTCAAATGTTGCGACTTCTTCGTTAGTAGCATAATCGGCGGGCGACAAGACCCTTATATGATAACCTTCGCTATGTAACGCCTTTGCGAGTGAATAGGCGTGTTGACCTATACCGCCTGGACCCGGTGGAAATTCGGAAGAAAGGATCAATACCCGGCGGCTCATGAAAGCGTAGGAATAATCGGTCCTTGCCGTAGCTTCCGGGTTGCAGCGCGCCAGGAGCGACCGGTTGTCAAAACAATCAATGGAAGGAGGATAGGTATCAAAAGCAAAGAGACCAACTTGAGCATCTTCGACTTTTTGAAGCGATATGGTACAAATGAAAACGGTACATTTTGAAGTATGTATAACAGCGCCTGTCTGTTTCCGTAGTATTTTCGGATGTAATACAACACGCTGGGCACCGGTCTGGGGGCGAGCAGGTTCTTGGGTCTGAGCGCATCCCACGATCCCATTTGGCGCAGGCCGCCGGTCTCTACTTTTAGGTGAAGGCGTTTGGCATACGGGTTGGAAATAGAAGGGAAGCTTCCCAAAAGTGCCCGCAATCCAAATTCACCGTCACCCATGCGCTGCTTTTCAAATTGCCGGTCAAACAGACCTACGGACTCGAACACGGTGCGCTTGACCATGGCGTTGCCTGTATCGAATACATCGGATAAATGGAAGTAGCTTTCTTTTGGCGATAGCCCGTGCCCGACCAGGGTATGGGTTACGCCCGCAGAAATAGAGGTATTAAAGTAGTCCAAACACCGAATATGGTGTTCTATCCAATTGGGCTCAACCCGGGAGTCGTCATCGAACAATAAGATATATTCGCCACGGGCTGCCTGGATGCAGCGGTTGCGTGCAAGCCAGAGCGCCTTCTCCGTTTGCGGTATGAGGGTAAGGTTCAGCTTCCAGCCACTATAAAACAATTCATCCAAGGGTTCTGATTGATCACATACCAACACCTCAAAATGTTGGTATGTCTGCTGCTCCAAATCTGCCAGCACATCCTTCAGATAAGGATACCTGTTTAGGGTAGGGATTATTACGGTCACCAAAGGCTTCTGTTGCAGCAGCGGCGATTCGAATGTTAAAAATTGCTCATAGGTTTTATGCCAATCATAAAGTTTGATTCTCGGCTGCTTTGAAGTCCGCAAAAAAGCCCATAACTCGACAACTGGATTATAAAAGGAGAGGAGACGAATGCTCAATATGTAGAAGGCTTTAAGTTTTCCAAAGTAGCGTTGAATAAAGCGGTAATTGTCGGCTGTATCATCCACACAAATATCTTGCAGGGGTAATCTGGATGTGTTTGGATCAGGTATAAATCCTTTTTGTAGGGACTGCCAGGCAATATCCATTTGTTTCGCAAGTTCAGTTTCGTATCCTGCTGGTGGCGCTAATAGTGCATGGTCGTCTGCGGTGTAATAGGCAGGGTCTAGTAGAATAGCCACCTGAGTTTTATAGGCAAGACTGTAATACCAAGCAGGTTGGATATATTTTTGGAAAAGGAACAAGACTTTAGTGTTTATTGGTTATTTAAAATAATCTATCAAAAAAGTTTAGCCATTGTTGTTTTTGGCTCTCAAGGCTGAATAATTGTTTGATGCGTGCAGATGTATAAGCGGTATTGTATGCCTGAATGTTACTCATCACCGTCAAAATAGCTTCAGCGAATGCCTTTTCCGTTCTCACCGGTACAATTATGCCCGTTTTCCCGTCTTCAATGCAGGCATTCATGCCGCTGATGGCAGGCACCACACAAGGCAACCCGAATGCCTGCGCCTCCAGGCAGGCATTGGAAAAACCTTCCGCTAAAGATGTTTGCAGATAGATATGCGCGTGGCTTAATTGTTGCCGAATATCGGCTGCATTGGCACGACCGTGCATATACACTTCCTGATGAAGCCCAAGTGCATGCACAAGAAACATGAGCTGCTCCCGGTCAGCGCCTTCTCCGAGTATGTGGTACCTGAACTGTATGCCGCTTTTTTTCAATTCTGACATGATGCGCAACGCCAGGGGGTAGTCTTTCACCCAATGCAGTCTGCCTAAAGTAACGATTACAAGCGGATTTTCCGGTGTGCCTATGCGCTCCATGTCCATTTTAGCTGGCACCACAGCTTGCAGGTCGATTCGCAGTGCAGGCGGAATAATCTCTATGGGTATATGCTCGGGGATGTTGTGTTCCTTGAGCTTTTCTGCAAGTTCTGCAGAGTTGCACTGTACCTTATGCACGTAAGGCCAAAGTTGGCTATACGATTTATTGTGATAAATCGGGTAAACATTCAGGTCGGACCCTCTGAAACTAAGCGTCATTTTAGCCCCCAGTGCTGCGGCGTAATGCTCTCTGCCGAAGGCGTTGTTGGCAAATGGGAAGTGAAGTACGTCAAGAGATGGAGTTGTCCAAATACCGGCGTCAGCAATGAGTTGTTTTAGGGGTATGCCTTTTTGCTTTAGTTTAATCCATCGGTTACAAAATATAAAAACACTAAAAAAGGTTTTAATATACTGAAATAACTGATATGCATTAGGGATTCGGTTCAGGTAAGGCTTAAAACGCCAATGTTTATTTTGATAGGGAGCGGCTGTGAGTCGGGCAAATATTGTCAGCTCGCGATTGTTCAAATGATCTAAAAAGGATTGAATAAACGTTTCAGAGTGAACTGGATATTGGTTGAGAATGATGCCTATGCGCATGGGGTTAATGGTTTAACGCAGCAATGGTTCTTTTTGATAAATTACGTATCCTCCCAGATGGAATAAAAACCATAAAAGATAATAACATAAGTGAAACGGCTATTCTCCAATTCAATGGAAAGAGTTGGAGACTATTATTAAGAATCGGAAGACCTATACCATTTCCTGCAAGTTTAGATGATACATAAATGACTCTCTTTATTATTATTTCCTTTAATTGTTGCTGATCTTTATTTTCAACACGTATTTTCTTCCAGTTTTTCAAGGCGTAAATTGTAACATAATTTCTATGTAAATTAGATGCAGTATCTTTAACCAAATCTTTTGTGTTTTGTCCTGTACCTTTATCAATGAAACATAGAATTTCAGGAATATGTTGAATTCTATTATTGATAAAAGAGCAGTCAATTTCAAATAATGAATCCTGATTACTACGCAGTTCTTTCCAGGATGCCGTACAATCTTTTTTCCAAAGCAGTGCGCATGTTGGCCACGGTCTTTTTTTTTCAAAAAGTGTAGGCATTAAATACTTGTAAGTTTGATCGCTATTTTTTCTTATTTCGTTAGTTTGTATATATTTGGAAGTAGTATAGGTGGCTCCGATCTCCGAATATTTTTGATGAACGTTTATAGATTTTTTAAGAAAGTCCGGGTGATAATAATCGTCAGAATCAAGAAAACAGACATATTCACCACGCGCATTATTCAGACCTGTTTGTCGGCTACGCCCTGGCCCTTGGTTGGTTTCATTTCTGAAAACTTTGATCGGGCGGGTATCCATTTGCTTTACTATATCTTCGCTGAGTTCAAAGACAGACTCGCTGCAATCATCTATAATAAATAATTCCCAGTTCGTATGTGTTTGAGACAGAACACTGTTAATGGCCCTGAACGCAAGATCAAATCGATTGAAAACCGGAATTATTATGCTTACCAATGGATCAGCGCTTTTCAAAACGGAACAAAATTTTAAAAATAAAATTAATCATTTTTTCAATCGCGATTTTTTTACCGCGGTATGGATGAAGTCTTTCTATCCAGGGATAAATTTTAGAATTGTTAATTACCTTAGTTTGTTGGTTTAAATGTTTGTAATCCTTAATAATATTTTCAGGTAACAAAGCCGTAAGATATTGTTCTATTTCCTGTACCAATTTTTCTTTTTGGGTAGCACTTACTCCATTAAGGTCATAAACCGCGACAGGAATATCAATATATTGAGACTTAATGTTGTTTAAAATAATTGATTCAATAAAAAATTTCCTACACGAAGCATAGCGCATGCTTTCATCAAACAAGTATTTCTTTTGTACTTCCGTCTTGATAAAAGTCGCCTGGTGACAAATACACCCGAAATAGAAATTATACAAAGAAAGTGATTCTGGTTGTTTGGATAATTCAAAATGCAAATAATCTCGTGTGGTGAGGCAATCGCCATAAATAATATCTGAATCTAATTTGTATAGAAATTCATCTGTTAAGACACCCTGCGCAAAATAGTCTCCTGAGTTCATAAAGTTAATATAATCGCCATCTGCAATTGCGATGCCTTTGTTCATTGCATTGTAAATCCCGTTATCTTTTTCTGAAATCCAATAATCTATTTTATCTTGAAACGATTTAATAATATCTAAACTGCCATCTGTCGACCCTCCATCGATAACAATACTTTGAATTTTGTCTCTGCTTATGGGTTGGTTGAATAGATTTGTCAAAGTTTTTTCTAATCCTATTGCATTGTTTAAGTTTATAGTGACTATACTAAGTTTCATTGAAATAAGTGAACTGCCAGTTAGAATTTATGCAATGTGTTTATAAAATTTTGTGCAAAGGCGGAAAGTTTTTCTGAATAACTATAATCTACTTTTCGTGGTGTTGTAACATCTGCATATATCAATTTTGCAAGATATTGTGCACTATCTGCAGCGAAAAAGGCGCCTTTGTCTGCAAGTTGTTCCTGGTTAACAACTAAATCCGAAGCAATTACAGGCTGATTCATCGCCATAGCATCCTCAATCACCGTACTCCAGCCTTCAAAGCGCGAAGGTTGAATGATGGCTCGGGCGTATTTCATAAGTTGAAGTTGCTCAGCCCGATCCAAAAAGCCTAGAAAACGCACCACATCCTCCAATTGATGCGCTGTTACATACTGCTTGAGGCTTTCGGTATAGCCCGGATTGCGGTTATCGTTCTCTTTTCCGGAAAAAGCGATTACCACCGGTGTTCCGGCCTGTTTGAGCTCTTGAGCGGCCTTGATCACAACTAGATGGTTTTTATGCGCCCAAAACTGATTGGGTGAAAAGAAATATTCCTCAGGGAGGTTGTATCGGGCGCGTAGCGCATCAATGGAGAGGTGCTGATATGGCGGATGCGTCACAGCGAAATGCACCACACTGACTTTACAGTGATGTTCGGGATAGAACTTTTTCCAATCCGCGTAAACGGCCTCGCTGCTCAGGATCAGTTGGTGGGCGTTTGCGGCAATCCACCGGCTTCTTTGATCTTTTTTTTGCAATCCTTCCGCTGTAAAAAATTGCGGGAGGTGTTTGTCTTGAAAGTCAGGGATCCAGTATGTCCTGCGGGCCATCGGTACCGATTCCAAATAGCCGCAATGTTGAAACAAAAATAAGGCATCTAACTGACCTTTGTATACCCGTTTAATGACTTTTCTGCCTGAAAGCCTGGCAGACAGGCGATTTATCCCACGCTGCCAATTTGAAAGGGGGCGTTCATCGAGGAACTCGAATGTCAGGTAGGGGTAAGAAACTTCCTGGCTTAGCCTTTGAAAATCAGCTTGTGTAGAGAATACAACGATGGTTGGCTGAAGATCATCCGGCAAGGTCTTGAATGATTGAATAAGATTCAGGGTATAGTAAGTCCCGCCAATCCATTGGTCGTCGTAACCAAAAATCAGGCCCAGCCGTTTTCTTTTGCCCATGCTATGTACATTTTGATACCCAGTTCAATGGGGATGCTTTGCTGATAGCCCCATTCCAACATTTGAGATATATCGGCGCGCCAATTCAAGGGGTCCCCTTGTCTGCGTGAACTGGTAAACTTGATCTTTTCGGGCAAATGCATATATTGCTCATACAGGGTGGCCACATCTTTAATAAATACTTCTTTTCCATTTGCGACATTATAGACCTCTCCTGTGAATGAGCCGTATTGCATGACCAACCTGATCTGTTGAATAATATCCTGAATGTGAATATAATCCCTTGACTCTTCACCTGTTCCAAAGAGTTGTATATTTTGCGGACTTCTGGCAATCTGTTGTAACAGATCCCAAAGAAGCATTTTGCGTTGTCCATTCCCGTATGCCGAAAAGATTCTAAGAGAGCACGCCTTGCCTCCCAGTAGTTTAGTGAATTCTTCTATCATAATTTCCGACATCCACTTATGATAGCCGTAAGGAGAAATTGGCAATAATGGCGAACTCGTTTTTATGGGCAGTACACTCGGATTGCCATATACAGCAGCACTTGAAATGTTTATTAGTTTACAATTTTTGTTACAATTGTTTATTGCACTTAGGATGCGCATAACATTTCGCACATTAAGGTCGAAATCATGTTCCGGGTGTGTTAGCGACTCCGAAACATTGGCGGCACCAGAACAGTTAATACAAAAATCAAACGTATATTCTTTAAATATACCATAATAATCCGGGTTTATCGCTTCTACTTTAAAGTAATTGGGTGAAAAGCTTTCAGAAACATCGCAACAATAAACGTTGTAATCATCTAAGAGCGCATTAGCTAAGCTACTGCCAATAAAGCCATTAGCGCCAATGATTAGTATGGAGTGATTATCCAAGAGGAAGAATGGGTTCTTTGGATAATCCTGGTAAATATTTTGTAAGGCTCAATGTTATACAGTCGATTGGCACGGTTAAGTTACATCCATTGCCTTCCAAAAATTTGGAAGGATCGTCTGAAATGCCGAAAATTGCTGCATATTGGTGCCCTAAGCTTGAAGCAAGATGCCAATAGCAATGATTGTTGTGTTTACCGTCAAAACGAAATTCGAATACATATCCGCCTTTGGGCATGTAAACCATGTTTGTCAAGGCAGCTCCATGCATGCCGATTATTACCTTTGCCGAACGCATCATTCCGATTGCTTCGAGAATCGTGTAGTCGTCAAAATCAATTATCTCAAAGGCATACATTTTTTTCAAATGATTAATAATTTCTTCTTCGTTTAATACCAATCTCCCATATTTGATACCCCTTTTTATATAATAGAGTTTATTAACTAAAGTATTTTCAGTGAATATTTCGTTAATTTTATTTTGAATTTTTGACATTAATAAAGGGTGTATTTGGCCACTTAGGTGACTTTTTGTCAGGTAATATAATTTCGAATAAATAATGTAATTTGTATTTGAAGGAATTAACCTGATACTTTTAAAATATATGCCCAATTGACCCAATAAAGGAATGATAACATTATTAGTATAATTTGATTGCGGTAGTATTAAAACGCTTTTATTTATTTGGTCGTCATTTAATAACATTATTCGAGGAAGCAAGTCGCAATGAAAATGATAGTGATTGGCACTCCACGCATCAAAAAATGAAACATAGTTTTCTCTTTTTAATAGCATAGTTTTGTTTTTTATCAATTTTTTCACAAAATACCTCAATGAATAGTTTTTTGCAAATTTTAATCCTACAACCGAATCTTTAATAAATCCGTTTTGTAGTGTCACAATAAGTCCATTGAAAAAAACAATACTAAAGTAAAATATATTCAGATATGCTGGATAAGTATAATAGTTTAAACCATCGGAAAAAAAATCTGATTCTTCGATATTTAAAGGCAAAGTAGTATTCACTTTTTGCGACAATAAAAGTGGATTTGTTTTTTTTATTAGTTTTGCCACAAATTAGAGCTCGTTCATAAGTTTTAAAACTTGAAGTCGTATATAACTTTTTAACTTTTTAAAAAATTTTGCAATTGTAAAAGTTTTTTGCTTTTTTTCAGTTTTCTTATATAGAAGTTGTTGAAGTTCTTTTCCCAAAATCCTAGTGTCAATTTCCCCTCTGCGCTTTTGTGCTTCCCATCTTGTAATGATTCGCTCCACATATGAGTGGCCAAGACGATCATAGCCAATTGAGATGTTGTTACTATGGACCCTGTAATAATATAATGGTTCATTTATAAACAAAATGTCGCCAATTTCTTCAATTTTCATATATAGGTCAATATCATATGCAATATAATAGTTGCCATCAAATTTATTTTGAAGTTCATTATAATACGTCATCCTCCAAATGGCCAGATGAAAACATACTCTGTCATTAAGTAGGTCACTTCCATCTCTCGCATAATTTAAAAGGCCTATAGTATTGCCAAATGCATCTATTTTAAACGCATTTGTATAAATCATTGCCAAATGTGGATTATCCTCAAGCGCGTCAACAACGGTCATAATTGAGTGCTCGGGTAGCCAATCATCTGAATCTAGGAAGCAGCAGAATTCTCCTTTGACCAACTCTAGTCCTTTTGATTTGGCAAAGCCACTTCCTATGTTTGTTCTTAGTAGTAAAGAGTCAATCCAAAAAGATTCCTTATTACACTGAATGAAATTACTAATAATACTGATCGAATCATCAGTACTGCCATCATCTACAATAATAATTTGTATTTGTTTATATGTTTGCAAAATTACAGAATCCAAAGTCGATTGGATATATCGTGAATTATTATAATTAGCAATAATTATAGATACCAAACCTTTATTAGACATTATTGGGATTATATTTTTGATGGCAAAAATATTGAGATAAATTATTTATGGTGTGTGACAAGCGTTGTTTTGTGTAACTATGCGAAAAAAAAGTTCATAAAAAAGATATCATCTGCCTGAATTGTATCGGGCATGATTTGAAGAAATACGCATAAAGCGGCTTAATCTTCACCCCCCATTTAAAGCAAGTAGGAGGAAGTTTTTCGGGAAGACGAGAGAAACAAGGAACTATTGTGACAGCAAACGATAAAGCGTGTTCAAAATTTTTATGTTGATGATAAATTAATTCTCCAAATAACCATCGATAAATTAGCTAGAAAAAGGAATGAAGCAGCATTTCGCCCAAGACACCAACAAGTATTTACCACTTATAGCCTTTGATCTTCTTGTTTCCGTTAATGCCGCGATTTTCATAAATCATTAGGTGAAAGTTTAATGCTTTGGGAATCAATAAACAAAAGACTTGGGTTATCTTCTCTTTCCAACTGAATACGTCCTGTCATGTTAATCATTTGACACATCTGTTCAAATTTGCCCTGCTTACTCCAAGTTTCGAAGTAGTAATAGACTATTGGCCAGTGCGGGAAACTGCTGTCCAAATTTCGCCATTGAGTACCTGTTCGGGTAATCAACTGTATGGCGTTGAAAATTTATCACAAACCATATTTGCGGGGACTTCGCCAGTTCAAAAAAACATTTATACATTTATACCCTCCTCCCAATGGTCATCGGCGAGTCGTTCAAATTGCTGTTGCATATCAAATGAGTTTGGTCGCTTACAAGATGCGCCAATGACCACTTTTTTACCCTTCCAACTTTTCGAACATGCTCTTAAAAGAGGCATTAACCATTCTTAATCCTTTTAAGTATTGATTTCATCATAAGACTTAGATAAAAAAAAGGAGAGTACGAACCTTGAGTGATTTTTATCATTTTTTTCTTGAGTTTAATGTTAGATTCTTTTACTTGATAAAAGAGCTCAGGATGTATGTAAAGGTTCGAGTTAATCATTTTTTCTGCATCTTTAATAGGTGTTTTTGAAATTAAAAATATATTTTGTCTATACCACCATTCTATTTCATTATCATTCCAAATTCTCGGCCGTATTAAGTCATAATACACGAAACCATAATTATTGAATTTATTACTCCAATATTCATGTCGCTGTTCATTTAAGTGATTTTGACCACCTTGTTCAGGAACAGCTGAAGAAAACAAAATCATTTTTCCGTGTGAAACAATTGATTCAATTAATGTGTCCGCCGATTCTTCAGGCAAGTGTTCAGCTACTTCTAAACAAATAATCAAATCAAAGGTTCTTTTAAGATTTAGTGGAATTCTTAAGTCATATTCAAAGAAATGATCTTCTTCAATTTTTAATTGCTTTCGGTCAACCCAAGCACCATCTATACCTATGTAATCCTTTACTCCATTTTCCTCAGCCACTTTTAGCCATGTCCCAATCCCTGAGCCTATGTCTAAAATTGATTTAATATTATATTCTTTAATAATATCGGGCAATACTCTATTTGCAGCATTGAAGTTGTGTATCCGTTCGTCATGTTTGTACATATTCAGCTATTGATTAATTGCCCAGTTAGCATTTTTTATATTTATTGATCCAATTTGCCTTTGATCAGGAACCTTGGAATTCACAACATGCTTAGAAATAAAACTAAACCTAAGAATATCTTCATAAGTTTGAAAATCCTTATACTTATCTCCCAAATAAACTGAAAGCTGATATTCTCCTGATAATAAAGGTACATCATCAATCAATAAAGTTATCACTCCACTATTGGATAAATTCATTGTTTCTGTTGGATGCATTCTAGTATTTGTTCCAAATATTGGGACACCCATCGAATTTTTTACAACCACTCCAGGTATAATCGAGTCAAGTTTATATGGGCTGTTATATCTCATCATTAACTTAATACTACCATTAGTTAAATTTTCCTCATCTAACTCTATATATTCCAGATCGGGGGTAATAAGATTCAATGATTCATTCACAAACTTCAATAAGTTGTCTTCCTTAAAGTAGTTATTTATTGCTATTGAAACATCCTCATGATATGTAGCTCTCCCATTTTCAAGTAATAAACAGAATTTACAAAGATCAGAAACAGGTGCCATATTATGACTTACAAAAAGAACAGTTCTTCCAGATACTGAAGCTTCTTTCATCTTCCCCAAACACTTCTTCTGAAACTCTGCATCTCCAACTGCAAGCACCTCGTCGATGACAAGTATCTCTGGTTCAAGGTGGGCGGCGACGGCGAATCCCAGTCTCACCTTCATCCCTGAGGAGTAGAACTTCACAGGAGTATCAATGTATTTTTCCACCCCGCTGAAGTCTACAATCTCGTCCAGCTTCCAGTCTATCTCCCGGCGCGTCATACCCAGTATGGTGCCGTTCATGTAGATGTTTTCGCGGCCCGATAGCTCTTGGTGAAACCCGGTACCCACTTCCAGCAGGGCGGCCACCCGTCCTTTGATGCGTACTTCTCCATTGGTGGGCTCGGTGATGCGGCTTAGAATTTTAAGCAGGGTGCTTTTACCCGCGCCGTTGTGGCCGATAATGCCGAGCACCTCGCCTTGTTGCACGTCGAAGTTGATGTCGCGTAGGGCCCAAAAAACGCTTTCGTCCTCGTCTTTGAACTTGCCGAGGCTGCGCAGCTTCCGAAAGTTATCGATGGGCGCGCGGAGCGCGGCACCTATTTGGCCCACGAAAGTATCCTTGCGGCTTTCTTTCAAGCCAATGCGGTAGCGTTTAGAGAGGTTTCGGACTTGGATGACGGGCTTCACAGTATTTGAGTAACGGTTTCAAGAAAGATAAAGAAACTAATGATCCCGGAGGTAGTAAGCCAGATGTCGGTAAAAATTGGAATCTAGTGCGGTCTTTAGTTCAGTTGGATCGAAGTCAATTCTTTCCAGTATTTGGATCAGCACCCGCTTCAAGTCCAGAATGCCACTATACATACACAAAATGCTTTTCTGCCCGAAACCGCACAATCGGATGCATAAAATGGAGATTGACCACATCTACCTTTCGCCTGCGCAGGGTAGCGCGAATGGTTTCTTCCAGCGCATCTAACTCCACTAAGCTCAGGCGCCGGCCGTCTTCGAGCACGTAGAACAGGTCGATATCGCTCCCTTTTTGGGCTCTCCCTTCCGCCAGGCTGCCAAATATGCCTATTTGGGCAACGCCGAATTGTTTGGTCAGGTCGCTTTTCTTTTTGTGCAGGGCTTGTTTGGCCTCTTCCAGTGTCATGGTAGTAGATGGGTGGTTGCGGGTATCAAGTGTTCCTGTCTAATGGGAACAACGCTCACGCTACATCTGCAAATATACGCTCCATCCGCCGGAAGTACAACGCGCCGCCGAAGAACAGCAGTAGGCTGACCACGCCGCCAGTGAGGATGTAATCCCACGGCATGGGCTGGGTATGCAGCAGGGCGCTGCGGAACCCTTCGATGACGCCCACCATGGGGTTGAGGCTGTACCAAAAGCGCCAGGCTTCGGGCACGTTGCTGCTGGGGTACACCACGGGGGCGGCGTACATGAGCATTTGTACCACGAAGGTGACGGCGTGTTTCACATCGCGGTACTGCACGGCCATGGCCGACAGGAACATGCCAATGCCTAAGGAGCTGAGCAACAGGATGAGGATGAGCAGGGGCAGCACGAGGGCACCCCAGCCGGGTGCAAACTGAAAATACACCATGAACCCGACGAGGATCACCATGCCGATGAAAAAATCCAGCAGCTTGGACAGGGCGGCGGACAACGGCAGCACCAGCCGAGGGAAGTACACCTTGGTAATCATGTTGGCGTTGCTCACGAGGCTATTGGCCGAGTCGGTGAGGGTATTGGAGAAGTAGTTCCAGGGTACCATGGCCACGAAGCTGAAGATGGCGTAGGGCACGCCGTCGGAGCTGACGCGGGCGAGGTTGCCGAAGACTACGGTAAATATTAGGGTGGAGAACAGGGGTTGTATGATGGCCCAGCCTATGCCGAGTACGGACTGGGCGTATTTGGCTTTGATGCCGCGGATGGTGAGGAAGTAGAGGAGGTCGCGGTACTGCACCAGCTCGCGCCAGTTGACGAGTTGCCAGCCGCTGGTGGGGCGGATGATGAGTTCTGTAGGTGGGGTGGGGTTGTGCACGGGTGGGTTTTTTGCCGCTAATTTTTTTTGCCGCTAATTTCGCTAATTCG
>Ga0247837_1006169_pt1 | contig 17149 bp, 12 predicted proteins | sample LaCtaG_2_FD_187115 | JGI IMG/M metagenome (GOLD analysis project Ga0247837, IMG submission 187115) | Freshwater microbial communities from meromictic Lake La Cruz, Castile-La Mancha, Spain - LaCruzMarch2015_14.5m | ecosystem: Environmental > Aquatic > Freshwater > Lake | place: Spain: Castile-La...
CACACTGCATGTTAGCTAAAGGCTAAAGGCAGTCCTTCATTTTGCCATACTGTGTAGACATGAACTTCTCAGCACTACCTTGTCCAAGCGATCATCATTTAAAGATATTCTCTCTGGGTAAAACCGTGGACTGAGATATGTCTCAGGAGGAATTTACGCTTCGATCGCTGGTGACTATGTATTGCAGTAGATGAATCCTTTTGCGTTCTATCGATTGTTTTGCATGCGATGTCACTCTATGAGATCTGTCTTGACAACGCTAAGGGGCAAGACTCCTGATCTCCCGTTTGAGTGTTATTCGCGTAAACCTTGCATTAACTTCGTATTATGGGTGTGCAAGGATCTAAAACTTTGCAAAGCAGCCAGTCTTGGCGATTCTCTGGCCCTAGCCCACTGAGAGCTGCGCTTGAAGCGGGTGACGCCGTCTGCTTCCTAGCCCTGTCCGAAACTGAAGCTCCCTTATTCCCCCCACTGGAAGAAGATCAGACTCCACTGCATTACGCAGTGAAGCACGGCCACTATGCCTTAGCCAAGGCTATCCTTCGTGCCCCGAACCTATTTCCAACAGTGAAGAACGCTCGAGATCTCCATGGACAAACAGCCCTACATTTAGCAGTGCATCAAGGCAGTCCTGAATTGGTGGCTCTGTTGATGAAGTACAACTGCAGTCCCACTCTACCTGACTTATCAGGCCAGACTCCCCAAGACCTGGCTTTGACTTGCCACACTCCCTTCGCCATAGATATCATCGAGCAAGTCACGGCTGTTGATGTGATGCAGAAGTCTCCCCAAAGCACCCGCGCACGCACTCACAGTTCCTCGAGACCGCAATCCTCAGGCAGTTCGCCGCTACCCAACGAGCCACATTCCAAAGGGGGCAGTTCCCACGGCTCCAAGTCCACTCTCCAAACTCAGGCAGCTGAGCCTCAACCCGGGGATCTGGATGTAGTGGCCGGGGAAGAGCTGGACTTGGAGGCAGAGGTACGGAGCAGCTGTATTCCTCTCATCCCTGGAAGTGAATTGTCCTTCGGTGAAGTCATCAGCAGGGGATCTTCCTGCGAAGTTTTCAAAGGCAAGTGGCGGGGCTGTGAAGTGGCCATCAAACAGTTTCACGACGAATACAAGGAAAATCAGAAGGAATTGAGCAAGTTCGTCAAAGAAATGCAGACACTGGCCCAGGTGCGGCACCCCAATCTGATCCTACTAATGGGTATTTGTCTGGACTTGCCGCACTTGTGTCTGATCGCTGAGTTCGTTCCGAACATGTCGCTCTTCTCAGCTCTGCACAGTACTGGTCATGTAGAAAACAAGACTCACAAGCTAAGTCTCCAAGAGCGCTTTCGCATCGCAGTGCAGGTATGCAAAGGTCTAGCCTACCTGCACGCTTGCGACCCCCCGATAGTGCATCGCGACCTCAAGCCTGAGAACTGTCTATTGGACTTTGATCTGAATGTGAAGATCGCGGACTTCGGACTAGCAAGGCCACTGACCTGCTTCAGCAATGAGGAAGCGCTCACTACGACTTGTATCGGCACTACGCGCTTCATGGCTCCCGAGCTCTTCGAGCGAGAGCGCTCTACCAGCATTGGGTTGGAGGTGGATATCTGGGCACTGGGGTGTGTCTTGATTGAACTGTTCAGTGGAAAGCGGCCCTGGGACTACATTTCCAGTTCTGAGGCCAGTTGCATCTTTTACGAAATCTTCAAGCGCAAGCCGGTGCCTATCCCCGAAAACATGCCAAGCGAAGTACGGGAGCTAACAGAACGCTGCTGTCAATACCAGCCACAGCGCAGACCAAGTGCGACTGAAGTGCTGCAGCAGCTGGAACTAGCGTCTCTCCGCTACCTGTCTGTAGCATAGATGGCAGTAATGGACTGCAGTCGCAAAACCCTCGTCAACTTCTCTCTTCGAACTCCTCTCAGCGGCACCGAAGTGCCCGCCAGCAAGGCCATCAAGCCTTCGCAGGTACACCGAGACTTCCAATCCTTCCGCAGCACTGCTACTTTCATTGTCACTCCTTCTCCACAGATCCACACTACCCCTGTTTCGCCTCGGAACTTCCCTGCTGCAGACAACCCCTTCCACTCTCGCAAGCTCTCAGATTCTGAGATGCCAGCTCAGTTACTTTATTGTGGCTCCTTTGCGGAAGTCCCGGTGCAGACTCGCACTCTGCACTACGGCCGTTCAGATGCAGTGAAAGCTGCTCGAGAAAAGCAGAACAGCGCAGCAGGCATGAAGGCGCCGCTGAAGAGCGAGCCGAGGACTCGCCTGCTGGATTTCGAGCCCTACACGGTGTCTGACTACCGCAAACTGAAGCCAAGTTTGAGTCTGCCACTAGGCGGATTGGGCGCCTTCACTGTGGGGTCGGAGCGCTGGCACCAGGCCACAGAGAAGCTCACTCGTATGAAAGACTTTTCAGCCTCCATCCGCAGAACTAAGACAGTGACGTAGCTGTAAGGGCCTAAGATGTCCCAAAACCCACGTCTCCGATTGTTGGGGCGTGACGTGACTCTAGCAGACTTGGAACTGCTGAGCACCTTAGGCGTGGGTACTTTCGGCCGCGTGCGTCTTTGCCGTTTGCGTGGAGACACCCAGGTCTTTGCTCTGAAAATCCTCAAGAAGTCTGTGATTCTGCGGCTCAAACAGGTGGACCACATCAAGGATGAAAAGAAAGTGCTGGAACTGCTCAACAGTCCCTGCTTCCCCCGGCTCCACGCCAGCTTCCAGTCCACCACCTGTCTCTACTTGCTAGTGGAGTATGTCATGGGAGGTGAGCTTTTCAAGCGCTTGCGCTCAGCCGGGACCTTTCCAAACGATGTGGCTCTATTCTACGCCACTGAAGTAGTTGTGGCCTTCGAGACTCTGCACCGCCAGTCCATCGCCTTCCGTGACCTGAAGCCTGAGAACCTTCTCATCGACCGCTACGGACACATCAAAATGGTGGACTTCGGCTTTGCCAAGGTGGTGCGAGACAAGACCTTCACACTGTGCGGTACGCCCGAGTACTTGGCGCCTGAAACCATAGAGCACCGCGGACACGACGTCAATGTGGACTGGTGGGCACTGGGCATTCTGGTCTTTGAAATGCTTGTGGGACACCCGCCCTTCTTTGATGACAACCCCTACATGTTATATCAGAAGGTCATTGCATGTGATCTGCATATCCCCGAAACTGTGCATCGTCATGCTGCATCTTTCATTTCAGCCCTGGTGGTGCCGGATGTAAAGCAGCGCCTAGGATATCGAGGAGACGCAGAGGCAGTGAAGAATCATCGTTGGTTCCGGGGTGTGGACTTCGAAATGGTGGCTCAACGGGAGATTCCTGCGCCCTGGGTACCTGAAATTGAGAGTGAAGATGACGTTTCCAACTTCGACCAATACCCGGATTCAAGTCCGCCTGAGCAACCACGTCTCCTGGCAGGAGTAGATCCTTTTGCCAATTTCTAAGCTAATTAGGCCATAATGCAGACTGAAGGCACAAGTGGCAACGCTACGCTGCGTCTGGACACCTCCGCTTCATCCGTCCCTGAGAAACTGCACAAGCCCAAGGACTTCCTTCCAAACAGCCTTGCTTCTCCAACGGTGATCAAGCGAGCCTCATTGACTGGGCTGCGTCAACGACTCAGACTTGAGGAAGTCGCCATCACGCCTGAACTCGCAGCCCGCACTGTGCGGGAGTTCCTGTTGCCTATGTTCGAGGCTGACAGTCACATTCAGACTGCTCGAACTCGTAAGAGAGTATACGGACTGAATGGGACTTCAGTGTACGCCGAACTGAAACTAAGCGAGCAATTGAGTGTTCAGTTGGCTGACATGCAGCAGGTCCTCAGGAGCAAGGAACAGCTGCTTCGAGACGCGCTGCAGTCTCGCCAGAGCTTGCATAGCCAGTTCGAAGCCCTTCAAAACCAACACCTCAGAGCTCTCACTGACCTTGCGCTCCTTCGTCAGCACAGCACAGCTGCAGAGCAGTCGCATCAGCAAGCTGACCTCCGTCTGTCCTCTCTAACTACTCAACTCAGCCAATACCAGCTCCTCTATCTTCAAGTCGAGGCAGATAAAAAGCAGCTGGTTTCTCTCCTGCATGAAGAAAAGGCACTTTCGGACAAACTCAGGAACAAAGCCACTGAATTGGAAAGTGGCAATTCCCTTCTGCATATGGAAAACGACATTATAGGCGAGCGCTTGAAAGGATTGTACGAAGCTATCTTGCACATAGCAGACACCCGTGTTCTGCAGAAGAAGCTGGAGCCAGAAGTGCAAGTCCTTGCCAACGCAAGTATGCAGCTGACTGATTTCCAAGCCCAAATGGAAGGCACTCTCGGAGAAGCCTTGAGTGAAAGAGACCAACTTAGGGAGGAATGCGCGGAAATCGCCAGACTGAGGCAAGAAACGAAAGACAGTCGAGAGTCTCTGGCTGTGGCTTCTAGGGACAAAATCACAGTGCTTCAAGAAAGTCTTGAAAAGGCATATGAAGAAGTTCATACTCTCAAGGCTGAACTGGACAAGTGTGACAAACTTGCCAAAAACATGGAAGACGAAATGTCGAAAATGCGAGTGAAGCTGAAGCAAAACCGCCTGAAGCGGCGCCAGTTCGGGGAAACAGAGGAGAAGATCTGCAAGAAATGCCAGCGAGTGTACACCGACTCAGAAAACTTCAACTGGTCCTGCAGAACTCACAAGGGCGAGTACAGTGATGACATGTGGTGGTGCTGCGGAAAGACCACGAAGGATGCACCCGGCTGTCTGGTGTCCAAACACGAAAGCAAGGACGAAGAGGAAGAAGACAGCAATCCCAAGGTGAAGGAAGAAACTGAGCGACAGAAAGTCGCCACCATGCAATGTCCCGTGATTTTCACCTAGAGTTGCAAGGAAATCGGCCACAGACCGAGCGAGTGTCCGAAAGATCCCAACATTCGTTCGCGCAGAGACATAGTGGACGAACTCAAGCGCATTCAAAGCATCCGCGATAAGAAGAAACAGGAAATTAAGGGCGGGGAGTTGATGAATAGCATGCTGGTTGCTCTCAGCGAGCGAAACGCCACGCTTGGCCTGGGTTTGGATACCTCCTCAGACACCAGTCGCAGCAGTTCCGTGTACTCCAAGCAGGACAACCATGACGAGTTCTTCACTGAAGTGATGAAGATCAAGCGAGATGTCATATTCGACTCATCGGACACCAAATATCGACTCGAGGAATCGCTTGAGCGCACTGGAACTCATCGCAGTACCAGACCCTCAGCCCCGCCATCCCCACGTCTAGATCTCCGCATTCGTAGGCCCCCGGCACTAGAGAAGGTGAAGAGTCAGGAAAGTCTGGAGCTGCCGTCTCTCAGTAGAAGTCCCAGAGCACGCACAGGGTCTGACTGGTAGAGTTAAGTGAAGTGGAGGCCAGGCAATATATTTTTGAGTAATATGAAAAGGCTGGCGTTGATGTTGGCTGTGTGTGTGCAGGCGATTGAGCTGGAGCTGACATCTGCACTGGAGTGGGAGTTCTTTACAGTGCCGCTGGTAAGTGGTCAGCCTTTTCTGCTGGTGGAGTTGAAGCGAGGTCCTTCCTATCTTTCCCGAGAATTGCTCACTGCAGATTTCGATACTTCCCCAATTGTCTACCAAAACACGTCTGGTCTTTGGGAAATAACGCGGAAATTCAGCAGCGTCGAGACCTGGGCCCACCACGAGTCCTACCACTTCCTTCAAATTCCCTGCAGTCAACCCAGCATGTAGTTTCCATGCAGCCGAGTAGGAGCCTACTTTGAAAATAGTCTGGCTCCCAGTCTCTACCACTTCTCTGCTACTTTTCACGACGGCTCCAAGTGCCCCAATGACTGCTCAGGACATGGACGTTGTGAACAGGGAATTTGCCAATGTCGCATGGGTTGGGCTGGAAGCCACTGTTTGTATCCTGTGGCAGAGGTGACTTATAACAGTCCTTATGAAGTAAATCGAACCTTCCAGATGGAAACCGAGGGAGTGGAGACCGTAGAATTGCAGGTTGACGAGGGAGGTGAAGTGACAGTTTACATGCTGGAAGGAAGAGACAAATTGTACTTGGTGCCAAGTGATGACTACTATACACGAACCTTCATCAGTGAGCAGGGGCAACTTATCATTCCTGTGCTCAGTTCTCCACTCTACCTGCTAGTCACTTCTCAGGAAGCCGCCCTTACCTCTGTCTTCTTTTCTCCCAGCCACACTTCCAGCTCAAACTCTTCGCCAATCACTTACATTCTTGTGGGCGTGCTCATTCCTGTGAGTGTCCTGTTTCTTGCACTGGCAGCCTTGATGTTGTTCTACAAGTCTAGACGCAGACCTCAACTCAACGCCACTTCCAACCCCACAGCCCCTTTGACCCAGCCGAATGTACAGTTGCTGGAGCAGCTAAATTTGAATTCTCCTGTGAAGAAGTACAGTGCGCTGGCGTCTCACTTTTCGTCAGAGTGTGCTGTCTGTCTGGAAAGCTTCCAGATCGAAAGTGAAGTGCGCATGCTGGACTGTGGCCATGTGTATCATAGTGCCTGCCTAGAAAACCTGGTGGTCCGCCAGCAAAGCTGCTGTGTTTGCAAGCAAAGCTTCGAAAGCAAGCTCAACACTTCCTACCTCACTACTATGGGTGACTCCACCCAAGCTCGTGACTAATGTAGCTCTGTGTTCTAGAAGTTGCTCAGATGATAAGTCCATATGGAATAAATGGTTCCCAGTTGATGTTCAAGCAGGCTTCAAGGAAGCTCTAGTAGGCCTTTCGCTCTGCTGCCATCTTAGTTATAATCTGAGGCCTAGAACTTCCAAAATGTTCCATGCTTTAAGACCTCTGCTCCGCAGCCGCTTGCTGCGATGTTTTGCCAGCAAAGACATCCGCTACGGCCGTGATGCTCGTGCTCTGATGCTAGAGGGCTGCAACCGCCTAGCTGACACAGTGCAAGTCACTCTGGGACCAAGGGGTCGAAATGTGGTCATTGACAGGCCTTACGGAGGACCCAAAATCACGAAGGATGGAGTCACGGTAGCGAAGGAAATCGAGTTCGCCAACAAGTACCAGAACATTGGAGCGCAGCTAGTGAAGCAGGTGGCCCAGAAGACAAACGACATTGCGGGGGATGGCACAACCACAGCCACAGTTTTGGCCCGAGCCATTTTCACAGAGGGCGTGAAGAGTGTGGCGGCTGGAGTGAGTGCTGTGGGCATCCGTAAGGGCATTCTCAAGGCAGTGGAGACTGTCGTCAGCGACCTCAAGCGCAGGTCCATCACCATCAGTGACCGCAACAGCATCAAGAATGTGGCCACTATCTCAGCCAATGGAGACATCAGCATTGGGGAGCTGATCTCCGCTGCGTTTGAAAAGGTGGGGAAGGACGGCACCATCACAATTCAGGACGGAAAGACTGTGCAGAACGAGTTGGAAGTGGTGGAGGGCATGAACTTCGACCGCGGCTTCATCTCGCCCTACTTCGTCACTGACGCCAAGACTCAGAAGTGCGAGCTGGAAAACCCCCTCATTCTGATGGTGGAGAAGAAGATCTCGGGCATTCAACCAATCCTGCACCTACTGGAGCACGCCATGAAGGGCGGCCGGCCCATCCTTCTGATTGCGGAGGACGTGGAGAGCGAGGCACTAGCGACTCTGGTCGTCAACAAACTGCGTGGAGGACTTAAGGTCTGCGCAGTCAAGTCTCCCGGCTTCGGAGACAACCGCAAGAACCAGATGCTGGACATCGCTACATTGGTGGGCGGACAGCTGGTCTCTGAGGAAGTTGGTATGACTCTCGAGACTGCTGAAGTCACAATGATGGGCACTGCCAAAAAGGTGATCATCTCGAAAGACGACACCCTCATCCTAGACGGCGCTGGAGACCGCCAGATCATCAAAGAACGCATCGAGCAGATCCGCGAGCAAATCGCCAAGACCAAGTCTGACTACGACAAGGAGAAGCTGGAGGAGCGTCTGGCCAAGCTAGTGGGTGGAGTGGGCGTCATCAAAGTTGGCGGAGCTTCGGAAGTGGAAGTGTCGGAAGTGAAGGACCGAGTCACAGACGCACTGAATGCTACGAAGGCTGCGATTCAGGAAGGCATTGTGGTGGGTGGAGGCTGTGCGCTGCTTTACGCTTCCAAGAAACTGCGCGAACTCAAGCGCAATTCCGGCCCGGATGAGCAAATCGGGATCAAGATGGTGGAGATCGCGTGCCAGCAGCCAATCAAGGCCATTGTGGAGAACGCTGGGCGTGATGGAAGCACAGTGGTGGAGCACTTAATGGACCTGAATGACGAGTCCATTGGGTACGATGCAGTACACCACGAGTACGTGAGCATGGTGCAGGCCGGCATCGTCGACCCTACCAAAGTGGTCAGAATCGCGTTAGAAGACGCAGCGAGCGTGGCAGCTTTGATGACCACCACAGAAGCGATGATTGTGGACCTTCCTGAAGAGAAGAAGGAGAAAATGCCAGCAGGAGGCCAGGACATGTACTAGCTAGGATAAGTGCTTGGACATTTCCTCAAGATGCTTCAAACTCTCTTCGTAGTGTTTGCTGAAGTAGTCCATGTAGTAGTTCGCTCCGTTCCATACGCTCCATACGTACACTCCAAACGCCACGACAGTGTGCACGTAGTAAGACCGGTAGCACAAGTAGCTGATGAGAGTAGTGGTGAAGAAGTAGCAGAAGTGCAGGGACATGTAGACGAAAGGACCATGGCTTTGACCTAGCATGGTGACCAGGCGGAAAGGCACACTGCCTGGCCTGCGCATGATGAGGATGTAGGAAGTTTCGTAGTCCCTCGCCACCACCTTGCTATTGCTCACTACGAACACCTTCACGTAGTAGCTGATGGCCCACACGAGGTACAGTGTGCCGCAGAAGAGCAGGTACAGGGCGAGGGACACTTCGGTTTGGGTGGTGGGCAGCATGGCGCTGCAAGGCTCCCACCGCACTGCCCATGTGGTGAGTGCTGGCATCACATGAATGAAAGTGCTGGTCTGTTTGTCTATTGAGTGCGGTACAAGGGAATTGTTGAGCACGATAGTAGCGAAGGCCAGTGGCCCCATACTGAAGGCAAAGCACACCACATAGAGCGTCTCACTCTGTGGGTAGAACCACAGGTGTATCAGAAACATCAAATTGCCGTAGTAGCAGAACTCCAGCAAGTAGTAGTGCAGGCGCTTGAACCGGTACACGAAGAACCGAATAGCCAGAAGCAACACTAACATCAGGGTATAGAATTGGTAGAAGTCGCACTTGCTGCCACCCAGTGTATAGAACCCGTATATGTTCCCTAGGAAGCCCAGGATGAAAGCGAACTTATCCCTCTGTCGCACGAACCTAGCGTTGTTCGTCTTTTCCTTCAGTCGACTTCCTGCTTTTCTTATCTTTTCCACGACCTTCAGCTTCTGTCGCTCCCCAGTTTCCTCGATGGATCTCAAGTACCCGAGGGCAATATCAGTGCACATCCGCCTGGGGTCTTCGTCATCATCACTTTCATCCAGGTCCACAGCAGACCTGAAGTCCTCCTCCCCAGTTTCAAATTTGAACTCCAGCCCCGAAGGCGTGAGTGCTACAAGCACCCGTTCACAGGTACGCTGAGAGGTGTCGACACTGAGAGGGGAGCGGGGTTTGGGAGTGGAAGGACTAGACTTGGGTTCCATTTACAGCTATCTTGCGCAACAACTTTGCGCTTTGGGTTGAGTGGCGATTGTGACTCCCTGAGACTTTTGCTCTAGCTTCTTCTGATGGACCTGCAGTAACACTCGCTCAAAGGCCTCGTGCACGCCTTCCATAGTCACAGCGGACACCTCTGCAAACAGCAGACCCAGTCTGTCAGCCAAAGCAGAAGCTTCAACCTTGCTCACTTGTCTGGTCCCCGGGTCAGCTCTGCTCAAGTCCAACTTGTTGCCTACAAGCATGATGACCGCCCCAGCACAGGCGTGTTCCTGCAGGTCTTCCAGCCACTTCCGCACTCCCAAGAAAGACTGACGACTAGTCAAGTCGTACACCAGCAGTGCACCTCCGGCTCCTCTGTAGTGCACTCGGGTGATGGCGCGGAAGCGCTCCTGACCTGCAGTGTCCCATATCTGCGCATTGATGCTCTCGCCTGAAGGCAAGTGAGTCGCACGAGTGGCGAACTCGACTCCGATGGTGGACTGGGGCCTTTTGGGCAGTGTGCCGAAGAGATAGCGGGAGAGCAGGTGGGTCTTGCCCACTCCCGAGTCCCCCACCAACACGATTTTGTACAGTGTCTCCTCACTGCCCATTTAGAATGGCTACCTGTCCCCTTCACTGCACAGTGCAGTGTAGTGTCTCTCCAGTGTCTCCAAGGTCTCCTGTCTAGAGCTCACCGGGTAAATGTCCTCTGTATAGTGCGTCACAAAGTACGAATCCGGCTGAAACTGCGGCAAGGCAGTTCGCTCCGTCCTCCTGAAGAACTTCGCCACAAACACATGTCCGCGCTCCATGTCTCCAAACGCTGCTTCCAGCTGCTCCACAGGCAGAGTGTCTTGCAACTTGCTCTTGCGCACTGGAGACAAGTCGAAGGCCGCCAGAGCAAAAGGCTTTACTCGCGGAGAGGAATCAGAGGCCATTCCGAAGCCAGCTGGGAGCTTCAATTGAGATTTCTGTGCTTTCGGAGAGGCTGAAACCGGTGCAGGGGACTTCTTCGGCCGAGTAATTGTCTTCTTTTGTCCCCAGCAGTCAATGCGGCTAGGCACGTTCCAGTTGATTTTCTGCGCTTGGACAGCCTGGGAGCGCCGCTTGAGGAAGGGCTGGGGAGGCCGGTCGTCCTCTTGTCTCTGTTCTTCAATGTCGCCGGGGCCACAGCTTTCCTCCACTGGGTCGGAATGCGGACTTTTCTCGCGTGTTTCTTCGTCTTCGCTCTTTTCTTCTCTCTTTGTTCGCTGGGTTTTTCCTCTGCTTAATTGCGCGGTTCTAGACTTCTTCAAGAACTGGTGCTGCACAGATGGCTGCTGAGGTCGGGTCTCTGCCTCTTCCTCTACCTGGGAATAGTCCACTTTGAGAGCACTCACTGGCATGTCGTCTCGATTTGGCCTACGGATATGGGGTGGGGGCTGATACACAGGCTCCACAGGGACTACTTCCTGTCGCTTCACAGGGTCAGCAGACTTGGGAACAGGCTTGAGCCGCTCCACCCACTTCCCACTGCGGTACAAGCGGTGGAACTCCTCCCAAAGCTTGGCTTTGAGCACAGGAATCTGCTGGTTGATCATTTCGAACAGGTCACTTGCAGTCAAGGCGTGGCCTCCTTCCCTAGTGAGTGCCATCATCTCCTTCAGTTCGAAAAGCACGTTTTTCACCTTGCGGAACTTGAGGATGCGTCTAGTCTTCCACCCCACCACTACTGCTTCCAGTCTGCCCCGTCCCCGCTTCCTCCTGCCCAGCACCATCCCGAACACTCTCCGCACATGATAGCCGCGGTACACCTTCTGAATGGAAACTGCACAGTGGTGCTGGAACTGCAGGAACAAGCCTTCTCTGCGGGCTTTCTGTCGCACTGCCCAGGCCTTCAAAGCCTTGTAGATGCGGTAGGGAGCCCAGGACGTCTGGACCCTAGCACGCAGCTGGGCAAGGCGGTGGCGTCTTCGCAAGCGAGTCAGTTCTTGCTGCAGGCCTGAAAAGCGCCGTCGGGCGAGAAAGCCGCGAATTAGTGCCTGGATTTGAGAGGCTGCGCGGTGTCTTCGTAGTCGTTTGGCCTCTCTTTCCTGCGCCTGCCGTCTCAGCTCCTCCATCTCCTGCTTCCCTTTGCCCAGCTTCCCTGTGCCGTGGTACCTCTCAGTCTTCGACCCATCAATGCTGCTTAGGAACTCGTCGTAGCTCATTGGAATGGGCGCATTTTCAGGCATTTCCGTGGAGTACTTCTTGAGAGGGTGGTCTGCATCTGTCCCTAGCCTCTGCATCGCAGTCTCTGGGAACAGCGCAGTCTTGCTGAGTGCAGTCGGTTCCGTTAAGATGATGGCAGGCTGCAGGGCAGGGCGAGGCAGCAAGTTGTGTTCACTCGTGTCAGTTTGCCAGTGGACAGAGGGTTTGATGGGTTCCACAGGGCTTGGCTGTACAGCCACAGGCTCTTCAGAGGGACGTGCAGAGGAAGCCGGAGACAGGAAGTCCGCTACAGAGAAGGGGCCGGCCTTGGGAGAAAGCAGGGGCGGGGGCGAGGCGGGACTGATGGAAACGGCAGGGGACTTGCCTGCTTTCTTGCCTGCGCCTGCCTTCTTGCGCGCTGAAGGTGTAGCTGTACCGAAACGCTTCATTTATGACTAGTTAGCTGCTAGGGAATACGCCATTCCGGTTTTTCCCTATTGTGTGTAGCAGACTCATACCAAAACAGTGACTCAGACTTGACAGCCCATAGTTACTCCCTACAATAATACTCGCCGTATCAAGGAGGAAATAACCAGACTGACCTCACTAAGTCCACTAGACTGCTCTTCACAGGCTCTGGCATTACTTGCACAAAAGCCACTAGGGTGCACTTTTGGCTGATAATAGATGTGTGAGGCTTCACTTCCGTATAGAGTCAGTTGTCATTATGGACATCAGAGACAGTAGCAGTAGGTATGTTACTCACACACTACATCAGAGCAGGGAACTTGTGTGTATCTCAAGGGTATTTTGCCATCTTCTAATAACTAGGCTTAAATGTGGGTAGATGCAGGAAACTAAGGCTTAGTGTTGGCCTCCGGGAACCTGTCTGAAAGTGTCTATTTCAGTGTGATGGCCGATTTAAAATCGTAGAAATTGTCGATGCAGAGTACATTCGGAGGGAATTGCTTGTAAGGAAAAGTCAATTTTTGTAATTACTGCTTCGAACCCAAGGCAAATCTGCAAAAAAAGGCAGGAATCCTTACACTCTCGAACTTCCAACCGCTCGCATTCTGTGTCAACAAAGGGAGTCATAGAGGCAGAAATGCGGCTATTCCTGCGCATTTTTAAAATTCAGCTCGAGCAACTCTCCACACAAAATGCTCCTGCTTCCTCAGAGACTTGGAGGAAGCGAAGTCACTGCAAGTTGCTGCGCCTGTTAATAGAAGTGCGTGGGTGTGTGGGCTAATAAATATGAGGCTTGGAATTTGCCTCCTGCTCCTGGCAGTCACGGCCAAAGGTCTATCGGTGTGTCTGCTTTACAGTGCCAAAACTCCCTTTGATGCTCTGCAAGTTGTCAGTCTGTTGGGAGATTTCTCATCGTTTGTTACGTTTGTGTCCACTAGAGAGCAAATTGCGGCAGTGCAAGCGGAAGTGGTGCTGGACTATGTATATGAGGAAGGACTCAGTGGGATTGTAAGAAGCTGTGTTGAAGAAGGCAACTATTGGAAAATGTGGGGCGAAGAGTCCTCAAAACAGTATGGAGTTGCCTTTTCTGGCTACCTGAAAGCGATGAACCTATCGAGACTGCTAATCATAGGGGACGTCGAGCACGCAAATCAAGTAGAAGCGCTGTATGACGAGGACCCTTTTCTATACAGAGACTTTGCCATACTCCCACACAGTTTGAACATTGACTTCGCCCAACAGTTTGTAGGCAGACACATCAAGTCTCGAGGCACAAACCTGCTAGCCTTGTTTCTTAGTCCCCAGGCCGCTTTCGTCTTCCTTCAAGCCTTGCAGGCCAAGAAACTTGACAGGGCGGGGTATGTCTATGTGCTTTCTCAAGGTGCGGGGAGGTACCGCTATCTCTCCAACTCCACTTCAGGCCTGATGGGGAATGGCGTGCTGATTGTTGGGGCAGACACGGAAGTAGAGCCGAGTCTCGAGAGACTGGAAGCCAGGCGTATTCGAGAGCTACTGAATTCGATTGTACAAAGGAATTACCTGCAGACCAGGTGGTCCCTTTTCTACACTCGAGCCAATACACCGATAAAGGCCGCTTCGACTCCCTCTGAAATCACCTCCACTACTTTGATCCTTTTTCCTGGGAATACCACTGTCTTTCCTCTCCACGCTCAAGCTCAAATTCAAACTTCGGTCAACTACAAAGTGACAAACCCAGATGGGTCTCAATACCCCATAGGCGCTCAGGTTATGCGAGGCTTCAAAATAGCCTTCGAAGAGGTTAACAACCGCACCGACATTCTGCCCTACTACCACCTTGAGGACCGCACAGTAGACCTTTCAGGTGTTCGGTTTAACTTCAACATATCCCTGGCCAGGGTAAAAACAGTTCAGAGCAGTCTCGGGCTTATCCACATGCCCTTCCCAGTTTCCGAGATTATCATGGGAATGACGAAAGTCTTCACTAGTCTCAATATCTCAATACCCATGACCACGGGCTCAGGAGACTCGAAGCTTTCAGACCCCAAAGCCTACCCTCTATATGTCCGGGCGCGCCCTTCTTCCAAGTATATTTGCGTGGTAATGGCCAGGATGATCAAATACTTCGGCTGGTCCAAAGTCGCGTTTCTCTATGCCGCGGATGGAAGTGACATGTCGGACTCCTACAAGTCATTCCTCGCAGTGAAGGACTTATTCGGAATTAACATAACGAACCCGGAAAGTACTCGAGCTCTCCCTGTGGCTTTGGACAACTCTACAGCTGGGGCTTTGAATGCCTCTTTGCAGGCCATTATTGACTCAGATACGCGAATAATCATAATTTCCCACAACTTCCTTTTCGTGATAATGGAGCAACTCTACGACCTAGGAGTGAGGGAGGGGTATGTGCAACTCTATACCTCCACCCTGTCAGACGCTATTTTCAAGGATGAGAAGTTCTACAAGCGCAGAGTAGTGAGCAAAGGTGCAATGCTCTTCTTCCCTCGAGTGTTCGTAGGGAAAGTAGGCGAAACAGTCAAACAGCAACTGATAAAGAGAGATGGACAGGGCATGTTCCCGAACACTTGTTTATTCTATGACTCCGCTATGCTGTATTTGTACGCAACTGACTACTTGGTAGACCGCGGCTATGACTATGAGGACCCATATCAAATTGTGCACGCTATGAGGGACACTCACTTCCACGGCTGCGGCGGCTTCATCACCATAGAAAAAGGCACGAATGACAGATCAGCAGCTGAAATCGTGATAAAGAACGTGCAGTACGACAGCGAATTAGACACAGCCGAGCTGAAGGAAGTGGGGTCCTTCAACCCCTTCTCTACTCAGCCCTACCAATTCACCTTCCCTATCCAGTGGCCTGATGACCAGCCCACTTATGCAGACTCCAAGCCGAGCTACTTAGACTGTCCCTTCCTGAAAGAGCTGGTGAGGGAAATGACGCAGGGGAAGATGATTGGACTGGTTGTGGATTTCGCTGTGGCGGCTGTGACGTTGCTTGTGACTGTATGGATTTGGAGAAAGTGGTGGAACGTGAAAATGCCCCTTCTAACTCAAAAGGAGCCTATCATGGTCGAGGATGTATTGGTGCTCAGCACGGTGGTCTTTGACTTCTTCCAATTCGCAGCTGTGGGGCCTGAGCTTGCGAATCTGAGTCATCTGGTGATGTCTCTGAGTGAGGGCACAGGCTACGACATGCAGAAATTCATCAATATCACAAACGGTATCTATTGGGTTATACTGGACGGCGTTTTGGTTTTGGTCGGTGTATGGACACTTATATGTGTTTTGAAATTTACAAGACTGGATGAGCGGATATCGAAACTGTGCAGCGCTTATGAGTATTGGAGTAACCTGTTGATGCCCACTCTCGGCCACTTGCTGTTTCTCCCCATCGTTTCCACACTGACAAACGTCTACTTATGCTACAAAGGCACCTCCGACTCCCTCACCGACAGTTTTCTCAACAAGGACTGCTACGAGTACTGCTGGCGAGACGGTCACCTAGGCTACGCAATAGGCAGCGGCCTCGCTCTGCTGTGCTATATCCCTCTGGGCGTGTTCACCAGACCATTGTGGCAGGAGTTGCAGCACAATGTGCATGTGAAGGCGCAGCCTTTGGCACTAATGGCCAAATCAGTGGTGCAGGTGTTGCTCATTGTCCTGTCCAATACACTGAAGCAGGAGGATTCCTCGCTGCACGCCTATCTCTACTTCGCTGTCATCAGTATCTATTCTCTGTCAATGTTCATCAGCAGACAGTTCAACTACGACCGACTCAACCTGTGGCAAGTCCTAATGATGCTTTCCCTCCTCTCCCTCACCATTTCCGCCTACCTCAGCACCCAGTTCCCCGCAGTTTTCTTCATAAACGCTCTAGCCGTGGAGTACTCTCTACTCGCCTGTTTCGGCTTGTGCGTGCAGTTCTTTATCCCGCGGTTCGGGTCGAAGTTAACGAGGGCCAGGAGCAGGGATGTGCGCGGACTATTCCAGTTCGCGTTTACTTTTGGACACAGGGCGCAGGAAGGCTTGGAGCAGTTTTGGCAGGATAACCAACTCACAGGCGTGAAGAAAAGCGTGGAAAACACTAAGAAGGAGTAGGGAAGAGCTAGTAATGCGCAATTTTAGTAGATAGTTTGGCAGAATGTTGCACTTGGAAGGCAGTGCGCAGTATGAAAATGCCCTTATTTTGCGGGTGAAATTGATGCAGATTTGCCCAAATTGTCATTCTTAGAGAGCAGGAAATTGCGTGAATTATCCAAATTCACAAATGACATACATCTAAAGTAGAAAATAACTCCGTAATATCATAAAAAGTGACTAATTTTCCAATATTGCGTTTATCGCTTCCAAAATTGCTACTATAGTTTTCGCACTGCATCTGAGCCAGTTTTCTTTCAGATTCACCAGTGAAGTCGATAAATATGAGCGGGAAAGTTCTCAGCCTACATACAGGCCCTCAACTTGTCAAGTGTGTATTTATTGGGAGACACTACCACTGCAGTAGCTATCAAGGAGCTGTACTCCACTTCTCCTCAGCTATACAGCGATTTCTCAATTCTACCCACAGATTTGGACCTAGACTTCGCTCTGCAGTTCGCGGGGAGGCATATAAAACCCCGTGGTCTCCACTTCCTCGCCTTGTTACTCAGTCCCCAGGCCACTGCCTACTTCCTACAAGCACTGGAAGCCAAGAAACTGGACAAAGTGGGTGTATGTATGTACTATCTCAAGTCTCAGGCAGGTACCGCTATCTCTCCAATACTTCCTCAGGCTTATCGGGGAATGGAGTACTGATTGTAGGGGAAAACGCTGAGACTGAGGGAACCCTAGAGAAATTGGAAGCGAGTCGACTCGGAAATCTATTGAAAGATTGGGAATCA